>OJGU01000116.1_pt1 | contig 52041 bp, 46 predicted proteins | sample 1594741 | NCBI WGS metagenome assembly OJGU01 (sample SAMN05416841, study PRJEB24817) | seawater metagenome | isolation source: Sea water | place: Canada:Atlantic | collected 2013-07 | reverse complement strand
TACACTAGATCGCTCGTCGGCAGCGTCAGATGTGTATAAGAGACAGATATTATAGGATGGATAATTTGGGCAATTGCTTCATTTGTATATCTATCAACCATAGAGCCAACAACAAGTTTTTGGGACTGTGGTGAGTTTATCGCTGCTGCTTATAATTTAGAAGTTGGTCACCCACCGGGAGCACCATTATTTATGCTAATAGGCAGGTTTTTCACTATGTTTACAACTCCTGAGAATGCAGCTGTTGCCATTAATGTAATGTCGGCATTAAGTAGTTCTTTTACTATTTTATTTTTATTTTGGTCTATAACTGCAATAATTAAAAAAATTGTAGTTAAAACAGGAGAAATGGATAAAGCTGCTATGGTTGCAGTATTTGGGAGTGCTGTTGTAGGTTCTTTAGCTTACACTTTTTCAGATTCATTTTGGTTCTCTGCGGTAGAGGGTGAGGTTTATGCTATGTCTTCTTTATTTACTGCTGCTGTATTTTGGGGAATTCTTAAATGGGATGCAGTCGCTCATGAGTCACATAGTACCAGGTGGTTGGTTTTTATAGCTTATTTAATGGGACTTTCCATTGGAGTCCATTTATTGAATTTATTGGCAATACCTGCAATGGTGTTTTTATATTATTTCAAAACCAGAGATTTAACTGCTAAAAGGTTTTTTATTGCTTCAGGTGTATCCGTACTTATTCTGGGAATTGTTCAGTTTGGAATTATTCCGGGAACTTACAAATTAGCCTCTATCTTTGAATTGTTTATGGTAAATACTGTTGGAATGCCATTTCATTCAGGATTGGTCTTCTACTTTATTCTTTTAGCAGGATTAGTTGCCTATGGATTATATTATACTCAACAAAAAGGAAAGGTTTTATGGAATACTGTTTTGCTTTGCTTTAGTGTTATTATTATTGGATACTCAACTTATTCGGTTATTTTGATTCGTTCTGCTGCTAACCCTCCAATGGACGAAAATAACCCAGAGAACGTATTTAGTTTATTATCTTACCTAAATCGTGAGCAATATGGTTCTGCTCCATTTTTATCCGGACAATTTTATAATACACCATTAGATAGTAGAGAGCCATTTGTGGAGGGGAAAGTGGTATATTATCAAAATAAAGAGACCGGTAAGTATGAGGCAACTAATAAAGGAGAAAAAGACAAACCTAACTATGATGATAAAGCTTCAGGATTTTTCCCAAGAATGTGGAGTTCTCAAGGAAATCATGTAAGAGATTATAAAATGTGGGTGGATATTAAAGGGAAAAATGTTAGGGCTTCAAATGGTGAGACTATTAAAATACCAACTTTTGGAGATAACCTAGCTTTTCTATTCAATTATCAATGGGGACATCTTTACTGGAGATATTTTATGTGGAATTTTGCTGGAAGGCAAAGTGATATTCAAAACTCTACTCCCAATGAAATAGTTAATGGTAATTGGATTAGTGGAATTAAACCTATTGATGCTGCTAGATTGGGAAATCAAGATAAACTTTCTAAAAATGTAACTGAAAATGAAGGACATAATCGTTATTTTCTTTTACCACTTATATTAGGAATTATTGGGTTGATTTATCAATTTATTAAAGACCCCAAAGATTGGTTAATTCTTGCCTTATTATTCTTCTTTACAGGGTTAGCTATTAATTTTTATACCAATCCCCCTTCTCCGCAACCAAGAGAAAGAGATTATGCTTATGTAGGTTCATTTTATGTTTTTGCTATATGGATTGCCTTAGGAGTTTATGCTTTGTATGAAATTCTAGGAAAGAAAATCCAACGTTTAGCAAGTGCAGGTTTAGTAACTACTATTTGTTTGTTAGCTGTTCCTGTTTTAATGGCTAACCAAAATTGGGATGATCATGATCGTTCAAAAAGATATACAGCAAGAGATTTTGCTAAAAACTATTTAAATTCTTGTGCACCAAATGCTATATTATTTACCAGTGGAGATAATGATACTTTTCCGCTTTGGTATATTCAGGATGTAGAAGGTTTTAGAACAGATGTAAGAGTGGTTAATTTAAGTTTATTAAATACCGATTGGTATATAGAACAAATGCGAAGAAAAGCATGGGATTCTGATGGAATACCACAAATGCTTCCTGACCATAAAATAAGACAAAGTACCAACGATTATGTTTATGTATATGACAGAGGAATTGAAGGACATACTGATGTAGATGAAATTATTAAGTTTATTACAGATGATAGTCCTAAATCTAAAATAACGGGGAACAATAACAAACAAATAGATTATTTACCTACGAAGAAATTTAAAATTTCTGTAGATAAAGAGGTTGTTTTAGCTAATGGAACAGTTTCTAAAGATAAAGCTGATAGAATTTTAGATAATGTAGAGTGGAGTATTGAAGCTAACGGAATCTATAAAAAACATCTTATTATTTTAGATATTTTAGCAGCCAATGATTGGGAACGACCTATTTATTTTGCCATTACTATGCCTGATGATGATTTTTTTGGATTAACAGATTATTTTCAAATTGAAGGTTTAGCTTACAGGTTAGTGCCTTATAAAGCTCAAAGTTTTGATGGACAAAAAGGTGAGGTAAGTACAGAAGAAATGTATGAAAATTTGATGACTGAGTTTGAATGGGGAGGAATGAACAAGTCAGAAATTTATATGGATGAAAATAACAGAAGAATGTGTATGAACTTACGCAATAATTTTGCTCGTTTAGCAGGTGATTTTATTAGACAAGGAAAAAAGGAAAAAGCATTAGAAGTGTTAGATAAATGCTTGGAAGTAATCCCTCATAAAAATGTTCCTTATAACCAATTTATGGTTTCTATCGCTGAACATTATTATAGATTAGAAGCTTATGATAAGGCAAATGAAATTGTAAAAATACTGTTTGATATTTATGAAGATGACTTAAATTATTACATGTCTTTAAAAGGAAAATACAGAAAATCTGTTGAACGTGAAGAAGGATTTACAAAATACATTCTTGGTCAATTAGTAATGCTTGCAAGAGACAGGTATCCTGCTTCTGGTTTAAATGAAGAAATGAAAGAAAGATTTGATTTTATTACTAATACTGTTAACTCAGGAAGATAGAACGTTACGATGAAAAAAATAGTAAGAAGTATTCTTAGAGCTTTAGGATTATACACTTTTGCCATAGATATAGAAAATAAATTAATAACCCTTATTAAAAAACCTGAACGTAAAAAATTTTACGGTCAGTTTATAAAAAAAGACAGTTTGTGTTTTGATGTAGGTGCCAATAAAGGCAACAGAACAGAGATCTTTTTAGAGTTAGGAGCAAAAGTAGTTGCTGTGGAACCACAACAAGAGTGTTACTTACACTTACAAGAAAAATTTGGAGATAAAATTAACCTCATTACTAAAGGGTTAGGTGAAAAAGAAAGCACCGAAAAATTATATGTTTCAGGTTCAACATTAATCTCTTCTTTCTCTAAAAGTCATGTTGATATGATGCAAGAAGAACGTTTTAAAGGAGCTAACTGGAACAAAACAGTAGAAATTCAGATGACTACTTTAGACAACCTAATTAAACAATTTGGGGTGCCTGATTTTTGCAAAATTGATGTGGAAGGTTATGAATATGACGTGTTAAAAGGGTTGTCTCAACCGCTTAAAGCACTTTCATTAGAATATATTGTTCCTGAAAATACTCAAGTACTAGTAGATTGTTTGACTCATCTTAACAAATTAGGAAATATAGAATGTAATTTTTCTTATGGAGAATCTATGCAGTTGAATTTACCAACTTGGAAAAATGGTAAAGACATGGTAGATTATATACAAACAGATGATTTTACAGTAACGTCTTATGGAGATGTTTACATAAAATTTGTTTGATTATTTTATCAACCTCAACGCTTCTTTTTTACTAAGTGGATTTAACGCTGTATTTTTGGTAAAAGTTGTTACCCATTCAGGATTTGTTTTGCTATATTCTCGCAATATCCATCCAATAGCTTTATTAATAAAAAACTCTTTATTTCCTAATAATGCGTTTATGGTATTACTAAGCAATATTATATCTGTTTCTTCTTTGTATTTTAATTGAAATAATAAGGCACAACGTTGCAGCCAAATATTTCTCGATTTCAACCATTTAGTTACATAAATTGCTTTTTGTTCAGGAAATTTTTTAAAATAAGCTCCCATTAGTTTAGCAGCAATAAAATCTACTGTATCCCACCACGATTGGTTAATAACCATAAATTCATACAAATAGATATCTCGTTTTTCTAATTGTTTTATGTATTTAAAAGCTAATTCTTGGGCAAAATAATGGAATTCTCGCTGAGGTTGCTTCCATAAAGTGGTGATGATTCCTTCTAGTTCTTTTTTATCTGGAAGCATTTCTTTGGCTAAAAAAGCTTGTTGTAAAACCCTTCTTTCTGTTGTTTTTATACCAAAAAATGAAAATTGATTACGCATGTATGCTGATTGCTCTAACGCAATTTTAGTATTCGCATTTAGCATAAATTCTTTAATAAGTGTGCTAATGTATGGGTGCATATAAATAGAGATTGACTCATCAAAAATATTCTTTTTATCAATACAATTTTGCAAAGATTTCAAAATGCTACTTCTATTTATATCTTACTAGTTAAAGTTGCTTTAAAGTAATTTATTTTTTACTTTTATATCAAATAATAAAGCAATTACCCAACCTTTTTTGCTTTTTACTATCTTTATAATATATTAAAACCTGGGATAATCATACAATTGTAAAAGGGTGCATTAATTTTGACCCAAAGGCTCGGAGTGTATTATATGAAAAATATGCTTCGCAAATGTTTAGTGTTTGTTTGCGATATACTAAAAATCAAGAAGATGCAGAGGATGTTTTTCAACAAGCATTTTTTTTAATTTACAAAAATTTATTCCAATTAAAAGATGTTGAAGCACTTAGTGGTTGGATAAAAAGGATTGTTGTAAATGAAGCCATAGAATTTACTAAAAGAAAATACTATCTTAGAGTTGTTGAACCGATGGATGCGTCCTTAAATTTATTACCAGACAATGCAGAAGATGTTTTAAGTCAAATGTCGACAGATGAACTTACAAACTTAATCCAACAATTACCAACAGGATGTAGAGAAGTTTTTAATATGTATGTTATTGATGGGTTTTCTCACAAAGAAATTTCGGAGAAGTTAAATATTTCTATAGGAACATCTAAATCACAATTGTTTGATGCAAGAAAAATATTAAAAATGAAAATTAGTATAAATAAACGTTCAGCTATTAAAACAGTTAGTTAATGAGTGATGATTTTGATAATATAAAATTTGATAAACTTATTCAGCAAAAGTATGCTGAACATGAAAGTGCTGTGCCGGAACATCTCTGGAAAAATATAGATAGTGCTGCTTCTCAAAGAAAAATTACGACCCTCAGTAAACGTATTTTTTGGTATAGATGGTTAACACTTAGTTTAGTGGTAACTATTTTTGGAGTTGTGATTTATTACCAAACTAACTTTGTAGAAAATAAGAATGTATCTCAAATCGCTAAAAATCAAAGACAAATAGATGAATCGATTATTGGTATAGAAAGCAAAATCATACCAAATTTAAAAAGTAATAAAAAGAATAATAAATATAAAAAGCCACAAAAATTAACATCAATTAAAGAAAGAAAATCAGTAGAGACTCAACAAGAAAATTTAAAACAAATATCAAAAAAGAGATTAATTTCAGAAAAGAAAGAAGGTGTTTATTTTTCTAACGAAATTGATAGTAATAAATCAAAAGCTAAAAAAGAGACACCAAACAATGAACTGATGGTAAAGGGCATTGGGACTATTAAAAAACAAAATAATTCCACAACAACAGAAGAAAAAACTATCACTACAGTTGAAGAAAATTCACAATTAGTTAATAATAAAGCTATAGATTTTGAAATTAATCCAATAAATAACGAAACTATTACTTCTAATAAAGACAAAGTAGTAAGCCAAGAGACCATTTTCAACAATCAAATAAATGACTCTATTCTACCTGTTATTTCTGAAGTTCTAGGCTCTCTCGATAATTATGAAAAAGACACAATTTTAATAGATTCTACAAATGTTAATGATGCTATAACTGATACTTCACTCCTTGTTTCGGAAAAGAACCTATCAAAAATAAATATTTCCTTACTGTTTATGCCAGGCTTATCAACTGTTGGTATTATTCCCAAGGGTAATTCTAATAAAATTTATAATTCTGCAGAAGAAAATCACTTTCAATTTAGTGCTGGAGCTAATCTTGGATATCAAATTTCAAATAAATTTAGCATAAGTGTTGGTGTTGGGTATCGAAAGTTTAATAATGAGTTCAAGCAAGATGTTGCTAGACCAAATGAATTACCAATGTTAATTAACCCAACAAATAATAGTGTAACCATAAACAGTTCTTTAGGAACTATATTGATTGAAGATGTTGGTAGTTTTAATTTTGCTGGAGATGATGAAGATGATGTTTTTTTAGATGATGAGGATGATTTTGCAGACCTTAACTTTAAAGAAGAATATAGTTTTGTATTGTTAGACCTACCGTTAGCTATAAATTATGAAATTGGTAAAGGGAAATTGAAATTATTAGTTGGAGGAGGCTTGACAACTTCTATTGTTATAAACAACAAATCGAAAATTGAAATTAGTAATGTTTATATCCCTGAATCTCCTTTAATTATTGAAAACTTTCATGATACAAAAAAAGTAACATTAAGTGGAATGGTTAGTGTTGGTTTAAAATATAACTTATCCAATCACATTTCATTACTAATGCTTCCATCATACAACAAATCTATTATGAATATTAATAATAACAATTCTTCTGAAATAAAGCCTTCTTCAATAATTTTTTCAACGGGTATTGGTTATCAATTTTAATTTTTTTTATTGTAAACCCAACCTTTTTTGTTTTAGATTCTCCTATTAATAAAAACATTTAATAATTTAAAACATTTAATTATGAAAAAATCAATAATTGTTGGCTTATTTTTAATCGGAATAGCATTTGTATCGTGTAGTAAAGATTGTAAGGAATGTAAAAGTTGTAAAACATTAGCTCCAGCAACACTATGTGAAGACGACTTTGAAAAAACATCAGATTATAATGATCAGATTCAAAACTATGAATCTGATGGATGTGTGTGTAATAGTAAATAAGTAATTTGATTTAGTTAAAGGAGTTAGTGCCCCCCTAAGAATTATACTTAATACTTTTTCTCTAAATAGAGACCGAGTAAAATAAAGAGAGGCTATTTTATAACTATAAAATAGCCTCTCTTTATTAATCCAATTTTGCAAAGATTTCAAAATGCTACTGTTTATAACTCCTAAAGAACAGGGTGCTTTTCTGGTAAAAATACCCCTAACATTGTAATTGATATAAAACCAATTGCCATGACGTTAAAACACCAATCAATTATAGCCATTTTATGTGCAGGAGTGCTTTTTTCTTGTGTTCCGGCTAGAAAATACGAAGAGCTAAAATCTAAACAAACCGCTTGTTTGGAAGAAAATAGTGCTTTAAAAGCTCAAAATCAGGATTTAGAAGAAAAAAATAAAGAGTTAATAGCTTCTGTTGACAAGATGCGTAAGGAAAAAGAGGGGATGGAACATGAAATTAAAGTGTTAGAAAAGTCATTAGATCAAATGACTAAAAACTACGATAATGTAAATTCAACTTATCAATTGTTGTTAGATAAAAACAACGAACTGTTGGCAGGAAACAAGTCAGCCACAGAGCAACTAATGAAACAGTTGCAAAAAACACAAGAAGATTTACAAGCTCAAGAAGATGCTTTAAGGGCATTAGAAGGAACTTTACAAGCTAAACAAGCTAAATTAGAACAACTTACTATTGATTTACAAGCTCGTGAAAAACGTGTTAACGAATTAGAAGCGATGATTAGCAGACAGGATTCGTTAGTAAATGCACTTAAAAATAAAGTGAAAGAAGCTTTATTAGGTTTTGAAAATAACGGACTTACCATTGAACAAAAAAATGGAAAAGTGTATGTTTCTTTAGATGAAAGTCTATTATTTGCTTCGGGTAGTTATACTGTTGGCGAAAGAGGTGTAGATGCTTTGAAAAAATTAGCTAAGGTATTAGAACAAAACCAAGATATTAATATTTTGGTAGAAGGACATACGGATAATGTACCTTTAAAAGGTTCTGGAGATATTAAAGATAACTGGGATTTGAGTGTAAAAAGAGCTACATCAGTAGTGAAAATTATCACAAGTAACAGCAATGTAAATCCTAAAAGGTTAACTGCTGCCGGAAGAAGTGAGTATTTGCCTTTAGATACTTCTAATAGTGCTGAGGGAAGAAAGAAAAACAGAAGAATTGAAGTGATTCTTACTCCGAAACTAGATGAATTGTTTGAATTATTGGAGAACTAATTAAGTTTTTTAAATGATATATAACCCTAACATATTTCAATAGTTTGTTAGGGTTATTTTTTTAATGCTGCTTTGTTTTTATTTGCCAATTGTCCGCAGGCTGCATCAATGTCCTTTCCTCTACTTCTTCTCACATTTACAATTAGGTGATATCTGTCTTCTAAAAATCGGGCAAACTCATCTGTTTTTTTTGCATCTGCTTTCTGAAAATCAGCACCATCAATAGAATTGTATTCTATAATATTAATTTTACATGGAACTATTTTACAGAATTCGGCTAATTCTTTAGCATCTTCTAAACTATCATTAAAATCTTTAAAAATAATGTATTCAAACGTCACTCTTGTGCCTGTTCTTTCATGAAAATAAATTAATGCTTCTTTCAGGGTTGCTAATGAGTTCTGCTCGTTAATAGGCATTATTTTACTTCTTTTTTCGTCATTGGCAGCATGTAGCGATAATGCCAAATTGAATTTCACTTCATCATCACCTAATTTTTTTATCATTTTGGCAATACCGGCAGTAGAAACAGTAATACGTTTGGGAGACATTCCCAATCCTTCGTTACTGGTAATTTTTTCTATGGAATCTAATACATTTCTATAGTTCAACAAAGGTTCTCCCATACCCATATATACAATGTTGGTAAGTGGAGTTTTGTATTTTTCTTCAGCTTGTTTTTTAATTAATGCTACTTGGTCAAAAATTTCATCAGCATCAATATTTCTTAGCCTGTCTAATTTACCTGTAGCACAAAAAGCACATGTCAAACTACATCCCACTTGAGATGAAATACAAGCTGTCATTCTTTTGGGTGTAGGGATTAAAACACCTTCAACAATATTTCCATCATGCAGTTTAAACGCATTTTTAATGGTTCTATCGGAACTTATTTGCTCTTCGCTGGTAGTAATGGCATTAATTACAAAGTGTTCTTTTAATAAAGCTCTAACAGCAGCAGAAAGATTATTCATTTTGTCAAATGAAGTGGTATGTTTTTTCCACAACCATTCGTAAACTTGTTTGGCTCTGAATGCCTGTTCTCCATGAGTTGTAAAGAATTCAATAATTTCTTCTTTAGAAAGGTGTCGTATGTTTTGTTTTGTTGTCATAAGGACTGCAAAGTTAATTTAATTAATTGATGCGGTTTTAAATAAGCGAAAAACATTATTTTTGGAATCCTTTATCTCTATAAATGAATAACCAATTGCTTCATAATATAGCTATTACCTGTCTTCCGAATATAGGAGCTATAACTGCCAAAAAACTTATTGCCTATTGTGGAAGTGCTGAAAAGGTGTTTTCTGAAAAAAAAACGGCATTAGAAAAAATTCCAGGAATTGGTAAAATGAATGTGCAGCATATTTTCAGTAATAAAAAAGAAGCATTAGAGGTGGCTGAAAAAGAATTAAAGTTTATTGAGAAAAATAAGATAGTTCCTTTTTTCTTTTTAGATGAAGCTTATCCAAAAAGACTTACCCATTGTGAAGATAGTCCTATAGTGCTTTACACTAAAGGTAATATAAATTTGAATGCTGAAAAAGTAATTAGCGTTGTAGGTACAAGAAACGCTACCGATTATGGTAAAGAATTTTGTGAAAAATTGATTGCTGATTTAGCTCCACATCAGCCATTAATTGTTAGCGGACTAGCTTTCGGAATAGATATTTGTGCACACAAAGCAGCTATGCAACATCAACTTCCTACTGTTGCAGCATTAGCTCATGGGTTGGACAGAATTTATCCCAATCAACATGGAATTATTGCTAAACAAATGCAAGAAAATGGAGGTATTATTTCTGAGTTTAAACACGAGACCAACCCTGATAGGGAGAATTTTCCAAAGAGAAATCGTATTGTGGCAGGAATTTCTGATTTAACCATAGTGATAGAATCCAGTAAAAAAGGAGGTTCTTTAATTACCGCTGATTTAGCGAATCAATATAATCGAGATGTTTTTGCTTTACCAGGAAGACTTAATGATGAATATTCTGAAGGATGTAACTGGCTGATAAAAACCAATAAAGCGGCTTTAATACAATCAGCTAAAGATATTGAGTACATTATGGGCTGGCAAGCTACTACTGACAAAAAAAACACCAATCAAACAAAGCTTTTTGTTGAGTTAAGTGATGAAGAGAAAACCATTGCCAATGTACTTTCAACAACGGACAAAATACCTATTGATAGCATTGCTTTAAAAGCAGAGTTCCCTATGAGCAAAACGGCTGCTTTACTACTAAATTTAGAATTTAACGGCATTGTAAAATCCTATCCCGGAAAAATGTATAAGTTGTTGGTGTAGTATGTTAGTTGTCGGTCTATTGGTTTACAGTTAACTGACAATTAATAATTAATAATCTGTTGTTCCATATTTTTTGGAAGCTCTCGGTCCTCATATTGTTGTGTTCTCAGTTGAGGTTCAAATCCGGCTTCTTTTATGGCTTTTTGTATGCCATCAGCAGTAAATCTATGAGGGGCTCCGGCAGCAGAAACTACATTTTCTTCTATCATAATAGAACCAAAATCATTAGCTCCGGCATGCAAACATATTTGTGCTGTTTTTTCTCCCACTGTTAGCCAAGAAGCTTGAATATTTTCAATATTTGGTAACATAATTCTACTTAGAGCAATCATTCTAATGTATTCATCATCAGTAACGTTATTAAAAACACCTTTTACTCTTTTTAATAAAGTTCCATCATCCATAAATGGCCATGGAATAAAAGCAATAAACCCTTTAGCATCAGCAGGTTTTTCTGTCTGTACTTCTCTCAACCAAACTAAATGTTCAAAACGTTCTTCTATGGTTTCTATATGTCCGAACATCATGGTGGCAGAGGTGGTAATGTTTAACTGATGAGCAGCACGCATTACATCTAACCATTCTCTTCCGGTACATTTTCCTTTGGAAATTAAGCGTCTTACCCTATCATTTAATATTTCTGCTCCTGCCCCTGGCAAAGAGTCTAATCCTGCTTCTTTCAAAGTTTTTAAGACTTGTGTGTGTGATAAGCCTTCTAATTTACTGATATGCGCAATTTCAGGTGGACCTAAAGCGTGTAATTTAATGTTAGGAAACATCTCCTTTATCCCCCTAAATGTATCGCAGTAAAATTTTAATCCTAACTCTGGGTGGTGACCTCCTTGTAACAACAACTGTTCTCCGCCATAACGTATGGTTTCTTCAATTTTAACTTTATATTCTTCCAAAGAAGTGATATAAGCTTCATCATGCCCGGGAATTCTGTAAAAGTTACAAAACTTACAATTAGCAATGCAAACATTGGTAGTATTAAGGTTTCTATCAATTATCCAAGTAACTTTATTGGAGTTATTTTTCTTTTCCTTACGCAGTTCGTTGGCTACTAACATTAATTCTGCTGTCGGAGCATTTTTAAAAAGAAAGATACCTTCCTCGGCAGTTAAAAATTCAGATTGAAGTGCTTTTTCTAAGAGTTGGGCTATTTGCATTAGATATAATATCATAAGTTTATATGAACAAAATTACACATTATAATAATCTATAAATTTAGATAGTTAGAAAAACCTCACACTCGTTTTTTTAGTACCAAAAGGATTAGGAGAAACATATCGGATGCTTAGCTCATAACCTCCTTGACCATTTGATACTGCAGAAAGTCCTGAGAGGTTAACATCATAGCTTATAGAAAAAGCAAAAGAGCCTGTTTCTATTAAAAAAGAAGGAATAAAAGCATCACCAAAACGATAATGCATACCTAAACTCAATGCTGCTCCATTAGAAAATTTAGAGTATTTTGATTTTTCTTTCAAATTATATCTGAAATAAGAACCTAATACCAGATCGGTAGCTTTTTGTTGGTAGGCAATAAAACCAGAAGGCTGTATAGCCATATTTGTACCTCCAACACCAAAAGAAGTATTAGTATGCAACACGTACCTAAAGTTGAGGTTATCAGTTTTTTCATTCAAAAATGAGAACTCAGGACTAGCTACATGATGAATAGCTGCTCCTACATTGACTTTGGTGCCATCAAACCCATTATCACTAATTACTTTTGAAGACATCCCTTTACTAGCGTAATAATAACTCATTCCTACAGCAAAATCAGGTTGAAAAAAGGAAGTATTGGCAAAACTTTCACCCGAAGAAAAATTATCATTATGTCCTGTTCCATCAAACTGACTTTGGAAGCGTAATTTTGTTTCATCTAAACTACTTTGTATAAAACCACCTTGCAAACCTGCCGAAAGATGACTTTCTTGATTAAGTTTGATATGATAGGCTAGTGATATATTCAACGTGGTCAAACCTAAATTAATATCTCCGGCTTTATCTGAATAAACAGATAACCCTAAGCCAAAGAAATTATCTTTTTTTTGTTGTTTATTGAAATGTGTGTCATAAGAAAAACCGTATGTTTTAAAAGGCGTAGCTACACTACTCCATTGATTACGATAGTTAATAATAGCCCGTTGATCATTACCTTTTCCTGCTTGAGAAGGATCTAATAGCATAGGAGTCATTGTAAACTGAGAAAAGTGTATGTCTTGAGCAATACAGTTAAAAGTAGAAAGTAAAAAGTAGGAAGTAATTATCACTATTAGTAATGTTATTTTTACTCTTATTTTCATAGTTTTAATTTTTTTGTCTCATTTATATTCAAGTCTTTAATTATTACCTAATCAAATTTACATTTCCACTTTCAGTAACTGTTTTTCCATTTAAAAAACTAGCTTCTAGCACATACACAAAAACAGCTGTGTTTTGTTTTTTTCCTTTATAAGTCCCATCCCATATATCATTAACATCGTTAATTTCAAACACTTTATTCCCCCAACGGTTGTAAATTTTTACAGATAGACTTTCCACCCCTTTAGCGTTTACAAAAAACACATCATTGTTGCCATCTCCATTAGGTGTAAATGCATTAGGTACATATACAAAAAAATCGCAATCAATAGCTGTTTCATCTACAAATGTTTGTGCAGTATCTGAACATCCATTTGCATCTGTTATTATAAGATGATAAGTTCCAGAAGGTAAGTTGTTTATAATAGAATCATTGCTTCCTATATTCCAAATATAGGAAATAGGTGGATTAGCGGAAATCACATTAGCAGCGACACTTCCAATACTTTCTCCACAATTATCATCTGCTTTTATTAATGTAATTTGAGGGGTAGGATTAATCGTTAAATTAGTAATTACTGTATCACAAGCATTCAAAACATCTGTAAATATCCCTGTGGTGGTATATGTGTTTGTCCCTACGGTTACACTAAATCCTTCACATTCTACAAAATTTTGAGTGATAGAACTGGATGTGACAATGGTTAGATTAGTGCTAATGATGCTGTCGCAACCTACCAACGTGGCTAATGTATCTATAAAGCTTCCCGATGTATTATATGTATTTGTTCCCACAGAAACGCTAAACCCTTGGCATTCTGTAAAGTTTTGGGTAAAAGAAGCAGCAGGGCTGACAGTGAGACTAGTGGTAACAATACTATCGCACCCGCTTACTGCTGCATTTTGTAGGGTATCTATAAATGTTCCTGTTGAAGTATAAGCATTACCATTGACTATTATACTATCACCCTGACAGATGACAGCATTTTGTGTAAATGTTGCAATTGAGTTTATAGTTAAATTGGTAGTAATAATGCTATCGCAACCATTAGCAGCTCCATTAAATATAGTATCATTATATGTTCCTGCTGTAGTATAAACACTTCCGTTAATCACTATACTATCGCCTGAGCAGACGGTAGGGTTTTGGGTAAATGTTGTAGCTGAATTAATCGTTAAATTCAGCGTTACCACACTATCGCAACCACTAGTTGAACCGCCTATTATAGTAAAGGTTGGAGTAGTTGTGCTTGATGAATATGTTATCCCATCTATCCACGTTAAACTATCACAAGCGATTTGTATGTCTGTATTTGTACCTATTGGGTTTACAGTTAAATTAGTGGTTATGATGCTATCACAACCATTAGTTGCTCCATTAAAAATAGTATCAATGAATGTTCCGGATGTATTGTAAACATTGCCATTAATTACCATACTATCGTTTGAACAAATGGTAGGACTTTGGGTAAAAAACCTTGGACAACAAGATGTTATTTCTATAGATTGACTTAAAGTATCGGGGCACCCGTTATTAGTTGTAATTATTAATGTAACCGTATAATTTCCTACAGAAGAATATGTATGTGAAGGATTTTGTAGATTGGAAGTATTTCCATCCCCGAAGTTCCAATTCCAAGTTGTTGTAGAACCAAATGAACCTACTGAAAATTGTATATTATCTCCGATACATGCTGAGTCTGGACCAAGGCTGTTCATGGAAATATTTCGAAGTGAAACTCCGGCAGCATAAGCATAAGATTCCGCACCTCCTAATCCAGTTATATAGGCAAGAAAACCACAACCATTGCTTGTTAGTGTATGCGTACCAGTATCTATAGGTATATTCATGTAAGAATAAAGTGGACTTGCGGCAAGCGTTAAGAAATTAGCTCCCATATTATTTCCGTCAAGAAAAATAGTATTAACATCAGCTGTGCGTGTGATAACTTGTACGTAGTTAGAGTCCATTTCAAAATTTGAAGAGGCATAGAAAGTAATGGTGTCTAAATACATTTGTTCGTTAGCATTTATAATTACCATTGCAGGGTCGCTCATCTTCTGAATATTGCTTGGAGATGTAATTGGATTAGCTACGCAGTTTCCACATTTCAAATATCTTGTTACTGAAATGGGTAAATTAGCAGAAATAGATGAAGCACTTGTGATACTTTGTTCATAAAACTGACCTGCATTTAGTGTGGCTACTTGTGTACCGTTAATATTAATGACTGTTCCATTCTGAGAAGCAATAATTCTGCATATATCATCATTTAATAATGGAGTAGGAATAAAAATATAATTTCTTCCCCATGTAGAAACTGGAAATAACTGTTCATATATAGGGTCTTTGGTGCCAGATCCAGGTGGTGTTGGTATGGCAGGAAATTTCCCTCCACCTATCACAGAAAATTTATCTACGGAATTTAATGCTCTTACCCTACTTCCTGTTAAATCACCTGCTATACTTTGAACCTGATAAATTTGATTTGGATTTATAGTAATATTGAAAGGTATATTTGCTAAATTTCCACCAATGGTATTAGCGGTAGGAGTAATTTCTACAGTTACAGGTACACCTGAACCTATTATTAAAAATTCGGAGGGGAAAGTACCACTAGGATTGTAACTGGCAACATAATAATCACTCCCCAAAGCACTAACAGGTAAAATAAGCGAAGCTTCACTTCTAAATTTATGGTATGTATGGGCATAAACAGCTATATCATTATTTGTAGTAATATGAATGGCTTTATTTTCTAATATTTCAGAAGTTATCACTCTGACCATAGCGGGTGGTAAAATAATACTGGTAATTATACCGGGAGAAACAGAAAAGTTTTGAGAAAATGCCTGACCAGGAATTGAAATGTTTCCAGTAGTATTTACAAGAGAGGAAATATAAACAGCGTAAGAAGCTCCTGTGGTCAAACTTGTATCGTATACCTCTGTAAAGCCAAACCAAAAATCAGTACCATAATTAGTAATTTGGCTATGACAATGAGTTGTTTTAAAGAATAGAAGAATTAGTATACTTGCAGTTAACAGAAGTTTTTTTATATGTTTCATGTGTTTTATTTTTAATAATCTAAAATAAAATTTACAATTTCTTTAGCGTGCAACTCTGTAGAGTTATAAAGCCTAAGTTCAATGTCTTGTTGGTTGATTAATAAGGGAAATTTGGTGCAACCTAAAATAATTCCGTCTAAATTTTCTTTTTTAGCTAGTTTTTTAATTACTTGAAGTGTATATATTTTTGATTTTTTATAAAATTTGCCTTGTGTTAGTTCATCTATTACAATGCGATGTAATTTTTCTATTTGGTCGTCATTAGGTACTTTTACTTCTATGGAGTAATTGTTTTTTAAATATGCTTTAATAAATTTCTCATTCATAGTAAACTTTGTACCTATAAGCCCGAGTTTAGTATGATTTCTTCTTCTAGCTTCTGTCCCAATACCATCAGCAATATGAATAAAAGGAATGTTTAATTGAGTGCTTATTTTTTCGTAAACTTTGTGTGGTGTGTTTGCACAAAATGCCAAAGCATTAACATTGGTAGCAATTAGTTTTTTTCCTACAGATACATATATCTCTGTTATTTTTTCCCAATCATTTTGTTGTTGTAAGTCATGAATTTCTTGTTGGTTTAAATTATAAATAGTTAAAGGAGGATTTACTTTTCCTCCCTTAACCTGATTAATGGTTGCATTTATGTATTTATAATACTCAATAGTAGAACGCCATGATGTTCCGCCTATTAATCCAACCATTTTCATTGTATAATAAATTAGAATGCACGAATGGCACGTAAATAACCACCAATAGTACTTGACTTTAAATTAGTATCAACAATACCTTCAACAAAATCCAAGTAAAACGCTTGTGTAGCAGTATTTTCAGTACTACTCCAATAACGTATGTTATTTCCTGACCATACTAATAGTGTATAACCACCATTATCAAGTCCCTTATTAGCATGCATACGGTTTTGCCATAAAATAGAAAGTTCATCAATAGCAGGCAGGTACCAATCAGTAAAACCACCTGTTGAGAGGCTTTGAACATAGGCTTGTGCAGCAGGGTTGGTACTAGTCATCAATGCGGTATTGGTTTTCCCATCCCAACTAGATGTTGCTCCTGTTGCTGAATTGGGTTGCATCCATCTAACGCCACTCGTGTCATAAGGATTCACAATTAAACCGTGTTGTTGTCCGTCATTTCCGATATAAATGTGAAATACGATTCCTCCTAAGGTATCTTGTCCAAGATAGAATTCATTTGACGATGCACTCCCTGTTGCATTTATGGTATCATTAACAATGTTGATTCCATTTCCAGCAATAAGATTATTTTGTTTGTTGTTCCAGTTAGTTGTGTCGCTTGCCGTTACAATAATTCCTCCACTAATAGAATCAGCAGTTTTTGCATGTAACGCATAAGGAACACTTAATAGCTGGCTTGTGCCAGTAATGGTATAGTTGGTTCCGCCTGTTGGGTCTGTTTCTGTTTTTATAAAATATGGACCATTTCCCCAATCGATAGTAGTAAAATCTCCACTCACAACAGTTCCTCCTCCAATTTCCAAACTTACCAACCCATTAGCATTAGACGTTGGGGTTTGTGTTTCGACATAAACAGCCGTTCCACTTGATGAACCTTGTAAAACACTTATTTGCATACCCACCGCAGTAGAGGTTACTAAATTATTACTTCCGTCACGAACAACGGCTTGATAGCTCATTTTTTCTGGTGATTGAGCGAACACACTTGCAGTCATAAATAATGCTGCACAAATTGTAATTATTTTTTTCATGATTTTTTAGTTTTTGATGATTTTAAATGATTGAACTTTTTTGTTTTCTAGATTAATGAGATGAACAAAATAAGTAGCAGGTGGAAAGCTATCCATATTTACTTTTGTTTGCGAGGCTACAATTTGTTCATGATTTAATAATTTACCTTGCATGTCATAAAGCTGGTAGGATAATTTTTCACTATTATAATCACTTACTTGTAGGGTTAGATTATTTGTAGTTGGGTTTGGATAGATAGTGATTGAAATGTCTAGTAATAGATCATTAGTCCCAACAATGAAAAATTCGTATGGTTGTTGAACACCTTGATTTTCACCACCAGAAGCACTGGTATTGGTTACATAATCTATTTGTCCCACACTATAAGCGACTGTTCCTCCACTGCCTGTAGCATCACCACCAGAAGCATTGACTGATTCTTGGGCTTGTGCCCATCCTGTCCATAGTAGTACTGCTATAAGTAATGCTATGGGTTTTGATTTGTTTTTTATCATAGTTATTTGTTTTTAATTTATCCTTACTCTGTTTAAAGGCTTTTCAGGTTTCACCTAGTATTATTAAAATTTTTAAAGAATAGTAAATGTTCCTTTGTAAATGGTTGCTCCTATTTCAACTATGTAGAAATAAGTTCCTTTAGGCACTAATTTCCCTGATTTTGTTCTTGTATCCCATTTCTCGGTATTCTTACTTTCATAAAGCAATTGCCCCCAACGGTTGTATATTTTATAACTTGAACATTCTTTCAATTCTGTTGCAAGAGGGAGAGTAAAAAAATCATTTTTATCATCATTATTGGGTGTAACAACATTTGGAATGATTAATTCGAGTTCTGCAATAGACAAAGTATGCGTATGATTGTTTGAACAAATATTGCTATCAACAGTTAATGTAATATTATAATTCCCTGATGTTGCAAATACATGTGTTGGGTGTTCTGCTGTAGAGGTTTGTCCATCACCAAAATTCCATAAATAGCTATTCCCTTGAATAGAATTATTTAATAGTTCCACTTGAGTTCCTTCGCAACTTAAAGCTGTGTTTTTTACTTCAAAGTCTGCTATAGGTTTAGGAACTATAGTAATTGTTGTTTGTATTATACTGTCGCAACCATTTTGGTTAGCTATTGTGTCAGTATATGTTCCGGAAGTTGTTTGATAATTGCCTCCTACATAAATGCTATCTCCTTGACATAAGCCTATTGTCAAAGTATCGAAAAAATAACTATTAACAACCAATGTGGTAGCTAATATACTATCGCAATTAGTAGTTGTGGTTAAAGTGTCAATATAAACCCCACCTGTAGTTTGCCAAGCACCCCCAACAAATACACTATCACCTTGACAGATGTTAGTTGTTATGTTATTTGTAATACTACTGTTAATAGTTAAATCAAGTGTTACTATGCTATCACAACCATTAGCGGCTCCGCTTGTAATTGTAAACGTGGGTGTAATTGTGCTAGAAGTGTAAGTAACATTATCTATCCATGTAAAACTATCACAAGCTTGCTGTATATCAACTCCTGTTGTTAATGGATTTATTGTTAAGTTAGTTGTAATGATACTATCACAACCATTGGATGATCCATTAAATAATGTGTCAATATAAGTTCCAGCACTATTTTGCCAATCCCCTCCAAGAAAAACACTATCCCCTTGACAAATTGATTGATTTTGAGTACTACTCGAAGTTGGATGAACTGTAATAACGATTGTTGTATCATCTGTATCAACTCCATCACTTACTTGTAATGTTATGTTGAATGTGCCTGAGGAATTAAATGTAACCGTATGTGCTCCTTGTGTGTTTGCTGAAGCAGGGATTCCTCCACTGAATGTCCAATTCCACGAAGTAATTGTTCCTGCACTATTATCTGTAAAGGTAATGCTATCTCCTTCACATATTGTTGTTGTTGATGGTATGAAAGAGGCGATTAGAGAGTTTGTACATACACTCATGTCTAACTTAACAATAAAAGCATCAAAGCCACCAACTGCTGTTAAATTATAAATTCCTGCCCCTGGATCGAAATCGGCTGTGTCTGCAAAAAATCCTGTAACATAGCAATTTTCATTTCCATCGATTGCCAAAGAGTAAGCTCTGTCTCTCCCTATACCGCCCATTCGTGCGGCACATAGAAAATTTCCGTTAGCATCTAATTTACTTACAAAAACATCATCATCTCCTGCTGAAGTAAGGTTGTAAATTCCTACTCCCGGATCAAAATCTACTGTATTTTGAAAACGTCCGGATGTATAAACATTTCCTACAGCATCAACTGCTATTGACCGACCATAATCAGCATAATCCCTACCCGTTCCTCCCATACGTCTTGCCCATACAAAATTCCCATTAGCATCCAATTTACTTACAAAAACATCAAGATCCCCTGCAGAAGTAAGGTTATAAACTCCTAGACCTGGATCGAAATCTGTTTGTAGGCCAAAACGCCCTGTAGTATAGATATTTCCAGCAGCATCAATAGCTATAGATTCTCCGTAATCAGAGCCAACCCCTCCCATTTGTTTTACCCAAAGAAAGTTTCCATTTACGTCTAATTTTAACACAAAAATATCAGGACCACTAGCAGAAGTAAGGTTATAAACTCCTGGACCCGGATCAAAGTCGGCTGTATAATTAAACCACCCTGTAACGTAAACATTTCCATTAGCATCAACAACTACAGATCTTCCGTAATCATTGGCTGTCGAAGGTCCTCCTCCTCCCATACGTTTTGCCCACACAAAATTTCCATTAACATCTAACTTACTTACAAAAATATCTTCACTTCCTGCGGAAGTAAGGTTATACACCCCGGGTCCCGGATCAAAATCGCCTGTGCCATCAAAATCTCCCGTAGTATAAACGTTGCCATTATTATCAACAGTTATGCACCAACCTTTATCGTCTTCATTTTGGGTGTTGACTCCTCCCATACGTTTAGCCCACACGAAATTCCCGTTATTATCTAATTTACTTACAAAAATATCATCGTTTCCCGCAGAAGTGAGGTTGAAAACTCCTGCTCCTGGATCAAAGTCGGCTGTCCCTCTAAAATCTCCTGTGCTATAAACATTTTCATTAACGTCAACTGCTATAGACCAACCTCTAGCACCACCACCATTTGTACTGCTCCCAAGTTGTTTAGCCCAAATGAAGTTTCCATTATTATCTAATTTAGAAATAAATACTACTCCATTTGTAGCACTTAAATTAAATACTCCTGAACCTGGATCAAAGTCTGCTGTTCCGCTAAAGTTTCCTATGGTATAAACATTTCCAGAGGCATCAACTGCAACAGAATGTCCTCTTTCTTGTCCTGTCCCTCCAAATTGATTTGCCCAAATGAGTGTAGGTTGTGCTTGAGACTTTAATAATAAAAGAATTATACTTATCAAAAAGATGGTTATGTATTTATAATTTTTCATGATCTTAATAAGGTTTAAAATTTTTAAAGAATAGTAAAAGTTCCTTTGTAAATGGTTGTTCCTATTTCAACTATGTAGAAATAAGTTCCTTTAGGTACTAATTTTCCTGATGTTGTTCTGGCATCCCATATTTCTGTATTTTTACTTTCGTAAAGTAATTGTCCCCAACGGTTAAATATTTTGTAACTCGAACATTCTTTTAATTCTGTGTCTAGAGGTAAGGTAAAATAATCGTTTTTACCATCATTATTAGGTGTTACAACATTAGGAATGATTAGTTCGAGTTCTGCAATAGATAATGTATGTGTATGACTACTTGAACAAATGTTGCTATCAACAGTTAATGTAATATTATAATTCCCTGATGTCGCAAATACATGTGTTGGATGTTCGGTTGTAGAGGTTTGCTCATCACCAAAATTCCATAAATAACTATTATTTGGTGTAGAATTATTTAATAGTTCCACTTGTGTTCCTTCACAACTTAAAGTTGTATTTTTTACTTCAAAACCTGCTATAGGGTTAGGGACTACTGTTAAGGTTGTTTGTATTATACTATCGCATCCGTTTTGGTTAGTTGTTGTATCGGTATATATACCAGAAGTTGTTTGATAGCTTCCACCAACATAAATACTATCTCCTTGACATAAATCTATAAATAAAGAGTCGAAAAAATAATTATTGAAAATCAATGTTGTGGCTAATATACTATCACAATTGTTAGTTGTTGCTATAGTATCGTAATAAGTTCCTGCCATAGTTTGAAAGGCTCCACCAACAAAAACACTATCTCCTTGACATGTGGTTATAACATCTGTACCAGTAGTAGCTGGGCTGATAGTTAAGTTTAAAGTAACAATGCTATCACAACCATTGGAAGTCCCTCCAACAATAGTAAAAGTTGGCGTGTTAGTACTAGCTGAGTAGGTATTACCATCTATCCAAGTAATGGATGAACAAGCAGTAATAATATCTGTACCGGTAGTAGCTGGGCTGATAGTAAGATTAGTAGTAACAATGCTATCGCAACCAAAAATATTGGTTAGTGTATCTATAAATGTTCCTGCTGTAGTGTATGTATTTGACCCAATTATTATGCTATCACCTTGACAAATTGATTGGTTTTGAGTACTACTCGAAGCTGGGTTTACAGTAATAACAATTGTTGTATCATCAGTAGTGATTCCATCTCCAACTTGTAATGTTATGTTGAATGTGCCTGAGGAATTAAATGTAACCGTATGTGCTCCTTGTGTGTTTGCTGAAGCAGGGGTTCCTCCATTAAACGTCCAATTCCACGAAGTAATAGTTCCTGCACTATTATCTGTAAAGGTAATACTATCTCCTTCGCAAATGGTTGTTGTTGAAGGTATGAAAGAGGCGATTAAAGAGTTTGTACATATTGAACATGCTGCTAATTTAACTATAAAATAATCATAAGTAGAAGAGTTGCCAGTAGAAATGAGGTTATAAGTCCCTGATCCTGGGTCAAAGTTGGCGGTATCTCTAAAGGTTCCTATGATATGAATGTTACCATTATTATCAAGAGCTATAGAATTACCAATATCATGGTATACTCCTCTCATTTGTCCTGCACATACAAAATTGCCGTTAGCATCCAATTTACTTACAAAAATATCACTAGTTCCTAAAGGCCCTGAAGAGAAGTTATAAACGCCAGGTCCTGGATCAAAATCACTTGTATTATTATTTCCTCCTGAATTAAAAAATCCTATAGTAAGAACATTTCCGCAATTATCAACAGCTATAGATCGACCTTGATCATGACTAAGCCCCCCCATGTTTTTTGCCCATATAAAATTCCCATTTGCATCTAATTTGCTGACGAAAATATCAGAATTTCCATTATTAGTAAGGTTATACACCCCAGATCCCGGATCAAAATCAATAGTATTTCGAAAAGTACCGGTAGTATGAACATTTCCGTTAGCATCAACAGCTATAGAAAAACCAGCATCTCCATTAGAACCTCCTATACTTTTTGCCCACAGAAAATTTCCGTTAACATCTAACTTACTTATAAAAATATCACCCCCACCCGCAGAAGTAAGGTTATACACACCCACTCCTGGATCAAAATCAGCTGTGTTTTGAAAAACGCCAGTAGTATGAACATTACCACTAGCGTCAACAGCTATGGAATGACTTGCTTCATTACCAGATCCTCCTATATTTTTTGCCCACAAAAAATTGCCATTAGCATCTAGTTTGCTTACAAAAATATCAACTCCCCCTACTGCAGTAAGGTTATATACTCCTAACCCAGGATCAAAATCCACTATGTTTCGGAAATTCCCAGTAGTATAAACATTTCCGTTGGCATCAAGGGCTATGGAACTACCTTGGTCATGAGAAGTCCCACCTCCAGTACTTCCCATACTTTTTGCCCATATAAAATTTCCGTTAACATCTAGTTTACTAATAAAAATATCTTTATGACCTAGCGAAGTAAGGGTATACACCCCTGCACTAGGATCAAAGTCAGCTGTATCTCTAAAAAATCCTGTAAGATAGATATCTCCGTTCATATCCACAGCTATGGAATTAGCTTGGTCATCATCTATACCTCCCATATTTTTTGCCCACACAAAATTTCCATTAACATCTAACTTACTTACGAAAATGTCGAGTCCTCCTACAGAAGTGAGGTTATATACTCCCGGTCCTGGGTCAAAATCGACTGTACCAATAAAACTTCCCACAGAATAAACATTTCCATTAGCATCGACAGCTATAGATCGATCATATTCATTAGCAAATGGTGGAGGACTGTCTATTTGTTTTGCCCAGACAAATGCGGGTTGTCCATAAAGCTCTGTTATGAACAAAAAAGCCAAGAGCAGTATTAAAATTAGGATAGTGTTTTTGTATTTATTTTTTTTCATACAACGTTATAATTTAATTTTTTACAATTTTCTTTGTTATCATTTTATGATCTATTTGTATGGTTAAAAAATAGATTCCTTTAGGAACTGTTGATGGGATTGAAAGTATAGTTTGTTGTGCTGTATTTCTAGTACTTATATCTATTTGTTTGCCTAAAGTATTTACCAAATTAAATTTTAGTAATTGGTAATCATCTTTTTGTAGATTAATAAAAATTTCATTATTTGTGGGGTTGGGATATATCTTAACATCAATTAAAGACTTGTTATTCTCAAGTTTAACCGCTTTTATATCAGAATATTCATAATTTCCATTAAAGTCAGTTTGTTTAAGGCGGTAATACAACGTATTTAAAGTTGGAGGTTTGAGGTTTGAGGTTGCATCCATGTATTGGTAATTGAGTAGAGTGATTGAATTTCCAGCTCCTTGCACAGTACCAATTTGCTCAAAGTTTATTGCGTCAGTGCTACGTTCTATAGTAAAAAAATCATTGTTTGTTTCTGTAGTCGTTATCCATTCAACTAGTACTGCTTTGTTTTGGATATTGGTGGCTTCAAAACTTAATAAAGTGATAGGTAATATCGAATTACAAGAAATGGTGTTTACTTTCACTATAAAAACATCACTACTTATCGCAGAAGTGAGATTGTAGTTCCCCATACTGGGATCAAAGTCAGCTGTGCCTTGAAAATATCCGCTTGTATATACATTTTCAGAAGCATCAACAGCTATAAAGTGACTTCTCTCATGACCTGCCCCCCCCATACTTGCTGCGCACAAAAAATCACCATTAGCATCTAACTTGCTTATAAAAATATCATGTCCTCCTGAAGAAGATAAGTTATACACTCCTGCTCCTGGGTCAAAATCGGCTATACCTTGACAATATCCAGTTGTATAAACATATCCATTACCGTCAATGGCTATAGAATAAGCAAGCTCATTGTTTGTTCCTCCCATTTGTTTTGCCCACAAGAAATTACCATTGGGGTCTAGTTTGCTCACGAAAGCATCTTGCCCTCCTCCAGAAGTGAGGTTATACACTCCCGATCCCGAGTCAAAGTCAGCTGTACCAGTAAAATTCCCTGTAGTATAGCTATTTCCGTTGGCATCAAGAGCTATGGAAAAACTTCGGTCACTTGTTGTTCCTCCCATTTGTTTTGCCCAAATAAAATTGCCTAAAATATCTATCTTACTTACAAAAATATCATCACTACCTGCAGAAGTTAAATTGTAAGTACCGGATCCAGAATCAAAGTCGGCTGTACCTTGAAAATATCCGGTTGTATATACATTTCCACTAGCATCAACAGCTATAGAATTACTCCAATTAGTACTAGCACATTCTATTTGTTTTGCCCAAATAAAATTCCCATTAGCATCTAGCTTACTTATGAAAACATCATTACTAACTACAGCAGTGAGGTTATACACTCCGGCTCCCGGGTCAAAATCTACTGTATTTCTAAAAATACCAGTCGTATAAATATTTCCACTAGCGTCAACAGTTATGGATAACCCTTGATCATTACCAGTTTCTCCCATTTGTTTAGCCCATACAAAATTCCCGTTAGCATCTAATTTGCTTATAAAAATATCACTACCTCCCGTAGAAGTGAGATTATACACTCCTGATCCTGGGTCAAAATCGGCTGTCGCTTCAAACGCTCCAGTAGTATAAACATTTCCATTGGCATCAACAGCTATAGACCAACCTTTATCACCACTTGCCCCTAAACTACCCCCATTACTGTTTGTCCCTTCTACTTGTTTTGCCCAAGCGAGTGAGGGTTGTGCTTTTAGGTTAAGCAATAGAAGAAACGTACTTATCAAAAAAGTGGCTATATAACTATAATTTTTCATCGTTTAGTTTAGTTATTTGTTGATTGATTGCAGATTCAACTAATTTTTCACATAAGTTAGTAATTCGCAAGAACATAAAATTAAATGTTTATTATGCTTAATAAGGAGATTTAACTTACATTTGTAGCAATAAATTATATTTTGAAATAGTAAATAAGCATGATAAGATATTGATAATAAATAAATAATGATTAAAATAAATTGTTTTTTGAAAATATATAACTGAAACATATGAAATCTACTTCCGAAACATTATTTCAATTGGTTCATTCATTGAATAAGAATGAAAAGGGATATTTTGTAAAATGGGCTAGTCAATTTAAACAAAGCAGAGATGCTGATTATATTATTCTGTTCAAAGAAATAGGTGAATCCGATAGGTATAATGAAAATCAATTAAAAGAAATAATGATTAAAAAAGGAGCTAAAACAGTATTTAGCTCATTAAAAAAATATTTATACGATCAATTGTTATTATGTTTGACGGAATACCATAAGCATAATAACACAGAGATTCAGCTTTATGTAGCACTATCAAAAATTGAAATGTTATATCAAAAAGGGTTATATAAGGCTTGTTATAGTCTAATTTGTCAAACAGAAAAAAAATGCACAGACCTGTCTTTATTGTTTAGGCTTAATGTTGTAAAAAATGAATTGGGTAGATCCATTCAAATCAAAGGGTTCCCACAAGAGCATATTGGAAAAAAAATTTTAATTCAAGAACAGCTTATTCATTTTACGGGAGCAATTAATTCTTTTCTTATTTCTAGTAGAGGCCTAAGAACTAAAGAGGAAAAAGAGCAGGTTTTTATTATCAAGAAAAAAATTAAGGATTTAGATTTTGAGTTAATAAAAGAGGACATTAATTTAAATTTACAATTCAATAAAGTTAATTTTTTGATTTGCTTTATCGAAGAGCAATATTCTTTCGGTAATATCTATGCTCAAAACTTAAAACAACTTTTACCTATTCTGTTAAAAAGAAAAGAAAATGAGTATAATCCATATTCTATTATTGAGATTTATCATTATATGTTAAGATCTGCTCGAAGGTTATATTCGTTTGAAGACGTTTTTTTAATTGTTAAAGAGCTACAAAAAATTGATATTGATAAAATAAAAGTTCCTAAGACCAAGAATTATTTGTGGAACATACTGGCAATATTTAAAACGGACGCTCTTCTTTTTACTGGAAATATTGAATCTAGTTTGTCATTTTCTACTCAAGTCATAAATATTTTTCCTAAATACATAAAAAATGTAGATGTTATATATGAAATTATACATATAGAAAATCACTTTTTAGCATTATTTTTATCTTATCAATATAAAAATGCCGCAAAACTTGCTTCTCGATTTTTAATTAAAAATGAGCTAGATAAAAGAAAGGAAACTATTTTGGAGTTATGGTTATTACTAATTGTTTGTAAAATAGAATTAACTGAATTTGAACAAGCCAAAAAACATTTGTATAAATTGGAAGAGTATACACAAAACGACAAAACATTAATACATAATAATGATATTAAAGAGCTTTTTTGTCTCTTAAATATTGCAATTAAAAATAAAACAACAGTTTTTGAAGCAAAAAATCCAATTGTTCAGCACTCACTAAGTATGTTAGAAAAAAAATTAAAAACCAGAAAGTACGAATATTTATGGGGAGTTACTGTTTGGCTTAAAGGTAAAGTTGAAAATATAACTATGAGTCAGGCAATTAAACGATTAAACGAGGTAACAAATAGTCAAGGATAGTTTTGAAATAGTTATTTTATACAACTTCTTAATAGTATAATTCCTAATTTCGCTTTTCAAAATTACGATTAAATTACGATGGAAATTAAAAAAGCGAGCAAATTAGACCCTAAAGAAAACTTGATTTTTCTTATCACGAATGAAAAAGAATTACCAACAGCATCTTTTACAAAAGAAGAGCTTTCTTTTATCAAAAATGAATTAAAAAACGAACAAAAGCAAGTTGAGATTAATAGACTAAACACCTATGTTTTTGTTATTTTATGTGATAAAGAGAATGATTATAAAACTGCAGAAAAAATTAGAATTGCAGCAAGTAATTTGCTGACTACGCTTAATAATAAAAAAATTGTATCTGCTACAGTTGTAGGAGAAACCAATATAATTACTCCATTTGTTGAAGGTATTGGCTTAGCCAACTATCAGTTTTTAAAGTATTTCTCCGACAAGAAAATCAATACTTTTAATAAGTTAACTTATTATACAGAAAGTAAATCAGACAATATAAAAGAAATTGAAGCTTTAGTGGAAGCTACTAATTTTGCTAAAGACTTAGTGAATGAGCCATTGTCTTTTTTAACAGCCACCCAACTATCAAAAGAAATAAAGACTTTAGGTAAAAATTTTGGATTTAAAGTAGAGGTTTTAACAAAAGCTAAGATAGAAGCATTAAAAATGGGTGGTTTATTAGCTGTTAATAAAGGAAGTATAGATCCACCAACATTTTCTATTTTAGAATGGAAACCTACTAAAGCAAAAAATAAAAAACCTATAGTTTTAGTGGGTAAGGGAGTGGTTTATGATACAGGTGGACTAAGTTTGAAACCAACTCCCAACTCTATGGACATGATGAAGTGTGATATGGGTGGGGCTGCTGCTGTTATTGGAGCCATGGTTGCCATTGCTAAGAACAAATTGCCATACCATGTAATTGTTTTGGTGCCAGCTACAGATAACAGACCTGGAGGAAATGCTTATGTTCCTGGTGATGTGATTAAAATGTATAACGGAAAAACGGTAGAAGTATTAAATACAGACGCTGAAGGAAGAATGATATTAGCAGATGCATTGAGTTATGCCGATAAATACCAACCAGAATTGGTAATTGATGTAGCTACATTAACAGGAGCTGCTGCCAATGCAATTGGACATTATGGAGTGGTTGCCATGGGAAATACTCCTGAAAATACGATGAATAAATTAAAAGAAAGTGGAAACAATACGTTTGAACGAATAGTTGAATTTCCGTTTTGGGATGAATATAACGAGCAATTAAAATCTTCAATAGCTGATCTTACGAATTTAGGAAATGGAGCAGGAGGAGCAATTACAGCGGGTAAATTTTTAGAGAATTTTACTAACGCTCCTTATATTCATTTGGATATTGCTGGACCAGCTTTTATTAAGAAGCAAATTAATTATTTATCTCAAGGTGGTACTGGTGTTGGTGTAAGATTGTTATATGATTTTGTAAAGAATTATTGAAGAAGTTGGAAGACCGAAGTTGGAAGACCGAAGTTTAACAATTTTGAATAATTATTAATCATGGCTTTGTGTGTTGGGAACTCCTCCCTTTTGGGGAGGTTGGGTGGGGCTAACTATTAACTTATAAACTTAAAAAAAATATGTCAAATAAAATAAAAATAGGAATTAGCATTGGCGATATTAATGGTATTGGTTTAGAAGTTATTATCAAAACTTTTATGGACAATAGAATGTTAGATTTTTGTACGCCTATTGTTTATGGTTCTACTAAACTAGCAAATAATTATAGAAAAACGTTAGAAGTAACAGATTTTGCTTTTAATAAAATAACTAAAGTTGAGGAAGCATCGCCCAAAAAAGCTAATATGCTTAGCTGTTGGACTGAAGAAGTGGAGTTAAATTTTGGTAATCCTACCGAAAATGGAGGAAAATATGCTTTTTTATCGCTTGAAGCTGCTACAAAAGATTTGCTTGAAGGTAAAATTGATGCTTTGGTAACTGCCCCTATCAATAAAGATACTATTCAGTCGGATAATTTTAATTTTAAAGGGCATACAGAGTATTTAGAAGCAAAAGCTAATGGAGAGTCTATTATGTTGCTTACAAGCGAAAATTTGAAGGTTGGAATTGCTACCAATCACATTCCTATTTCAAGTGTTGCTTCATCATTAAGTGCTGACGCTATTTTTTCTAAACTTAAAACGCTTAATAAGACATTGGTGCAGGATTTTCTATTAACCTCTCCAAAAATTGCTGTATTAGGTTTAAATCCTCATGCTGGAGATAATGGTTTAATAGGAAGTGAAGAAAAACAAATTATAATTCCTGCTATTAATAATGCAAAAAGTATTGGGATTAATGCTTTTGGCCCTTATCCTGCTGATGGTTTTTTTGGTTCAGGTAGTTATAAGAAATTTGATGCTATTTTAGCAATGTATCACGATCAAGGGTTAATTCCATTTAAAACCTTGTCGTTTGGCGAGGGAGTTAATTTTACTGCTGGATTAACTATTATTAGAACTTCTCCGGATCATGGAGTGGCTTATGAAATTGCCGGAAAGAATTTAGCTTCTGAAAGTTCATTTAGAACGGCTGTTTATTTAGCATGTGATATTGCTAAAAATCGTCAATTGTCTGAAGAAATTAATAGTGATAAGCTAAAAATCAAAAAATAAACCACAAACAATTGATAATCAATTATTTGTAAAATGATTGATTTCCTGAGTTTTTTCTAAAAATTAATGATAGTACCCTACAAAAGGGTTTACTTGTTTTAAATCGCCTAATTTTAGCTTATTTTAAAAAAGACACTAATTTTTCGTTTAAAAGTTGTTTTTTGTTTGTTGAATCATTGAAACAGATGATGAGCTATTTTTAATACACTCAATTTTCTCAAGATATAATAAAAAAAGCAGAACCAATATTAATCCTGCTTTTTTTGTTTCACGTGAAACAATTTATGATTTTGTTTTAAATTTTACCTTCCCATGTAAACCATCAAAACAGAAACATCTGATGGAGAAACACCACTAATTCTTGATGCTTGTCCTATAGTTGAAGGTTTAATTTTAGAAAGTTTATCTACTGCTTCAGCAGATAAAGATCCAAGTTTAGTATAGTCAATGGTATCATGAATTTTAATGTCATCCAATCTGGATATTTTGTCTGCTACTTCTTTTTCTCTTTTAATATAGCCTTCGTACTTCATTAAAATTTCAGCACTTTCTAATACATCTTCTGTATATAAATTGGTTTCATCTGATAATTTGGTGTTGCATAAACTCAATTCTTTTATAGCAATATTTGGTCTTGTTATAACAGAAATGGCTTTTACTTTTTGCTTTAAAGGCGAAGAATTTTGTTGTTCTAAATACGAGTTTACTTCTTTAGGCAGTATAGAAACTTCTTCAAATCGCTTGATTATTTTTTCAATATGTTGTTTCTTCTCGGCTACTTTTTTCATTCTTAATTCAGAAGCTAATCCTAAATTAAAACCTTTTTCGGTCAGACGCACATCTGCATTATCTTGTCTTAAAAGTATTCTGTACTCTGCTCTTGACGTAAACATTCTATAAGGTTCGTTTGTACCTTTGTTGATTAAATCATCTATTAAAACACCTATATAAGCTTCGTCTCTATTTAAAATAAAAGCTTCTTTTTCGTTTGCTTTTAAATGAGCGTTTATTCCAGCCATTAAACCTTGTCCTGCCGCTTCTTCGTAACCGGTAGTTCCGTTTATTTGTCCAGCAAAATATAAGTTCTCAACTAATTTAGTTTCTAATGTGTTTTTAAGTTGTGTAGGTTGAAAAAAGTCATATTCTATGGCGTATCCCGGTCTAAACATTAACGCTTTTTCAAAACCTGGAATTAATTGCATCGCTTTGTATTGAACATCTTCCGGTAATGAAGTGGAGAATCCATTTAAATAAATTTCTACTGTATTCCAACCTTCCGGTTCAACAAATAATTGATGTCTTTCTCTTTCAGAAAAGCGTACAATTTTGTCTTCAATAGAAGGACAATATCTTGGTCCTAAGCCTTGAATTCTTCCTGAAAACATAGGTGATTTTTCAAAGCCTGTTTGTAAGACATCGTGTACATTTTGGTTGGTATAGGCAATGTGACAACTTCTTTGTTTGGTAAGTTTTGTGGTAGTGTCTAAATAAGAAAAAGTACCAGGATTTTTATCACCTGGTTGTTCCTCCATTTTAGTATAGTCTATACTTCTTCCATCAACTCTTGGCGGTGTTCCTGTTTTCATTCTTCCCGATTCAAAACCATAACTTACCAATTGTTCTGTCAATCCTTTTGATGGTCTTGCGCCTGCTCTACCTCCTCCAAATTGTTTTTCTCCGATATGAATTAAGCCATTTAAGAAAGTTCCATTAGTTAGAATTACGGCTTTAGATTTAAACTCAATTCCAATTTGAGTTTTAACACCAACACATTTTCCATCTTTAAAAATTAATTCATTTACCATATCTTGCCAAAAGAAAACATTAGGAGTGTTTTCTAACATTAATCTCCACTCTTTTGAAAAGAGCATTCTGTCATTTTGCGTTCTTGGACTCCAAACGGCTGGTCCTTTTGATCTGTTTAGCATTTTAAACTGAATAGCACTTTTGTCGCTTACTAAACCAGAATAACCTCCTAAAGCATCAATCTCTCGAACTATTTGTCCTTTGGCTATTCCTCCCATTGCCGGATTACAAGACATTTGAGCAATAGCATCCATGTTCATGGTGATTAAGAGGGTTTTTGAGCCAAGGTTTGCCGCAGCCGCAGCTGCTTCACAACCTGCATGACCACCTCCAACTACTATTATATCGTATTGATTGTTCATATATATAAATTATGTTTCACGTGAAACATTTATAAGGTTTAAAATATCTTTTATGGGATTTATAAAGTTAATTGTCACTTATTTGAGTACAAAGTTAAGTAAAAATCTTCCTTCTCTGTCATTATTTTTTTATCCTTAGGGGATTTGTCTTTATAGCCTAATAAATGTAATATGCCATGAATTATTATTCTAAACAATTCATTTTCATTGTTTTGATTAAATTTTATGGCATTTTTTTTAACTCTTTCTATGCTTATAAAAATATCTCCAGAAACTACATCATTTTCACAATAGTCAAATGTGATGATATCTGTATAGGTATCATGGTTAAGGTATTCTTGGTTGATTTTATGGAGATAGTCGTCTGAGCACACTATAAGAGCTATTTCTCCGAGTTTTTTAGTTTCATCAGCAATAGCAGTTTTAATTACAGATTTGATGTGATTTTTATTCTTAACCGTATAAGAAATATCTTCTGTGTGGAAAGTTATAGTACTCAAGGGATTTTAATTTGAAGATAAACAGAAAGTCAATTTTACAATACTACCGTTGTTTTCAAAAGCGAATTTATCGGCTAAATTTTGCATTAAAAAAACACCTCTACCGTTAGTATTTAAAATGTTTTCCGGTAAGGTTGGGTCTGGTATTTTTTCGTAATCAAATCCATTTCCTTCGTCTTTTACAATAAATAACACTTCATCATCAGACACTTCGTATTCTATTACTACAAATGTATCCGGTTTGTACCCATTACCATGTTGAATAGCATTGTTTACTGCTTCTGTAAGAGCAATTAAAATGTTTCCGTAGCAATCTTGGGTGATTTCTCTTTTTTCACAAAAAGAATCAATAAACTGCTCTATTTGCAGTACGCTTTCTTTGTTAGATGGTAATTGAATTCTTTTGAGTGTCATTGTTGTTGTCATCTGTTTATTTCTTGAAAATATTGTGTTACCTTATTTTTATAAAACTGAGTTAAGTGAGGTGGGGTTGTTTGCAGTAATTCTACTTCACTCTCCTTTTGCTTATTATACTCAAAAAATAAATTTGGGTTACTATTTTCAACAGTTTTTCCTTCTTTAGATTCTCTTTTATCATCCCATTCTCTTTCTCGCTCTGCTTTTTCAGATTCCAACAATCGGGTTAAAATCTCTTGCTGACGGTTTAATGTCTCTTGTGTGATGCGTTTGTTTACGATATCTTTTTCATTTTCTTCCATTAATTTAGACATACCTTCAGTACCTTGAGCTCCTTTATTTTTTAGTTTTTGAAGTTCTTGTCGGATTTTAGCTTGTTGTGCAGCCATTTTTGCTAGCGATTCGCTAGTTCCCATTCCTCCCGGCATCATAGAACCTTCTCCGGGTTTTTGCCCTGGTTTTTTACCGCCCGGCTTTTGTCCTTCTTTTAGCGCTTTTTCCATTTGCTCTAATTGTTTGCTCAATTGTTCTTGCATTTTTTTTAGACTACCCATATTTCCAGGTCCTGGTTTGGGCTTACCACTTCCTCCCGGATTATCACAACTTCCCTCTCCTTGTTTTTGAGCTTGTTGTTGCATTTGTTGTAATGCTTCATCAAAAAGTAATGCCAAGTTGTTTAATGAAGTCATAACATATTGCTGACGAGCAGCAGCCATAGGCTTTAATCTTTCGCTCATAAACTCAAGTGTTTTATCCATATTAGCATTAATAAGATTGATTTCTTTGTTTACAACTGACTGCAATTGTACTACTCTTTTAGAAAGTGCAAAAAGAGAGTCTTCAATCATTTTAGCATCATCTTTTAACTTTTTTTGTTTTTGAGCTAACTTAATGTATTCCGGACTTTGGGTGTTGGTAGCTTTGTAAACTTCCATTAGTGCTTCTTGTTCGAAAGAAAGATGAACTAAATTATCTAACAGCTGACGGAGTGATTCCATATCTTCACCTTGGTCTGCTGCTTGAGATTGCAATGATGCCATTTTTTCTGACATCTCTTTCATTTTTTGAGCAGCACTTTTCTGACTTTTAGCTGCTTTACTACTTTTTTTATTTTCCAATTGCTCCGAACTTTCTTGCATATCATTAGCAATAGATTCTTTCTCCTCTTTGTTATCTTCCATTCCGTTTGGACGTTCTAATTCTTCATCCATTTTTTTCAGCTCATCTATTTCTTTAGAAAGTTCATCAAATTCTTTATTCAATTCATCTTGTTTTTCTTTTAATTTTTCGCTGTTGGCATCTTTACTTTCAGATTGCTCTGCTAACTTTTCTTGTTTTTCAGCTAACTCATCCATTTTAGATTTTACATCATCTAACTTTTGTTGAAATTCCATTTGTTTAAAAAGTTCTAACGAACGATCCAGTTCTTTCTCTAAGTCTTTATTAGAAAGCTCCATTTTTTCCAATTCTTCTTCTAATAAGCTTTTATCCAAACGCTCCATCATTTCCTGTAATTTCTCCATCATTTCCTTCATCTCATCGGTCATTAATTCATCAAACAGCTTTTGTAATTGCTCTTGTTTTTGCAATAACTCCTCGTTGTATTGTTTGTATTCGTTTTGCTGCATGTTGTTTTTCTGATTTTCTTCTTCAATTTTTTCTACTCGCTCTTGAAGTTCTTTTTGCTTTTCGAGCAATTCTTTCATTTTTTGCTTTTCTTCCCATCCAATTTCTTTTTTCTCGTGTAATTTTTCTTTCAATTTTTGTAATTCTTTTTGGATATCTTTTGCTTCGGCAATGCTTTCACTTAAATCTGATTTGATTTTATTATTGTTCCCATCAGTAATTTCATCTCTTTCTTTGGTAGTTTTAGATTTGAAAGTTTTTAATGCCGAGCGAGAAGATTTTGCTCCATGTATGCCATCATTATCCCAAATTTCAAAGTAATATTCTAGTTCTTCTCCGGGATATAAACCGATTTCTTTTAAGTTCCAGTAATAGAAAAATTCCTCGCTAACATTGGCTTTATTAAAAGGAATAGTAAATGAGTTAAGCTTATTTCTTTCGGGAAGGCTGTCGTTTTTGGTTTTTATTCTGTAGTTAAAATTTAATTTAGTAAAACCATAATCATCGCTAATTAAGCCTTTAAAGTAGACTTTTTCTTCACTTACTGAATCTCTTTTTTCTTGAATTTCTATGGCTGGATATTGGTCTTTAACCACCTGAAGAGCATACAAAACATTATCACTATTGGCAACAAAATTATTTTTAGGCAAAAAGCCATATTTTTTAGATTGTGAAGCATTTAAATTAAAAGTTACTTGCTCGTCTTTAATTGCCAAATCCATCACACTATCACCTAAAATAAAGTGTAAAAAATCAGCATCTTCGGTAGAAAAATTCCATTGAATTTTAGTGCCTTCAGGAACAATTAAATCTCCCGAATTTGAAAGTGTTTCGTCTGTTTTGTTAGTATAATTTGGATAATCTAATTTAATGGTAAAATTGTTTAGCGTAGGATTAGGAATAACTTTTAAGCTAAACTCTTCAGAATAAAATCCCGAGGCATATAGTTTAAAATTTTCTGATGCTTGAACATTTTTAAAGGTGTAAGCAAAGTTTCTATTATCTGTTTTGGATAGCGGATATTTTACGCCATTTTTTTCTATATACACTTTGTGTGGTAATTCATCTCCTGAAAGTAGCACATCTAAATCGAAATCGTTGTTTTTTAGTGCCACTAATGATTTGTTTTCTAGATTAAACTGAAAAGGTGCAACAGGCTGAATGTAAACATTATGGTTAAGCAATCTGTTTGTCCCTTCTGTAAAAATAGTAGGAGAGATTACTCCGATTAATAATGCGGTTAACAAAGGAATGGCTATCCATTTAAGATATTTTTTGTTTTCGCTAAACTGTATAGCGTTAGAAAAAGGTACAGGGGTTAGCTCAACAGATTTTTGCTCTATACTTGCCCAAATCAGCTGATTATTATATTGGTTAATGGCTTTTTGCTCTTCTAATTGTAATACATTTATTAGTTTATCTCTTACTTCATCAAAATGATTGCCTATAATGGTTGCAGCTTGTTTGTGGTTAATAATTTCTCCAAATTGATAAAGTTTTAATAGGGGAATTACTATAAAATAAACCAAAACATACGCAGCGCTCAGCACAAAGGTGTAAAATAAAATGGTTCTGCCGAGGGTATTAAACTGAATAAAATATTCGACTATTGTAATAAAAAGGAAAGCAGCCATTAGCAAACCAAAAGCATAAATTCCGCCTTTAATTAAGCGGTTTTTGTAATACTTTCTGATGAAAGCATCCAACTTTTGAATTAATATGTGGTAGTTGTTTTTGCTCATGTGTTTACCCCAAACGTAAAACTTGTTTTTTTGTTTTGATTTTAAGCTTGTTTAACAAATGCATCTATAGCAAGCTCATAAGAAGTTAATCCGAAACCGGAAATTGTTCCCCAACAATGTTTGGCCATATATGAATGGTGTCTAAAACTTTCTCGGGCATAAATGTTAGAAATATGCACTTCAATTACGGGTGTTTTAATGGCAGCAACTGCATCTGCTATGGCGATTGATGTATGTGTGTACGCTCCGGCATTTAATATAATTCCATTATAGGAAAACCCTGTTTCATGGAGTTTGTCAATAATTTCTCCTTCAATATTACTTTGAAAATAACTAATAGCTGCCATAGGAAACTTTTTCTTGATCTCTTCTAAAGATTCCTCAAAAGAGCTATTTCCATAAATTTCGGGTTCTCTTTTACCTAATAGATTCAAATTTGGTCCGTTGATAATAATCAGTTGCATAAATAGTTGACGTTTGGTAACAAAGTTAGGATTTTTTTAGATGTAAAGTTCTCTAATACCTGAGGCTAACTTCAATATTAGGAGTTTGTTTATCAATTGAGTATAAGAAAAACCTAAGTTCTATAAATGTAATTTATTCCTACAATAACTTATATATTGCTTATTGTCAAATAAAAAGGTCACCTTTGTATTACTTTCTTATCGTACTCTTCCGAATAAATTTAATTTTTTTACATTTGAAATTATACATCAAATACATGGTTAGCAACCGCTGTAAAATGGCTGTTAAAGAAGAGTTGAAAAAACTTGACCTTCATTTTATGCCTATTGAATTAGGTGAAGTTGATGTAATGGAGAACCTCTCACCGGTTCAGCGTGAGCAATTAAGAACAGGCTTATTTAGTTTAGGTCTTGAATTAATGGATGATAAGAGAGCGATGCTCATTGAAAAGATAAAAAACGTAATTATTGAAATGATTCATCATACAGATGAATTTATAAAGGTAAATTTTTCGGTTTACTTAAGTGAAAAGTTAAACCATGATTATACTTACTTATCAAATTTATTTTCAGAAGTACAAGGAACAACCATAGAGCAATTTATTATTTCTCATAAAATTGAACGAATAAAGGAATTAATTATTTATGGAGAACTAAATATAACAGAAATTGCTTGGAAGATGAATTATAGTAGTGTTTCTCATTTATCCAATCAATTTAAAAAAGTTACAGGACTTACTCCTTCTCATTTTAAACAACTAAAAGAGATTCGTAGAAAACCCATAGAAGATATCGGAAATTCATCAGGTACAAACTAATAAAATGTTGATAGCAAAAAAAGAAAGAGAGGAATCTCAGTATGCACGAAGTTTGATTGAAGCAAGTCTTGACCCTTTGGTAACCATAAGTATCGAAGGAAAAATTATGGATATGAATCAAGCCACAGTAAGCATTACAGGGGTTACCCGCAAAAAATTAACCGGTACTGATTTTTTCGATTATTTTACAGAGACACAAAAGGCTCGTGAGGTATATCAGGAAGTGTTTGCCAACGGCTCTGTTGCTGACTGCCCACTTACGCTATGCAATAAAAAAGGTAAGCTAACCGATGTGTTGCTTAACGGCTCAATATATAAAGATGATGAGGGAAATGTATTGGGAGTGGTGATTGTGGCAAGAGATGTTACTGAACAAAAAAGAATTGCAAGAGAATCGAACAAAGCTAAATTGGCCGCAGAATTAGCAGCAGCTATTGCTGAAGAAGCCAAAATAAGAGCTGAAAGTGCTACACAAATAGCACAACATGCAGTAAAGTCAAAACAACAGTTTTTGTCGAACATGAGTCACGAAATCCGAACACCAATGAATGCCATTATCGGATTTACAAAAGTGTTGCTCAGAACAGATCTCACAGAAAAACAACAAGAATACTTAAATGCAATAGAGTTGAGTGGCAACTCATTAATTGTTCTTATTAATGATATACTCGATTTAGCAAAAGTAGATGCCGGGAAAATGACCTTTGAACAAACACCTTTCAATATAGCATCCTCTATATCTGCTATGCTTCATTTGTTTGAACCAAAAATTCAAGAGAAAAATTTAATTCTCATTAAAGAATACGACAATAAAATTCCAAAAGTATTGATTGGCGACTCAGTGCGTTTACATCAAATTATTTTAAACTTGGTGAGTAATGCAGTAAAATTTACCTCAGAAGGAAAAATAACAGTAAGTGTTAAATTAGTAAGTGAAGATAATGAGAAAGTTGTTATTGAATTTTCAGTTAAAGATACTGGAATAGGTATGGAGTCAACTAAAATAGAAACTATATTTGAAAACTTTCAACAAGCAACAAGTGATACTTCAAGAATATATGGAGGAACAGGATTAGGACTTGCTATTGTAAAACAATTGGTAGAATCGCAACAAGGTAGTGTTAGTGTAGAAAGTAAAATTAACGAAGGAAGTACATTTAGTTTTATACTAAGTTTTTTGAAAACAGATACTCAACTTGAAATAGAATCAGATGTTATTGAAACCAACATCAAAGTAGGTAAATTGAAAATACTAGTAGTGGAAGATATTCCTCTTAATCAGTTGTTAATGAAAACATTATTGGAAGATTTTGGGTTTGAATTGGATATTGCTTCAAATGGAAAAATAGCCATAGAAAAACTGCAAATCTCAACCTATGATCTTATTTTAATGGATTTACAAATGCCCGAAATGAATGGGTTTGAAGCTACTGAATATATTAGGAAAGAAATGAATTCTAAAATCCCTATTATGGCATTAACTGCCGATGTAACCACAGTTGATTTAGCAAAATGCAAAGCTGTAGGCATGAATGATTATATAGCAAAACCTGTTGATGATAGGTTGTTGCACAGTAAAATAATTAAGTTGGTAAAAAAATATTCCTACAATAGTGGGAGCCAAAAAAAAGAAACAAGCTTTTTAACAAAAATAAAATACTGTAACTTAGATGTTTTAACCGAACGGACAAAATCTAAACCTGTATTAATGACGGAAATGATTACACTTTATTTGGAACAAACACCAACTTTAGTGAGTGCAATGAAAAAAGGCTTAGAGCAAAAAAATTGGGAATCAGTATATGCTGCAGCTCATAAAATGATACCTTCCTTTTCTATAATGGGTATTCATAAAGATTATGAAAATATGGCAAGAAAAATTCAGGAATATAGTGGTGCCAATAAACAAATAGACGAACTTCCCGACCTTATATTACAACTAGAAAATGTATGTTTACAAGCATGTGAAGAATTGAAAAATGACCTAAAGAAAATGAAAAATGAAAAATGAAAAAAAAATAAAACTTTTCCTTGTTGATGATGATGCTGTATTTTTAAAATCATTAGAAATTGAGTTTCTTCAAAATGCTGATTTTGAAATAGAAACATTCGCTACCGGAGAACTTTGCTTAGAGAATATATCTAAAAATCCGGATGTTGTAATTTTAGATTATCATCTTAATGGAATTGATTTAGATGCCATGAATGGAATAGATGTACTGGATGAAATAAAAGCATTTAATAATGATATACCTGTAGTAATGTTATCCTCGCAAGATGATATAAATGTTGCTGTAAATTGTATGCATCACAAAGCTTTTGACTATGTAGTAAAAAGTGAAACTGCTTTTCTTCGTCTACAAAGTATCATTACCAACATCTTTAAGTTCAAAAAAATGGAAATCCAATTGAACTGGTATATGGACAAGATATAGTCTTTTTAGTAATTTATAGTATAATTTCCTGCCTATTAGTGATAGTTCTTCGCTACCTGCCTATCTTTCCTTTATTTAAAAATGCGTGAATTATGTAACTTATACCTTAAGTTATGTAACACATCTTGTTTTAAAACAGCCCACCTTTGCATGTAAGGAATAAATCCTTTATCTCTAAAAATCAAATTTAACATTATGAAAATCATCACAAAATTAGTTCTATTTACAGCCTTAGGATTGTTTATACTTCCTACTACTTTGCTTGCTCAAGAAAAAACAGTGCTAGAAGGAACGGAGAAAGAAATTAAAGAAGAACAAAAAGATTTAGACAAGAAAAAAGATAACGCGTCAGGCTTAGAGAAAGCAGAAAAAAATGCAAACAAAAAAGCTGGACAGCTAGAAAAAGCGGAATCTAATTTAGAGAATAAAGAAGAAGCATTAGAAAAAGCAGCAGAAAAAGTAAGTGAGAAGGAAGAACAGAAGGATAAAGCTGATAAAAAAGTAGCTAAAAAAGAAGATGCCGTTAAAAAAGCCAAAAAGAAAGAAAACGCAAAGCAGAAAGAAAAAGTTAAACAAAGAGAAGACAATCCAAAAAAAGATAACGATTAATCAAAATATCCTTACGTCAAATTATTATAAAAACTAAAAACCATTTAACATGAAAAAATTAACCTACTCATTATTAACAATAGGATTATTGTCAATAACTCCAACTTTAAAAGCAGACAACACGCCTGTTAAGCCGCCTGTTGAAACTTCAGCTGAATCTACTGTACTATTAATAGATTAGATGAAATTAATGAAATGGACAAATCTGACCTTAAACATAGTGAAAAAAAGGTACTTCGTAAAGAAGTTAGATCAATTGAAAAACAATTGAAACAAAATAATGGAGGGGTTTATCTTTCCGTTGGAGCCATCATTATCATTATTTTATTATTGATTATTCTTTTATAAAAATAAAAACTCACCTTATCCGTGTTTTATGGATAGCTAAAAACTAAATAAAATGAAAACTAAAAATTTAATTACAACTTTTGCAATAGCAACAATTGTTTTAATTGCAGGATGTTCAAAAGACAAAGATTCACCGGCACCAAGTACAGGTGGAGGTGGAGGATATGTTAATCCTACAGTAATTCCATTACAAACACAAGTTCAAGCAACCGTTAATCTTCAGTCAGCAGGAGGGTTTGCTATACTTGCAGGCTCTTTAATATCAAATGTTCCTACATCAGCTGTTACGGGAAATGTTGGATTAAGTCCATCAGCAGGAAGTAATGTTACAGGATTTGGAGCAAATGAAATAGTTGGTATTGTTTATACTGCAGATGCTTCTGGTCCGGCAGGTTCAGTTCCCGATGCTGTTGGATTAACCGCTGCGAAAGGAGATTTAACTACTGCTTATAATGATGCCGCTGGTCGTACATCTGTTGATATGGTTCTTCTTGCAGGAAATATTGGTGGACTAACACTTACACCAGGTCTTTATAAATCAAGCGGTTCGTTAGAAATTTCTACTGGTAACCTTACTTTTGATGCAAGAGGAAATAGTAGTGCAGTGTTTATTATTCAAATAGCATCAACACTTAATGTGGAAACCAATAGAAAAGTTTATCTTCAAGGAGGTGCATTAGCTGAAAATATTTTTTGGCAAGTAGGAACTTCAGCTACACTAAAATCAACAGCAGTGTTTAAAGGTAATATTCTTGCCGACCAATCTATTTCTGTAAATACAGGAGTAGTAATAGACGGTAGATTATTAGCTAGAATTGCTGCAGTAACACTAGAAGGAAGTACACTTACAAAACCATAGTAATTAACTATTCAAAAATATAGAAAAAGCATTGCTAATGAAGCAGTGCTTTTTTTGTATCTAAACAATAAGAAATGACCATAACTTCAATTTCCATCATAAAAAAAATAGTGGTGTTATTTCTTGTTTTTGCAGGATTATATTACGCTCAAGGCTTCTTAATTCCATTGTTAATTGGCGGAGTTTTGGCAACACTTTTTTTGCCTTTTAGCAAATGGTTAGAAAGTAAAAAAACACCTAAAGGGTTAGCAGCCCTTATTTGCCTAATAGTCATGTTAATAGTGGTAACAGCTATTGGTTTTTTACTCGCTTGGCAGCTTAATGAATTAGTAAAAGATTTCGCCCTTATAAAGGAAAAAACAGGTTATCAATTTTATAGAGCCCAGCAATATATATTGTTTCATTTTGGTATTTCCACAGAAAACCAAGTATCGGCATTAAAAGAGCAACAACCTTTTGTAGCTGATTTCATAAAATTGATAGCAGGCTCTATAACTAGTATATTAACCCAATTTATTCTTATTTTGGTTTACGTTTTTTGTATCATTTATTATAGAACTCATTTAAAAAACTTCTTAATTAAGCTCTATCCTTCAACCAAAAAAAAAGAAGTAGAGAAAGTAATTTTTCGTAGTACAAGAGTTTCTCAACAATACTTACTTGGACTCGCTAAAATGATTAGCGTATTATGGGTAATGTATTTTATTGGATTTAGTATTTTGGGTGTAAAAAATGCACTATTTTTTGCCATTCTATGTGGGTTATTAGAAGTTATTCCCTTTGTTGGAAACATTATAGGTACAACACTTACCTTGTTGGTGGCAGCCGTTAATGGAGCAAGCTTGCCAATGTTAGGAGGAATTGCTGCCACCTATGGTATAGTGCAATTAATACAAGGTTGGGTATTAGAGCCTTTAATTGTTGGTTCGCAAGTAAAAATTAATCCTTTTTCTACCATTATTGCTTTAGTTATAGGAGAACTGCTTTGGGGTATTCCAGGTATTTTTATTGCCATACCCACTATCGCTATTTTAAAAATTGTATTCGATAATGTAGCATCATTAAAACCTTATGGATATTTAATCGGTGAGGTTGTGGTTAGAAAAAAAGAAATACTATTAGTTAAAAAGATTCAAAAACAGGTAAGTAAGCTTATCAAATAAAAAACTATTTCTTCCCAAAAGCGTGAATTTTACAACATTTATGAATAGTTGTGTAACAACTTACTGCCCAATAGTAACCACCTTTGTTGTGTTATGATAAATCAATCATAAGCTAAAAACTAATTAAAATGAATACGAAGTTTCACGAACTGAGCACAGCGAACTCACGAATACTTACAAAAAAAATAAAGACAAATGAGTCATACAAAAACTTAAAATTTAAAAAAATGAGTAAAAAAGTAACCTTACTACTGTTATTCACTTTTTGTTTGACGCATTTTAATGCTTCAGCACAAGAAAAATATGGAAACACACTAAATTTAGGATTGGGAATAGGTGGCTATTCCGGATATTATAGTTATGTTGGCCAAACCATACCTGTTTTTCAAATAAACTATGAAATTGATATCGCCAACAACTTTACACTAGCTCCATTTATTGGGTTTTATTCTTATACTAAAAGATATAACTGGAACAATAAGAATTTTCCTGATAGATATTATACGTATAAAGAAACGGTTATTCCAATTGGTGTAAAAGGATCTTATTATTTCGATAGCTTATTAGGAGCAAATGATAAATGGGATTTCTATCTTGCCGGTTCACTTGGTTTTGCAATTGTTAAATCTAGTTGGGATAGAGATTATTATGGAGATAAAGATTATTACCGAAGAGGAAGTGCTTTATACTTAGATTTACATATAGGTGCAGAATATCATTTTAATAATACATTAGGAGCATTTTTAGATTTATCTACTGGTGTGTCTAAAGTTGGTCTTGCGTTTCATTTATAAAAATCACTCAAAATAAGTAAATTATATAACAAATTTATAAAATTACATAACAAAATACCTCTTAAAGCATCCCACCTTTGCCAAGTGAAAATTACTTCACAATTAAAAAAATGAAACCATGAACAAAACAATTTTAGCAATTACAGTAGTTGCACTTATTACAGGAACGGTATTTACAAGTTGTAATTCTTCAGCCGAAAAAGTAGAAAATGCCGAACAAGCTGTAAAAGATGCAGACAAAGAACTTAAAGAAGCAAATGAAGCCTATCTATTAGATATTGAAAATTACAGAATAGAAACAGCTGATAAAATTGCAGCAAATAACAAAAGTATTGCTGATTTCAATTTAAGAATAGAAAAAGAAAAAAAAGAGGTTAGAGCCGAATACAAAAAACAAATTGCTGAGTTAGAACAAAAAAACAGCGATATGGGAAAGAAAATGGACGATTATAAAGCGGATGGAAAACAAAAATGGGAAGCGTTTAAAACTGAGTTTAGCCATGATATGGACGAATTAGGGAAAGCGTTTACAGATTTAACCGTTAACAACACTAAAAAATAACAAATCAAATTAGTATTAAAAATAATAGATATGAAAAAATTAGGAATAATAGCAATCGCATTAACGTTTATAACCGTTAATGGATATGCACAAGACGATGATAGAGAAAAAATACAAATTGGAGCAAAAATAGGTATGAACTATGCCAATGTTTATGATTCTGAAGGAGAAGAATTTGATGCAGATCCTAAATTAGGAATGGCAGCAGGGGTGTTCCTTGCTATTCCAATTGGGACATACATTGGAATTCAACCGGAGGTATTATTTTCTCAAAAAGGATTTAAAGCAACCGGTAGTATTTTAGGAGAAGAATATAAGTTTACAAGAACAACCAACTACATAGATATTCCAATTTATTTAGCTTTAAAACCTTCTTCATTTTTAACCATAGTTGCAGGTCCACAATTCTCTTATTTAATGTCTAGAAAAGATGATTTTGAATCGTCATTTCTTAATACAGAGCAAGAAGATGAATTTGACAATGAAAATATTCGTAAAAATACATTGGGAGCTTCTCTTGGTTTAGATATTAACATTAATCATTTTGTAATTGGAGCAAGAGCTGCATGGGATTTACAAGATAATAAAGGCGATGGAACATCAAGCACGCCTCGTTACAAAAATACTTGGTTACAGGCAACAGTCGGTTTCAAGTTTTAATAAGGTAGTTAAACAGTTTTTTATATTAAATTTAGTTTTTAGTAAGGCGAAGTTACGAGGTGCTTAGCAATAAGCATCTTGTAACTTTATTTAAAACAAATTAATACTCACAAATCAAAAAATAAAAATCATGGGGAACTTACTTTATGCCATTGCCATTATTTTAGTAATCCTTTGGGCTATAGGTTTCTTAGGGTATAATGCAGGAGCAATTATTCATATTCTTTTAGTAATTGCACTTATTACAGTACTTCTAAGAATAATTAGAGGTAAATAAAAAATAAATTACAAACCATTTAAAACTCAATATTATGAACACAGGAAAAATTTTAGTAGGTGTATTAGCAGGCGCTGCCGCTGGTGCAATCTTAGGTGTATTATTTGCACCAAACAAAGGGTCTGTAACAAGAAAAAAAATTGCCAAAAAAAGCTCCGATACCGTTAACGACTTAAAAAAGAAATTTGAAAGTTTAATGGATGATGTTGCTGACAAAGTACAAGAAGGTAAAGAAGAAGTTTCTGATGCTTATGAAAAAGTGAAAGGTAAAGCTGAATCGTTTAGCAAAGATGGGAAAGCAGGAGTAAATAGTTAAATTCCACTTTAAAAAATCGAAAAACATCTTTTTAGCATACTATAAAAAATGGAAAACACATTTAATCATATAGAACCTTTATTTGAAAAAATGGAAGACTATGGAAAAACTAGCTTTGAGTTGTATAAACTCAAAACAATAAACAAAACTGCTGAGGTTGTTTCAACTTTTGTATCTCGTGGAGCTGTTGTTATTGTGCTTTCTATGTTCTTGCTTTTTGCAAGTATTGGGTTAGCCCTTTGGTTAGGCGATTTATTGGGAGAACCTTATTTAGGTTTTTTGTGTGTTGCTGCTTTCTATATTATGTTAGGAAGTGTTTTATTTTATTTATTACACAATTTTATAAAACGTAAAGTTAGTAATTCAATCATCTCAGAAGTTTTTAGTAAAAAATAAAATGGGACAAATAACAACGATAAAAGAACTGAATGCAGCGATTTTGATGCTTGAAAATAAACAAGCTCAAGAAGCAATTTTATTAAAAGAACAGTTTAGTTTAACTTACGAGAGTATAAAACCAATCAACTTTATAAGAAGTACTCTTAAAGAGTTGGTTACAGCTCCCGATTTTAAAGAAGATATGTTAACTACCTCTATGAGTTTGGTTGCTGGATACTTCTCAAAAAAATTAGCCTTTGGATCAAGCGATAACCCGCTTAAACAAATTTTAGGCAGTTTTCTTCAAATGGGTATTACAAGTGTGGTCTCCAAAAATGCCGATGGTATTAAAACAAAGTTTATGGACATGCTCAGTGCTGTATTTGAAACGAAAGCATAATTGTTTTTAACTCACTCCAAAGTTATCATGCGATAATTTTTTCCTTCTTTATGAAGAGAGAGGGGGTTAAGGAGAGAGTTAAGAATAAATTTTATAATAGAAATGTGTGAATTGTGTAACATATAGCACAAGTTATGTAACACTTTCGGGCATAAACATGCTCACCTTTGTTTAGTGAGAATTAATCTCTCGCCTTACTAAACTAAATTTATCATGAAAAAAACCTTATCTACCTTTTTGACAGCAGCTTTTTTGCTTTTAACACCTACTTTCATTTTCGGACAAGCACCTAACCTAGGTACTACCGCCAATTTTGTCATATTTTCTACCGATGGTGCAGTAACCAATACTGGCATTTCTCATTTAACAGGAAAAGTAGGAACCAACAATGGTTCTAATACCGGTTTTGGAAATGTAAATGGCGGAATGCATGCAGGTGATGGAGTAACATCGCAAGCAGCAGCAGATTTATTAGTTGCTTATAATCAATTAAACAGTACCACTCCAGGCTTTTTTCCTGCACCTTTGCTTGGTAACGGAACAACACTTAATGCAGGTGTTTATGCAATATCGGCTGCTTCTACATTAAATGGAATATTAATTTTAGATGCACAAAACAACGCAAGTGCAGTATTTATTTTTCAAATTGCCGGACCACTTTCTACTAATGCCAATTCAAAAGTTAAATTAATTAACGGAGCTCAGGCGTGTAACGTGTTTTGGAAAGTGGAAGGTTTGGTGAGTATGGCAGCAGGAACCTCAATGAAAGGAACTGTAATTGCAAATAATGCAGGAATTACCATGAACAGTGGTGATACTTTAGAAGGTAGAGCACTTTCTACCACAGGAGCAATAAGCATTGACGGTGTTTTAGCCTATACTCCAATAGGATGTGGAAGTCCTACACTTACAGGACCAATAGCTCCATCACTTGGAGAAGCTGGTTGTTACGGAATATTTTCTGCTGATGGCCCGGTTCAAAATGCAGGTACAACCAATGTTATTGGTGATGTTGGAACAAATGTAGGATTAACTACTGGTTTCAATGCTTTATTAGTTACCGGAACTATTCATGCCACTCCGGATGTTTCTACGGCAAATGCCGCTGCAGATTTATTAGTGGCTTACAATTATGTAAATACACTCTCTCCTGATATTGAATTACTTTACCCAGCACAATTTGGAGCAAACTTGGTACTAACACCAAATACCTACATTTTAAACGGTGGAACAACATTTACCGATACACTTTATCTTAATGCACAAGGAGTTGCCAATGCGGTATTTATTATCAAAATAGAAGGAGCATTTGAAACAAGTACTTTTTCTAATGTAGTGCTTATGAATGGAGCCCAGTCAAAAAATGTATATTGGATGGTAAACGGAGCTGTAGATATAAACAATAACTCTGTTTTTAACGGAACCATTATTTCACAAGCAGCCATTAACTTGTTTACTGGAGTTGAAATTAATGGACGAGCGTTAACCGGAGTAGGTTCGTTAACAACCAATGCCATTAATAGTGCTGCTAATATTGTTTTGGGTAATTGTAATGTAGTTTCAATAAATGAAATAAAAGAAAATACAACTGTTACCATTTACCCTAATCCATTTACTAACTCAACAACTATTACTTTAGATAACATGGATAACTTCAACAAAGTTGAATTACGTTTATATACTATTTTAGGTGAAGAAATAATGAGTACAAACATTACTTCAACTTCAACTACTATTAATACAAGTAAGCTTTCTTCGGGAGTTTATTTTTATAAACTAATTGGAGATAACCAACTAGCTAAATCAGGTAAACTGATTTCTCAACAATAATTTTTAGTTTTTTTAAAACCCCACCCGCATCTTATTCATTTAGGATGCGGTTTTTTTGGCTTTCAACTCAATAGCGTCTTAGTGACTTTGCGCGAGATTTAGCGTGCCTTGCGGTTAAATCCTTACCATGAAGTTGATGCGTTGGGCTGCTGCATTGGAGCTAAAACAAGTCTGCTAAATAGAACTACAAAACACTAACAACCAATTGCCTGATTTATAAACTATTTTTTGTATGTTTGAAGAAAAAATATGTATGATGCTTTTTTGGGTTTTATCATACATGTCTGCCTGTATTTGGTTAAGGTGTGTATGATTGAGCCATACATATAAGTTGTAATGTATTATAAATGTTTGTACCAAAGTCATATCGAATTAGACACAAAATCTTAGAACTTTTAAGACAGAAAAGAAGTGTACAGCAACTAAATAAAAAAGACATAAATGAATCAATGTTGACAATACAAGAAATTGCTGACACCTTAAATTTGTCTTATAATGATGTTGATGGACAATTAAATGTTCTATGGAAAAGGGGAGAAGTGGTTGATGAAAACACAAATGCAATACCAAGATTTATAATACAAGCCGAAGGAATTGCTTCTGCATCATCTAATAAATATTTAATTGAGGGGAAAACCATAAACTCTGAACTTTTTAATAATTATGCATCTGGATTTTTTCAGATAATAATTGCAATTACTGCTATATCTACTCTTTTCTTTACAATCTCTACGGACAATTCAACAAACGAAAGATTAGATAAATTAGAACAAAAACTGGAGAATACATTAGTACCTCAAACAGAATCATCAAAAGGTGGGTTAATTCAAAATAATTACGCTGATACCATTTTAATGAATCAAACCAATTCTCAAACTTCTGATACATTAAATTAAAAGATTTTATTTTTAAACTAAAGTTTTAAGCATTACGAGACATAGAGCTGTCATTAAACACAACATGATTAAAGTCGAAGAAGGATATACTTTTAATTACTTTTTTTATTCATTACCATTAATCGCTCTTGGACTTTTTATGCTAAGTGTTCACTTCTCTATTACAATATTTTTCTTTATTCCAGCAATTGTGTTATTATTCGATAAAACTGGAACGTGTTTCGATAAGGAAAACCGAAAAATTGGACGTTATAGTTCTCTTTTAGGTAATACAACTACCAATTGGACAGATATCAAACACTATAATACAGCTGTACTTTCTTTTGAATTCATTAACCAAAAAATGAATAGTAGAGGAACTTCTGTAACCTCAAGAATTAAATCTTTTGAGCTTAAATTTTCTAATGATGAAGGAAGTAGCGATCTATTTCATACTTATACTAATTACAAAATAGCCAAGGAAGTTATGTATATTTTGAATACAGAATTTGATTTTGAGACTATCGATAAATACCTAGAAACTCAGAAAGCAGCTTTAAAAAGAAGAAAAAAGAGCAAATAATAACCCCTACACATCATGATTGTGTTCTCAAACATATTTCTAATACGTTCTTTATTTAACATACAACACAACCTTAAACACTCCTAGCCAACTTCCCTTACTCCAACTTATCCCACAAGCGTAGTTTTAAATCTAAATCTAATACCATGTCGGTAAGCATTTTATACAGTTCAAAATGTTGCACAATTTGGGCTTTATCATTTAAGGGTTTAGAAATAGAAGGCTCAAAATGGTTTTTATTGGTGTAAATTGCCGCATACATTCTGTTTTCAACAAAAGAAAAAGCAATGTCTTTATTTAGTTTTTCTTGGTACGCAATCAGCTTTTCCATCAAGCTCGAAGAAAGTACATAACGCGTTTCTATTTCATCTTCGCCATAAACCACAAACAGCTCATTAAATTTATTGTTTTCTAAAGTAATGATGTGTCCATCATTAAAAAAGGACTGTAATTTTAGTCTGAACTTTCGTTTATTAGTAAGTTTTCTTCTTGAAAATACTAAGGTTTTATGCTTTAATAACTTGTTGAATTTTGCAGAAATAAAAATTCCCTGAAAAAGAACTTTTGAAAAAATATAATCGGAACGAAAAACATACATTTCTGCAAACTGAATGGTAGTGTTGCCTATAATGCATTTTACATAATCTTCGCCTTCAACTAAATCACCAGCAGCTAGCCTGTTATCTAAAATTCCACTATTTTCTATAACTTTTGTAGAAAACCTTTGTCTGGGCAGAAACTCTACTTTATCGTATAAGAACAATAACAACTCTACCAACACCTTGTTTTTAAAAGTATGTTTTATTTTTTTAAACTTTCCCAAACCTAAAGAAATGTTATAGCCGGGTAAAGCAACGGCAATAAATAAAGTAAAGAAAGCTAATACAGCATACCATTCATGGTCTTTGTCAATAAGAGTAGCAAAATAAATTCCGGGAATTAAGAAAACAATTGAATAAAGAGTATATCTGATTATTTTACTATGAATCTCTTTTCTTGTTGTTTCTAGATTATCTAGAACAGGTTGGAGCTGTTGTTCATATAGGCGGTCAAAGTCTTTATTCAAACCATAATAAGATTAGAGGAGGTTTTTAGCATCAATATTTTTTCTTTCCTCTTCTTCAATTTCCCAATAAGCAACGGGTTGAAATTTGAATAAATTAGTTAGTATAGATGCAGGAAAAGAGTTGATAGTGGTATTGTATTCATAAATGGCATCGTTGTAAAATCTTCTGGCAGCAGCAATATGTTCTTCGGTTTTGTTCCAAGTTTGTTGTAATTGTACATAATTGTTGTTGCTTACTATAATTTTGTCGTGCGTAACTTTATTTACCAACAAAGCTACATCGTGGTAAATTTTATTAAACTCAGGAGAGTGGAGATTATCCGTATTTTGTGTAAGTAATTTGGTATGCTGATTAGAAATTTCTGAGATTAATTGCTGCTCATTAGCAATAGATGTATTGGCAATATGTACTAAATTCGGAATAAGATCAAAACGTTTTTTCAAATAAGTATCTAATGCCGATTCTGCTCTTCTGATGGCATTTTTCTTTTTGATGATTTTGTTGTAATTATACACCATCAATAGCAAAATCAATGCTACAACCACTAAAAATATACTTCCTGCTTCCATAAAGGTAAAAGTAGTACTTTTTTTGAATTTTGCAATTTTAGGACACGTATAACACCGATGCTGCAGATTTGTAAGGGTAAAAATAAAAGTCCCACCCCAACCCTCCCAAAGGGAGGGAGT
>OJGU01000114.1_pt1 | contig 52634 bp, 45 predicted proteins | sample 1594741 | NCBI WGS metagenome assembly OJGU01 (sample SAMN05416841, study PRJEB24817) | seawater metagenome | isolation source: Sea water | place: Canada:Atlantic | collected 2013-07 | reverse complement strand
TCTCTCGCCTCAAACTTCGGACTCTAGTCCGGCGATATCTTCAAAGCGAATTGGCAACTCAAACTCGCTTTCCTGATCGTCCATCAACACGTCAAGAAAGCGGGGCGCGATTGCCGGTTTAGAACGCGTCCAAAGACTGACTTTACGCACCAATAAACCTCGGTGAATCGGGAGAGATTGCCTCCGTCTTATTCCGCCTTGCTTTGCATTTTTCATACCAACAGCCCCGTCGCACTTCTTTGAGAAGCCAAGGCCGGCATCGACTGGTGGATTTCACCATCTCGATCACTCGCTGATTCCATAATTACCTTCCCATGTTTACACCTAATGAAACATTTCCAATACCACCCTAAAACACGCCTGCAATCATCCGTTCAGATCCCAAGCAAATAGTTTCAATTCTCTTCCAATTCTCATGGCGTTCGTCTTTCTCTTACCCCTTTATCGCTCCGTAACCTTTGAAAGCAGATCCAGATCTCTGTTCAAATCTTTCGACGATCTCTCTCAGGCAAAAAAAAACCTGCTTCGTTTTGGCGAAGCAGGTCTCAAAAATCTTTTAAAAATAAGCGATTTAACTGAACTTGCTGCGCCTCCCTTGCCTTTCCATATGGCCTTTAAAGCGAATCGAAGCATCGACGACTCCCCAGACCGCCTTGCCTGACTCAATAGCCACGCCATCAAGGCATGACCACTTGGCCTGACATAGGGATGAGGAGAGTTGACGTTTCATCGTTCTAGTTAACTTATTTTCTATATTCCTACACACCTTCCTACAAGCCGTCAAGAACTAAGAACCTGGGTTTTCACCCACGGTAACGAGTGGGACCGGTCAGCGTTTAGGGATTGAAACAGGGGCCCTCTGTGCTAGCGTCCAGGGATGACCCAAAACCCACTTCATTCGTTTTTTAAAGGCACCTTTTTGACGGGTGCCCTCCTCGTTCAGGCCGCCAGCCTCACACTCACTCCAGCCAAGGCAGCTGAGCAACCCGTCTTCTCCTCAGCCGCAGCCGATCTTGGTATCGTCGTCAGCAATCTTGAAACCGCTTCCTCGTTCTACAAGGATGTGATTGGTTGCACCGAGATCAAAGGCTTCAGCGCCCCAGCCGCCTTCGCGACCAGTTTGGGCCTCGTTGATAATCACGATCTCACTGTCCGTGTCTTCGTTCTCGGCGAAGGAAAGACCCGAACTCAATTGAAAATCATGGCGTTCCCGAATGCCGGCAGCAAGAAGTCCGACCAAACGTTCATTCACTCCAATGTGGGCTTCAGCTACCTGACGCTCCACGTAAACGATCTCAATGCATCTCTAAAACGGCTCAAGAAGGCAGGGGTGAAACTCGAGGGTAAAACTCCGGTCCCACTCGGAGGTAAGAACTCCTTGGTCGTCTGCCGGGATCCTGACGGGAATTTCATCGAACTCATCGGCCCACGCTAAGCTGGACTTCAAGGCGGGAACACTCAGTTCACAAAAACAATCGACAACGAAGGGGGGCTATAGGCCTCCCTTTTTAATGCTCGGCTCGTTCCCAAGTCCGAAATAGCCGAGTCCCAAGTTCGAGAACCCCAAGAGGACAGGAGGAGACAAAGGTGCTCGATCTCGTCGTTAAACGATCAGATCATCAAGAAATCGACATCAACACCTCACCTTGCAGACTTTGGCACGGCCACAGCTTCCTATTGAGGGAACAAGAACCGCCCTATGTGGAAAGATCTCAGATTTGCTAGCCGTCAGCTGCTTCGCCACCCGATTTCAAACTTCGTCATCGTTGTCACGATCGCCCTCCTCCTTGGCGCTATCAGCACAATCTACGCCTCCATTCAAGCCCAGGCGCAGAAGAAGATGCCCTTCCCAGAAGCGCATCAATTGGTCAAATTCTGGCGTCACGCGGAAAAACTCACGACTTCGGAATACCCCTACGGATTCTACCCAGCATTCAATGACGGCCTCGATTCATTCGAAATCTTAGGAGCCATCGAACGACGGCAAGCGATGACAATGACCGGAACCGGTGAACCCCACACGTTTTCCACCTCGAGAGCGACCGCATCCGTTCTGTCGATGACGAAAATCCCCCCAACACTTGGACGACTCTTCACCGAAGCAGACGAGTTACCGGGAAACGATCAGATCGTTCTCCTCTCTCATCGAGCCTGGAAGACGCGATTCGATGAGGATGACGACGTCATTGGTAGAAAGATTAGACTGAATGAGAAGGAGCACGAAATCGTCGGCGTCTTGCCCCCGAATCTCGATAACACCCATCTCGGGTACATCGATTTGTGGATCCCGCTCACTAAGCCGAGTGAAGAGATGCGTCAGCTCATCCAGATAAGCATCATCGGCAGGCTGAAGCCGGACATGCGAATGTCTGAGGCTAACGACGAGGTTCAAGCGCTCGCAACGTTCTTAGAAGCCGAACACACCCTCACCGACTTCGAGCGGCGACACGTGCCGGGAGGCTACCAAGCAGGCGAGATCGCAGCTCTAGGAAAATCACTTTCGCGGCAAGAGCGAGGCATCGACCCCCAATTGATCGGCATCATGGTATTCACCGGAGGCATCATGACCTGCGTGATTCTGATTGCCTGCTTCAACGTGACCAACCTGTTGCTGATTCGGGCGACGGCTCGCGGGCGGGAGATTGCCATCCGGCTTTCCATCGGAGCAAGTCGCCTTCGAATCGTCCGGCAACTCCTCTCGGAAAGCATCCTTCTTTCACTCATCGGTGCCTGCCTCGGACTCACCGTGGCCCAAGGGCTTGGGGCCTATTTTCGCACTCAGCGCTTCGAAGCTCAATTCGATCTCAGTCTCTTCGCCATTGCAACACTGACTGCCTTAGTTCTCGGCGCAATTGTTGGGATCGTGCCCGCTATCCAATCGTCCAAGGCAGATTTCAATCGAGAGCTCAAAGACGGCAGTCATGCCTCGGTCGGCAAGCGACGCCATCGTCTCAGACATTTTCTCGTCGGCAGTCAAGTAGCTATGGCGATCGTGCTTTGCGTGGCATCGACGGTAACCACACGCAGCTATCTTAATATCCATCGAACCGAGTTAGGATTTAATCCCAAAGACATGATGATCCTCAGCGCAAGTTTTCGACGTAGCAATTATCGCAAGCCTGAAGATTCGATTCGCTTCACAAACGAAGGACTACAACAGCTTAAGACAGACCCCGGCATCGCCGAGGTTGGCGCATCATTCTCCGGAGTACTTACCTACTTTTCCTTCGTCGAAGAGATCCGGTTCCAAGACGGAGAGGGAGAGACAACCGCTCAGTCTGGCAGCTGGTACACCACGTCCAATCTTCCCGAGATGGTTGGGATCAACGTCGTCAGAGGTCGTGGCCTGTTGGCCGACACCGAACCCCTCCAGCCCGAAATCCTCATCAACGAGATGTTTGTCTCCAAGTTCTTCAAAGACAAGAATCCTCTCGGACTCACCATTTTCGTCAAGAGTCTCAATCAATGGATGACAGTGGTCGGAGTCGTCAGAGATCGTAGCCCGCTCACTAGCTTCCAGGAAACCAAACCAGAGTTCTATGCCAGCTACCGGCATTCTCATTATGTCGGTGAAGCAAGCTTTCTCATCAAGACCCGTGGAGACGCCAGACAGGCAGGCACACCCATTCGAGAAACGATCAAACGAATTGATCGAAACCAACCGATCAGTCCCGCCAAGTATGTCCCAGATCTTATTGAGCAGCGGCTAGCGGGACCAAAGTCAGCAATGATCTTTCTGACCCTTTTTGCCTCGATTGGCATGCTGATCGCCGTCCTTGGAATCTACGGGGTCGTCTCCTTCACGGTGGCAGAACGAACCAGGGAAGTTGGTATTCGCATCGCTCTCGGCGCAGAAAGAAGCAGTATTCTTCGCCTCCTTATGGCGCAGGGAATTCGCCTCCTTATCTTCGGGGGGCTCCCCGGACTCCTGGTCGCCTTCGCAGTGACTCAAGGCGTTCCCAAACAACTCCTATACAGGCTCTCACCACTGGACCCAACAACTTACCTGATCGTGATCGCCTTAGTTGCTGGTTCCGGCCTACTCGCCTGTCTCCTCCCCGCCAAGAAAGCGACCCAATTGAATCCCATGACGGCATTGCGGTATGAGTAGGCCCGCCTGCTTGCCCAGAGGCTATTCACCATGCTTTCAAAGTGCTCAATGAAAGCAAAAAGTGAGCTCCTAATCTGCTCCCTTGCCATTTAGATGGTATTGGTACTCGATTACGAACCCTTACAAGCGCCCAGCATTCCGATCATACTCGTCTCTTAAGAGAATCCAATCTGAGATTCGCCGGAGATCGCGATCGTTTTCCCGCGCCGGAGAGTAATAGTCTAACTTGTTGATCGTGCAGGTTGTAGGCTCCACAAAACGAAGCGTTTCGGAATGCCCATCCGCAAAACCGAAAACACCACTGCAATTGTGTCGACCCGCTGGGGCGTTCTGCCATCTTGCCTGATCGGTTCCCACAGGGATGGCAAAATAACCATCGTCAATGGTATAAGGATTTTCATCCACAAAGACCATGTTCTGCGAGGGCCCCGGTGAACGGATATCAGAAAGCTTTCGATAGTCAGGATAGTTGGGCCCCTGGACAAAGGTAACCGAACTATTATGTCGACCTTGAATGGAGTAGGATCGATTTCGTTTAACTGAACGGGCGCCAGTCAAGGGCCAACGCTTGTCGGCTGGACACTGATAGATCTGCAACGAAGAGTTGTACTTAAACAACAGCCCCGACGAAATGATGGAATCGTTCGTCATATTGGGAGTAGGGCTAGCACCTTGAATCCCTCGAGTCCCATCGATCCAAGATTCGGTTGAGCCAAGGAAATTTGGCACCATCTTATCTTCGTGGTCATCCGCATACATGATCCAGCAGAGTACCAACTGTTTCGTATTGCTCAGGCATTTGATCCCGGAAGCCTTCGCTTTGGCTTTACCAAGTGCCGGCAAAAGCATTCCAGCCAAAATCGCGATAATCGCAATCACGACTAGAAGTTCGATCAGTGTGAACCCGTTCCGCCAGAGAGGAGAACCTATCAATCGGCCCGATTCCAAACGTTTCGTCGGCAAATTTGTCTTCATAGAAGGTGAGATAGTTGCCTTAAGTTAAGCCATCATGACCAGCATTCGTCAACACAAGTTTAGGATGATGATTGCACAGAAATAGGACCGGTGTTACATCCGTTTAGACGGAATGCGTCACCGCCAAAGACCGCACTATCAATTAATGACACAACTGAGCTTTCTAGCATCGAATCAAGTTCCTGCGAAAGGGCCACGCCGCGACTGTCTTTCAATACGTCTCTTCTGCCAAGCGACGATCAACGCCATCGCGCTCCTCGTAGGAGTCGGATGTCATCAAGCAAGCAATGACGTCCCGGCTGCACCGCCCCCACCGCCCGCGACAGGCAAGGAGGCAACCCTCGACTCTACTGCCCCCGTTGGTTCGACGAGCACCGAACCACTCTCCTACATCGTGAGCGACGTGATCTCGCAGTTCGGTTGCTGTGACGGTTCCGCTAGTGTTGCCCTTGACGAGGATCATTTTCTCGTCGCCAACGATGAAGACAGTGTTCTCCGGATTTATCGTCGCCGAGATTCCTCACGCCCCGTTCACCAAACCAACCTTCGGAAATTCCTCGACCTCAAGAAAAAAAATGACGAGTCAGACATCGAGGGAATGACTGTGGTTGGTTCAACCGTTTTTGCTATCGCATCTCATTCTCGATCGAAGGACGGAGACAAGCGAAAAGGGAGAAGGCAACTCTTCGCCCTCAACGTTGAAATCGAATCCACAGGCACAACACTTCACCCCCTTGGAAAGCCGTACACAAAGCTCCTGAAGGATCTTGAGGAGTCTCCAAAATTCCAAGATCTCGACTTCGAATCGGCAGCCCGTCTTTCAAGCGAAGAAGCTGGCGGAATTAATATTGAAGGACTTACCTCCACTCCCGAAGGTAGCCTCCTCATTGGCTTCAGGACCCCGATCCACCGCGGCGGTACCTTATTGATAGAAATCAAAAACCCTAAGGACATCGTGAGAGGCGCCAAACCAATCTTTGGCGCTGCCAGGCGACTCTCCCTGGGCACCATGGGAATCAGGGCCATCGAACGGGTCAATAATGACTACCTACTTGCCACGGAAACAAACTCGGGCAAGCGTTACCCACAACTCTTTCAATGGAATGGTTCAGATTCTCGTCCGCGTCGCGTCTTCGTTTCGCTACCGAAAAGCCTCAATCCCGAATCGATCCTTATCTTCCCCGATACTGGGCTAACAGAGATTCATATTCTGAGTGACGACGGAAACGAAACGCTCGGCAAAGAGCCCTGCAGCAAGATTGACGACGAAACGAAACAGCGTTTTCGAAGACTGGTTCTCAAGCGACAGGGAGCCTCTCAACGGTAACCCAATCACTCATGAAACAAGAACTCTATTTCCGACATTGAGGAAGGGTGTTCTGCTTGAAAATCATGCCCTCCAAACCGAGCAAAGGTCGCAGCAATTTCACCCGAGTACACCCGCCTATGGTGTTTCCACTCTCCTCGCTTTTCTAGCCCAGGATTCACGACAGCCAACCAGGTATTCCGAGCGCCTGGCAGCTTATCGTTATGGCTCTGCCACGTAAACGGCGTCTTCCCCCTCCCATGGTCGGTTGTAATCAAAAGAGTGGTTCGACCGGCATACTCGTCGTTCGATTCTATCCAACGCCAAAGTTTGCTCAAATAGGCATCGGCTTGATGGATCGATTCGAGGACCCGATCATACCGCTTGTCATGCGCCCAATCATCTGTTTCACCTAGACTAAGATAAAGAACCTCTGGTTCGTAGCTTTCCAAGTGATGCATCGCGAATCGAAATGTAAAGGAATCAGACCGAACACTATCCCAAGGCGTCCTTGCTTCAAACTGAAGTCTTGATAGCAGTTTGATCGTGGAATCGTTGGATTCGTAGCGATCATAGCCGACGTTGGTGAAAAGAGTATTCTCCGCCTGCTGGACAATGAAGCGCATCACATCCCAAGAGGCAAACGCTGCCACATGATGAAAATCTAGTCCCCGGGCTTCCTGCAAGAACTCAAGTACCGTCGGGTTCGGATTGTAGACTGGATTGTTGTTCTTAATCCGCTTATCATCAGCTAGCCCAGCCAAGATTTCTGAGTAGCCAGGATAGGAAACTCGAACGCGGTTTCTCAAGTGAATTACACTGCCTAGTTCCTGATTCCCAATCACCGATCCATGTTTAACCATTAATTCCCCCCAAAAAAAAGGCATCAACTTAACTCGGCGCTCCTTGGCCCCCTCCGCCCAGAATCTTTTGTAGGCTGGAATCGATTCCAGAGATCGCTTATTCGCAAAATGCTTCACAACGGCAAGATCGACCCCACCAAATAGCTCCTCTCCCCGCACCCCATCCAGTGTCACCAGAATGAGCTTATCGGTCACTTCAGCGGCTAGGGCTGTCTCCATTGGAACACAGATCCCGTGAACAACGATTGCGAATCCGAATAGAAGCTTCCGCATCATATTACTTCTCTCCGGGGCTTTGTCGAACGATCATCTTGACTGGAGTCTGCGTTCCTCGTTCCGTATCAAGCGATACGGGCATCTCGTCATCCAAGGCGCCGCGCATGAATTCTTTCTGACTCGCCCTTGGCAATTCCTGATCTGTGACGGCGCGCCGTTGATAGCTTCCATCAGGTTGAAGAAAACGACTCTTACAGTTATCAGCCAAGCCAATCGCTAACACTTCGTTAATGATGCGATCTCTCAAAACGCCATCATCAATCGGAAACACCGTTTCAATTCGACTGAAAAAGTTGCGCGGCATCCAATCCGCACTCCCGAGGTAAACTTTGGGTCTACAGGCATTCTCAAAATAGAAGATGCGACTGTGCTCAAGAAAACGACCAATGATGCTCCGGACTTCGATCCGCTCACTCAATCCAGGCACGCCCGCTCGAAGACAACAGACACCCCGAACGATCAACTGAATCTCCACCCCCGCCTGTGAGGCACGGTAGAGCGCCTCAATAAGCACCGGATCCACCAGGGCATTCATCTTGGCAATAATCCGAGCGGGAACCCCATTCTCAGCATTCTTCGTTTCAGCCTCAACCAACTCAACCATCCGGCGATGCAGACTAAAGGGAGCAACCAGAAGTTTCTTCATTGGCTGAAACTGACAGATCCCCGTCAGAAGATTGAAGAGACTCCCCACATCATCCCCCAATGCTTCGCGAGCCGTGAAGAGACTTAAATCCGTATAGATACGAGCGGTGGTTCGGTTGTAGTTACCGGTGGCCAAATGAACATAGCGCCGAATCCGATCATCATCGCGCCGAACAACCATACACATCTTGCTGTGAATCTTGTAGCCCACCATTCCATAGAGAACATGCACGCCTTCCTTCTCAAGAAGCCGCGCGGCCTTGATATTGTTATTCTCGTCAAAGCGAGCCTTGAGCTCAACCACCACTGTGACTTGTTTTCCCTGGCGTGCCGCCCGGGTTAACGCATCGAAAATTCGGTCATCTGATCCAGACCGGTAGAGCGTCTGTTTAATGGCGAGCACCCTCGGATCGTCTGCGGCCTGCTCGATAAACTGGATAACCGACGAAAAGGTTTCGTACGGATGATGCAAGAGAACATCCTTCTCTCTCAAGACCTTGAAAATATCGGTTTGCCCAAGCAAGGCTTTGCCCACCGGAGCGACAAAGGGCTCATCTTTCATCTTGGCTGGATGATCATCGCCATAGACTTCCATCAAGGGAATCGGATCTAGGGGCCCATCAATCGAGTAAATGTCTGTCTCGGTTAGCTTCAGAAACTCAATCAATTTCTGTCGCATCTCATCGGGACAACCTCTTTCGACCTCGAGGCGAACGGCGGCACCTTTTCGGCGATTGAACAGCTCCTTTTCGACAGCCTTAATCATACTCGCCGCTGATTCCTCATCGATATAGAGCTCGCTATTTCGGGTGACTCGAAAACACCAATGGCCAATGATCTTATTCCCGGGAAAAAGATTATCGAGGTGACGGAAGATCACCTCCTCAAGAAAAACGTACTGTTGCCCCCCCTCCTTGGCTGGCACTTTAACCAAGCGGGACAAGATTCGCGGAACTTGAACAATCGCGAGGCGAGTCTCACGCTTGTGAATGGGGCCCACCCCAATCTCGACAATGACATTGAGACTCTTGTTCAAGAGATCAGGAAACGGATGAGCCGGATCAATCCCAAGTGGGGTCAATACAGAGGCCACTTGCTCAAAATAAAACTGATCAATCCACTCAAGCTGTTCCGATTGAAGATCAGCCATCCGCCGAAACTGAATACCGGATTCGGCTAACTGCGGCTGGATCGATTCCGCCCATGTACGATACTGGAAAGCCACTAACTCCTGAGTTCTCAGGGACACCTCATGAAACGTTTCCGCCGGGGAACGGCCATCGGGCCCTGGCTCAACAATCTTACTTTCAATCTGTTGTTTCAAGGCCGCTACCCGCACCTCAAAGTACTCATCGAGGTTTGAGCTCACAATGCAGAGAAACTTCAGTCGTTCTAAGAGCGGATTCTCAGCATCAACGGCCTCATCCAACACCCGACGATTGAATTCCAACCAACTCAGTTCCCGATTAATAAAACACTCAGATCGCTCTTGAGTCATCACACCTTTTCAACTTCGTACCAGTAGACCATGCCGACAATATCGCAGTGCCTCTACTCACTCACAACCCTAATTTTAAATAAGCAAGGAGACAGTCATCCCGAGCGAAAAAGACACCGAATCTTGACCAAAAAGTCATTGCCGCCTAAACCCTTCAGAGGAACAACGAAGCAAGCATGAAATCAAAACGAGCCTTTTCTCCAGAAGCATCCCCTCAAGCCCTTGGCCCCTACAACCACGCCGTTCAAATCGGGGACCTTCTCTATACGGCCGGACAAATTCCTCTCGACCCAGGCACCGGGGCATTGGTGGACGGCGACATCACAGCTCAAACCGAACGCGTGCTCGATAACATCGAAATTATCCTCAAGAACGAATCCCTCACCTTCGCACACATCGTCAAAACCACCATTTTCCTTGTTGATCTCGGTGATTTCCAACAGGTCAACGCGGCTTATGCTGAGCGTTTTAGCTCCGACCATCCGGCTCGTTCCACCATTCAGGTTGCCGCGCTTCCCATGGGAGCAAAAATTGAGATCGAGGTCATCGCCCACTACTAGGCCGAGTCAATATTCTGAGCGCTAGACGTCCGCCTCTGGAAACCGCTCTCTAATTCTTTGCTGCACTTTTTGAATTTCACCAATCGGTATAAGGCGACGATGCACTCGTCTCTCCACGCCATCGAGCAAAGCAAGCCAGTCATCGAGAGACGGTTGCTCGATGACCTCCCATTTCTCGAATCGTTTTTCTCGCTCAAAGAACTGCCACTTCTTGGAGACATGCTTGGCATAGATTTGACGCTTTCGGCCATCCTCAAACTGCCCCTTCCAACTAATCTCGCCTTTGCCCATAACTTGTTATCACGGCACAACTCTACAGGAAGTCGCTCCGTTCGTTCAATTCGCGCCTTTAAAGAATGTGGCCTCTCAAGAAGCTCATTGATTCACTTTGCAGTTGTCGTTCCTGGAAGCCGTTGATTTCATGAGGCATCACTCAGCTCAATAACGTCATGCAAACACACTACCTAGCATGTGATCTCGGGGCCGAAAGCGGTCGACTCATTCACGGAAAGATCGAGAATAACTCCCTCGAACTGACCGAAATCCACCGCTTTTCGAATCGACCGATACGATCGGATGCCTCGATCCATTGGGACATCGACACCTTGCTCATGGAGCTCCATCGAGGGCTTTCAATCGCAGCCCGGCTCGCCCATCCCTACAAAAGCATCAGCTGCGACTCCTGGGGTGTCGACTACGTGCTGATCGACAAACAAAAAAGCCTCATTTCGCCGACCTTTCACTACCGAGACCCGAGAACAGCCACTGGAACTCAACGAGCGTTTGAACGCACCGATTGGCCCACCATCTTCTCTGAAACCGGCATCCAGCTAATGCCGATCAACACCCTGTTTCAATTAGTCTCAGAGGATGCCGCTCGACTCCAGTCCTCAGCAACCATCCTTGGAGTTGGAGACGCCTTCAATTTTTTCCTTGGGGGACAAGCGGTCATTGAAGTCTCCATGGCCAGCACCTTCCAACTCTACAATCCTCAGACACGGTGTTGGTCCGAAAAACTTCTGACAGACCTAGAGCTACCCAAGCGTCTCTTTCCTAGAACGGTCCCCTCTGGATCGCGAATCGGACAACTCTCTGAATCACTTCGAGAACAAACGGGCCTTGGGCCAATCGAGATCATCGCAAGCTGCTCCCATGACACCGGAGCCGCCGTCGCAGCGGTCCCGGCGAGTGGAACCCAATGGGCCTACCTTAGCTCCGGCACTTGGTCCCTTATGGGTATTGAACGGCCGGAACCGATCTTGACTGAAGAATGCCGTGAACTCAATTTCACAAACGAAATAGGCTTCGGCAATTCGGTTCGATTACTAAAGAATCTCAGCGGGCTCTGGCTATTACAGGAGTCACGACGAATCTGGGAGGAACAAGGCCACAAATACGATTACGGCGAATTGACCCAGCTGGCAGAATCAGCGATCCCTTTTAAGAGTCTTATCGACCCGACTGAAACGCGATTTGTGGCTCCTAGCGATATGACAGAGGCGATCCGATCCTTCTGTCAGGAAACCCAGCAAGTCGTTCCTGAAACCCCGGGAGAAATCACACGGTGTATCCTAGAAAGTCTAGCCCTCCTTTATCGCCAAACCCTCAAAGAGCTAGAGGCACTCACCGGGGAAAGGATTGAAACACTTCACATCGTAGGAGGAGGATCGAAGAATCGCCTTCTGAATCAGCTCTCCGCCAACGCTGCCCAACGCCGTGTCGTCACCGGCCCAGTTGAGGCAACGGCTGCGGGAAACATTATCATCCAAGCGCTAGCACTTGGAGATATTGAAAACCTTGAACAAGCCCGTTCCCTGGTAAAACAGTCGAATCCGTTAGAGGAGTTCCAGCCAACCAATGCAAGGGAATGGGAAGCGGCTGCGATTCGATTTGAACGGCTACGAAAACCAGAGACTATCGGTTGATATCGACACTCGCGACAGCCATTGCGGCTATCCCCTCTTCACGGCCGAGAAATCCAATCCGTTCATTCGTAGTCGCCTTCACACCCACGCGATCTGGACTAAGGTGTAGGGCTTCTGCAATATTCTGCACCATCTGGGTAACGTGGGGATTTAGTTTCGGCTCCTGAGCGATGATCGTAGCGTCCACGTTAACAAGAGTGCCCTTATGGAAACCCACTTGGCGTTGCGCTTCTTCAAGGAACACCTTACTCGCCACTCCCTTCCACCGAGGATCGGTGTCTGGGAAAAATTGACCGATATCGCGTTCCCCAATCGCTCCCAAAACGGCGTCGCAGATTGCGTGCATCAGGACATCAGCGTCGGAATGCCCTTTCAGGCCCTTCTTGTGCGGAATCGTGACGCCACCAATGATCAGCGATTCACCCTCAACCAGAGCATGAACATCATAACCAATGCCGACATGAACCATAATTAAATTCTCTGCTAAAACCCAAAAGTCTCAGCCATGCCGTCAGCTTCGTCGAACGGCCTACTGCTCCGATGTCTCGAAGATCTCACCTTGAGTCCAAGGTGTCGGTCGGCTAGCTGTCTCGGCACGGATTGCCTCAACTTGTTCCGCAGTCACAGAACTAGCACTGTTTCCCCACTCGGACTCGCCGCGGATGTAAGTAACCAAACAAGCAAGCTCCTCATCATCCGTAATGACATCCTTCCAAGGTGGCATTTGTGCGGGAGGATTCCAATCGACACCATTCACGACAATCGGTCCAGCGAGACCATTCATAATCAATCGAATGATTCGATTAGGCCCCTCAGCTGTTACCCAATCAGAACCTGCCAAGGGAGGGAACTGACCTGGGCTACCACCACCATTGTTCTGATGACAGGGAGAACAATACGTCGCATAAGCAACGCGACCCTTTTCAAAACGAGGATCAAGATTTCCCTTAGGCTGTATCGCCTTGACCATATCAAATGACGCGAACGGTTCATAGACCTTCGCATTAAATCCCCCCGCATTGCTGTCGAGATAAAGGGTCGACCAGTAAACAAGGACGATGAGTGCGACGAAAAAGCCTACGGGCACTGCAGCACGTGAAGACGTGGGTTCCATTTCCTTTGAGCCCTGATTGGATGAATCTGCCATGACTAAGACTTATTCGGTTGCACCAGACTGTTCACTAACAAGAGTTTCTTCAGCGCTTTCAACAGTTGCGCTTTTCTCACCAGGTGCCTCAAAAATGGGTTCATCGAGCCGCAGACTCAATAAGTAAGCGACCAAATCCAGCGCGGCTGTACGAGGAATGACTTGCCTACCTTCATCGTCTACCACGAGCTCGCCATTGAAACGAAGAGCGTCCGCAGACGCAGCCCCAGTAATCTCCCGTTTCTCGAAGAGATATCCGTAATGGGGCATCACTGAATCCTGGACAACACTACGTGGTTGGAAAAGGTGGACCAAATGCCAGTTGGCGTCAGGATTCCGGTTACCCAGATTGGATAAATCAGGACCAATTCGCTGGTTGCCAAGCATGACCGGTGAATCTAAGAGATAGTCTCTTCCAACCGTTCGTCGAATACCCCATCCCCGTTCAATATCAGCTCCGGAAGGAGATATGAGAGCCATAGCTACTGCTCCAACCTCAGTCAACGACTTGACAATTCCTTCTGCCGTCCTGAGATCGATGCCTTCCTTCAAGCGAAAAGGCGTTTCCTCAGGGAGAGGAGAACTTGGAGTAAATTGCGAACTCAAAGAAGGCAACAACTGGCTCAATTGCACGGTGTTGGTTCCAAAATCCTCAATCACAACAGAGAAACTAAAGCCAGACTGTCGTACTTGCTGGGTGTGGCAACTGGCACAACCATTCTGCCGATAGATGTCCCGGCCCCGATTCGCAGCGCCGCTACGTGGCACCGGAAAACTGGCTCCCGTCGATTCGTCCAACTCCGGTAGCTGCTTACCAAACTGCAACTGCGGGCTATGGACAAACCCGAACCACGATGAAACCATCGCTACTAGGATACCGAAAAACAATAAGAGACCGTTGTTCATCACTTCTTCGCAGCCTTCTTAGCTTGCTTCTTCTTTGCCGCAACCTTCTTTTTGGCTGCTACCTTCTTACTCGCCTTCTTAGCCACCTGGGGCGCCGCTGGTTCAACCGCTTTGGGTTCTGCAGCAGGCGCTGATTCGATCTCCTCGACTGAATCTTCTTTCAGACAGCCTAGGAGACCACCTGGTCCACAACAAAGGACAGGGCAAATAGATCGACCGACATTGACCAAAAAGAGCACACTTCCGAAAACAAGCAGGAGCGATCCGACGGTTTCGATTCTCATGAATGTCAGCGCGGATTTTGTCACTGCTGTGAACGGTATCTCGGGATCGTTCATCGCCTGGCCCTGAATTAGTCCTCCCAGACCAAGTACGCAGATTGTAAGTCCTAAGCCCAATACGGTCGCTCCAAAATGAAGATTAACCGATCCTTCGATAGGCGCTTGACTTCCGGTCACACGAGGCAAGAGATGATAGACACCAGCGAACAGAGCCATGGTGATAAACCCACCAAGAACCAATTGCTGCAACGCCGGCAAGACCAGAGTGAACTGCGTTACTTCAGCAATGCTGCTATACGCGTTAATGGCATTCAAGACTCCCGCCGCCAAAAACGCGAAACTTGCTACAGAAACAAACCGTAGTTCAGGCGACATCAATCGACCAAGATCAGCACCAACAGTTCGAATTAAATTCAGCCCTACTAATACACTTGCAAAACAAACAAAGAAGCTCATCACGGCACTTAGTCCGGAAATCCATGCTGGAACCGTCGTTCCAGAAAGCACGCCGGCACCACCACCAAAGAACAATAGCAGCCAGAAGGCAAAAACAGCCATATAGTGACTATGCAGAGGCCGCTTGAGAACCTTTGGAATGACGTAGAAAATCACGGCTAACGAGATTCCACCAAGCACAAGCGTCAAAAGTCCGGTAGCATACCAACCAGCGACTGATACTTGAGCGACACCGCGAACGGGAAAATGGTGTAAGAGCAAACTACCCGTACTCAGAATCCAGGGAAACCATAGCAAGGCAGCGAATAGGAACCACTGCGAGACATAGAGGTCCTTTACCTGTCGTCGCATGAACGTGACGAGACCTAAACCAGCAATGATAGAGTAAGCAACAAACAGGATAGGAACCGCATAGTGTGGCGATTCAAACATTGGATAGGACGTGCCATCACCAGCCAAAATACCAACCACTCCGACAAGCACGCCAATGTTCCAGAACCCGGCTCCCAGAGCGATATAGCCCGGTTGCACCAACAGGCTCTTGCTCATCCTTACGGTCAACCAAAGGGCAACCCCGAAGGCAGCTTGCAAGGCAAAGCCGTAAACGATTGCAGTGCTCGCCGCCGGTCCAATTCGCCCATAGGTCAACCAAGGACAATGGGCTAACAAATCTGGTGCGTGAAAGCGCACAGAATTCAACAAAGCTAGAAGGGAGCCCAGGAAGAGCCATCCAGCTGCTTTCCAGAGCATGAACAAAACCGGCATCCGACAGGACCGATCTAGTTCTTGAACCGGAATCTCAACTTCCCAACCTGGGGACGCTGCCCCTGATTCATTCCCGTTATTGATAGATTCACTCATGAGTCTCTCTCAGACCATCTTACTCAAATTCGCTCGGCGCCTCTGGAGGGGGTGCTGGTAGTGCAGTTGCAAGGTCAACCCGTTCAGCCATAGTAGCTAAGGCCTTTTCCGGTGATTTCCATTCTCGAATCATCGTTTCGACGGCCCGATCAATGGGAATCTGATAGATACCCTTTTCCGCATTCACTACCCCATAGGAGTTCATCAATTGCTCCGCAGCAAGCGTGTTCTCCGTCAAATTTTCTTTTCTCAACGCGGCTCGTTCGGATCCCACTGAGGGTGCGCGTGCCTCATCGCGGGTCAGCCAAAGCACGGCTGCCATCGTCAAAAACGCTGCAACGATGATGATGAAATAGGGCAAGACTGCTCCGTCTTCTCGTTTGCGATTCATTAAACTCATTACGCTTCCTTTGTTTGTCATTCGGAACGGTTTCAACTAATCGTTGCTTGCCTTGCTAGAGGAAGCAGAAAGCGGTTCGACATACACGCCAAGGGTTTCAGCAATCCTAGGATCCTTTTGAGGAAACGCAGGATGGGCGTTAAGTTCCTTAATGAACCACTTGGCAAAAACGCCCGCCATCCCTGCCATGCAACCGATACTCAAGACGAGGCTAGCAAAGGTGATTCCTTCGCCGGTGGGATTGTAAACCGGCTTAATGTTGAAGGACATATCAGCATAATGCATCAACCAGGCCCAGACAGCCATTGGGATCATGATCGGCAGACATTTCTTTGCATCGATACGCAGTAGCGAAAGGAAAGGAACAAAAAAGTGACCAAAGAGAATTAGCATTCCAACACTCCACCAAACCCCGTTTTCACGTTTAACATACCAAAACGTCTCTTCCGGAATCGCAGCATTCCAGATCAAGAAATACTGAGAAAAATGGATGTAGGCGTAAAAGACAGTGAAAGCGAAGAATAGAGTACCAATGTCTTTGAACGTACTTTGCTGAATGATGGGAGAGATGTGTCCAGTTCCCTTCAAAACAAAGGCGAGGACATACGTGGTTGCCAAGGTTGTCCATACACTGCCGGCAAAGTAGTAGACGCCATACATTGTAGAGAACCACTGATGTTCTAGCGATTTCATCCAATAGAAGACCGCAAAGGTTAATGAGATCGCAAAGACGAAAATCCCGCCAGCTGCGTAACGCCTCATCGTTATGGTGCAGGAAGCCGCTCCAGTCTTGTCCTGCTCGAGCGACGCATTCCTCAATCCATTACTCAACCAATACCAAGACGCAAAAAGAAGAACGGCCATGATGTAGAACGAATAGGGATTGTACATGATCGACTTAATCGCCAATGAGTGATCATGCCCTTCCGGACTCATCCAGGGATAGATGGACCCCGCAAAGAGAGCAATGGGTATAAATAATAAGACCAGAACCGGAATAGCACAGGATACATGTTCCAGAAATCTCCGGAGCGGTACTAGCCAATAAGCATCAAAAAGATGATGAACCATCACGAGAAACATCGACCCCAGAACCAGGCTCAAAAAGAACATGTAGGCCGTGAGATACGAGTAAGCAAAAGTCTTGTGCCACGATGGAATAAGAATTCCAGCAATGGCGGCAAGGATACCTCCCGCAATAAGCTGATTTGGCAGCTTCGCCCATTTTGACAAGTCGAAGCGGCTTGCGTCGTTATTTTCCGTTTGCTTGCTCATCTTTATTCTACTGCAAAGCGGCTCGTTCGTTTTCTGGAAGTTCGTCGGCAACGGCCAACCTTGAACGTTGAAGCGCTCTCAAGTAGGCAATAATCGCCCATCGATCAGAGATGTCGATGTTCGCTCCGTAAGAACCCATGAGATTCTTACCATTAGTGATCGTGTCGAAGATTTCGCCCGCAGACATCTTCACAATCCTAGAGTCGTGAAAATTGGCAACAGCAACCATGCCGTATTTGGTCGTGATTCCTTTTCCGTCGCCGTTGGCGCCGTGGCAAGGCGAACAGTTGATGTCATATCGTTGCCGTCCCCGTTCAAGAAGAGATTCATTAATCACAACAGGGATCGTACTCACGAAGTTGGTCGTACCACTAATTCGTCCTGTGTTCACTGGAAGATCCTGATAGGGGGCTCCCCTAGCAATCGTTCCAGCAACATAAGGTTGAGACGTACGACCGCTGGCAAAAAAGCCATTGGCAGCTTGTGGCCGCAGCTTATTCTGCCGGTCCATGTCCGGAAAAACTTCAAGCGGAGGCTTGGTCGAAAAACTGCCCCGCACCCCAAGGATGCTAACAGCTCCGACGATAACTAAAACGTAGATAGCAAGAAAGTATCGCATCGTGTTATTCCTTTACGACCTCTAGGTGAGTGCTTCCTGATTCCTCCAGAAGGGAGTGGGTTTCCTCTTCGGAATACTTTGGATCAGCACATTCAATAACGACGTAGAACTTATCATGCGTCACACTGCCAAAACGTTTGTTCTTCAGAAGCGGATGATGCAGACGAGGAAGCCGATTCAAGAACAGCATCCCCAAGAGCGAGCCAAACGCAGAGAAAAGAATGGTCATTTCATAACTCACAGGAAAGGCAAAGAGCGGGCTGTAAAGCGGCTTACCACCAACCACGATGCCGTAGTCGAACGAGTTCATGAACCAAATCATCAAGTTACCGCCAAAGAAGCCCGTCATGCCGCCACAAAAGGTGAACCACCCGACACGGGAGTTCTTCAATCCCATTGCTTCGTCCATCCCATGAACAGGGAATGGCGTATGAACATCCCACTGAGTATAACCTGCGTCCCGCACTTTCTCAGCAGCCGCTATCGCGTCTGCCGGAGTGTCGTATTCAGCAAGTACGCCGTATTGTCGTCCTACCCCACTCATTTAGTGTTTTCCTTCCTTGGCTCCACCCAACGGATGGTGTGGATCCGCTTGCGGTGTTACGCCTTTCACTTCTGAAATTGCAATCAATGGTAAGAACCGGATGAACAATAGGAACAAAGCCATGAACAAACCAAAGGTGCCGACATAGGTGAGAATATCGACGTGTGTCGGTGAATAGTATCCCCAGTTCGACGGAAGATAATCTCGATGCAGCGAGGTGACCACGATGACGAAGCGCTCGAACCACATTCCAATGTTGACGAAAATCGACAGGATGAAGACGTAGAGCATGTTTGATCGAATCTTCTTGAACCAAAAGAACTGAGGACTCAACACGTTACAACTGATCATGATCCAATACGCCCACCAGTAGGGTCCAAAAGCTCGATTCTGAAACGCGTAAGCTTCGTAAGGATTACCCCCATACCATGCAATGAAGACTTCCATACCGTAAGCGTATCCTACGATCGATCCAGTCGTTAGAATCACCTTACACATTAGCTCGATATGACGAACCGTAATGATGTCTTCCAACTTGAATATTGAACGGAGCGGCACCATCAAGGTTAGCACCATACCGAAGCCGGAGAATACTGCGCCAGCGACAAAGTAAGGTGGAAAGATTGTCGTGTGCCAACCAGGGAGCTGAGACACAGCAAAGTCAAAGGAAACGATACTATGCACGGACAACACCAAAGGAGTCGAAAGACCAGCCAGCAATAAATACGCCTTCTCGTAGTTGCTCCAGTGGCGATTTGATCCCGTCCATCCAAGAGCGAAGAGCCCGTAGAAGAACTTTTTGTAGACTGATTTACAACGATCTCGAATCGTTGCCAAATCAGGGATTAATCCCATGTACCAAAAGAGCAAAGAAACAGTAAAGTAGGTGGACACTGCGAAAACATCCCACAATAGCGGTGATCGAAACTGCGGCCAGATTGGCCCATTAGAGTTTGGTAATGGGAAGAGCCACCAAGCGAACCAAATACGACCTACGTGAATGGCTGGAAAAATTCCTGCACACATCACAGCAAAGATGGTCATAGCTTCAGCAGCCCTGTTAATGGATGTCCTCCATTTTTGCCTTAAAAGAAAGAGAATTGCAGAAATAAGCGTTCCTGCGTGCCCAATACCGATCCACCAAACGAAATTAACAATCGCCCAGCCCCATGCTATCGGATGGTTCAAGCCCCAAACCCCAACACCGGTTGAGATGAGATAACCAATCATCAGGAAGCAAATCATCGCCGTAGGCAGACTAATGATGAAAGACACCCACCACCACGTTGGCGCCTTGTCTTCGACAATCCCGCAGATTCGATCTGAGATCCAACCCAGAGACCGGTTATTTAAGACCAGTGGCTCACGTTCCAACTCGCGTGGCGCTGGAGCTACTGTGACGCTAGTTTGTTTTGCAGCTTCCATCTAGTGGTGCCCTCCGCTTTGTCCGTTCGCTGATCCAGCTTCGGCCGGGTGAGCCTCGTGCCCATCTCCATGTGCCGATCCATGATGATCACTAAATGGATCCCCCATGCTCTCTGAGTATTCTTGAGTGCTAAGCGGCATATCGTAGTAATCCGGCATCTCCGGATTAGGATTACGAACTTTTGCCAGATAAGTCGTTCTCGGCCGAGTATCAAGGAAGCCTAAGACGGAATAGTTTCTTGGGTTGGCTTTCAACTTGGAAACCCGACTCTCAGGATCAAGTGTGTTTCCAAAAACAATCGCATCTGCGGGGCAGGCCTGCTCACAAGCGGTCTTGATCACACCGTCTGGAACTTCGATTTCACCAGAATCCTTCGCAGCGACTTTTTGTTGAATCTTTGCTTCCTCAATGCGCTGTGTGCAGAAGGTGCATTTTTCCATCACCCCTCGCATTCGAACCGTGACTTGTGGATTCTTCGCCATAGCGACAATATCCAAATCGTCTTTGGATCGTTCTGCGAGTGGCCCCTCATAGAGTGCCTCCAGCGGACGTTTGTTGTAATCAAAGAAGTTAAAGCGTCGAACTTTCCAAGCGCAGTTATTGGAACAGTATCGCGTTCCAACACAACGGTTGTAAGCCATGACATTAATCCCCTCATGGTCATGCACGGTTGCATTGACTGGGCAGACACTTTCGCAAGGAGCGCTTTCACAGTGCTGACAAAGCATTGGCTGGGTTACAACCTGCGGATCGTCGATCCAGCGCTGATGCTGCTGGTCGGAATCGCCTTCGAGTCCGTTCAGACCATCCTTAGCTTCAACGCCCCCACTATAATAGCGATCAATACGCATCCAGTGCATTTCACGGCTGTTCCCGACCTGCTCTTTGCCTACGATCGGAATGTTGTTTTCACTTTGACAAGCGATCACACATGCGGAACAACCGACACATCGATTAAGGTCAATGGTCATCCCCCACTGATGAATGTCGCTCTTCAAGGAGTCGCGCACATTGTAAGGATGTTGGTAGATTGGCTTAGGCAATCCGTCTTCCGCATTCGGAATATGAGCCCCATGAGCCTCCAAATCCATATTATGGGAAAAATCTGGCTTCTCGTTAAACTGTTCGAGGTTCGCCTCACGAACAATTGCCCTTCCTTCCATCGACCAATGATCTTGGGTTGCACAAAGCTCGTGTGTCTGTCCAGTGGCCTTGATTGAGGCGGCTGGAGCGATATATGGCGCGTTGCTCGTCCTTAGAGGATTCACATTGAAGCCAACGGATTCTCCCTTGAACGCTCCAATACGGCCGGCTTTCGTTCGGCCGTAACCGAGTGCAAGTCCAACCGTAAAATCGGCCAATCCCGGCTGCACCCAAACGGGACCTTCGATCGACGCCCCAGAAAGATTGATTTGAACCAATTCGCCATTCTTGACGTTCAATGCGGATGCTGTTTTCCGACTCAACAAAGCGACGTTGTCCCAGGTCAACTTAGTCATGGGATCAGGATATTCCTGCATCCAACCATTATTATTAAACTGGCCGTCATCCATACTGGCGTCCCGATGGAAAACCAACTCAAGCGACTCAATACTTGGAGGGGTTGCTGTCTCAGCATTGAGGATCGAAGGAGCAACCGCACTCCATTGGAATCCATCCGCTGAGAGCGACAACGGACTCGCCGCACTGTTAGCGACAAAACCATCGTGGAGAAATTTCTTCCACCCTTCATCGTTGGCCCCCGCGACCTCTTGATCGTAGCTAGCACGAACGAGCGCGTGCCCCTTAGGCTCCTCGAGTTTGAGCAAACGTCCGATAAGCTCGATATCGGAGAGACCGCCAAAGAGCGGCGCGATTAAAGGCTGGATAGCAACGCGAGTACCATCACTTGTTTCAGCATCACCCCAGTTTTCTAGAAAATGGGTTTCAGGAATGTGCCAAGTAACCCCAGTCGAGCTTTCATCATCATAATAGCCTAAGCGAATGACTTCGGACGCTTTCTTCTGAGCATCAACCCAATTCAAATCAGCAGGAGCATCATAAGCAGGATTACCACCCACCAATACAAGCGTTTCAACGCTTCCACTATCAAGCGCCGCCTTTAGATCGCTAATACTCTTCGCAGCTGCCGACCGCCCTGCTAGAAACTCTACGGTCTCACCAATGCTTCCAAGCACCGCATTCAGCGCAAGAGCGAGGAGATGAACCGCAAGCGGCTGCCGGTAGCCTGCCAATACCAAGGAATGCCCTTTGTGCGAGGCTAGATCCTTAACCGCTTCAGCCACCCACTCGGACGAGACATTTGCTGTCGAGGCAATTTGTTTAAGAGAGTTCTTTAAAGCACCAATTTGAGAGTCATTTGCCCCAGCACCGACCTGATCTAAGGCCTCAGCTAAGAGGGCAGCTGCCACCGCAAACACACCACTAGTCGGAACACGAAGACGATGATCAGCATTGGACCCAGTCAAAGTCATCAAGCCTTCAACTACATAGAGGCGATTCATATGATCACCTGGCTTCTCAACTGCCCGCCCGTCGGCAAAACCCTTAATATTAGAGTAAGAGCCTTCCTCATCTCCAAGAAAATCACAATCAAGGGAGATTATTCGCTCTGCCTTGTTGAGGTGATAACTAGGATTGACTGCTCGTCCAAACGCTAGTTCAGCCGCAGCTGCCGTCGCACCAAAACTCACCGGCTCATACTCGTGCCAGGTCGCTTGAGGCAACTTACTCTTAAGCTCCGCTTGGAGACGGCGGCGGGTTGGCGAGCTCGACTCCCGGGCAAGAAAACTGAGCCCCTGACCACGATTTCGAGCATATTTGTCGGCTAGGGAATCAAGATGAGACGTAGCCGCACCTAAATCAACAACCTCACCGGAATGCAACGCCTGTCGCGAGCGATCAGGATCATAAAGATTCAACAGTGACGCTTGGGCAAACGTATCTGTCCCACCCCCAGACAACGGATGCTCAGCGTTGCCTTCTAACTTGACAGGCCGACCATCAGCCGACTTTGCCAAGAGAGGAATCGCATTGCGCCGAGTAGGCATGGCGGTCGCAAAATACTTTGCCACACCGTGCACATAGCCTTCCGGCATCTTTGAAAAGGGAATAATAGTCTCTTCAGGCCGCCGACAACCAGTCAAGCCAAAGCCGGCTAACATGAAGGAAGCAGACATCAGCTTCACGAAGTCACGACGATTCACGCCTCCTTCGTTTTCACTGGCGCCTTCAGGAAATTCTCGATCCGCCCACTGTTTAAACTCAGGGGAATCTGCCAATTCATCCAAACTACGCCAATATGATGGCCCTGTTTGAGACGTTTTTGTGGTAGGTGAAACCGTATTCATCGATGGCATGCAGAACAGTTCACTAGTGACTCAACCCTCCAGTCGTGAACAAGCTGTTCACCATTTTCACGCTGCAATTCCGCGGCCTCTTCCGCATCGTCGCTCCAGGTCCAATCCAGGTCAGTTATCTTATCCAGCGGACGAATTCGACCCGCAGGATCTCGGTGACATTCAACACAGAACGACATCCCAAAGGGTTTCGCGTGATAAACCTCATCCATCTTGTTCACTTCGCCATGGCATTCAACACAGCTGAACCCTCGATTCACATGAACAGAATGGTTAAAATAGACATAATCAGGAACCTTATGGACTTGCACCCACGGAATTGGCTCCCCGGTTTCAAAACTCTCACGGACCAGCGCCAGCTTAGGATCATCTTTAAGGACCTGGTTATGACAGTTCATACACACAGATGACGCTGGAACATTGGAATACCAGGACTTCTCCACTGCGTTATGGCAGTAGCGGCAATCCAAGCCCAACTGATCTGCGTGAATCGCATGTGAAAATGCCACCGGCTGAACCGGTTTATAGCCCACACGTGTGTACTTGGGGGTAGCATAATAAGTGACCCCAACCGCCACAGCTGCGCCGACGAGTAGCCCACCCAGAATTATCTGGCCAGGTAGCTTATTCGTCCACTTAGGAAAAATGTCGGACATTCGTTAAAAACATTAAACAATCCATCAACCCAAAACCTACCCGAGCACCCAGCGCTCAGAGGCCCCAACGTCGAGAAACTCACTCTCGCAATAAAAAAATCCCTACCCCCTGCTGAACCAGCAGAGAACTAAGGAACCTCAATTCAAAAACCCGCAATCAACCCATTCACGGGGCAAATTGGAGGCGAGGGTCGGAATCGAACCGACGAATACAGCTTTTGCAGAGCCGTGCCTTACCACTTGGCCACCCCGCCTATATTTGAAGCGGATATTCTTACCGAGTTTCTATCGCTTCCCGCAAGCCGAAAGAATGAGAACTCATTGAATTCCTGCTTAGGCTTCTCTAGAAAACGAAATCATTATCCGAGAAAATCGGACGACGTCAATACGCTTGTGAAAAAAATCACAAATTCACTTGCCTGGCATTTTTGGCGCCGGTAGCTTCACTCTCGTCCTTAGAATTAAGGGATAGTATGCCAGAAAACCCTACAGAAATCGGCTATAACACCAAGATCGAGGGAGACGTCATCGTCACACGAGCGGATGCCGTCCTCAATTGGTTCCGAAAGAACTCACTTTGGCCAATGCCGATGGGCCTTGCCTGCTGCGCGATCGAGCTGATGGCGGCCGGTTCAAGCCGCTTCGATATTTCACGATTCGGATCTGAGGTCATGCGCTTTTCCCCAAGACAGTCAGATTTGATGATTGTTGCCGGGACCGTGACATACAAGATGGGGTTGGCAGTCAAACGAATTTACGACCAAATGGCGGAGCCTAAGTGGGTCATCGCCATGGGGGCCTGCGCCTCAACTGGAGGGATGTATCGCAGTTACGCAGTCATGCAAGGGGTCGACAATATTTTACCAGTTGATGTCTACGTAGCGGGCTGCCCCCCACGCCCAGAGGCCCTGCTGGATGCCCTCATGAAATTGCAAACGAAGGTTGGAAAGGAACCCGTGATCCGAACCCAGAAAGCCCTTCCTGTAGAGGCGTAGCCTTTTACCACACAAAGACAAAACACTGATGAGCACCACAGCAAAACGTCTCGCCCAGAAGCTAAAAAAGGCTTTCTCGACGGCTTTGGGCTCTGTCTCCGAATTCCGAGACGAGCTCACGCTCATAGTCACCGACCCGGCGCAAATCAAAGACGTTTGCCAGTACGCCAAGACAGAACTTGGCTTCGATTACCTCGTTGATGTAAGTAGCGTTGACAATTATGGAGAGGATCCTCGTTTTGAGGTGGTCTACGAGATGTATGGCTATGAACACCAAGCACATCTTCGTCTTGTCGCGACCGTTTCAGAGGAATCCGCAGTTATCCCCAGTGTGACGAGCGTTTGGAAGACCGCCGATTGGCACGAGCGAGAAATATACGACATGATGGGAATCTCATTCGAAGGCCACCCTGATCTTCGAAGAATTCTTATGTGGGAGGGTTACCCCTATTTCCCACTCCGCAAGGACTTTCCCCTAGCTGGAAAGGCTACCGAGTTACCTGAAGTGGCATTCTCCAAGCCAGCCCCCCTTGAAGGTGGACCCTTTGTCACTACGGCAGGATCTGAAGACCGACAGCGCGGAGAACCTAGGTCCAAGTCAGTAAGTTCTTGATCCCAAATAGTTTAAGGATTCGATAAGTTTCAGAAGATTCCCCTGAATAATGGCTGACGTTAAAGACATTGAGATCAAAGATACGGCTGCAAGCGCGGCAAGTGCCTTGGGCGCTGCCGAAGCGCAGTCTGACGATCTCAGCGATCTCGAAGGTGAGAAGCTCACCTTAAATATGGGCCCCTCTCACCCCTCGACACACGGCGTCTTACGCATCGTGCTCGAATTGGACGGCGAAGTCATCACTAAGGCGGATCCAGATGTGGGATACCTTCACCGGGGCGATGAAAAGATCGCTGAGAACATGACTTATACACAGTTTATCCCCTACACGGATCGACTGGATTACCTTGCACCTCTAGCCAACAACGTCGCTTATGCCCTTTCGGTAGAAAAACTCATGGGCATCGACAAGGCTTTGCCCCCTCGTTGCCAATATATTCGAGTCATTTGCTGCGAACTGGCACGAATTTCTGCTCATCTTCTCGGGCTTGGAGCCTTTGCAATGGACGTGGGCGCAATGACGGTCTTTCTTCACACCTTCACGGAGCGTGAGAAGATTTACAATTTGATCGAATCGCTCACCGGAGCACGCTTTACAACGACCTATACGCGAATCGGTGGTCTCGCGAGAGATTTACCTGAGAACTGGGTCCGCGAATGCGAGCAATTTCTTGATGGCGTGGAAGTCAATTTTGATGAAACAGAACGCCTTCTGACCCGCAACAAGATTTTCGTTGATCGCACGAAGGATGTCGGCGTCTTGCCTCTCGACGTAGCAATCGACTACGGCGTTTCTGGTCCCAACCTCCGCGCATCAGGCAGCAATCACGATCTAAGAAAGGTTCACCCTTACCTCGTCTATGATCAACTCGATTTCGATGTGCCGGTTGGCACCGTGGGAGATTGCTACGACCGCTATCTGGTTCGAATCGAAGAGATGCGGCAGAGCGTAAGAATTATCCGACAATGCTTCAAGAACCTCCCCGACGGACCTGTCTCCATCGACGATGGAAAAACAGTGCTCCCGAAGAAGGAGAAAGTGCTCACTGGGATGGAAGAGTTGATCCACCAATTCATCCTTGTGACCCAAGGCGTTGATACCCCGAAGGGACAGGTCTATTTTGGAGCTGAAAACCCCAAAGGGGAACTAGGTTTCTATATTAACAGTAAGGGTGGCGGTACGCCACATCGCTTAAAGATTCGGGCCCCTTCATTCGTCAATCTAAGTGCCTTACCTTACTTACTCAAAGGATCCATGATGAGTGACACAGTCGCTATCCTAGGTTCTATCGACTTTGTTATGGGAGAGAGCGATCGATGAGCTTTGAAGTCCCCAAAAAACTAGAGACCGAGATCAACCGAACCATCAAGCACTACCCGGAAAAGCGGAGTGCTTCGTTGATGCTTCTGCATGCCCTCCAAGACCATTTTGGATACGTCTCGAAAGACGCCATGGAATGGATCGCTCAGAAGCTTGATCTTCAGCCGATCAACGTCTACGAGCTCGTCACCTTTTACCCGATGTTCCGGCAAGAACCTGCCGGCAAGCATGTCATCAAGGTCTGTCGCACCTTGAGCTGTGCTCTGGGTGGAGCCAAAGAGCTTCACGGTCACGTGTGCAAGAAAATCGGAGTCGACCCCAAGGCACACGGCTTACAAACGGCTAAGAACGGTCAATTCTCAGTAGAATTCGTCGAGTGCTTAGCGAGCTGTGGAACCGCCCCCGTCATGATGTGTGACGACGATTTCTATGAAGGGGTTTCCCTGGAGAAAGCGGACGAAATCTTGGAAGCAAACAAGTAGAGGAGCCAATTGTGAACTCACAGAACGCGACCTCTCAAGATCTTGGAATGTTAGTGAAGGATTGGCTACCGGACATGGATTCGAACCATGACAAGCAGATCCAGAAACTGCTGTGCTACCATTACACCATCCGGCAAATGCGGCACCAAATTAACCACTTTGCAATCTGTGTCAAGCAAGCATAGCGAGAGTTTATGCCCGAAGAATATCGCCTCATTTTAAAGCACGCTGATGCGCCAAAGTACTCGAATGATATCGAGTGCTACATGAAGCATGGGGGTTACAAGGCCTTAACCAAAGCACTGAAGCTTAAGGGTAAACGGGTTGAAGGAAAGGGCGTCATTCCGCCTCAGGAATGGATCCGCGAGGAGGTCAAAGCGAGCGGTCTTCGAGGCCGAGGCGGCGCTGGGTTTTCCTGTGGCCTAAAATGGTCATTTGTTGATCGCAGAAGCGGCAAGCCGATTTATCTCATCTGCAACGCTGATGAGTCAGAACCAGGCACCTTCAAGGATCGACAGATCATTTATAAGGATCCCCATCAGCTTATTGAGGGCATGATCATCTCGGCCTACGCCAACGATGTCAATTTAGCCTACATCTACATTCGCGGAGAGTTCGTCGAAGGAGCAAAGATCCTCAACAAAGCACTCGACGAAGCCCGTAAGAAAAAGTTTCTAGGGAAAGACATTTTAGGGAGCGGCTTCAATCTAGAGATCCACGTTCACCGTGGCGCTGGAGCCTATATTTGCGGGGAGGAAACCGGTCTCATCGAGTCACTCGAAGGGAAACGCGCTTATCCACGAATCAAGCCACCTTACTTTCCCGCGATCCTCGGACTCTACATGTGCCCGACCATCGTCAACAACGTCGAGACACTCTGTGCCGTGAAACACATTGTTGCGGACGGAAGCGAGGCCTTTGCAAAACTGGGAACTCCTAACAATACCGGCACTCGAATTGTTAGCCTCAGTGGCCATGTAAAGAATCCCGGCTACTACGAAATCGAGGTTGGAAAAGCAACCATTGGAGAACTCATCTTCAACGAGAACTTTGGTGGCGGTCTGCGCGAAGGGCGCGAATTGAAAGCGATCATTCCAGGCGGTTCGTCTGCCAAGGTCTTCAAGGCGGGCGAAACGTTCAAAATGAAGGGCAAGGACAAGAAGGGAAATCCAATCGACAAAGAAGTCGACCTTCTCGATCTCCCCTACGACTTCGATTCCCTCATGGCAGCCGGCAGTATGTCCGGCTCTGGCGCCATCATCGTGATGGATGATTCCACGGATATCGTCGATGCCCTCTCCAATGTCTCTGAATTCTATGCCCATGAGAGTTGTGGGCAATGCACCCCATGTCGCGAGGGCTCACTTTGGATGAGCAAAGCCCTCCATCGCATGACTCACGGCGAAGGACGCAAAGAAGACGCTGACTATCTCTTGAACATCGCCCAGAATATCCAAGGCCGCACCATTTGCGCCTTCGGCGAAGCGTGTTCTTGGCCCGTCCTTAGCTTCGTCAAAAAATTCAAACCCGAATTTGAAGCGCGTGGTGCCGAAGACGAACAGCGAAAGGCCGAGGAGGTGTCCGACTAAGTTCGGGACTAACGCAAGCGGTGCGCTTCCGGTAATTCAGAGGCGATACCCAGGCATCCTTTTCAAACCATGGCAAAGCAGGCAACAGAGAAAAGCGCTCCCCCAGTCGAAACGATCACGATTAAGATCGACGGCAAGGAGGTTGAGGTTCCCAAGACAATGCCGGATCCCATCACAGGGAAACCGGTTGCGACCACGATGATTCAAGCGTGCAAGATCGCTGGCATCGAGGTGCCTCATTACTGCTATCACCCAAAACTTCCCGTCGCCGGTAACTGCCGGATGTGTCTGGTCGAGTTCGGCATGCCCGCTATGGGTAGAGACCGGAAACCCATTCTGAATGACGATGGCACGCCGCAGGTTCGCAAAATGACCCTTCCCTACGAACCGGGAACACCGAGGGGTGCGATCGCTTGTGCCACGCCGATTTCTCCCGGCATGGAGATTTATCCCAATTCTCCAGCAACGAAGCAAATGCGAGAGTCGGTGCTTGAGTCGCTCTTGGTCAATCATCCCCTTGATTGCCCCATCTGTGATCAAGCCGGTGAATGTAAGCTCCAGGAATACTCCGTCGAACACGGTCAAGCAGAGAGCAAGTTCGCGGAAACTAAGGTCCACAAACCTAAGCAGGTCGATCTTGGGCCTCGGATCATGCTCGATGACGAGCGGTGTATTCTTTGTTCACGCTGCGTCCGCTTCTCCAAGGATATCGCCGATGACGATGCCCTTGGCTTTGTTAACCGAGGTTCCTACAACACCCTAACAACGTTTCCGGGCAAACCGTTCGACAACAACTACACGCTAAACACCGTCGATATCTGTCCCGTTGGCGCCTTGACGTCTAAGGATTTTAGATTCCAGATGCGTGTCTGGTTCCTAAAGGAAACCAAGAGCGTCTGCACAAGCTGTGCTACTGGCTGTAACATCACGATTGGGTCGCGCGAGGAAAAAATTTACCGATACGAACCGCGAGACAATGACGCGGTTAACGCCTGTTGGATGTGTGACGAAGGTCGTCTCAACTACAAGTGGATTGGTCGCAAAGATCGCCTCACGGCTCCTAAACGGAATGGGAGAGAAGGCATCACATGGAAAAACGCGATCGATGACCTTGCCACACGGCTTTCTGAGTTCGAACCCAAGACCACCGCAATCATCGGATCGGCACGGCAAACAACCGAAGAGCTCTATTTGCTAAAGAAACTCGCGGACCATCTTGACGCTATCACCGATGCACCAGCCAGGGTGGGCGAAGCTGACAAACTGTTAGTAAACGCGGATAAGAATCCCAATGCTAACGGCGCCCTCGTCACTGGCTTCTGTAGCGGTGAGCCTGGATCAAATCTTTCGAAAATTGCCACCGATATTCGCAGCGGGAAAATCAAGCAACTCATCGTCATCGGTGAAGATGTCACGAAACATGGCATTAGCGCCAAATTGCTTGAGAAAGTCGAACTCGTACTCGTCTCTGATATTTTACCGAACGAAACCACGAAGAAGGCTAAAACGCTGCTTCCAGGAAGTGCGCATGCAGAAAAACGTGGCACTTTCATTAATGTTAAAGGCCGTCTTCAGCGGTTTTTGAAAGCGGTCGAAGCTCCCGGGGATGCACGACCAGAATCTGAATTTCTTGCTGAACTGCTCACAATAGTTTCAGGGGAGAGTTACCCGTCCAACCCAGAGGGCCTTTTCAACAAGATGGCTGCCGAAACGAAGGCACTCGCGGATGTCAAATGGGCTGACATAGGCGATCTAGGAGTCGACGTTAAAATTTAGAGATTTTTTGATGGAAGCGTTAAGCGAAGCAAATTCGATTCAGGCGATCCTCCTCTTTGGCCTCCTCAAGGTGGTTATGGTAGTGGCCGTCTTGATGCCGATGATTTCTTACTCCGTCATGGCGGAGCGCCGAATTTCCGCAGCAATCCAAGATCGTATCGGACCCAATCGCGTGGGACCTTTTGGATTGCTTCAACCCATTGCTGATGGTCTCAAGTTTCTCTTAAAAGAGGATTTCACTCCGAATCACGTTCGAAAGGCTTACTTTTGGTTAGCCCCGGCAATCGCGATGGTCCCACCGTTTCTGACCATTGCCGTGATCCCCTTTGGATCCACCCTCGGTGGCCAGAACATGGTCATAGCGAATCTCAATGTTGGAATTCTATTCACCTTCAGCGTCGTCTCACTAGGCGTTTATGGCATTGTCCTCGCTGGTTACGCTTCAAACTCGAAGTATCCCTTCTTCGGTGGGATTCGGGCGAGTGCTCAAATGATTTCCTACGAAATCGCCATGGGCATGTCGGTCGTCCCTCTCTTCATGTTGGTTGGGGATCTCAACCTCGGGAAAGTGATTGAATACCAGGCTAGCGGGGCATGGTTGATCTTCAAGCAACCCTTGGCATTCATCATTTTCCTCGTAGCCGCTTTCGCCGAAACGAACCGTCTCCCGTTCGATATGCCAGAATCGGAAACTGAATTGGTTTCTGGCTATCATACCGAGTACAGCTCCATGAAATTCGCGCTCTTTTTCCTCGGTGAATACGCCGCCATGATTTCTGTCTCTGCCCTCATGGTAACACTCTTCCTTGGCGGTTGGACCTTACCCTTCATGGGACTCGATACACCAGCAACCACAATTCTTGGAGGACTGCTCCATATCGGCATCTTCGTGGGCAAACTTTCCATCTTCATGGGTCTCTTTATCTGGGTTCGCTGGATGCTACCTCGCTTCCGCTATGACCAGCTCATGGATCTCGGATGGCGACGCTTTCTTCCGCTCGCGCTACTCAATATCGTGATCACCGCCTGTTTACTATGGATCACTCGCTAAAAGAGGCAAACCGATGATCGTTCAACGAAAAGAACTTAGCTGGTGGGAACGCCTTTACATTCCCGCAATCATTAGCGGATTCCGAGTCACAGTGCGTCACTTCTTTAAGAAGAAGGTGACGATGCAATATCCCGAAGAGCGATGGGTTGTTCCCGAGGGCTATCGCGGGGCTCCATATTTGGTTAAAGACCAAGATGCCCGCACGAAATGCGTCTCATGTCAGCTCTGCGAATTCGTTTGTCCACCCAAGGCGATTAAGATCACTCCTCCCGGACCTAAGGTGAACAAATCCACTGGGAACGTGGAAAAGGAGCCAGCAGATTTTGAGATCAACATGCTCCGCTGTATCTTCTGTGGATTCTGCCAAGAAGTTTGTCCTGAGGAGGCCATCTTCCTGCAGAAAGACTACTCCCTCACCGGCGAATCTCGTGAGGAAATGATTTATCACAAGGACAAACTCCTGGAGCTAGGCGGCACCCATCAGGACGACATCATGAAGTGGGCCAAAAAGAACCAAGAAGCCAAGGCGCAAGGCATCGCCTAGTGAGATCCCAAAGTGAAGTTCTCTCACGATGACTGACATTTTATTCTACCTCCTATCAACCTTGACCCTCGTCTTTGGCGTGCTGGTCGTGGCAAATCCGTTTAGTCGCAATCCGGTCACAAGCGCGATGTTCTTGGTGATGACTATTGTGTCGATGGCCGGGCTCTTCGTTCTGCTCCACGCTTTCTTCCTCGCGGTCATTCAAGTGATGGTTTACGCAGGCGCAGTGATTGTTCTCTTTCTCTTCGTCATTATGCTTCTGGATATTAACCAAGAAGAAAAACGACGATTCCAGTTCTTTGGTGCGATTACGGGCGGTATTGGACTCCTCTCAATCGCTCTTGTGATGGTAAAGACGATCACAACATCAAATGTCGGGGCCGGGCTCACTCCCGAGCTTGAGGGAAGCACGCGAGCCTTGGGAACGGCACTATTCACCCAATACGTCTTACCGTTTGAAATCATGGGCATCCTCCTCCTCATCGCGATGGTTGGGGTGATTCTTCTGAGCAAAAAGGAGCTTAAATAGATGCAGGTTGGACTCGAACACTATCTGGTCGTCAGTGCCTTGCTCTTCAGCATTGGTCTGTTGGGCGTCGTCATGCGACGCAACTTGATTCTCATTTATATGTCGCTTGAGCTCATGCTCAATGCCGCCAATCTCGCTCTCGTCGCATTCTCTCGCTTTAACGACAACCTCGACGGACAACTCATGGTGTTCTTCATCATCACTGTCGCTGCCTCCGAAGTCGCCGTGGGGCTCGCCCTCATCGTCGCGCTCTTCCGAAGACGTCAGACAACGAATGTCGAGGATCTTGCAACTTTGAAACTCTGATACGATCGATACGATGCTGACCTTAGCTTGGATCATTCTCTTTCTGCCCCTCCTTTCAGCGTTGGGAATCGCTTTTGCAGCCCACAAGGATCAACAGCTTAGTGCTAAGATCTCGATAGGAGCCATTGGCTCTGGGTTTATTCTCAGTCTGATCCTCTTTATCAACCATTTGATGACCGGAAGCGGTTCTCAAGAAGGGGCCATCACCTGGCTCCAAGCGGCTGGACTCGAGATTGGTTTTGGCGTACGCATCGATTCACTAAGCATCTTGATGCTTCTCGTTGTCACGGGAGTCGGTTCACTCATTCACATCTACTCCCAAGCCTATATGCAAGGCGACAAGTCCTACTCCCGTTATTTCGGAAGCCTAAGCCTTTTCACTTTCTCCATGCTTGGGATCGTCCTAGCAACCGACTTTGTCCAGATGTTCATCTTCTGGGAATTGGTTGGTGTCTCGAGTTATCTCCTTATCGGTTTTTGGTTTGAGAAGCCCTCGGCGGCAGATGCGGCTAAGAAAGCTTTTCTTTCCAACCGAATGGGCGATTTTGGTTTTATCCTCGGTATCATCATGATCTGGGGCCTGGCCGGTTCGCTCAATTTCACTGATCTAAAAGAGGTGTTCGCCGCCAACCCTGAAGTGCTCGGTACGCTGGCAACGGTTGCTGGACTTCTTGTCTTTTGTGGAGCCGTTGGCAAGTCTGCCCAATTCCCACTGCATGTTTGGCTCCCGGATGCCATGGAAGGCCCAACACCCGTAAGTGCCCTTATCCACGCTGCAACCATGGTAGCCGCTGGTGTTTACATGCTGTGCCGAGTTTATTTCGTCTTCTCTCCTGATGCCCTCACCGTCATCTCTTGGATCGGAGGCATCACCGCCCTGCTCGCCGCGCTGATGGCTCTGCAGCAAGACGACATCAAACGCATTCTCGCTTACTCCACCCTTTCGCAACTCGGCTACATGGTAATGGCCGTGGGAGTTCATGCTCCGGCAGCAGCGATGTTTCACTTAACAACCCATGCCTTTTTCAAAGCGCTCCTTTTCCTCGGTGCGGGCTCGGTAATCTACGCCGTCCATCACAAGCAAGACATCTGGCAAATGGGTGGCCTCCGAGAGAAGATGCCGACGACCTATTGGACCTTCCTTCTCGGCACATTAGCTCTTTGTGGCGTCTTCCCGCTCTCAGGTTTCTTCAGTAAGGATGCTGTGTTGGCTTCCGCTGCTGATACGGCCCATGGTGGGAATGGTATTCTCTTCGGAATAGGGGTTGTAGTCGCCGCCTTAACGACCTGGTACATGTTGCGACTCTTCTTTATCACCTTTCACGGTACTGCTCGCACAAAAGCAGCCGAGGATGCCAAGGAATCGCCACGAGTCATGAGCCTGCCTTTGATCATTCTTGCCGTCGCCTCTGCAATTGCCGGATTCCTCGGTATTGAAGGATTTGCCAGCCACGGACTTGGCCTCGAGCACCATGGAGCACATGCTCACGCCACGCTTGCAATGGCATTCAGTTTTCTTGCAGTCATCTTCGGTGCCAGTGTCGCTTTCGCTCTTTATTGGAATGCCGAGGCTGATCCGATCCAACGTCATCTCGGTGGCTTTTCGTCGATCTTGAGAAATCGATTCTACATCGATGAGATTTACGACTTTCTCATTCTCGTCACGCATGAAACGCTTTCGCAAATAGCCGCGTGGATGGATCGCTGGGTCCTCTCAGGTCTCATTGTCCGAGGCGTCCATGGAGGTGCCGACCTGACAGGCCGCGCGCTCAGAATGCTCCAGACTGGAAACATTCAAACCTACGCGTTCCTCTTTGTCCTTGGCATCGCCGTGATTATCTATTTCGTCGTCGGTCGCAACGTCCTCTAGCCAATTATGTCACTCCTCTCGTTCATTATTGCTACTCCGTTAATCGCGGCGATTGGCCTGCTATTCGTTCCGCGAGGCTATAGCTATCTCTACCAGATTATTGCACGAGGTGCGGCCGGAATCACTTTTCTGCTCTCCTTGGGCATGTTCCTTTTTTACCCCCAAATGGCATCGGGTCCTGGGGGCTTTAAATTCTATCAGAAGGTCGCTTGGGTCGAGTCCATTGGTATCAATTACCAAGTTGGGGTGGATGGCATCAACGTCGGCCTCATTCTCATGGGCGCAGCCGTCGCCCTGGCAGCTAGTTTCGCTTGCTGGGGTATTAATCGGAGAGAACGCGATTTCTATTTCCTCTTCTTGGTCATGGTTGGCGGTATTCTAGGTGCCTTTGCCTCCTTGGATGTCTTTTTCTTCTACTTCTTCCACGAATTGGCACTTGTCCCTACCTTTATCATGATCGGTGTCTGGGGCCGAGGTGAAGATCGGAACTATGCCACGTTTAAAATCACTATCTATCTAACTATCGGAGCGATGCTCGCTTTGGTTGGACTTGTCGCTCTCTATGTTCAATCGGGCGCTCAAACCTTCGACATGATCGAACTCACCAATCATGTCAAAGAGAACCCCATCCCGGTTGATCAGCAAAAAGTCATTTTCCCACTCCTCCTCTTCGGTTTCGGTATCCTGGTATCGCTGTGGCCACTTCACACCTGGGCACCTGTAGGATACGGAGCAGCGCCAACACCCGCAGCAATGCTCCACGCTGGTGTTCTCAAAAAATTCGGTCTCTACGGCCTGATTCGACTCGCCATCCCTATGGTACCCGAGGGCATCCGAGCATGGCTTGAAGTTTTCTGTTTCCTCGCCTTAGGAAACATCCTCTATTGCGGATGGGTCGCGATGCGCCAAAAAGATCTCAATTTCCTCATTGGTAACTCAAGCGTTGCTCATATGGGCATGGCCTTTATCGGCATCGCTAGTCTGAGCCTCATTGGTATCACCGGTGCCGTCGCCATAATGGTGGCACACGGCCTTCTCGCCGCTCTTTCTTTCGGTTTGAGTGGCTACCTTTACCATGAGAAAGGTTCGGTCGAAATCAGTCAGCTTGGCGGCCTCCTTCAAAAGATCCCATTCATTGGCGTCTGCCTCGTGATCGCCATGCTTGCCGGCTGCGGCGTTCCCGGCTTCGCTAATTTTGCTGGAGAAATTCTCGTTCTCTTCGGTGCCTGGGAATCACTTCCTTGGTTTGTGGTGGCCGGCGCTTGGGGAGCTCTCATCATCGGAGCTGTTTACTGTCTACGAGCAATCCGCAATATTCTCCACGGCGCCTTGAGCGAAGAAAACAGTCAGTTCAATGACGCCAGCACACTGACTACAAAGTTTCCTTTTCTTGTGCTCGTCATCCTCTTGGTAATCTTTGGAGTCTATCCAAGACTTTTGACCGACCGAGTTTCACAAAGCGTAGAACCGTTGATCAATCAAGCGAACGACACAACGGCTCAAATCGTAGCTCCGTCCGCTGCTCTCCTAGGGCAGAACACACCGACAGCTGTTCGCGTAGATTTTTGATTGAAGACCCGAGAATAAATGAACATATCGCTCTGCATTCTTGAGATTGCCGTCGTACTTGTGGGCGTGGCGCTCTTGCTCCTTGACCTCTGGACGAAACCCCAACGAAAGCACCTCCTCGGCTATCTAGGAGCCGCTGGCTTGGGGCTCGTATTGGTAGGTTCCTTTTTCGTTCCGGTGACCGATGTTCCTCAAACGGCCTTTGGCGGCATGTTTGTTCACGACCATCTTGCACTCTTCTTCAAGCAGCTTTTCTTGCTGGCAACGATAGGCGTACTGATCCTATCGGTAGAATTTGCGCCGCGGATCGAATCCGGAATTTCAGAATTCTATACCCTCAGTGTCTTTGCGCTCTCAGGAATGATGTTCGCCGCGTCCGCCAATAATTTCGTGATGGTCTTTGTGTCACTAGAAGTCGTGACCATCACCTTCTATATTCTCACCAGCTTCATGAAAAACCGAATGCAATCGCTAGAAGCTGGCGTCAAGTACCTCATTCTAGGGGCGCTCTCTTCGGCTTTTCTCGTCTATGGCATCGCCCTCGTTTACGGTATTTCGGGTAGCATGGCATTTTCTGACATCGCTGCAAAATCGGAGCTAACCCTTGAGTCCAATATCTTCAAACTTGGAATCCTTTTCGTCCTCGCAGGTCTCGGGTTCAAGATCGCCGCATTTCCCTATCAGATATGGACGCCCGACGTCTACCAAGGCGCCCCCACGCCAGCCACTGCGTTCCTCGCGATCGGCTCTAAGGCAACTGGCTTTGTCCTGATCCTTAGAGTTCTCTATTCGGCGGTGCCCGAGTTGGCTCTGAGTTGGGAACACTTATTCATGGCAATGGCGGCACTCACAATCCTCTACGGAAATCTCTGTGCCCTGCCACAGCGTAACCTCAAACGCTTGCTTGGTTACTCAAGTATCGCCAATGCGGGTTATTTGATGCTGGGTATCGCCGCCCTAAGCCCCTCAGGCTCAACAGCGATTCTCTACTATCTTGGCGGTTACCTCTTTACGATCCTAACGGCCTTTACGGTCATCACACTGGTAAGCCGCAGCGCTGGCAATGAAGATATTTCAAGCCTAGCCGGACTCAACGAACGATCCCCATTCTTGGCCTTTGCGTTGACCCTCTCAATGGTTTCTCTCGCCGGAATTCCTCCTCTAGCAGGATTCTTTGGAAAGTTTCTCCTGGTTCGGGCCGTCATCGAACAGGCATCCAGCTACAGCGCCTACTACCTTCTCGCTGGAGTCGCTGTCGTTGGCGTCGCGATTTCAATTTACTATTACTTTGGCGTCATTCGCGCCATTTACTGGTCCAAGGAAACGCCAGACACCTCTCCTATCACCACATCGGGGCCGATTCGTTTCACACTCCTTGCTGGTTTGGTCGGTATGTTGTATCTCGGAATCATGCCAGACCGTGTGCTGAAGATCGCCGAACTGGCTGCTGCTTCCCTACAGTACTAGGCCTCTGCCAGCGGCGTCACTTGCTCTTTGAGTCGCGCCGTCAGTGACTAGGACCTTGCGTTCTTATCAGAAGCGGACGACACAGGATCTTTCTTTCTGTGCTCGAGTCACCCGATAAACCACAGCATTGAAGAATCGACCAGAACTGTAGAAAGCGCAGCCTCCCAAAGAGTGTTCGTCAAGACACGGCCATTAAAAAAAACCTCGCGGGCCTCGCCCTTCCTTAACAATCACCGCCCAGCCGGAATCGCGGGCAAATTCACCGTCGATGCTCACCATTACTTTAGCAAATGCAGCTAAAGAACCTTCCTTCACACCCGTGACGGGATCCACAAAATCCTCTAGATAGAAACTAGGATCGTTCGACCTGAGGGTAAGCAGGCGTTTGACCAGGGCCTCTGCCAATCGAGGGCGTTTGGAATCGTCCCCCACTTGTTGCACCTGTTCTCCAAGCAGAGGATGGTGAAGAATCAGACCCTTCTTAGGTTCCCCCTCGAGCCAATCATCCCGAAGATCGACTAAGATCAAATGGTGGTCTGCCAAAAGAGCACCGCTCAAGATCCGGAATCCTCCCAATTTTACAGACATCCCTATCACCCCTAGAAATCGTTCCTCATCCGTGCCTGGATTTGTGAACACGGGAACAGAATAGGCTACCTTTAGGGAGCGATCAGAGGTGCTCTGATAAACCACCGAGTGATGAGGCCGTTCGATGTAAGGGGGATCACCGGGCAATAGTCCGTGTTCCTCACTCACGGCATAGTCTTGCCCATTCCCATGAAAGTAGTCCCGGTGTCCATAGAAATTTCCCGTGGAACGGTTACTCACCGGGGAACGAGCCACCTGCTGCCCAATTGCCGTGCAGAGAAACCACGAGTCCGACTTCAAACCCTGGAACGAATAACGATGATACTTGATCCGAGCCTGTAACACTTCCGATCCATGGACTAAGGATGCTGGGTCCAAGTTCTCAAGACTCAGCAGCAACTTTGTGTCACGAGCAGCCAGATTCAACGCCTGCCAACGGTTATTCATTTCCAAAGCTACCGTCTGAGCAGCAAACCTGACGGCGGTTTGCAAGGACTCCCGCGTCTTGGTTTCATTCGTCTCGGCAAAACGCCACAAAGAAAGGGAACTAGCCACCAATACGGTCACCAACATTAACAGTAAGATCCCGGCGATCTTCGTTGCTCCCTGATGACTCCGTTGCCAACGAAATAATTTCTCCCAAAACGCCTCTGCATGTCCCGCAACCGCTTCGCCCGACAAATATCTCTCTACATCGTCGGCAACCTCACTCGCTCGCTCGTAGTGATGTTCCGCCTCGACACCCAATGCCTGGAGACAAATACTTTCCAGAGGCGCAGGAATACTCCGTTCGACAGATCGTGGGTTTCGAATCGGAACGCTAGTCTTGGCAGTCTTGTCGAGAACAGGTTCCTTCTTAGGCAAATCGTTCGTCGCTCGATTGGTCAGCAGTTTATAAAGTACGGCGCCTAGCCCATAGATATCCCAAACCCGGTGTGGAGGATTCTCTCCGGACAACTGATCTGGGTGGGAATAGCCCTGTGTCCCTGCTCCATGAGCATCCCTACGTTCTGCCACTCCCGTAAAATTCCCTTTCGAAGGAGACACACCAACGGCCAAGCCCCAGTCGATCACGTAGGTCTCACCAAAGGCTCCCAGCAAGATATTGCGAGGTTTCAAATCACAGTGAACCACTCCTCGTTCATGGGCATAGGCAATGGTATAAGCAACAGACACAAAATGAGTAAGCAGCTTGCGAAGACTTACAATCTGCTGCCTTCGTGTCTGATTCTTCCGTTCGCGATGATAGTCGTTGATCGCCTCCTCGAAGGTCGGCCCTGTCACATATCGCATTGCATAGAACGGCAGTTTATCTGACGTTCGCCCGTAGCCATAAACGGGTAGCACGCCGGGATGGGCCATCCGTCCTGTTACTTTCGCTTCGTTCAAGAAGCGTTCTTGATTAATCGGACTACTGCTTGTGGGCTTCATGAACTTGACCGCGACATCACGGCGCAATTCAGAATCCTTCGCACGGCCAACAACCCCCATTCCTCCGAGATCAAATAGGGTCAACTCTTTAAGGTGAAGTGTCAGCTCAACCTCATCGTGTTGAATCAGATCAAAAGGTTGAACTGAATCGACAGACACGCCGCCGCCCTCTTCCTCAAGCAGATCTCCGATTTTCTCCAGCTCGCTAAGACGTCGTTCTAATTCTTCGGCCAACTCAGGGCAATCAACACACAGTTCCTCGACCGTCGGCGATTGCCCCTGGGCCCGTAAGAGCTCCCAACGCTCCAGCAACCCATCAATCTGATCGCTCTCTTTGGAAGAATCCTGCTTACTCATCACATCTTGGTTCGCCACGCATGCAGGCCGCTAGTCAGCCAGTTCGGCGGCCAATGCAAGCCGAGCACTGCGCCACCGACGGCGTATTGTCCTGACATCGACATTGAGTGCATCCGCACATTCCGTTTCTTTAAGTCCGTGATAGAATCTGAGATCAAACATTTCCCGATGTTGCGTCGGCAGACCTTCGATCACACTGTGAATCTCGGCTCGCATCGCATCCCGATCCGGTGAGTTCGTGTCTCTCCCTTCCGCAACGACGCTTCTCATCCCGTCTCCGGTCGGGCTGTCATCATCAGCCCCAACCCTGATTTCTCGAGCGCCCTTCCCGTTCTTTCCGTAATATTTTCGCAGCAGATCAATTAAGACATTGCGAATCATTGTGGCCGAATAGGAAAAGAAATGAGCCGAGTCCTTAAACTCGGTCCGCGATAACTCACGAAGTAGCTTTGGCCAAACCTCCCCCATGACATCACCAGTCTGTTCATAGATCACGACACCGGGGAATCGACTCTTTAGCACCTTACAGAGACCATTGAGACGATGATAGACCGACTCAACCAGCTCATCACGAGCTAACGTATTGCCCCCTTTTGCTCGCGCCAGAAGTTGAGTGACTCGACTAGCAGCAGATTCTCCTGATCGGTGTACTTCGCTCATTGTCCGCGCAACACACGGCGCGCGCTACTAAGCTAATAGCAAACGAGAATAAATCGAAAGAAATTTGACAACCCCGGCCCGAGCACGATGACAACGACCCACCAACAAAAAAAAGAGGCTGGCCAAAGCCAACCTCTTTTGTAAGTGATTCGGTATCTAATCCGGAATTAATACATTCCTGGACCAGGACCGTGATGATCTCCAGCAGGAGCTGGTTTCTCAGGCTCTGGGATCTCAGTGATCAAACACTCAGTGGTCAAGAGCAAGCCAGCGATAGAAGCAGAGTTCTGTAGGGCTGTGCGGGTCACCTTCTTAGGATCAACAACACCTGCTTTGACTAGGTCGAGATACTCGCCAGTCGCCACGTTGTAACCATTGTTGCCCTTGCTTTTCTTGACTTCTTGAACGATCAACGAGCCTTCTTCCCCTGCGTTCGCTGCAAGAGCGCGCAAAGGAGCTTCAACGGCACGTGTTACGATAGAAACACCGATCTGTTCATCGTGGTTTGCACCTTCGACCTTTTCGATCGCAGGCAAGCAACGAAGGAGAGCGACACCGCCACCAGGGACGATACCTTCTTCCACAGCAGCACGGGTTGCGTGAAGTGCATCTTCCACACGAGCTTTCTTCTCTTTCATCTCAGACTCAGTTGCGGCACCGACGTTGATCACTGCAACACCACCAGCCAACTTGGCCAAGCGCTCTTGCAACTTCTCGCGGTCATAGTCAGAAGTGGTCTCTTCGATCTGACGTCGGATTTGACCCACGCGACCTTGGATATCGGAAGACTTTCCGCCACCTTCAACGATCGTGGTGTTTTCCTTGTCGACAACAATCGACTTGGCTTGACCAAGATCAGCAACCTCAATGTTCTCGAGCTTGATGCCAAGATCCTCGGTGATGCATCGACCACCCGTGAGGATGGCGATGTCTTCCAGCATCGCCTTACGACGATCGCCGAAGCCAGGAGCTTTGACAGCACAGATGTTCAATGTACCACGGAGCTTGTTCACAACCAAGGTAGCGAGTGCTTCACCTTCAACATCCTCTGCAATGATCATGAGAGGCTTACCAAGCTTGGCAACCTTCTCCAAGAGAGGAAGAAGATCCTTAAGATTTGAAACCTTCTTCTCGAAGATCAAGATGTAAGCATCTGACAAACGTGCTTCCATCGAATCAGAATCAGTCACGAAGTAAGGAGAAAGATATCCCTTGTCAAACTGCATACCTTCGACAACGTCCAAGGTGGTTTCGATTGACTTCGCTTCTTCCACAGTGATCGTTCCGTCTTTACCTACCTTGTCCATGGCATCAGCGATGATTTCACCGATGGTAGGATCCCAGTTTGCAGAAACGGTTGCGACCTGTTTGATCTCTTCTTTGTCTTTGACTCGCTTAGCGATCTTCGCCAATTGAGCAACACCGGCATCAACAGCCTTTTGGATACCACGTTGGATACCAATTGGATTGGCTCCGGAGGTGACATACTTCAGACCTTCACGGTAGATGGCTTCAGCCAAAACGGTTGCTGTCGTTGTTCCGTCACCAGCAGCATCGCTGGTACGGCTAGCAACTTCGCGAACCATTTGAGCACCCATGTTTTCGTATGGGTTTTCCAATTCGATCTCCTTGGCAACAGTAACACCATCTTTGGTGACCGTTGGAGAACCGAACTTCTTGTCTAATACCACGTTACGGCCCTTGGGACCGAGGGTTGCGGATACTGCTCGGGCGAGCTTACTGACACCCCGAAGCAGCGTTTGACGTGCTTTCTCGTCGAACTCTAGTTGTTTTGCAGCCATAATCTTATTCTACAATTAAATTCAATTTAGCCAACTATCGCCAAGATGTCGTCGGAGTTAAGGATCTTATATTCCTTACCGTCGAGCTTGATCTCGGTTCCGCCGTACTTGCTGACCAACACGCGGTCACCCTTCTTGACTTCGAAAGCCACCTTGTCACCGTTATCGTTCACCTTGCCGGTGCCCAATGCGACGACGATGCTTTCGGTTGGTTTCTCTTTAGCGGAATCAGGAATAATGATTCCACCCTTCTTCTGTTCCTTTTCCTCGGCTGGTTCGACAAGAACCCGATCTCCGAGTGGTCGTATCTTTGCTGCCATAATCAGTCTATTTTTGGTCTTTGATTAATGACCGTTTCAATCACTCCCTGCACTCACAGAAATCGCGACTGAAACGTTATTTTCATTGTTAGTTTAGTGTGTGAGAGGTGTTTCCTTAGAAACTTAATCTTTCTTTTCTTCGACGACTTCCGCGTCGATGATCGGTCCTTGATCGTCATCCGAAGAGCCTTCCGCTTCAGCGGACCCGGCATCTGGACTTGGATCAGCGCTAGCGCTCGGGTCAGCACCCGGAGCTTCCGCGCCCGGCTGTCCCTGTTGTGCCGCTGCCGATTGGTAAAGCTCTGTCGAAACCGCTTGCCACGTTTCGTTTAACTTATCGGCTGCCGTTTGGATGGCTGCCGAATCGGTTCCTTTGAGGGCTTCCTTAACGTCGTTGACAGCACCTTCGAGCTTGGTCTTGTTCTCGGCAGAAATCTTATCGCCATTGTCCGCCAGCATTTTCTCTGACTGGTAGACTGCGTTGTCCGCCTTATTACGAGTCTCAACTTCTTCGCGGCGCGCTTTGTCTTCTTCGGCGTTGCTCTCAGCATCTCGCTTCATCTTCTCGATCTCATCCTTGCTGAGACCACTGCTGGCCGTGATCGTAATTTTCTGTTCCTTACCCGTCCCAAGATCTTTCGCACTCACGTTAAGGATACCGTTCGCATCGATATCAAACGTGACCTCGATCTGAGGGGTCCCTCGAGGCGCAGGAGGAATGTCGGTCAGATTAAACTTACCGATCGACTTATTATCACGGGCAAATTCACGTTCCCCCTGCAACACATGCACTTCAACACCGGGCTGATTATCAGCAGCGGTAGAGAAGATTTCTGACTTGCGGGTAGGAATCGTTGTATTCCGTTCAATCAACTTCGTAAAGACACCGCCAAGAGTCTCAATACCGAGTGAAAGCGGCGTGACATCTAAGAGAAGCACATCCTTAACGTCGCCCTTAAGAACACCACCCTGAATGGCGGCACCGATGGCAACCACTTCATCAGGATTCACTCCTTGGTGAGGCTTCTTACCAACAAGCTTATCTGCGGTTTCAACAACACGCGGCATCCGAGTCATACCGCCAACCAAAACCAACTCATTCACTTCGCTGGTCGCAATACCTGCGTCTTCAAGACAAGCTTTCGTCGGTGTGATCGTCCGTTCGAAAAGATGATCACACAGCTGCTCAAGTCGAGCACGGGTAAGCTTCATACTAATATGCTTTGGCCCGCTCGCATCAGCCGTAATGAATGGCAAATTCACCTCATACTCCTGAGTGCTTGAAAGAGCGATTTTCGCCTTTTCTGCCTCTTCCTTGATACGTTGAATTGCATCAGATTGGCTGCGAAGATCGACGCCAGAGTCCTTCTTGAATTCGTCAATGACCCAATCAATGATCTGATTGTCCCAATCATCTCCACCCAGGTGGGTATCACCATTAGTTGCTTTGACCTCAAAGACACCATCACCAATTTCGAGCACGGAGATATCAAAGGTTCCTCCACCAAGATCATAGACAGCGATCTTCTCATCGCTCTTCTTGTCGAGACCGTAGGCGAGTGAAGCGGCCGTTGGCTCGTTAATGATTCGGAGAACTTCGAGACCAGCAATGCGCCCAGCATCTTTCGTTGCTTGTCGCTGTGAATCATTGAAGTAGGCAGGAACCGTAATCACAGCTTGAGTGATCGTCTCGCCAAGCCGGGTCTCAGCATCAGCCTTTAGCTTGCTAAGAATCATTGCCGAAACCTCTGGAGGACTGAACTGCTTCGTCTCAGCACCATCCTGAACCTCAACCGCGACGTCACCGTTAGACGCTTTAACGACACTGTAAGGAACGCGCTTGGTCTCCTCACCGACCTCATCATACTTGCGCCCCATGAACCGCTTTACAGAATAAACCGTATTCTTGGGGTTGGTAACAGCCTGGCGCTTGGCTGCATCTCCAACCAAACGTTCTCCAGATTTAGTGAAAGCTACAATCGACGGAGTGGTTCGTTTCCCCTCCGAATTTTCTAATACTACTGGCTCGCCACCCTCCATGACAGACATGCAAGAGTTGGTCGTGCCTAAATCGATTCCCAGAACCTTTGACATCTTAAAACCTTTCTTTTTCGTTACCGGACCACTCAGCAACTACGATGCCAGACGCCTTAAAAACATATAAACTACTTATTAAGAACAGGTTACAAGACACCCCCAGAATGAACCCTTGAAAACATGGCCGTAAATGTGTGCCATCATGACCCAGTGAGACAACGTCTTTTTGCCACGAAGTGTCCCACTTTGGATCATGCATCGATTGAGATCCGCCCACTAAAGACTCGCCGTAGCAGCTAAGGAACCATTGAAGAACAGGCGATCACTCCCAGGCACCAGGGGATTCGAACCCGAGATCTCAAGCGAAACCCGAACCCATCACAACAAGAGTGACTCGATTAAGGGAAAGGCTATTCGAGTGCACCGGACCGAACTGACAGAGCCTCGTAAACAGAGAACCCAAACCCGCTGATAGAGAGGTCAACACAATGGACGGCGGCAACAAAAAAACGTGCATAATGACCAAAAAGACCCTACTTTCCGTGCATTGCGTGCTGTTGGTTGGATGATGCCTGGATCAATGGGCCGAGAGTAAGCCGCGACAAAGGAAAATAAGTTCACATTATGGCAAAGAAGATTGGTGTTGTAGGTGTTGGAAGAATGGGTGCGAACATGGCGCGCCGATTGCAGGACTGTGGTTACAAGGTTTCCGCGGTCTTTGACTTGAACAAAGAGATTGCGGGTGCTTTGGCGGAGGAACTTGGAGCGACGAACTGCAAAGGTCTTCCCGAGGTCACCAGTCTTGCAGACGTCATTATCACGGTTGTTACGGACGACAAAGCCATGGATAAGATCTTTGCCGCCAAAGGCAACAGCCTTCTGAAAGGTGCTAAGGGCAAAGTGTTTGTCAATTGCGCCACAATCTCACCGAAGACCCATATCAAGGTTGAGGCACGGGCCAAGAAGGTTGGCGCTGCTACGATCGAAGCATGCATGGCCTCAAGTATTACCCAAGCTCGGGAAGGAACGCTCTATCTCATGTGCGGTGGCGACAAAAAGGCGTTTCAACGAATCAAACCAATTCTCAGTAAACTGAGCGCTTCCAACCGCTACATCGGAAAAGCCGGTTCCGCCGCTGAAGTCAAAGCCTTGGTGAACATGGTAATGAATATCAACACCGCTGGACTCGCAGAGGGACTTGGTCTCGGCGCGGCATTGGGTCACGACCTAACCATGCTACGCGAAGTGTTTTCCCAGACTGGTGCCAATTCTCGCGTGCTAGAAACAGACGGCGAAGATATGCAGATTCGCGATCACGATTGCTATTTCTCTGCTTCGCATGCCTCCAAGGATTCAGGCATTGCTCTCGGTCTCGGCAAAGAGAAGAAACTCAATCTACCACTCGCGGCCGCTACGAAGGCCCAATACGATTTGATGATTAAGCACGGTCTCGGCGAACTAGACAAATCCGGTATTGCCGAGTTGACCTTCAAGGGACGCGGTCCCAAGAAGAATCCAGCAAAGAAAGCTAAGGCTAAGGCAGCAAAGAAAAAACGCTAGCCCGTTCCTTCACCCCCCATTGACGAAAAAGCCCTCGGTTCAACTACCGAGGGCTTTTTCTTTAATTCCTTGCATGGCCATTCACGGCCAAAGTTCGCATCTCTATGTTATCCGCGTTTCACTCCTGAAGCCGTCTTAAATACAGCCATTAGGAGCATTACCGCCCCAACCGGTAAAAGGAAGATTCCGAGTCCGGGATCGCCGCCGTAAACAAAAACTCCCCCCAGGAAGAACCCCGCCGGCATCAAGATCGTCGCACCGAGAAAACAAGTCGAAGCAAAGGTTTTGTCCTTAGCGGGCCATCCCGGCAGTAGGTGTAGGGTCAATGCAAAGGCAAGATTAACCAAGGCAAGCAAGGTTCCGTGCGCGTGGGCCAGCGTCCACATGAATCGTCGGGTCTGATTCGACACATCCAAATAGAGCCCCACTTTGAAACCATGGAGCGATTCGAGAATAATTCCCAACGACAGAAACACCAGTAAGGCAAGCCACCCCACCCGCAAATGCTTCCGCACCAAGGCATCCAATTCCCCACCCGCTTTAGGTTTTCCACTAGCCGGTGGAGCACTCGCTTTCGACGGCTTTGGCTTCATGTGACTGTCCTAGAGGTTTAATCAGAATCTCAAGAGCCGCTAAGGATTCACCAGCCGGGTCGTTCGATCCTGAATCCACAACACGTCTTGATTGTTGGGAGAAGGAATATTGAGAGGAATATTCCCGTTCTTCTTGAGCACGGGAACCGTTCGAGCATCTCGCCATTTCCGGATTTCTGCATGCCCGTCAGCAAAAGACAATCCTGCGGCACTGTTGTGATAGCCAGCTGGATAGTCGACCATTCGAGTCGCCGCTGGATCAGGATAATCCGGCATCCACGTCACCCAGAAACCATCGTTGATACTATCTTCGCGCTCATCCATAAAAACCCACGTTTGCGCTGGCCCTGGATCAACAAAGTCGCTTTGCTTCAAATACATCCGCCATTCCGGACCTCCGTACCAAGTGTGCTTTCCATCGTTTCCGCCAACCCAAGCACTCATGGACATACTTCTTACTCGAGGCCGGCGCACCCCTTCAGCAACAACAGAAGACTTGTCAGCGGGACACTTGAAAATAGCAGGCGAATTTCCGGTATAGGGAAACAGAGGACTTTGAGCAATATCGACATTAAAGTCCCAGTTGCCTCTCTTTGCCGAATAATCAAGCGTACTGGTATTCATCCAGCCATGAGCCGTTCCATAAGCATGGGTCAAGGTTCCTTCGTCATCATCCGCGTACATCATCCACGCCAGCATCAGTTGTTTGTTATTGTTCAAACATTTGATGCCGTGTGCTTTGGCTTTCGCTTTTCCAAGCGCTGGAAGCAACATTCCCGCTAGGATAGCGATGATCGCGATGACGACCAGCAGCTCAATCAGGGTGAAGCCGGAAACTCGGCGATGGACTCGTGGACTTGTATGCGTGTTCATTGGCGTTAATTTTCAGGAAGACTCATTCTCATTCAACCACTCGGAATTCCCCAAACTACTCACAGCCATTGGACATCAGACAGGAATTTTAGCAAGTTTGAAAAACTCAAAAGTCGGCACCTGAGAGGCCTGTCATGGAGAAAATTGAACCTGACGGGCACACATAAAAAGGGTGATCGCCCACAGCAATCACCCTTTAACAAATTCCAGTTTACGAAATCCGAATCAAACAGACCAGCGGTCTACTCTTGATCGGTCTTAGGCTTCTCGCCTTGTTTCTTGATGTAGTCATCTACCTCATCCGCCTTGATGACCTCAATTTTAGCTCCTTTCTTCAGCTCATCAGCCGACGGAACCTTAATGATGTCACTCGTAATCGGCTTTACAGTCGCCTGAGGTACGGGAGGGGTCGTGATTTCCAAGAGTTCAACGTCAAAAATCAATGTCGAGTTAGGACCAATGTTGCTTCCAGTCCCACGGGCGCCATAAGCCAGTTCCGATGGAATGAAGAGCTGCCATTTCGCCCCCGTTTTCATTAGTTGCAGAGCCTCTGTCCAACCTTTGATAACGCCGGTGACGCCGAAATTCGCCGGCTCACCCCGCTTGAAGGAACTGTCAAATTCCGTGCCATCAATCAAGGTGCCTCGATAGTGAACTTTCACGGTATCCTTTGCGCTTGGGATCGCTCCGTCACCCTCTCGAATAACCTTATATTGAAGCCCACTCTTTAGGGTATTCACACCTTCTTTCTTAGCATTGGCGGCTAAGAACTCTTCCCCTTGCTTCTTATTGTTTTGAGCCGCTTCCTCACGTTTTTTTGTACTTCGCTCGCGAAGCTCGGCCGTAATCGCCTTGAGCACTTCTTGGATTTCCGAATCCGAGAGGAGCGACTCCTTAGCCAAACCGTCCCGCAACCCTTCCACGAAACTATCAATGTCAACGGTGATTGACTGCCGGTCTAAAAGCTTACCGTAGTTAGCACCTAAACCATAGCTTCGCTTGGTACCGGCATCCTCTAGATCTGCCTTCTCAATGCCCAACATCTGACTCAAGGACATGCTGAGCCCTAAAACGATTCCTAATCGGTATTTCATCTCTTCAAAAATTAAAACTGCTGGAAACACGCTTTCCAGTCACAACGTCTAGTTATCTAACAACAGATCCCAGCGAAGTCTAGGGAGATTTCATCGCCTCCTTAGAGCATGCTTGAACTTGAGAATGTCGCGCCGGGTGCCTCCTATGAGTGATCCTGTGCCGTTGTATTCCCTAGTTTCGTCGTGCGATGAAACAACGACCGGAAATCATCCGTTCATGATACCCGTCTCTCGATCTGATCGAAAAGGTTCATGGAAGGGCAAGCGTGTGATTGAAGTAAACTATTCAAGACTCGCTTCTGGATGGATCAGGCTCCATTCCTTCGCCGGTCCGCGCAAGGTAATCTCTGACCGAACCCCATCAGGCCAACGGATCGTCAAGGGTTGCTCTTCTTCCGAGACTGGCCAAAGCGTCACCGAACTATTCTGAGATCGGAAACCAGATCCTCCATGAATGCCCCTCAAGGGCCCCCTACCATCGCTCCCTCCGAGCCGCAATCGAGCCCCCACGCCGTGTCTATTTCCTTCTGGCCCGCGCAGCCTAACCCGATGCGCGGCTGGAGCACTCTGATTCCGAAAGAGCTTCGGTCTGGCCCCCAACTGACTCACCGCGAGATCGAATCGCCCGTCATGGTCAAAGTCGGCAGCAGCGGCGCTGCGCTGTTCCCCGAAGATCCTAATCCCACTCTCAGCAGCGGGCATCGAACGGAATCGACCATCGCCCTGTCCCTCAAGCACCAACCCCAGTCCGGCATCTTGCCGAGGGTTCTCAGGATCGGATCCGAAGAAGTTCTGAGCCAAAAAAACATCTTCATGACCATCGCCATTGAAATCCCCCACCACGACACCAAAGGCCGGTGCAAACTGTGCTTCAACCGGAAGAGCACGGGCTTCAAAGCGAGCCCCTCGATTGATAAAGACGCTCGACTCCAACCAAGTCGCCTCGAGACGCTCCAGCCGCTCTATCTCCTCGCCAAAAGCGCCCACCAGCCCCATCTCGGCATACTCCCGATAAGAATGGGTCCGCTGCTGGAGCACTGGCACCGCTGTCCCCATTACGATCAGATCCCGAATCCCCCCCCAACGCTCTCGCTCAACATCATAGACTTGCTCAATGGTCTCAAGCGTGCCGGATCGATCAATATCGCCGAAACTCAAACGAATCGCTTTATCGCGATAGCGCTCGTATTTCGTATTCCTCCCCCAATTACTCGCAACAAGATCGATGCGCCCGTCTTCATTAAAATCACCCGCGGCCAAACCGTTCCACCAACCCGTATACCGGGAAAGCCCTAGCGCTTCGGTTCGATCTTCAAAACGGCCGTTCTCATTCGACCAAATTTGTACCGCCCCCCAATCGAGAGCCAATGCCAAGTCCGAATCGCCATCCCCATCAACATCTAAAGCCAAGGCCGCATTCACCATACCTAGGTCAAAAAGTGATCGACTATTCTCTAAATCCAATCGGAACGTCCCTTGTTCGTTCTTGAAGAGACGAGAGATTGGTGATTCGGGATAGCGTCCAGGGACCACTCGACCACCAACAAAAAGATCAAGATCCCCGTCCAAATCATAGTCTAGCGACACGAGGGGTCCCACGGATGCCCCTTGACCGGAAAGGGATGCCTTCATTGTTAAATGCCCCTCCTCCCATTCATAGACGCCCACCGAAGCTTGAGAGCGCTTCCCGCTTTGATAGTTGGACAAGCCGACAACATAGCGAAACTCGTCGCCAACAACGTTCAGCCAAACCCCGTCGCTTACCGATGCCATGGGAAACGATTCTTGGCCTGAAAAACGCTTACCGCCATCGTTGACGAACATATCAAGGGTCTTCCTAGCCCCTCCTGATATGACAAGGTTTTCATAACCGTCTTGATCAAAATCCACCCAACCAAGCGCTGGCCCCGCTTGACTCAATGTCCGAGGTAAGAGCGGTTGACGAATGCGATCGTCAAATCGTTGCCCCATCGGAATCTCTTTAGCCGGAAGGTTGAATGCTCGAAATAAGGGTTTTCCAGTAGAGGCGGAATCAGGCAACCCCCGATCCGCGTCAAAGGCTTCAGGTTCCTCAATCCAATAGCTCCGATTCGGCTGGACGCCATCGATCCGGCTAATCGCTCCACTCGCCCACTCGATCTCCAGTCGAAACTCAGCCGTCTCATTCCCAGCTGCAAAGACGAGCGCGGGAGCATCCGTCGACAAATATCGCCCTCCTACCACGAGCTCTTGTTGCTGCACTGGAAACGAATTCCCAACCTCAGTGGAAATCAAACGAACCAACGAACCAGCGCCCGCCGTGTTCTTACCCCGCCCCGTTAGAGACACATAGATTCGCGGACTACTTCCCACATTCTCAAGAACCACGGCCTCGGCTTGAAGACGATTCACCACCACGTCCCAGTCCCCATCTCGATCCAAATCAGCCCGACACATCGCCGTGGAAACCCCCTCCACGTTAAACCCCCAGTCGTCACTTACCTCGACAAAGGTCAGATCACCTTGATTGCGAAAGGCCACATCGGGCAAATCCAGCCGAGAATACATGAGCAAGGTGCGGGGCACCTGACCACGCGGTGCTGACCGCATCGCCCGCATCGCATCCATCGTCGTGTCCCCATCCAAGAGATCATGCGCATGACCGTTCCCGACCAAAATATCTTCATAGCCATCGAGATCGACATCGAGAAAAACCAAACTCCAACTCCACTCCGACGCCTCAACCCCAGCAAGATGAGCGATCTCAGCAAAGCTCCCATCTCCGCGACTCAGGTAGAGCGTGTTGTGCTGTTGTTGAGGCCGGTCGAGAAAGAGGCCGACCTGCCTTAATTGAGAACCCGTCTCGTAATTTGCCCGTTGAATCAGCCGTCGGGTCAGACTTTGACTCAGCATGTCGACCACCATGAAATCAAAATTTCCATCCCGATCGATGTCGGCAACGTCCACCGCCATTGAAGACCAACTAGAGTGACGAATCGCACCCTTGGCGATCCGCCGAAACGAAGCGTTCCCTTGATTCAAGAAGAAGTCGTCATTGCCATGAAGAAAGTCATTACAAACGTACAGGTCCTGTCTCTTATACACATCTGACGCTGCCGACGAGCGATCTAGTGTAGAT
>OJGU01000112.1_pt1 | contig 52877 bp, 43 predicted proteins | sample 1594741 | NCBI WGS metagenome assembly OJGU01 (sample SAMN05416841, study PRJEB24817) | seawater metagenome | isolation source: Sea water | place: Canada:Atlantic | collected 2013-07 | reverse complement strand
GTGTATAAGAGACAGTATCGGTGCTATTGCAGGACAAGCTAATTATGCGGGCGCCATCGTTCTTGAAGAAACAATTGATGTCGAACAAACTATCAATATTCTCTACAAACCTCGCGGAAGCACTGAGTTTTTTGGCATTGCCTACGATATCTATCCACTAGCATTAGCCCTGGCCAATGGTGAACCCATTCTGTCAGAGGCTGACATAGAACGGGCGCGCATTGCCGAGTCCAACATCTTTGTTCGTCTTTGGTACGCCCCCCCTTGGGGACCGACTCCGTGGTTAGATGTCATTATACTTTTAGGAATTCTTAGCTTGGCCATGTCCGCGTTTTTGCGTAAAGATGCACGAATTCGCTGGGTTGCGCTAACCGCTACAATGCTCTACTTAGGGTTTTTCAAGGGTGGCTTTCTCTCTGTTGCTCATATCACCGGCGCCATAAGCCAAGGCCCTGGCATTTTCTTAAACAACTTACCCATGTTAATGATTATCGTCTTCACCATAATCACAACTCTGCTCTGGGGTCGTATTTTCTGTTCATCGCTATGCCCGTTTGGCGCTGTGCAAGATTTTATTACTCGCTTCACACCTAAGTCTTGGCGTTTGAAAATGCCGCAAGCTATTCATGACCGTGCGCTTTACATCAAGTACGGGATTTTAGCGCTGATCATCGGAGTTGCGATCTCTGGCAGCAGCATTAGTTTATTTCAGTATTTTGAACCTTTCGGCACATTATTCTTTTTCAGTTCGTCGGCATTGCTCTGGGCGATTCTTATAGCGATACTGATTGCAAGCGCACTAGTGGAACGCTTTTATTGTCGTTATGTTTGTCCATTAGGAGCAGCACTGGGCATTGCATCGCTAGTGTCTCCATTTACAATCAAGCGCGTGCCGCAATGCGGGATATGCAAAGTATGCGAACATGCCTGCCCCACAGGCGCTATCCGCGGCGCAGAGATTGACTTTAAAGAATGTGTACGCTGCGATGTATGCGAAAGCAAACTGATTAACAAAGCAGGCACTTGTCGACACACGATGGAAGAGATTAGCAGCCGCCAAAAAACAGGAAATAGAATTCCTCTTCGCGCCGTCGACACCCATACCCCTGCTTAAAAAGGCGTGCAATGTCACACATATTGATTACAGGCTTTACTCCGTTCGATGGACGCAGCAAGAACGCCTCTTGGATCGCAGCAAAAGGGCTAAGCCGCATGCACGGCACAAAGCATGTTCTCCACCCACTTTGCCTACCTGTGCTTTGGGGGCAACCGCGCAAGCTAATCACAACGGCGGTTAATCGCTGGAAACCTCGAATCATTATCAGCTTAGGTGAAGGAAAACCTGGCGGCTTCACACTGGAGGCAATGGCGCGTAATACGCGTAGCGAGCGCCCAGACAACGCTGGTCGCTTACCCCACGGTGAACCAATAGAGCCGGCCGGAAAGTCCATCATCCCTAGCAGTGCTCCCTTGGCAAGTATTGCGCAAGCGCTGCAGGCAGACGGCATCAACATTGACATCAGCGAGGACGCCGGAGCCTATTTGTGTGAAGAACTGCTTTATAGCCTTGAGCGCATTAAATCCTGCAGCTCTCATTTAGACTTGGTCATATTTGCTCATGTCCCGCCATTTGGCACAGACCTGCACTATCGTGGTAGCACGAGACAGTGCGACTCAGCCCTTTTAGACGATTTTACTTGCGCCCTACTGAATGCAGTTTTGCAGCAGTCATTTTGAGCTGTTTGGGCTATTAAAGATTGCTTCATTATCGAAATACTATTGCGTAATAACACTCGACTCGTGTCAATATAGCGGGTATTGACGTTATATTTCGGAGTGAAATGAATGACCAACTCGCAGCAAGTTCCTGAGGATTCTGAACACAAGCTTAGTTTGCGCCATCTGCGCCTTGAGGACTATGACGATGTGAAGTCGATGTGGGACAGAATCTACAATGATTTTAATAGCTCCTTCCCAGAGAAGCAGTTCCGAACCCAGTTAAAAGTGTTTCCCGAAGGCCAGATCTGTATCGAAGACCATGGACGGGTCGTTGCAGCTGCCTTCTCTGTCATCGTTGACTACGATAATTTCGGTGACAAACACACCTATGAGGAAATCACTGGCAATGCCTACCTTAGTACCCACGATCCCAAAGGCGACGTATTGTACGGTGTCGATGTATTCGTAGACCCAGACTATCGTGGCTTGCGCTTGGGTCGTCGCCTCTACGAGGCGCGCAAAGAGCTTTGCCAAAGCCTTAATCTTAGCGCCATTATTGCTGGCGGACGCATCCCTAATTATCAGCATTATGCCAAAGACTTGAGCCCGCGCGAGTACATCGATCAAGTGAAAAAAAAAGAGATCTATGACCCGATCTTGAGCTTTCAGCTATCCAATGATTTCGAAGTGAAACGCCTGCTCAAAGCCTACCTACCTGAGGACAAGGCATCACTCGGGTATGCAACACTCCTACAATGGCACAACCTCTACTACGAACCTAAAAAGAGCCCATTGTTTGGCGGCCCACGCACGTCTGCGCGCATTGGCTGCGTACAGTGGCAGATGCGCACGCTCGGCTCAGTCGAGGAATTGCTGCAACAGTTTGAGTATTTCGTCGATGCATTGTCTGACTACCAATGTGATGCGGCGCTGTTTCCCGAGTTTTTCAACGCGCCGCTTATGGGAATCGAAAACCATGAGACCTCACTAGACGCCATCAAAACCCTGACCACCTATACTGACACAATCATTCAAGCTATCAGCAAAATGGCCGTGTCTTATAATATCAACATCATCGCCGGCTCTATGCCGATTATCGAAGATGAACTGCTATACAACGTAGCTTTCCTTTGTAGACGCGACGGCACAGTTGACACCCAATACAAGATCCACCCAACTCCAACTGAAAAGCGCGATTGGATCATGGAGGGGGGCGACAGCCTAAGGGTGTTCGATACCGACTTCGGTCGCATTGGTGTGCTGATTTGCTATGACGTCGAGTTTCCAGAACTTGCACGCCTGCAAGCCGAACAAGATATGCAAATTCTGTTTGTACCCTTTTGGACCGATACTAAGAACGGCTATTTGCGCGTGCGTTGTTGCGCCCAAGCCCGAGCCATTGAAAACGAGTGCTATGTCGCGATAGCAGGCAGCGTTGGCAATCTACCTAAAGTGGATAACGCTGACATCCAATACGCTCAGTCGGCCGTCTTCTCACCGTCTGATTTTGCATTCCCCTACGATGCGATCATGGCAGAGACGACACCAAACACAGAAATGACTTTGATCGTTGACTTGGATTTGGAGAAACTGAAGAAATTGCGCAACGAAGGTTCGGTGCGCAACTATTTGGATCGCCGCCGCGATTTATACAAAGTGAACTGGCTTAACGATCAAGGCCCAGACGCAGACGCATCTTGATCTGAAGACTGCTCGGGCTGGGTAGGCGTGTTAGCAAAATGCCTACCCATCTCGCGCATATCATTGCCACTTGGGTGCTGGAAAACACGCAAACCAAACTCCGGCAAGATCGCTACGAGGTGGTCGAAAATATCCGACTGAATCCCCTCATATTCTACCCACGCCGTTGTATTCGTAAAGCAGTAAATTTCTAGTGGCAAACCATCAGAGTTTATGGGCAGCTGTCGCACTATTAGCGTCATGTCTTGCCGGATGTTTTTATGATTCTGCAAATACTTATTAACATAGGCGCGAAAAGTGCCAATGTTGGTAATTCTACGAGTATTAACAGCCTCTTTACCGCTTTCCTTTAGCTCAAGATTCCATTTCTTGATCTCTTCTTCTTTTTCGCAAAGGTAGGAATCAATCAAGCTAAAGCGATGCAATTTTTCGATTTCCTCATTAGAAAGGAAACTAACGCTAGTCTGATCCAATACTAGCGCTCGTTTGATTCGTCGCCCACCGGAATCTTTCATCCCGCGCCAGTTTTTAAAAGGGTCAGAAATAAAGCGTTTGGTGGGCACCGTCGTGATGGTTTTATCCCAGTTTTGAATCTTGATCGTATGCAATGCGATATCGATTACATCACCATCGGCGTTCAACCCAGGCATTTCCACCCAATCACCCACCCGCACAATATCGTTAGAGGAGATTTGTACGCTAGCGACCAGTGACAACAGGGTGTCTTGAAATACTAAAATTAGAACGGCCGCCATCGCGCCTAAACCCGACAGCAGAATTAAAGGAGAGCGATCGATTAATGCGGCAATAATGAGAATGACCGCCAACAGATAAATCACTATTTGTATAACTTGAATATAGCCTTTGACCGGACGGACTTTGGCATCAGGGCGACGCTCGTAAAGCGTGTTGATCAAATTTAACCCGCTGCTAAACGCCAAGGTAATAGTTAAGACGATAAACGCACTGCACACATTACGTACTACCAAGACAAGAGATTCTGGAAGCCCGGGAACAAATCCAATGCCTATGGAGATAACCAGTGCAGGAACGATATTAGAAAGACGCGAGATGATTTTCGCATCAATAATGGCGTTGTCATGGCCGAAAGTCGTTGCGCGTAACGCGCGTTCAATGCCGCGCAAGAGGATTCGCTTCACTACCCAGTTGGAAAGCCAGGCGGCTAACAGGAGTGCAGAAGCGGTAAAAAGCGTATCTAGCTGGGGATATGTCTCAAGCCACGCTTGGGCAGCTTCGTATTGCTCTAGCATTAAAATCCTATAGTGAGTTGCCCCCGACCGGCAAGTGCCGGTCGGGGGCATCAGCGTTAGAAAGTACCGTTGATTTTCAAAGAAACCACACGGCCGCCAGTGCCGCATTGGTCTTCATATTCCTCAATGATACCGCTAGTAATCGGGCCAAGATAGCGATGACGCTCTCGACACTGATTGTTGCGCGTTGCGTTGCGCGCATCGAAGCGGAATGTTATTCCATCAAAGGCAACAAACTCGAGGAACAACTGTACATTGGGGTCACCGGCATAATATTCAATATCATCGATATCGGTGCGCAACATATTGCCATCAAACCGGTTATTCCAATTCATGCCATAGTTGAGCTTTAGACTTGGAATATCGTGACGGAAACCTAATTGCAAACGCCCACGGCTGTAGTTGGAGAACCGACGATCTACCCCCAGAAACGGGTCAGTAATTTCCGAGTCTTGCACATTGACACTAGAGGTCACTAGCAGATTGGGCATATTAATCATGTTCATACGAATGCTAGCGCTTAGGTTGGCCCCGTACATGATGCCATCGCCAATATTGCCGTTAGTGGAATCTAAATTGGTTGGCGACGTTGAGATGTCCATGCGATCGATGACATCTAAATGTTTCATCCAGAAAACATCCCCTTCTACAACGCCAATATCATCGGCCAAGCGGTATTCAAACCCTAGCTGAGTGCGTAGCACCTGCTCTTGCTTGAGATTGGCGTTGCCTGCCATTGTGTTCCGGTCATTGTCTTGATTGTCGCTAGTGGCTACGAAATCACTGAAGCTGAGTTGACGCACAGACTTTTGCGCTGTCCAGTTCACTTGAAAGTTCTGTGTGACATCGAAACGCCAATCGAGCTTTGGTTTCAAGAATGCGAAATCACGTTGATTTGTTGCATCACCCGTTTGAGTAATCTCCGACATCTCATACACGAGAGAGCTTTCTAATGACATTCTGGGGCTAATCTGCCAGTTATGCACCAAAAAAGGTTCTATGCGAACTTCCTCGACTGTCGAGTCTGCAATCGACACCGCTTGTGGCACCAAGCCTCCAAAATCCGCAGACGGCGTGCCCGTGCTGCTAGGAAGGCCGTAGCGCAGACTAGAGTCTAGAATTGTTTGAGCGCGCTCAACACCAAATTCGACATCTTGTCCGTCGAAGATGCTCATCGTATGGGAGCCACGAACAATGCGCTCTCTGTTGGTGCTAGCGGTAGCCAAATACAAATCTTTCTCTTCAGTCCCGTCGGCGAATACATCATAGCGCTCGAGTACTCGTGAATTATTGGACTCATTCGTAATAAACAGCACTTTGAAACGCTGACCATTGGCGAAGTTGTATTCGTAATCTCCTCCAATTTCCCATTCATCCTCATCACGAGGCGAGTCTTCGCGCGCCACGGCAAGTGTGCTGGGGTTTGTTCGCAAGTCAGTGATATAGCGCATCACGGCGTTTTCACTGTCCCGCGTAGCTATTAAGCCATTTAGACGCGCGCTGCTACGCTCATTGATGTCATAAGCTAAATTCGTGGAATAAATATAGTCGCGGCGATCTCGAACACGATCCTCGCGCACCTCATCATTTAAAGACCAGTCACCAAGACGGCTGGTTTCTTTGCTTAGGTAGTAATCGTATCGGGGTTCGATAACCGCACTGAGTACATAGCTCAGCGCACCGGCTTGACCGCTGTAGGCGATAGAGCCACCGGGCATTACTTCTCCATCGGGATAGCGATCAGCATTCACTTGATAAGAGATTGTATTCGCATCAAGCGCTTCAAGCAGGACCACATTCACGATTTGCCCACTACTGCGCACATCCAGCGCACCCGAGGTGCCGCGAATAATCTCGATATAGTCCACTTGTGCAGCTGTAATTCTAGACAGGGTATCGCTTGAGGAGTTTCCCTTACCGGCCATCCGCTTGCCATCGATCAGAATCTCGTCGCCCCCACCAGCGCCAAGCCCACGACCGCCGCCACCGCCGCCAAAGCCACCACCACCGCCAGTGATATTACCGACCCCTGGGATACGGTTGATCATATCTTGTGCTGTTGTAGGGGCCCACTCAGTGAAATAACTCGACGGATAACGCACAGTCGAGTCGTCTGCGTTTATTTCTTGCGAGTAGGAATTTGCAGTAAAACAAGTAGTTGCGAGCAATATAGATGCTGCGAGTAGAGATTTTTGGAGGGGATATTTCATTCTTTTTAGTGCCCTTGCCGATAAAATAAGTGCGTACGCTATAAAAAAACGCATGTCGATGCAATTTATTCTCATTTGAAGCGGCAAAAATAACTTTTTTGCCACAGTTAGAACATACCTTAACAAACTTTGCGCTAGCTCAGAGAAACTGATTGTCATTGAACGGAAAATGGCATGGTTTGCTAGGAGCACCTTGCCGAAAAGGTTGTCCTAGCCTTAGAGACCGGCGAAATCATCAGCTTTTTCGCTGACCGTAATCTGCCTGTCGAAAATCTTCCACTCCGTATGACCATGTCATCGGCAAAGCATTGGAAATATCGCATGACAGCTCCCACCCGTTACAACTACAAAGTTGTTCATCAGTTTGCCATCATGACCGTAGTTTGGGGCATCGTTGGTATGTTAGTCGGCGTCTTTATCGCAGCCCAACTAGCCTGGCCTGCGCTAAACTTCGACACTTCTTGGCTGAGTTTTGGCCGCCTTAGGCCATTGCATACGAATGCGGTGATCTTTGCATTTGGCGGCAGTGCGCTAATGGCAACATCGCTTTTTGTAGTGCAGCGCACCTGCCACACAAGGCTCATTTCAGACCGTCTAGCCGCCTTCGTGTTCTGGGGCTGGCAAGCAGTCATTGTGGCCGCGGCCATAACGCTCCCTATGGGCCTAACTTCCTCGAAAGAATACGCTGAATTGGAATGGCCAATCGATGTGCTGATTGCCATCGTCTGGATTTGCTATGCCATCGTGTTCTTTGGCACGATCACCAAACGAAAAGAAAAACATATTTATGTCGCCAACTGGTTCTTCGGCGCTTTTATCATTGCGGTGGCTATTCTTCACATCATCAATAGCCTTGCTCTACCTGTCACCTTAACGAAATCCTACTCTGTATATTCAGGCACCGTTGATGCCCTGGTGCAGTGGTGGTACGGACACAATGCCGTGGGCTTTTTCCTCACCGCAGGTTTCTTGGGCATTATGTATTACTTCGTGCCCAAACAAGCCGAACGGCCAGTTTATTCCTACAGACTGTCCGTTGTGCATTTCTGGGCTTTGATCGCCATCTATGTTTGGGCCGGCCCTCACCATTTGCACTTCACCTCTCTGCCCGACTGGACACAGAGCGTCGGCATGGCCATGTCATTAGTACTCTTGGCGCCATCTTGGGGCGGGATGATAAACGGCATCATGACGCTTTCCGGCGCTTGGGATAAGTTACGCACCGATCCAATCCTAAAATTCTTAATCGTGTCTCTATCTTTCTACGGAATGTCGACTTTCGAAGGGCCGATGATGTCTATCAAGTCGGTCAACGCCCTATCCCACTATACCGATTGGACTATCGGCCACGTCCACTCTGGCGCCTTAGGCTGGGTAGCGATGATCTCCATTGGTTCGATGTATCATTTAATCCCCTTAATGTATGGCCGTAGGGCTGGCGCGATGTACAGCGTCAAATTAATAGACTTGCACTTTTGGCTGTCCACCATCGGCACGGTGCTTTATATCGTTTCTATGTGGGTTAACGGCTTGATGCAAGGGCTTATGTGGCGCGCGGTCAACAGTGACGGTACGCTGACCTACAGCTTCATCGAATCAGTCGAAGCAAGTTATGCAGGCTATGTCGTACGCTTCATTGGCGGCGCGATCTTCTTCGCTGGCATGCTCGTAATGGCCTATAACATTTGGAAAACACGGCAACTCGCGTTAGCGAACCCCCTGCCTGCAGACGACTTAATTGACTCAAACGTACAGGGGGCGCACGCATGAACGACTTTATCGAAAAGAATATTGGTCTAATGATCGTACTGATCATCGTTGCTGTGAGCTTCGGTGGCATCGTCGAAATCGTGCCACTCATGTCGCAGAAGGTCGTGACAGAACCGATCGATGGTTTAGAGCCTCTGCCGCCCCTAGCCCTCGAGGGACGAGATATTTATATCCGAGAGGGATGCACGGTCTGCCATTCGCAGATGATCCGTCCGCTGCGCGCCGAGGTAGAGCGTTACGGTCACTATTCAGTGGCTGGAGAGCTCGTCTATGACCATCCTTTTGTTTTTGGCTCCAAGCGTACCGGCCCAGATCTAGCGCGCGTAGGTCAGCTTTACAGCGATGATTGGCACCGCGCCCACCTGCTAGACCCGCGCTCTGTAGTCCCTGGATCCATCATGCCGTCTTATCCATGGCTATTTGAACGCGCTATCGACCTTGAGGTATTACCGAAGAAACTCGCTGCTCTGCAAACCCTTGGCGTGCCCTATACCGACGAAGATATCGAAAATGCCACAGTGGGCTTAGAGAACAGCACCGAGGCAGATGCGATTATTGCCTATTTGCAGCAGCTCGGCACCTTAATCACGGAGAGACGATAAGCATGGATATTACCGATTTTCGCAGCCTCGCCACCGTGCTTTGTGCCATTGGTTTTACGGCCGTTGTATGGTGGGCCTATGGCTCAAGCCGAAAAGAGCGCTTCGAGCAAGACGCACTACTGCCCTTTATTGAAGACGATGCTGAGGCGGGTACCCCAGCGCAGCGAGAGGAACAATCATCATGAGTACTGGTTTTAGTTGGTTTGTGGTGGTCGGCACTCTAGGTTCGTTGCTCACCTTTTTCCTGATTTTGTATTTGAATCGCTCTACTAGTAATCCTGGGAAAACTACTGGGCACTCCTACGATGGGATTGAAGAGTATGACAACCCACTTCCAGCTTGGTGGTTCTGGGGGTTTATCATCACTATTGTGTTCGGAGTGGGCTACCTTCTTTATTACCCCGGGCTTGGCAATTTTGCAGGCCTAGGCGGCTGGACACAAACCGGCGCTTTAGAGAGTGATCAACAGCAGGCAGATGAACGCTATGGCCCCATCTTTGCTCAATATGCGGCCATTCCTATTGATGAATTAGTGCACGATACCGCCGCCATGCGCATGGGGCGTCGATTATTTGCAACCAATTGTTCCGTTTGTCACGGCACCGCTGGCACTGGCAGTGCTGGCTTTCCGAACCTCACTGACAGTGAATGGTTATGGGGTGGAGATGCCGAGCAGATTAAGACGACCATCTTAGGGGGGCGCAATGCCATGATGCCTTCTTGGGAAGCCGCGCTACAGGACGAAGGCGTAACCGAGGTAGCAGAGTATGTGAGTCAACTCGCTGGGCGTGAAGTCGACCCTACCGTGGCAGAGGCAGGTAAGGCACGTTACGACATGTTCTGCGTTGCCTGTCATGGTCCCGATGGCGGTGGTCAGCCCATGCTAGGAGCACCGGCGTTGAACAATGAAATATGGCTTTATGGCAATTCACGCTTGCGAATCGAGGAGAGTATTCGCCACGGTCGTAATGGACAAATGCCAGCATTCGCGCAACGTCTAGGCGAAGACAAAGTCCACATTCTGAGCGCCTATGTAAAAAGCCTACAACTGTAGTTGAGCCCTATGGACCGAATACCGACACAAGAGATAATCCCTGAAGACGTCGATTCGCGCGTCTTCAATCTCTATGAGAAAAAAGAAAAAATCTATATCCGCTCTATGGAAGGTTTTTTCCAATATATTCGCGTTTACACCGGTTGGCCGTTGCTACTAGGTTATTTTCTAGCACCGTGGTTGCAAATCGAGGGCAGGCAAGCCTTGTTCTTCGACCTGTCTCAACAGCAATTCCATATATTCTGGCTCACTTTGTGGCCGCAAGACTTCGTCCTTCTGATGTGGACACTCGCCATCGCGGCTATGGGGCTATTTTTTGTGACAACCCTATGGGGGCGCGTGTGGTGTGGCTACACCTGCCCACAAACAGTTTGGACAGCCATTTTTTCATGGGCCGAGCAAATTGCCGAGGGAGAGCGCCACCAAAGAATAAAGCTCGATAAAACCCCTTCGCTGTTCAGCAAAGGCGGATTCAACGCAGCCGGATGGAACAAGGTTTGGCGCCGTGGCCTCAAGTACTGTATGTGGTTTGGATTCGCCGCTCTTACTGGCATCACGTTCATCGGCTATTTTTACGGAATCAGGGATCTTGTTGTTGATGCTTGGCAATGGCAACTACCCCTCACTGCTGTCGCTTGGACAGTCTTCTTTACCTTGGCCACATTTATCAATGCCGGTTGGATGCGCGAACAAGTATGCATCTACATGTGCCCCTATGCACGCTTCCAGTCAGCAATGTTTGATAAAGACACCCTGATTATTTCTTATGATCCCGCTCGTGGAGAACAACGAGGATCGCGCAAAAAAGGTAGCGACTACCAAGCACAAGGCCTGGGTGATTGCATTGATTGCACATTATGCGTTCAGGTGTGCCCCACAGGCATCGATATCCGCAACGGGCTGCAATACGAGTGCATCGGCTGTGCACGCTGCATCGATGCCTGCGACTCGATCATGGATAAAATGGCCTACCCGAAAGGGTTAATCTCTTACACCACATTAAACAAAATGGCCGGTGGAGAATGGACTTGGAAACGCCCCAAATTATTAGGATACGGTGTTGCTCTGCTGGTATTACTTGGACTCTTCAGCGCAGTGTTATTGACCCGCACACCCTTACGCCTTGATGTGTTGCGTGACAGAGGTCAACTCTATCAAGAGGTGGCAGGTGGATTAATTGAAAACGTATACACCTTAAAGGTCATCAATATGACGGACGATGATCGCCAGTACCAATTACACACCATTGGCCTACCCAACGCGCGCATCCTGCCAGACGAATTGATTTCCGTCCCAGCAAGACAGATGCATGAGTTAATTATTCGCGTGCAGGCCAATCCAGATGAACTAAACAGTTTCAACACCGAGTTTGATTTTCAACTGGAATCGGTCACCCAAAATGCTGGGAAAAACTTACATACGACAACAGAAAGTCGATTCTTTGGCCCACAACCATTAACCACGCAGCGTTAAGGCCAGGAGCATTACTATGAGCATTAACGGCACACAAGCAACTCCCGATCATTGGTACCGGCATCGTTGGCCATGGGTCTTAATGACTGTACCATTTGCTGCAGTGCTGTTTGGCATCTTGATGTTTAGCACCGCGTTGCTCTATCCAGATGACGTAGTGGTAGACACTTATTATAAAGATGGGCAAGGCATCAATCAGCTTCGCGCTCTTGATGAGATGGCGGTTGCCTTAGACATCCAGGCCAGCCTAATGCTAAATGATGACAGCCAGAGCGCGACTATTTTGCTCACCGGCAGCGAGGAGCCTTATCTCACACTTGAGCTATTTCATGTCTCTGACAGCGCCCAAGACATTAGCTTGATGTTCACGGCGAGCACTAATGAACGTTTTGTTGCAAACGAGTCGACACTACAAAGTATATTTGCACAACGCGGCGTTTGGTATGTGGAGTTAAGAGGCGCTGACAATGACTGGCGCCTTCGTCGCCGAATAGAAACCCCATTGGATAGATTGGACTTCTAATGCTCGATTCCGTCCACATGAGCCACTGTTTCCACTGTCAGTCTGCAATGCCGACTGCGCAGGCAGTTACCGCACCCATTGCTGGCAATGAGGCGCTATTTTGCTGCCATGGCTGTGCAGGTGCCGCTCAGCTTATCAACAATATGGGATTGAAATCATTCTATGAATATCGCGAAAAGTGTCAAAGCGAGATTCCCAACCCCCATACTGATTCTACTGAAATAAAATTTGCAGATTACGCCAGCAGTGAAACCACCCTTGCCGATGGCAGCAAAGAATTACGCTTGGTCATTCCTGACATACGCTGTGTAGCTTGCGTATGGTTACTCGAACAAGTGCTATGCAAGCAGGAAGGTGTGAATGATGTACAGATCAGCTTTGCAAAACGCCGTGTGCGTTTACGCTACAGCGACGCACTAAACTCCGAGGCACTAATCACGCTCATTCGTCGTTTAGGTTACTCTCCTATGCCCTATCGCGAAGGGAGTGTTCGGCTAAGTTTAGAAAAACAGAAAAAAGACATGCTGGTGCGTTTGGGCGTGGCAGGCATAGGGATGATGCCAGTTATGATGTTTGCATTGGCATCGTATTTTGCAGGTCCAGCCACCGCTGACAATGCGGCTAGCGGTATGGATCCGCTCTACGAAACCTTATTGCGATGGGCAAGCTTAGCCTTGAGTCTACCCGTCGTATTTTATAGTGCAGCCCCCTTTCACCGAGGGGCTTATCTGGCACTCAAACACCACCAACTTGGTATGGATTTCCCTGTATCGCTTGCGATTCTAGCAGCATGGGGGCTTAGTGTTTTCAACACTTTAACAATGGGCAGTAGCGTTTATTTTGACACTGCATGCATGTTCACCTTCTTCTTGCTCATTGGGCGTTTTGTCGAGCTAGTGTCACAACAACATTTTCAAGACAATGAAGATGCCTTGTTAAAATTACTGCCTAGCACAGTCACAAGAGTACGTAAAAGCAATGGCAAAGATGTCTATGAATCAATTGCCTCATCGAAAATCCAAACCAATGACTTGTTGTATGTTGCTCCAGGTGAACCGATAGCGGCAGATGGCATTGTGGTGAAAGGGCGCAGCAGTGTGAGCGAGGCCGCCTTTACAGGCGAGTCGATTGCATCGATAAAAAGTCCTGGTGCAAGAGTTCTAGCGGGCGCTAATAACCATGACGCTCCGTTGCTCATCCGTGCGCAATGCCCTGCGCAAGAATTTCTAATTGAGCAAATAAAAACCCTGTATGACGAGGCGAGCGCCTATCGCCCTTATTGGTCACGACTAGCGGACCGCGCCTCTATGTGGTTCATCGCTAGCGTTCTAAGCCTATCATTTGCCGCTGGAATATTTTGGTTTCTCTCCGGCTCACCGGACTACATAGTCATTGCCTTAACAGTTTTAGTGGTCGCCTGTCCTTGTGCGCTATCACTGGCCACCCCCGTGGCCAGCACCGTGGCTACAACTGCCCTCCGAAACAAAGGGTTGCTAATTCGAGACGGCAGCTTGCTAGAACGATTAGCCAATATCGACACCGTAGTGTTTGATAAAACTGGTACGCTAACGCAAGCGCGCTTGCAACTGATTGACGTGCAGCCACTTGCTGATCTCTCTGCCGACCAGTGTCTAATCATTGCCAGCACATTAGAACAATATAGCCAACACCCTATCGCGCAAGCGTTCACCGCCGCGACAGATCTAATGGCAGGCAATGTCAGCCTTAGTCAAGAAGGCGGCATCTCTGGCGTAATTGAAGGCATAGAGTATCGAATAGGTAAACCGACTTTTGCCAGCCAAGCTCACGCAACACTGACTCCACCTACACGCGAAGGACATTGGGTAATGCTTGCAAGCACGCGCCCTCTTGCGTGGTTTAAATTGCAAGACGCAGTACGTCTGGAGGCTGGCACGTTAATATCGACACTAAGAAGCAACGGCTTAAAAACCGCGATTCTCAGTGGTGATGCCTCTAGTGAAGGTGAGCGCATTGCGAATTCGTTGCAGGTCGACGAAATCTATATTGGGCTTACTCCCGAAGACAAAATAGCTCATATTCGCCGTCTAGGCGTAGACGCATCGGTTCTTATGATCGGCGACGGCGTGAACGATGCTGGCGCCATGGCAGCTGCCAGCTGTTCAGTCGCTATAGCGCCCAGAGACTTAGTGGTACAACAGTGCGCAGATGCCACTCTTTTGACCCCAGACTTATCACTCATTCCAATGACTTTGAATTTTGCCAAGCGATGCCAGAGAGTCATCCGGCAAAATATCACTTGGGCCTTGTGTTATAACTTGACGGCTATCCCCTTTGCCTTGCTAGGTTTATTACCCCCTTGGCTAGCGGCACTTGGCATGAGTGCCTCATCAGTCCTTGTGGTGCTCAATGCAAATCGCTTGCGTTGGATGGGAGACTAGCAATGGAATTATTCCTGGTCCTTATCCCAATCACGGTCATCTTAGTTGCCTTCTCTTTATGGGGGTTTATTTGGTCGGCACGCAATGATCAATTCGATGATTTAGACAAGCAAGCCTACAGCATTTTGTTTGACGACGATGACAATGCTCAAGCCGAATCAAAACCGGATCGCGCAGATGAGTGACTTCTTGATCGCATTCAGTCTAGGACTCCTAAGCGCTCCCCACTGCATGGCGATGTGCGGCAGCATTGCATCGGCCCTAATTATGGGCAGCCAAAGGACACCCTCTTCAGAGCAGGGTACTGTTGCGGTCCAGATATGGCAAAACACAGAGACCGCTCAGTTGCGCAGCAGCAAGTTCCCTGCGAGCGCAACAACAGATGCCTTTGTTTTTGCCTCTGGAAAAATGTTGTCCTACTCCTTGCTTGGTTTTTTTGCGGGGTCTGCTAGCGCTTTGCTTATGGTCATCGGACCAATGCCGGGAATTATTTTGCGAACCTTTAGTGCGCTTCTTATGATCGCCCTCGGGTTCTATATTGCAGGTTGGTGGCGAGGAATTGCGCGGTTAGAAAAGTTACTTGGCAAACTGTGGCAACCGGTACTCGAGAAGGTTGCACACATTAATTTGAGCGATACTAGCCACAAACTTATGGCTGGCGCTGCTTGGGGATTCCTTCCCTGTGGCATCGTATACAGCATGCTGGGGCTCGCTCTGGCATCAGGGGATCCAGTCAAAGGCGCATTTCTCATGGCAAGTTTCGGCTTAGGCACACTGCCCTTCGTTTTGGGCACAGGTAGCATGATCGGTTTGTTTGGAAGATTCCTTTCAAACCCTTTATTACGCAGCATTGCAGGCTCTGGAATCATACTATTGGGGCTAGTTAGCCTCGCAATGCTACTTAACTCACACGCTGACCATGCAAGCATGTCTTTAGATCAAATAACTCTAACAGGCGAGTAATTCTCGCAATGCAGTTTAGGAGATACACATGAAACACATCATTGGAATTTTGACTCACCCTCACCAAGAGTGGGCAAACATACGAGACGATCAACACAGCATTGCTGGGCACTATATGCGCCATCTCATCTGGATTGCCATTTTGCCGCCCTTCGCATGGTGGTACGGGGCCTCTAATATTGGTTGGGAGCTGGCTGACCGACAGATTCTGTTAACACAATCCTCAGCCGCCCAGATTATGGGTTTGTTCTATATCGCCATTTTACTAAGTGTGGGTTTTCTCGGATACATGGTGTATTGGATGGCAAAAACCTATGATGGCAAAAACAATGACATTGCCCGAGGTATCGCCGTAGCCTCTTATATGTGCACACCTATGTTTATCATTGGGCTCATCGGTCTCTATCCAGTGCTTTGGCTCGATATGGTATTAGGCACGCTAGCATCTGCCTACACGCTATACTTGCTTTATATTGGCATTCCGATTGTCTATGACATGCCAAAAGAGCGCGGTTTCCTCTTTGCCAGCGCCACAGTCGCTGTAGGACTTGTGTTAATGGTGGCATTGCTCGCCGCGACCGTTATACTTTGGGAAATGGGTGCGATGCCAGTTTTCACGGATGCTTAAAATATGCTCGAGTTTCAACACATTATTCAAATCAATGACCCGAAGGAGTCTCACGTCCCTCATATGAGCAAGGCACAACTCTGGGAGGGGTTAGTTTTTCGCAGCAAATATCCTGCGCACTTTACGCCCAATATCGAGTGTACAGTCGAAGAAATAACTGACAGCGGGTTTGTGCGAGCGCTGCGCTTCGGCGAACATAGTTTGCGTGAACGAGTTGTGTTAACACACGAAGAACAGGTGCATACAAGTCCTGCTGACTCGGACCCAGTATTTTTTGCCGAGAGTATTGCACGAATAGAAGAGCCCGCTCCGGGGCATCTTATTGTGAGGTTTCTGTATCGTCGAGAATCGGGCAATACTGACGACAATCTTGACGTGGACGAATACCTGAAATCGGCTTATGTCCAGAATGACCGAGAGGCCATCGCGCTGCTGCGCAAATTCAGCAGGGAAGGAATGCCCGGAACCGGCTCATGGCTCCAATGACACTCCAAGGGCTTCGCTATAGCGATATTCATCTACCGCCTCAGGCGCCAGCGCTCCTTGCAAGAGAAGCGCAACATCTTGTGCGATCAAGTCAACCGCACGCACGCGGTACTGCGCTGAAAAGTCAGCCTGCATAACCCCTGCCCACAAACTCAACATCCGTGAATCAATCTCTCGCACACTATTATCTTTAGCCCACTCGCCCGAGATCTGCACGCCGATCCGCGAAAGTTTTCGGTTTAAATATCGGTGTTGAGCTGGCTCAAGATCCACTAAGACACTGCCAGAAATATCATCCCAACCAATAGGCATCATCTCCCAACCTTGATAGAAGCGAGAAACCCAGGTGAGGTATTCGATTTCCGACTGTAGTTGGGCGTTAATCTTATCGTCTTGATATAAGGATCTAAAATGACGTTGTTCGGGGATATCTTCTGGCCATTGCTCGAGAATTCGGCTGCTCATACAGCTTGCCGACAGGGCACTCAATAGGATAATTACGGCGAATCGCATAGTGGGAATTGGCTCCAGGAAGTTCAAATAGCGAACCAATAATAACAAATGCGAAGCCTTAAAGGGGCATTAAACTGAATCAATAATTCCCAGACGTACAGCTTCCAAGGTCAATTCAGCGCGATTTCCGACGCCTAACTTCGCGTAAATCCCCTTGATATAACCCTTAATCGTGTCTGGAGACAACTTTAGCATTCCCGCGGTATCCTCAACGCTATACCCCTTGCCGATAAGGCAGACTACCTCGGACTCTCGCGCTGTTAGCGCCGAGCGCTCTAGCGCATCACCCTTCGAATTAAAATGACTTATCAAGCGGGCTGATGAGGCTGCCGAGAGTGGCGGACGATTCTTTTTGATCCCCTTTAGATAGCTCACGATTCGCTCGCGGTCCTGATCTTTTAGAATATAGCCTTTAGCACCTGACTTGAGTGCGGCAAATAGGTTCTTATCATCATCATAGATGGTCGCCACGACAATGTAAGACGAATATGCTTTCAACGACAAGGTTTTGATTAGCTCTATACCGCTACCATCAGGAAGGCCGAGATCAATAAGGGCGAGATCAAAATTGTGTTTTTCAACAAGGCTCTTGCCTAAGGCCAAGTCGCTGGCAGTAACAATCTGCAAGGCTGGAAAAGCCGCCTGCACACAAGACACTAGCCACTCCAGCGTATCTGGGTTGTCTTCTACGACTAAAGCTTTGCCATCTGAATGGGGAAACATGGAATTGCCCTGAGCGTTTGCACGAGCATTGCCAATTACAGTGCACCCGTGTATTTATAGCGCAAACTTTAAGTGAGCGCTTCCACATTGTATACCCCTGAAAGGGTGGGTGAGCACAAAAGCACAGAGCACTTATAGGGTAAGCGAGTATTTAACTGTAGAATACCAATTTTTGCCCCTCTTAGAGAAAGCTCGATGATCCGAACTTTGCGATCCTACTTGCCCGCGCTGCTACTGGCATGCCTTACCACACTCCTGCTCGCACCAAACGCAAAAGCACAGCCCCCTCTAACGGATTCTCTGACATTGCTAGAAGAGGTGGAATCGCTTTACTGGAGTGCTGACATGCCTCCCCCTGATGCCCCTTGGACGGCGGCGACTCTGCCTTATAACACGCGTGAAAAATCAGAAATAGCGCAGACCAGCACACAAGAGTCACCTTATGTTTGGTTTCGATTCTCTTTAGATCGCCCTGAAGACTCGGCCATTTACGGACTATATTTCTGGCGCTTCAATTTGGATATTGAAGTGTATTTTAATGGTCACTTACTCGCAGCAAGCCCGCAAAATGAAGGGCGTGAGACCATGTCTTGGAATCACCCATTACTCACCTCAATACAAACACCAAACTGGCTACCTGACGGCAATGAGGTCATCGTTCGCATCACTAGAAGTCCTTGGGGCGGAAACCTGGCTCCCATCGTGTACGGTGATATCAAATCGCTAACACCTCTTTATGAATCAAGAATGTTGCGACAGGTAGAACTAAACGAAATCTTACTCGCATTGGGTATCGGGCTTTGCCTTATGAGTTTTATGCTTTGGATGGTTCGCCCGCGCGAAACCGTGTACCTATATTTCAGCGGCATGTGTTTAAGCTGGAGTGTTATTTCATTGCATTTTGTCGTGCTAAGTAACCCAGTGCCTTATGCAATTTGGCTCCCGCTTGTCCATGTTGCAATCGACTTTTCGATATTTTTTATGTACGGATTTATTGGCAGGCTTATCACCAATGTGAAAAGAGAGAATCGTGAAAAACTGTTCTTAGCTTGGTGCCTTATTGCTTCAATTTCGTACTTTTATTTACCTCCAGAGTTGTTCTTCAATATAGCCTATTCGTTTCACCTTGTCGGTTTCATTATTCTGGCCATCATTGTATCTCGAGTCGCCAAGCTTGCATTTAAGGAACATAATATTCCGGCCATAGTGGTTACCCTCTCTTTGTTCGTTCAAATTGGCTTGTTTGCACACAATTACTATTTGATGTTCTTTACCAGCTCTGCGCAGTGGGAAGGCAATATTTTCTATGCGCATTTTGGCGTTCCGTTACTTTTTGTTGTTTTCATTGGCACTCTGCTTTGGCGTTTCCACGGGGCGCTATCAATGGTAGAGAACATCAACAAACAGCTTGAGCTCAAAGTAGAGGCCAGTCGCAAAGTCATTGAGAAAAGTTATTTCGAACGTCGACAGTTAGAATTGCAGCAAGCCGCTGAAAAAGAGCGCCTTAATATTTATCGGGAATTACACGATGATGTTGGTTCAAAACTCTTATCAATTGTCCACGCTGACCGCAATAGCAAACTCGCTGACATGGCACGATCGGCACTGGAAAGCCTTCGCCACGCAGTGTCAAAAGCAAACAACCCCGATCAAGCTATTCGCCCTTTTTTAAATGATATTAGAGAGGAAACCGAACTGCGGCTTTTAGGCTCTGGTCATGAAGTACAATGGTCGCAAGAACTCCCAGAGAATGCACTCATTGTTCCCTCGAAAATCGCCTTTACCATCAACCGAATCATGAAAGAAGTAGTGAGCAACATTATTCGCCATGCAAACGCCAATAACGTTGTTGTGAAGGTTCGTTACAACACAGAACAGCTTGAAATCGTCATCAGCGACAACGGCCGTGGCTTTGATCGGCACGGCCCTATGGGCAATGGCATTAATAATATTATCTCGCGCAGCAAAGAGATCGATGCTTTGATAGACTGGAATAGCAAATTTAATCAGGGCACGACATTTTCATTGTCTTTGCCTGCAATGTTGCTACACGACGCTAGATGTTAACCCAACCGCAGGGAATATAGGCTATGAGTGACACTCTTCCGCAATGCCGCCATTGGCGAACCGAACAAGATGCCGATGGCATTCTCTGGTTGTTTATCAATCGAGAAGGCGAGGCAATCAACGCACTTTCAGAAGAAGTTTTGCGCGAATTCGAAGCGTTAATTGATTATGCCAAAGCGGCAACCCCCACAGGGTTAGCAATACTGTCAGACAAAAGCACAGGGTTCATCTTAGGCGCCGATATTCGCGAATTCGGTCAATTTACCGATTTAACAGAAGTCACTAAGTCTATCGAAGAAGTCCATGACATGTTTCGCAAGCTTGAGGCGCTGCCTTTCCCTACTGTCGCGGCATTCGAAGGCTATTGTTTAGGAGGCGGCCTAGAGTTAGCCCTCAGTTGTTCATATCGTATTGCTCGAGACCTGCCCAGCACCAAAATCGGCTTTCCCGAAGTACAGCTAGGAATATTCCCAGGCTTCGGGGGGTCCGCGCGCTCGGTTCGACAGATCGGCGGACTAAAAGCCATGGAGCTGATGCTATCGGCGCGCCAGCTCAATGCAAGACAAGCGAAATCAGTAGGCTTGGTGGACGAAGTAATCAGTCGTCATGAAGAACTCTATTGGGCTGCACGGCGGGCGATTCTTGCTAAACGCAAGAGCCGCAAACCCTCGCTCCTTGCCCGTCTCAGCAATTTCTCTTTAGCCAGAGGCTTTCTTGCGAAGCAAATGCGCAACAAGACAGCCCAACGAGCAAAAGAGGCACACTACCCTGCTCCCTATCGACTGATCGATACTTGGGAAGTCTACGGCAACGATTGCGACGCGATGATGCGCGCAGAAGCAAAAGCCGTCGGCCGCTTAATGCTGACTCCTCAAGCCGATGGTTTACGGCGCGTATTCAGCCTTATGGAGTTATTAAAACGCGAAGGCAAACAAAGTGATTTCCGAGCTCGCCGAGTACATGTCATCGGCGCCGGCGTGATGGGTGGTGATATTGCCGCTTGGTGCGTTCTGCAGGGACTGGAAGTCACTTTGCAAGACCGTGAAATGAAGTTTATCGAACCAGCCCTCAAGCGTGCTGGCGCACTATTTAAAAAGAAACGACTTAGCCCCGCCGAAGTAAAATCAGCACTCGAGCGTTTACGCCCCGATGTCGAAGGCAAAGGTGTCGCCCACGCTGATGTGGTCATTGAAGTGATCGTGGAGCGCTTAGACGCCAAACAAAGTTTGCTTAAAACACTCGAGCCGCAACTAAAAGAAGGGGCAATCTTAGCGAGCAACACTTCGTCGATTCCTATAGAAGAGATCGCTTCTGCCCTCAATAAACCCGAGCGTCTGATTGGCTTGCACTTCTTTAACCCTGTGGCAAAAATGCCATTAGTCGAGGTCGTTATTGGCGCCCAAAGCGACGCACAGACAATTCGCAATGGCGCGGCATTTTGTTCGCAAATCAATCGTTTCCCGTTACCAGTGAAGAGCAGCCCAGGCTTTCTAGTCAACCGCATCTTAGCGCCCTATATGCTTGAGGCGATGCTTATCCATCAAGAAGGAGTGCCCATCGAGGCTATCGACGAGGCAGCGCTGCACTTTGGCATGCCGATGGGGCCTGTCGAACTTGCCGACACCGTAGGCTTAGACGTGTGTGTCATGGTGACCAAGACCCTCGGTGCACAAGAAGAAGTCCCCGAGCTACAAAGAAAAGCCAACGACCACATTGAAGCGCTAGTCGCCGCTGGAAAGCTGGGCCGCAAATCCGGCCAAGGTTTCTATCGTTGGGAAAAAGACAAACCGGTCAAACAACTAGAGAAAAGCAAAGGACAGGATACGCAAGCGATCTGTTCACGCCTAATTAACGCTTATACACAAGAGTGCGAAGCAGCTCTGCGCGATGGCATTGTAGGCAACGAAGATCTTCTCGATGCCGGTATGGTCTTCGGCACAGGTTTCCCTCCGTTTCGTGGCGGCCCCATGCATTACCTAAAAACTCAAAAAGGAGAGCAATGATGCAGCAACTCAACCGGGTAGCAATCATTGGCGGTACTCGAATTCCGTTTTGTCGTTCCAATACGGCCTATGCGCAGCTAAGCAACTTAGACATGCTGTCGGATACCCTGCAACAGTTGGTCGACAAATTTGCCTTGGATGGCAAGAAAATCGACGATGTCATCGCAGGCGCTGTCACAACCCACTCCCGAGATTGGAACCTTGCGCGGGAGGCAGTCTTAAGCACAACACTCTCTCCGGCAACACCGGGGACCACGTTACAGATGGCTTGTGGCACATCCTTACAAGCGGCGCTGCTGCTTGCCGGGCGCATTGCGTCTGGCCAAATTGAAACGGCCATTGCGGCCGGTACTGATACGACGAGCGACGCCCCTCTTGTGTTACAGCCACGCCTATCAAAACGCATTCTAAAAGCGAGCCAAGCCAAAACCTTCTCGGCCAGGCTGAAAGCGTTTAAAGGGTTTGGTCTGCGCGAGCTAGCCCCGCAGGCGCCCGCTAATGGTGAGCCACGCACACGCCTGTCGATGGGCCAGCATTGCGAACTGATGGCCAAGCAATGGGGCGTAACCCGCGAAGAACAGGACCAATGGGCAATGGAGAGTCATTTGAAAGCCGCGGCTGCTTATGAAGATGGTTTCTTTGATTCATTGCTACGCTCTTATCATGGGGTTGCCAGAGATAATAATCTGCGGGCCGACAGCAGTATCGAGAAACTAAGCTCACTAAAACCAGTCTTCGACCGCAGCGCCTCAGGCACATTAACGGCGGGCAATAGCACCCCTCTTACCGATGGCGCCGCCGCTGTCTATATGACTAGTGAAGCTTATGCCCTAAAACATGGGCTTAAGGTGCAAGCTTGGCTGACCCAAGGACGCACAAGCGCAGTCGATTTCGTCGGTGGAGAAGGCTTGCTGATGGCACCTACAGTAGCAGTTAGCGAAATGCTCAGCCAAGCATCACTCACACTGCAAGATTTCGATTTCTATGAAATCCATGAAGCCTTCGCCGCCCAAGTGCTATGCACCTTGAAGGCCTGGGAAAGCGATCAGTATTGCCGCGAAAAACTCGGCCTCACACAAGCCCTTGGAGCTATTGATCGCAATCGCATTAATCTCAAGGGTAGCTCACTGGCCGTTGGCCACCCGTTTGCCGCCACAGGAGCACGCATATTAGGAACGCTCGGTACACTGCTGGAAACAGAGACGAACAAACGCGGACTGATCTCCATTTGTACTGCCGGCGGCATGGGAGCGGCGGCAATTCTTGAAAGCCCGAATTAAAACTCGGGCAATGTCCATGCAAGAATTGATGTAAATCAGCGAAAGAAGACAAACAACTTCAAAGTCATTTGAAATATTATAATAAATATTGCTAGAGTCTAGCAGTCTCTGAAGTCTTTCGAAGCAGTAACATTATTAAGGGAGAGTCATCACAGATAGAGCAAACAGGCTTGCTAGAGTCACCAAGCCCTGCCGCAATTGATCGCCTAAATTTAGCCTTATAAAAAAATAGTAATAAAAATAGGAGAAATTTGAATGTGGAATCATTGTAAAACAATGTATGGCCTCGCCCTGGGGACAATAATGGCATTGTCAGCAAATTCAATGCCTGCCCAAGCACAACCCTCTGTAAGCAACCCTCTTAGCCTAAGACCCCCAGTCGGGCTCCCAGTAGTTCCTATATTTGAAGGCGCCTACGAAAATGAAGATGGCTCGGTCTCTTACTCCTTCGGTTACCTAAACCGCAACACTCAGGAACCAATCACGATACCCCTAGGTACTAATAACCGCATTGAGCCAGCACAGTTCGATGGGATGCAGCCCACTTTCTTTGAGACTACACGGCACACAGGCGTATTCACTGTTACAGTACCTGCCTCTATGCGCGACGGAGAAGTATGGTGGTATATTAAAACAGACGGTCATGAAGAGCTAAAAGTTCCTGGGCGCAGAGCAAGGCTCGGCTACACACTCGATACCAAACCGCGCCCTGCCGGATCCATAGCGCCGCTTGCTTCATTCACACCCGGCGGCCCACAAGGCAACAACCCTATGGGAATGATGGCTGCCAACACCTTGTCAGTAAAAGCCGGCGTGCCAGTCACTTTAACCGTTCATACCGAAGACCCTTCTGTACGTGACCCAAAAGATCCACGTAATGAAAAACCAATTCCGCTACGCATTTCTTGGCACAAGCACCAAGGTCCTGGAATGGTAAGTTACGAACAACACCCTAGCTCAGAAGATCCCGCGCCACTAACAGAGCTTCAGATTCGTCGCGGTCAAAGCCTTCCTGGAGCAGAACAAACAGTACTCACCCCTGGGCGCGGCTCCGCAAACGTTATCGCCACATTTTCTGAGCCAGGCGATTATATTATCCGCACAATGATTGACAACTGGGACGCCACCGATAGCTCCGAGGCCGACCAATGCTGTTGGACCAATCTGTACCAAAAGGTTAATGTAACCCCTTGATCTATAATTAAGCTGAAGAGCAATACTACAGCCCAAATTACTTACCAAAAAGCCTCAAAGACGTGGGCTTTTTGTGAGTCACAATTAGTTGCATATACGTCAATCAAAGAGTGGACAAGCGACCACGACAGGAATTATGTTGCGGCGACTGCTCACCCATTTACGAGGAGAGGATCATGAGAATCAAGCAGTGTTGGAACAATCAACGCTCAGGGAAGGCCGCCTTAGGCTTTGCAGTCCTGACAGTGTTTGGATTTACGGCGCAAGCCCAAGCGCAATCGTCTACCCTGTCAATCGACTCGGGTGCAGTGACATACGCTGATCACGTAGCAGAAATCATTACAGATAATTGTGTTGTATGTCACCGTGAAGGCGGCATCGGTCCTATGCAGTTAACGAACTACAACCAGATTCGTCCATGGGCACCGCTTATCGGTATGCGCGTGGCGAGTCGTGAAATGCCCCCTTATGCCTATGACCAACATATTGGCATTCAAGACCTACAAGGCGACTGGCGCTTATCAGACGAAGAGATAGCGACTATCACTAACTGGGTTGCACAAGGCGCTCCTGAAGGTGACTGGGGCGATCGCAGCCATCCTGTGGCAGACCTTCCTAATCCAGATGAATGGAATTTTGCCGCGCAATTTGGCGAGCCAACGGTGGTGCTAGATTCAGCACCTATCGATGTACCAGCGCTTGGCAACGATATGTGGCATCGCCCATATGTGCAAACTGGGCTAACTCAAGACCGTTGCATTAAGGCAATCCAAGTGAAACCAGCTGGCAACGCCAAAGCGGTTGTTCACCATGCAAACTCTGACCTTGAAGTGATGAATGCTGACGGTGAGTACGAGGATTACGGCCAACTAACTGAATACGCAATGGGCAAGTGGGGCGAAATCATGCCTGATGGCGTCTGTCGTGTATTACCCGCTAATTCACGCGTTCGTTGGGACATCCATCTATTCCCTGGCGGTGTAGGCGCGACAGCTCCTGGCACTGTGATCGAGGACAACGTCGTCGAAATTGGCATTTGGCTGCACCCAGAAGGTTATGCAGAACAAGCCCGCTTCAAGCAGGACTTGAAGCTATACAGACTCGATCATGGCGAATTGGTCATCCCACCTCATGGCACAGCGATGACTCAGGGCTTCCACTCATTTGATCACCCTGTGCGTATCGATAGCTTTCAGCCCCATGGTCATTTGCGAATGCGCGCGGCCTCACTGGAGATTTACTACCCAGCGACAGGCCGGACAGAGCAGATCAGCCAGATCTCAAACTGGAGCGCCACATGGCATCACAGCCATTTGTTTGAGGAGGATGTTGCACCGCTCGTACCAACTGGAGGCGTACTCGTCATCAAACAGTGGTATGACAATACGGCCAATAATCCCAACAACCCTGACCCAGACTTCTGGGTAGTCGCAGGCAGCCGTACCGCTGACGAAATGACTCACGCTTGGATCGCTGTGACTCACCTTGACGATGAAGGCTACCAAGAAATCCTAGCCCAACGTGAAGAGGCGAAGCAACGTTCTGTTGCTGCTGAGTAAATAACACGGTAGAGGGCAGACCTCTTGCCCTACACAAAAAAGGCTTAAGAGTTTCTCTTAAGCCTTTTTTATTGACCATGCAAAGCTATTACTATTTCGCTTTATGGAACGTAAAGTATCCGGTGAATATTTCCTCCCAACTCTCAAAGCCCGACGTCACTTCGGAGCTAGGATCAGGATTAAAAGGATTAGACACAGAGTTGTCAAAAGCACCAGTCACATGCACCGTACTGCCCGCCGGAATCGTCACAGGCTCATCAAGCACGTAATGGGGCTGCCATCCATAATTATAGGCTGGCACGCTTAGAATATCCTGCACATGACCATTTGGATGTTCCACACTAAACTTCATCTGCTTGCCGCGCGCATTCATTTTCGCTCGCACCCCGGAAATAACGACAGCCTCTTCGAATTTATAACTAGCCTGGGCTGGCAAGTGGTATGCAAATGGAGGAATGGTCACTTGCGCCGAAACTGCCTGCACCAACCGCTCTTTTAATTCACCGACTTCAGTAGGGTCTGCAAAATACAAACCGATCTTCGTTTGATCGACAAGCTCAGCCCCAATACCAACATAGTGGAATTGCATCGATATCTTTGACCCTTTCGGAATAAGAACTGCTGTGCCCTCAGGGAATTTTGCGGCCCTTGTTTCGCCAGGCGAATAGCCATCGAGAAAACGGCGGGTTGAGGTCGAGGCAGTACGCTCTTGGCCCCAAAAGTCACTTTCTGCTGGTGTTACAAAAGCCATAAGATGATGCAGTGCACTAGTCGCTTCAGGTTGGTACTGCATACCAATTACCCATTTGTCTTCATCGAATGGCAGTTCGACATCAGCGTATACATAGTCCAAGACGCCGGTCGCCGGGATCTCCTGAGCGGGCGCTTCTACGATAAAATCAGGTTCACCTAGAAGCCATTCTTTGTTCTCGACGTGCACATAATCGGCAAGAGGATCAGGCCCCTCTCCGCGCGGAGCCCCTGCATTGAGCCACTGCACCAGCTTCTGTATATTTTCAGTCTCGATATAACGGGCCGAGGATGAATGCCCTATATCTGGGTCAATTTGTGAGGGCGGCATGCGCTTATTCAGCAACACCTCTTTAATCATAGGAGACCAGCCGAGCAGCGACAAATAGCTATCGATTGCAAATGGCCCTACTCCAAACTCCCTGTGGCAGGTAGCACAATTGTCCAAAATCATTGGGGCAATATCTTCGGAGTAACTAGGCACATTTGCTGAGTAAAGCGCTTTGGCTGGGTATTCAATAGCACAAGAATTGTTGCTTTGGGCATTCACTGTATTGCGAATTGGTTCGTCGGATATCGAAGCCAAAGTCTGCTCTAATTCAGCACCAACCTCGCCGGTATAATAGACAGAAAGACGATCGGGGTTTAGCACCCTTACATCACCCACACTTTCAAATCCTAGCATCTCTGACACGAGCTGCCCGTTGTCCTGCAAAACTGGAATATCTAAGTCGAGATTGTTCAAGGCCTCTCTAGTGGAATCTTGCGAATCAATAAGAAGAAACTCAATACCTTGCTCTGCGTATTGAGATTTCAAGGCTGTATAGCTAGACAGCATGTTGTCCATATTCGAGCAGCTTTTCGAGTAGGACATTAATACAACGGCTTTTCTGTGTTGATAGCGACTCAATTGATGAAAGCCGCCCTCATTATCTAACATTGCGAAATCACCCGTGCGATCCAGTGCCGCATGAGCACTCCCAGTTGCCAGTGCGATACAAACACCAAGGCTTAAAATGGATGCTCTTGTCATAGTAAGTAATACCTCTTTTGATTCACTTGATCGTTTTTTTAGCTTGGGCTTAGCGCATTGGATAATTGCTAACATGTTGGAGATTCGAGGCCGCCCTTGAGCGATTTCGCTCAGTCAATCCCATTCCTCCTAGTGCTGGCCCGCCTTGATTGAATATTCCACCTCTCAGCACAAAGAGCAGGTAGTCTGTTTCATCTTCAAGCTCTACTTCCTTATTGGTAAATCTTTTCACCATACTTGCAATGCTCGCGGCACTATCTGGCACATCAGGGTGCACTAAGATATCGCCGATAACGACCTTCAATGCCGCGATATTGTCGAGCACATAAGCGGCACCTGGATGAAAGCCGTATAGATTTGGTGCAATCACAGGCATGGTCGGAATATCGGTTGGTAGAGACATCAAGCCTCCGTGCGCTGGCGCAATCTTCTCTTCATACAAAGCAGTCACATTATTGATCGATGCTTCCAGTTCATTTTCGTTCTCAGCAATCATGGCAATCTCTAATGTTGCCAATTGCAACCATTGCGACGCCCAAGTTAAACCACTCAATTGAGGAAACCCAACACGAAAAGCATAGGCATATTCGTGCTCGGATAGTAACGCAGACGATTTAGGTGAAGCGGGCACAGACAGTGCATCATCGTCTAAGTATTCTTCCAAGGCCGCATCCACGGCCGAATGTTTATCGTAGAGAGTATCGTCAAGGTAAATTTCTAATAGCTTATTGCCAAAGTCGCGACCACGCTTTAGCACGGAAACAGCGATGGGAGGGATACTGCCATTAGCCTCAAGTACAGACTCAGTTTCTTCTACCGAGTATTCACGCCGCACCATCGCTTGCAATCCTGGTGTTGCACGACTCTCAAACACACGAAATGGACCAAGCATTGCCAAATGATCTGATGCTGTGTGGTAGTGCGAGGTTTCTGCTTCCGAGAGCTCTAATAGGGAATCACGCAACAATACTTTTCCGATCATCGAGTCATTAGAATTGTTACTAGCTACAATTTCATCAAAAACAGCTGCTTGTAGAACCTCGGAGGCATTGAGGTAGCGACTCAACTCAGGAAACCTTGTATCGATCAAATTATTTCCTGTTTGTGCATAAAGTGAGGCGGGTGCCATCAAGCTTGTGAGCGTGAATCCGAGAAGCATACCGTGTAGTGTTTTTTCCATTATTGCCCCCGCGCAGCGTCTGTAACGGCCTGTGGTTTTTCCACTTATTTTAGTGGTATCAAGAATAAAAGCCCTTGTTGTGGAAGTCTATCCTTCTCCCTTGGAAAGGTTTGGCAATATGTGACATTAGCTCTGATCGTCCTCAGATTGCGCTAATTTTAAACCGATCTTTGCAACCCGACCTTGATCTATCTCAGCCACTGTCCATACAAACCCCTGCCATAGCATTTGGTCACCAACCACGGGTTTCCCGCCCATTTTGGCGCGAAAGAATTCACCAATACTTGTCTGCCCATCATCGTCAGCCAAGGTAAAACCATACACCGGAGCAAGATCTCTTAGTTGCGCGTTGGCATCCAATATAAAATCACCAAAAAACCATGTATCGATACTTGAGCTAGGCGCTTGGCTAAACAATTTGCCTAATGCGGGTAGATCATATTCGTGCCCGACAATACATAAAATATCCTCAGCCATGAGCTTCGTACTACCTTTTGGATGGTATAACTCATTGCCGCGAAATAGCGCTGCAACGCGTGTACCTTCGGGCATATGAAGTCGGCGCAGCTCCGTATTGATGCACCACTTTTCCGCGCCTAAACGATACACGAATAACTCCCATTCGCTCGTGGGGTGAATTTCTAAGCCCGAGCGCGCAATGGGGGAGGGTTGCGAGGGCACTTCCACCTTAGCTAATCTTGTTGCCAAAGGCAGCGAACTGCCTTGCACTAGCAGTGACACTAGTACGACAAAGAACGCCAAATTGAAGTACAGCTGAGCGCTCGGCAAGCCTGCCATTATTGGATAGACCGCAAGAATAATAGGGACAGCACCACGCAAACCTACCCACGAGATGAACCAGCGCTCTTTGTTCTTGAATCGGCTAAAAGGTAGCAGCGCCAACCAAACTGCAATCGGTCTGGCAAAAACGATCATCCACAGGGCTAATAACAAGCCAGGAACGATAATGCCGGTTAACTCATTCGGGGAAAGCAATAAGCCCAACACAAGGAACATCCCTATTTGGCTTAACCAAGCCAATCCATCGAAGACACTCAGTATGGAAGTCCGACTTCTAATAGGCTTGTTCCCTAACAGTAGCCCACAGAGGTAAATCGCTAGAATGCCACTACCTCCTAGCATATTGGTCAAGGCAAAAATCAGCAGCCCACCTGAGATAGCAAGCAAGGGATACAAACCGTTGGCTAATGTACTGCGGTTAATCAACTGCAATAACAGCCAACCCCCAGCCAAACCTAAACAAATTCCCACGCCAAATTGTTGCACGAGGTTTACGATGAAGAACCATCCAAATTCACCGCTGCCCGAGGCAATCACCTCAATAAGCGACACGGTTAAAAAAACTGCCATTGGGTCGTTACTGCCGGACTCGATCTCAAGGGTCGCTCCAACACGTTCATTTAGGCTTCGCTGACCCAAGAGGGAGAACACCGCAGCGGCATCGGTAGAACCTACAATAGCCCCTATTAAAAGGCCTTGGATTAGCTCTAGATCAAATAAGTATGCAGCAACCAAACCGGTAAGGCTTGTCGTCAAAACAACCCCTACAGTAGCCAGTGAAAGCGCTGGACCCAGTGCTACTCGGAAGGTCGCCACGCGGGTGCGCATTCCCCCGTCCAACAAGATTATCGCTAACGCTAAATTACTGGCTAAGTAGGCCAAAGAGTAATCATCAAATTGAATACCCCCAATTCCATCTTCACCGGCTAAGACGCCAACTCCTAGAAAAATCACCAAAATAGGGATTCCCAGACGAGAAGACAGCGCACTAAACAATACGCTGAAGCCCACCAACAGAGCGCCAATTAAGAAAAAGCTATTAATACTTCCGACGTCCATCGAAATACTCAAGAGAATTGAAAAAGGAAAGAATAGCAGAGCAAGCGCGAGGAGAGAGAATTTCTCACTCGCTTAAGGGGAACTATCGAGGAAAATCGCTCAACTTAGAGTTCTTTTAAGGAGTCCTTAACGACTTGCAACTCCTGAGCATACTCTTTTAACTTCGCCCGCAATTTCGTATCGATATCGTCATTGAGCCAAGAACTTTCTTCTAAGCTTTCGACTACGCTAACAGAGGCATCGCTGTTCAGGGAGTTCAAATCATCAGAGAGAATACTTTCTGTCATTTTTATGTCGCTCATTGGCGCGATAGCTCCATTTTTTTGTCACACTAGCGCCAAGGTAGCGTTCAAAAAATGAGCAGTCAATATCGCAACGGTCAAAATGCGAACAAGACAACATATGCCCAGAATGTGAACATATGTTGTCAGCCAAGCGGTTAGGCAAACGGATGACGCAAAATTATCGTTTCTTCGCGATCAGGACCCGTTGAGATGATATCGACGGGGGCCTCTATCACTTTCTCGATATAGCTGATGTAATCACGCGCATTTTTAGGTAAGTCATCGAGACTCTTCGCACCGAATGTCGACTCTTTCCAGCCCGGCAACTCAACGTAGATTGGCTCCAACTTTTGGTAAGCGTCCAAATTCATCAAACAAGACGATGTCTCAGAGTCTATGCCCTTATAGCCAGTGCACACTTTGATGGTCTCTAAGCCATCGAGGACATCTAGCTTAGTCAGGCAAATTCCCGATACTGAGTTGATACGAATAGCTAAACGGACAGCAGCGGCATCGAACCAACCACAACGACGATCACGGCCAGTAGTAGCGCCTTTCTCCTTGCCGACTGTAGCAAGATGCGCACCGGTCTCATCAAACAACTCTGTAGGAAACGGCCCAGAACCTACTCGAGTGGTGTAAGCCTTTGTAATGCCCAAGACATAGTCTAAATAAAGCGGCCCAAAACCACTGCCAGTCGCTGTGCCACCAGCTGTAGTGTTTGACGAGGTAACATAGGGATAGGTGCCATGGTCGATATCGAGTAATGAACCTTGCGCCCCTTCAAACAATATATTGTCTTGCGCCTTGCGATGGCCATGCAAAATTTCGATAGTATCGGCGACCATAGGCTTGAGCTGTTCGCCAAGCGCTAAACAGTTTGCCAGTACCTTGTCGTAATCTAGCGCCTCTGCACCATAATAATTCGTCAGCATGAAGTTGTGGTACTCCATCACTTCTTTCAAGCGAGCAGAGAAATGTGCCTCATTGAACAGCTCACCGATACGGATACCGCGGCGCGCCACTTTGTCCTCGTAGGCCGGACCGATACCACGCCCGGTTGTGCCGATTTTTTCATTACCCAGGCGTTTCTCTCGCGCCTGATCCAGAGCGGCATGGGTTGGTAATATCAAAGGGCAAGAAGCACTAATTTTCAATTTCGGACGCACGGACACGCCACGCTCTTCTAGTCGGGCAATCTCGCTCATCAACGCTTCCATGCTGAGTACGACACCGTTACCAATAACACAGCACACACCGTCACGCAGAACGCCAGAAGGAAGTAAGTGCAGCACTGTTTTCTCGCCATTGATCACGAGCGTGTGCCCAGCATTGTGGCCACCCTGGAAGCGCGCAACTACCGCGGCCTGCTCGGTGAGCAAGTCGACGATCTTACCTTTGCCTTCATCGCCCCACTGCGTTCCTAGTACAACTACACTTCTACCCATTTGTAAGCTTCTCTAAAATTAAAAGTATTCAACGTAAACTGCGCCCACACTAGCAACATAGCCCTTCTAAAAGACTAATTAGCGGCACCTACCCAATAAGCGATTTCACCTGCCATTGCTGGCCTTCTCGCACGATCTTTCGATCACATCCCAGACGCTGTGCGTCGTCGCTCCCCCCTGTGGCGAGCTCTACAATCACGCGCTCACCATCAGCTCGCAATTGATTAATTAATTGCTGTAATTGCTCATCCGCATCAAAAGGTGCACAGATAGCCATTGGACGAACAAACACCGCCTTACTTAACTGTGCTAAGACCTTCAGGTCTGCATCGAAACCCGAAGCAGGGCGCGCGCGTCCAAACACATCTCCGATATCATCGAAGCGACCACCTTGAGCGATGGCACGACCATAGACCGGCGTATAGGCTGCAAAGACAATGCCTGTGTGATACTCGTAGCCACGCAGCTCACAAAGATCATAGCCAAGCGACACATTCGGCAAGCGCTGTTTCACACCCTCGGCAATCGAGGCGAGTTCTTGCAATTCTTGTCTCACACTTTCCGGTGCGTCCTTGAACGTTTGTAAAGCCGCGTCCAATACTGATTCATCACCACTGAGGCGTGCCAGTTCGAATATCATTTTACGAATCGCTTGATCTGCAACATGCTGTTCAAGTAGCAGGTCAATTTCATCGTAGGCTTTGCGTTGCAAGGCGTCGAATAGGTCGGTTTCAACCTCTGCGGAAAGCGCTGACTCATTAACTAAACTTCGAAATATTCCCACATGCCCCAAGACAATGTGAATCTCATTTATTTCAGCCAAACGCACAGTGTCATGCATCAAACAAATAAGTTCGACATCGCAACCTACACCTTTGTGGCCAAAGAATTCAGCGCCAATGCGAATAGGAATTCGCGAGGCTAACAAGCCCCTAGGCCGAGTATGTGCCACCGTGTCGGAATAACATAGGCGAACGGGCAAATGCGCACTGTCTTGCCCTCTTTGCGCAAGACAGTGCGCATCAATGCGCGCAACCTGTGGCGTGATGTCCGCACGCAAGCCCATCATACGCCCAGTGAGTTGGTCTGTAATTTTGAAGGTATGCAGATCCAGATCGTGTGACGATCCCACCAGTAATGAGTCGAGATACTCAATGAGAGGAGGGATGACTAAATCGTACCCCCAGCTCGAGTAGAGATCGAGAATTTGACGGCGAAGGGTTTCAAGTCGAAACGCCTCCTCCGGCAGTATTTCCTCTACTCCTTCAGGGAGTAGCCAACGATCACGCACTGACATTATTCATTTCCAATTCGATTTTTTAAAACCAATAGAAGACTTTGACGGCATCGCCATTTCTTCGATCGTAAAAAAACACAAAGACCAGTAGCAACCAAATTGCTACTGGTCTTCAAGACTCTATCTATTACTGAACTTCGCTACCGTTAAGGTATTTGAAGTATTCATTATCTGGATCTATCAAAAGAATATCCCCTTTGTTGGAGAAACTCTCTTGGTACGAATTGATGCTACGAGTAAAGGCGTAAAACTCTTCGTTCTTCGAAAACGCTTCTGCGTACGTTGCCGCAGCAGTGGCATCACCTTCACCACGAATTCGTTCAGCATCTCGATAGGCTTCAACTAGTAATACGGCTTCTTGTCGATCTGCATCAGCTTCGATACCAATCGCCAATTCATTACCGCGTGAACGTAATTGCTGGGCTTCACGTTGACGCTCTGAAGTCATACGCTCGTACACAGAAGAGCGCACATCCAGTGGAAGTTCGATCTGTTTCACGCGCACGTCGATCACCTCGATCCCTAGATCTTCAGCAACCGTTAGGTTGAGTTCACGAGTCAACTCTTCCATCAATAGATCGCGTTGACCAGATACGACTTCTTGCAAATCGCGCTCACCAAACTTATTCCGCAAACCATCATTGATACGCTGCGAAAGCAAATTGTTGGCTCGGCTCTCTTCACCCGTTACGTTCGTGTAATATTTCATAACGTCGACGACTCGCCATTTCGCATAGGAATCAACCACTAACGCTTTTTGCTCAAGCGTAAGATAACGTTGCGCTTCCGCCGTCAGTGTTAATACGCGTGCATCAAACTTACGAACGGTATTGACGTAAGGCAGCTTGAAATGCAAACCAGGCTGCAAGTCTTCCTGCACCACCTGCCCGAAGCGCAGAAGCAGTGCTCGCTCTGTCTCTTTCACAACAAACACAGAGTCAGACGCGACGACTACCAATATAAATAATACTAAGCCTGCAAAAGTACTCTTCATGGCCGAATTCCTCTTGTAGTCGTTTGTGTGCGAGCACGATCAGCTGCCGCCGCATTGCTTTCACGGCTAATTTGCTCTGCAATCTCTCGTAGTTGCTGCGGAGATAATGCCGGGGTATTCGCAGCTCGCGAAGCATTGCCTTGCTCGATGATTTTATCGAGAGGGACATAGAACATATTGTTACCACTCTCAACATCGATCAGCACTTTGCTGCTATTCATCATTACTGACTGCATCGCATCGATATACAAACGCTCACGGGTCACACGTGGCGCCTTCTCATATTCAGCGAGCAACTGTTCAAAACGCGACGCTTCACCTTCAGCTCGCGCAATCACTTCATCTCGATAGGCATTCGCCTGTTCAATAATACGCTGCGCTTCACCGCGGGCGACGGGAACAACGCGATTGGCATAGGCCAAGGCTTCGTTCTGCACACGTTGCTCGTCCTCACGCGCCTTGATCACATCATCGAACGCCCCTTGCACCGCATCAGGCGGCTGAGCATTGCGGAACGTGACTTGGGAAATAAGGATGCCAGACTCATAGCTTTCCATATAGCGTTGTAGGCGCTCACGAACCTCGGCTGCCACTTCCGCACGGCCCTGGGTAAGCACTCTGTCCATCGTCGTGCCACCTGCCACATGGCGAATGGCAGATTCGGCCGCATGGTCAAGGCTCAATTCAGGGTCTCGCACATTCAAGGCAAACTGGATAGGGTCATCGATAAGGTATTGCACATCGATAGAGACATTAACAATGTTCTCGTCAGTGGTGAGCATATCTCTAGAGTAGGAACGCGTGTTCACACGAGTCACGTTGATAATCTCGACCTGATCGATAAAAGGCGGATTCCAGTTCAAACCCGACTGCACAACCTCAGGACGCAACTTACCGAAGCGCAAAACAACGCCACGCTCTGCTTCATCGACTACATAGATACCCGATACAGCCCAAACCAAAACAAGCACGACTACGGCTGCGCCAAGCAATCCTGAGGAAATGCCCGCTCCTGAGCCTCCTGAACCACTGCCACCGGAGCTTCCGCCGGATTTACCGCCACCAAACAAACTATTGAGCTTCCGGGTCACTGTTTTAATGACTTCATCTATATCAGGCGGTTTCTGATCGCCACCACCGCGACCACCGCCGCCCCAAGGGTCGTTACCATTACCTTTATTTCCAGGTTCATTCCAAGCCATTGGCTTCTCCATACCCCAGTCAAAACACGGGGGGTGATTTTAACGAATTATTGTAAATTAACCCAGCTTTTTACCCAGTAGCGATTTATGACTGTGGGCTAGCTGACACTCCTGCTTGCGGGCTATTGGGTGCAATTCCTTCATCGACCAAAATACGGTCTAAATCCTGTCTCGGTAAGCGGATTGCTAAGCTCACAAGACCTTCTGAATCGATATCTTCACGTTGCACAGCGCCTCTTTCGTAGAGCTTGGCGCGCAGCCGCCCTTGCCCTGGCTCGATGACCAGATCCCGTTCCACCACATCATGACCGAGCAACTCGCTAATTGCGCTCAACAGCAACTCTAAGCCATGCCCCGTCTTCGCCGAAACCCAGACTCTTACTGGCTTGCCGTCTTGGTTACGCTCAATAAAAGGCTCGCGTTGGTCCAACAGGTCTATTTTATTGCAGACACGCAAACAAGGCACATCGTCCGCACCGATCTCCGCGAGCACCTCTTCGACTTGCTCAGTAAAGAATTCATGTTGATCATTGGAGACATCGATAACGTGGAGTAGAAGATTCGCCTGCACGGTCTCTTCCAGCGTCGCCCTGAAGGCGGCCACCAGCTTGTGCGGCAAATGACTAATAAAGCCGACCGTATCGGCAAAAATGGCAGCACCAAAATTGGGCACCGATACGCGCCGCAAAGTTGAGTCCAAGGTAGCAAAGAGTTGGTCGGCTGCATAGGTATGCGCGCCTGCCAGAGCATTGAATAGCGAAGACTTCCCCGCGTTGGTATAACCCACAAGTGACACAGTTGGGATATCGGCCCGCTTACGTGAGCGTCGCCCTTGATCACGCTGGCTACGCACTTTCACTAGACTAGCATTAATACTCTTAATGCGCTGCCTAATCATGCGCTGGTCGAGCTCTAGCTGCGTTTCACCTGCACCACGCAAGCCAATACCGCCTTTTTGGCGGTCAAGGTGAGTCCACCCTCGCTTCAAACGAGTAATAGTATGCTCAAGCTGGGCAAGCTCTACTTGCAGCTTACCTTCATAACTGCGAGCGCGCTGCGCAAAAATGTCGAGAATCAAACCGGTGCGGTCGAGCACACGACAGGATAAACGCTTTTCGAGATTGCGCTCTTGGCTAGGGCTCAAGGCGTGATTAAAAAGGACGACTTCTGCTTCGTGCGCCTGCACAGCAGCCGCAATTTCATCCAACTTTCCCGAACCAACAAAGTGGCCAGCATCTGGACTCTTGCGACTGCCTTTTATATAGATGGCCGGAATTGCTCCAGCGGAGAGGACAAGTTCTTCAAACTCGAGTGGGTCCTCTTGCTCTCGCTCTGTTTCCAGATCAATATGCACAAGGACAGCGGTTTCACCGCGATCAGGTCTATCAAAGAACAAAAAAGAACCTCAAATTAGGCAACATTGCCTGGTGCTTCTTCCTCTTCGTCCGCTGCTGCATCGCCAGAACCCTGTGTAGGGATTTTGACGGAGCGTGCAGGCACGACAGTGGAGATTGCATGCTTGTACACCATTTGATTCACGGCATTCTTAAGCAAAATGACGAATTGATCGAACGACTCAATCTGTCCCTGTAGCTTAATGCCACTCACCAAATAAATGGATACTGGGATACGCTCCTTGCGAAGCACATTTAAGAAAGGGTCTTGTAAGGAATGCCCTTTTGACATTGACTTTCTCCTTAACCGTTAATGTAAGCTGGATTTTTCCAGCGTTATAATTCCAAAGAACTCTCTATATTGCGATCTTACTGATTGAATTCAATAGCAGATCCAGAGTTTCTGGGGATTCGCTGTCAAATTTGTGCAGATTATCCCAACTACGCATCCAAGTGATTTGTCGCTTAGCGAGTTGTCGCGTGGCAATAATACCCTGTTCCACCATCGCATCAAAGCTGATTTCACCTGCAATGTGCTGCCACACTTGACGATACCCTACAGCGCGCATCGACGGCATGCTTAAATCGAGATCTCCTCGACCATACAGACCCTCGACTTCTGCCACGAGCCCGGCAGCAATCATGCCTTTAAAACGGCGGGCAATCTTTTCATGTAATACGGCACGATCTGCCGCTTGGATCGCAAAAAAATGCAAATCGAAGGGCAACGCCTCTTGCCCTCCTTGCTGCCTCTCACGCCGATGATGCTCAGTCATCGTCACACCAGAGACTCGATAAACCTCTAGAGCACGCTGCAGTCGCTGCGGATCATTGGGATGAATACGGGCAGCTGAGCCCGGATCAACTGCCTGCAAGGCGGCATGAACAGCTCCCCAACCCTCGCGTTGCGCTAACTCTAGAATCTCCAATCTAACCGACTCATTAGACGCAGGCATCTTCGCCAATCCGTCTCGCAGGGCTTTGAAATAAAGCATTGTGCCACCGACCAAAAGGGGAATTTTTCCGGCAGCGCTGACGGCCTGCATCTCTCGCAGCGCGTCTGTTCGAAACATGGATGCCGAATAGGCCTGCGCTGGGTCGAGAAAGTCAATCAACCGGTGCGGAGCCCGACGCAAGGTGTCAGCATCGGGCTTGCCCGTGCCAATATCCATCTGCTGATAGATTTGTGCCGAATCCACACTAATAATTTCGCATGGCAAGCGACTGACGATGTCTATCGCAAAGTCTGTTTTGCCGACAGCCGTTGGGCCGAGCAAGCAAATTGCCGGCGGTTTTGCTAACACCATGTGTATTCTAACCTTCGTGTTTCATAGGGCGCGAACGCTTGGCTTATTGTCCACGCAAGAATAATTTATCAAGCTGGTCGATACTCTGCAGCACCCATGTTGGCCGCCCATGGTTGCATTGGCCACTGCGCTCGGTGCGCTCCATGTCACGCAACAGAGCATTCATCTCTGGAATTGTTAGTTGTCGATTGGCTCGCACCGAACCATGACAGGCCATCGTCGATAATAATTCATCTTGATAATTGCTCACGCGCTCACTACTACCGTGCTCACGCACGTCGGCCAAAACGTCTCGCACTAGTTGCTCAATATTCGCGGAGCTTAAGATCACAGGAACCTGACGCACCAAGATTGACTCACTCGCCACTCGCTCTACAGCCAAACCCAAATCCAACAATGCCTGCGCTTCTTGCTCGGCGCAATCGGCCTCCGCCTGACTTACAGCGATTGACACTGGCACCAAAAGTGGCTGCGCCCTAATGCCCTCATTCGCCACGGCCTGCTTCATGTGCTCATAGGTGATGCGTTCATGGGCAGCGTGCATATCAACCACCACTAGCCCCTGTTTATTTTGTGCAAGAATATAGATGCCGTGCAGCTGCGCTAATGCGAACCCTAGCGGTGGAATTTCTTCATCTTCGGCCAACTCTTTATACGTTTGCAATTGCTCGGCAATCTGCGCGCCTGTATTGTTCGGACTGGCAAAAGCCCCATACGCATTAGAATGAGAGCTGGCGCCATAAGCAGAGGGACTGAGACTCATACGCCCTTGACCAGAGAACTCACCCATGCTTGTTGCACTGATCGGCGCAAGCATTTCCCCTGTCTCTCTGTCGACAGAGTTCTCTACAGCACCTGGGGTTGTTGCCAACCGATCTTCGGGCCGCACACCTGCCAACGCTTTATGCAAAGCCCTAAATAAAAAATCATGCACCAAGCGCCCATCGCGAAATCGAACTTCATGCTTAGTGGGGTGTACATTCACATCCACCAATGCAGGCTGCAGTTCTAGGTACAATACAAAGGCCGGGTGTCGTCCATGAAACAAAACATCTTGATAAGCCTGTTTCACCGCATGAGTGACTAGTTTGTCACGAATTATTCTGCCATTGACATAGAAATACTGCAGGTCTGCCTGACTGCGCGAAAACGTCGGTAGACTCACCCACCCCCACAGCCGTAAACCAGACGCCTCGATATCGATGTGGATTGCATTTTCAATAAACGCAGGGCCACAGACTAAAGCCACCCGCCGCTGCTGTTCTTGTTCTGTTACCGCTGTTTGCAAATGGTGAATACTGCGCTGGTTATGCCTTAGACTAAAGGCCACATCAAAGCGACTGAGCGCCAAGCGTTTCACCACCTCTTCTAAACGTGCGAACTCAGTTTTCTCGGTGCGCAAAAACTTCTTGCGTGCTGGCGTATTAAAAAATAGATCGCGCACTTCCACGGTCGTACCTTGTGGATGAGACGCCGGGCTCAAGGCCGTATTCATCTCCTGACCTTCGGCCTCAACACGCCACGCATTCTCACCCGGATCATTTTTCGAGTTCGACACCAACTCCAGTCGCGATACCGAACAAATACTGGCTAAGGCTTCGCCTCTAAAACCCAAACTTGCAATGTTTTCTAAATCATCAAGATTGGCAATTTTACTAGTGGCATGCCGACTAAGCGCGAGCCCCAAATCTTCTTTATCAATGCCTGAGCCGTTATCACGAATGCGGATTAGTTTTGTGCCGCCTTGCTCTATGTCGATGTCGATTCTATTGGCACCAGCATCGATACAATTTTCTAGCAGTTCTTTCACCACGGAGGCTGGGCGTTCAACCACTTCCCCCGCAGCTATCTGGTTAGCCAAGCGTTGGCTTAATAAAGCAATACGTGTCATTGATATCCGTTGGCTCGCAATTTGAGCATAGAGTGTTAGGGGGCAGGAATTTTTAAGACCTGCCCGACTTTGATGACGTCACCGCGCAAATTATTGGCAGTTCGCAAACTAGAAAGGCTGACACGATAACGCTCGGCAATACCCGAGAGAGTCTCACCACGTGTGATTTTATGCTCTTTTGGAAGCTGCGCCGCAACCGGGCTCATCATCCCTGGGATCTGCAGCTCTTGGCCAATACGAATAACATCACTGCTCAAAGAGTTTTCCGACCGCAATTGGCTTGTACTCACACCATAACGCTGCGCGATCTCGGAAAGATTATCACCTCGCTGCACCACATAACTACCGCTTAGCAAAGAGCCGACATCCGGTTTAATATTGTTTTGTTTCTGCCAAGAAATTAGAGTGTCCTCGGGAGGCCGGTCGTAAAAATAGGCCATGACTCCCTGCACAATCCCATCGGCCAAACGCCTCTGGTATGAGGCTGTATTCAATTGACGTGCTTCGGCCGGATTCGACAAATACCCCGTCTCTATCAACACAGAAGGAATATCTGGCGAACGCAAAACCCAAAGATTTCCTTGCTGGGTCTTATCGCGGCGTAGTGTCGCAACGCCGCGCAAAGAGTTCAGAATATAGGAGCCAGCGGCAGTACTTTGCTCGATACTCCAAGCCATGGACAAGTCCAAAAGTGTGCGCGCCAAATCATCCTCGATATTGCGCAAACTTGTATCTCCTGCTACACCCCCCAATAGATCAGCACTGTTTTCTTTTTCAGCTACACGGCGCGAATTTTCATCTTCGGCGATGCGTTCGGAAAGAGCATACACCGTGACTCCTTCTGCCCGCGTAGAACTAAAAGAATCAGCATGTATAGAAAGAAATATATCGGCACGATTCTGCCTAGCTATTTGTGGGCGGCGCTGCAGCTGCACAGAATAATCACCGTCTCGCACCATGATCGGTTTATATCCAGGGGCCGACAAAAGCCTATTGTAAATCGCGCGCGAGATTGCAAGCGCGACATCTTTTTCACGAATTTTTTTGTCGTAGCCAAGCGCGCCCGGGTCTTCACCACCATGCCCTGCGTCTATCGCAACAATAATGTCGCGCCGCGAACCGCTTTGTGTATTCGAAACAACTGTTTCAGCAACCGCCGGTGCACTGCCGATATCATACAAATCAACCACTACTCTGTCTTTTTGCTCACCATTGGCAGCAAGACTAAAACTACTTGGGTTTACTTGCCGTGTGAGATCGATGACGACTCGCACATCGGAACCATTGCGCGTAGCACTGCGGATACCTGTCACCGGGCTGTCTTTGAAATCAAACCCAGTTAAGCTAGCAGCAATCGTGGTATTACTAATATCGATAACGATTCGATTGGGGTTCTCAAGTGTAAATAGACTGTATTGAGCTTGCTCATCTAGATCAAACACAATGCGCGTGTAGTCGGGGGCTCGCCATAGGCGAATATCTTCGACTTCTGCGGCATGGGTGAGATTCGCAAAACATAGCAGACCGAGCATAAACGCGCGCAACACACTTCGCCCGCTTACCTTGGAACCTCGTGTGCCCAATCCCGCTTGCATGCGTTTGCTTGAAAACTTCATTCTTCCATCATTCCAATGATTGGCGTTTGTGTCAGTTGCCATAGGGCGGTAGCTATCTTCTCACCATGCTCGGTACATGCTTGCCAATAAATGCGACGAGAACGACCTTCAACAAGTATGTCCAGCTTCATGTCTGGACAGGGCAAATAGCCATTTCCTTTCTCCGCCCATTCAATTACGCACAGATTTTTTTCGTCAAAATAGTCGAAAACCCCAAGAAATTCAACCTCTTCCGGATCAGACAGGCGATACAAGTCGAAATGATAAATATTGAAATCCGCCTCTTCATAAGGCTCAACAAGGGTATAGGTTGGGCTTTTTACCGCCCCATTGAAGCCATAGGCACGCAGCAAACCTCTAGTCAGAGTGGTCTTGCCAGCCCCTAAATCGCCGGATAAAAAAAGCCTCCCACCCACGCTTTTACTGACTCCAGCAGCGGATTCGTGGGTGCTTCGCATCGTCGCGCGTGCAAGCAGACTGCCAAACTTTGCAGTCGCCGCGTCATCTGGGAGAAAACAATTAAACTCAGCCATTAGCATGCAAACATTTCAATGATTATTTCTCAGACCGATTGCGCCGGTCATTTGCTAAACGTCTTATGTAGGGAAGTAGGTCGCTTGCAAGGAGACCCCGCTCACCTCCGGCCGCTGCCGCAAGATCGGCAGCCTCACCATGCACACACACACCGGCGCGCAGGGCATCGACATTGTCCAAGCCTTGGGCAATAAGCCCAGCGATCACGCCCCCAAGAATATCTCCCATCCCACCGCTGGCCATTCCAGGATTACCTTCAGTGCAAACATCAATCTTCACATCGCCCGGTTTGGCTAAAAGCGAGTCATTAGGATAGCAGAGTAGCGTGCCAACGCCTTTGAGTAATACTTTGGCGCTCCAGCGTCGCTGCAACTGCGCAACGGCTGCGAAGCGATCGGCTTGAATCTCTTCGACACTCTTACTGAGCAATCTGGACGCCTCTCCAGGATGCGGCGTCATAATCCATTGTGCCGAACCCTTATATTCTGAGGTATTTGTCGAGACGCCGGCTTCAGGGTCCGGGTAGTCATCCATTGCCAATATATTTAATGCATCCGCATCAAGCACCACTGGCAGATTTCCATCTGCAAACTGCAAGACTTGCCTCAACATGCTATGGGACCAATTGGAATTACCAAGCCCTGGGCCGATCACTACCACGGAGGTTCGCTGCAAGAGTTCTAGCAATTGCTCTGAGCCTTGACCACTCGCCTCATCGACGCCACGCACCATTATTTCTGGGCGGCGAGATAATACCGACCCAACATGCGCAGAGCGAGTTATGAGACTGACTGTGCCAGCCCCGATTCTTAACGCCCCTTCAGCTGCAAGCAAGGCCGCGCCTCCAAATCCGATATCCCCACCCACTACTAATACATTGCCACACTCACCTTTGTGCATACCCAAGGTTCTTGGCTGCAGAAGCTGGGCCAACACATTGATATCAATTCGCGAGCTTGCCGGATGGCTCACAACCGCGTCTTTTTTTAGCGCATCAGGCATACCCAAATCGTGAAAAACGATTTCACCTGCATGCTCGGGGCCCTGCGCGGTAAACAGTCCTTGCTTCAAGCCAACCAAGCATACTGTCATGCTCGCACACACCGCGCTTTCTCTAACCTCTCCGGTGTCACAATTTAAACCAGAAGGGAGATCAACCGAGACAACGGGTATCGATGATTGATTCAACCAATCAATCACTGGCTCATAGCCTGCTCGCAACAGACCTTGATAGCCAGTTCCAAGAAGAGCGTCGATAAAAATGGTTTCTTGCGGAAACTCTGCCGATGCAAGGTGCAAAAGGATGTCACATTGTTTGCAGGAAACGCCAGCGGCCAAAGCTTCATCGCGGGCGCTAGCAGCATCACCGCGCAAACGTTGCGTATCACCACATTCCAACACTTGCACTTTAATTCCCTGAGTGGCCGCCAATAGGGCGATGTAATAACCATCACCGCCGTTATTGCCAGTTCCCACAAAAACTACGATACGTCGAAGTTGCGGCCAACGCTGTAGTACAACACTGAGCACAACTTGCGCGGCGCGGCGCATTAGCTTCAAAGCAGTGATGGGCACATGCTCTATCATTAGCTGGTCAAGCATCCGCACCTGCTCTGCAGTATAAAGCTTGCGTGGCAAATGAATATTCGAATTAGATCTATTCAAGCAGCCTTCCTCTACATCTATTTTTTGGAAGTAATTGATCGAAAGTTTGAAAATTAACGATCAAACTTGTGAATCAAACGTCTTACTAATTGCAAACCAATTTCAAGCTCTTCTACTGGAACATCTTCTGTATTCTCGATTGCCCAAGGGTCTTGGACTGCACGTAATGCGGTGTAAACATTTTGCCCTTCATCAGTCAAACACACCAAAACGGAACGCTTGTGATCCGGGTTTTCCTGATAACGCAATAGCCCATCCTTTTCCATAACGTCTGTAATACGCTGAACCGCCTGCCTAGACTGCCCTAAAACTCTCGCAATGCCCGGCACTGTGACACCCGAGTTTGCCAAAGCGACCACACCAATGACTTTCCATCGCGCACTAGTCAATCCTAATGCCTCCGCCATTTGATCGCCTTCGGCTACCAATAAACCGTTTAACCTAAAAAGAGATAAAACTAGATCGAGAAAAAGTTTGCGCTTTGGAGAATGAGCCATAGGGAGTTCCTATACAAGACGCTTAGACATTAAGCAGCATGTTGTCATTTACACTATATAGTGTCAATCACTCGCATAGCTTTACAAGTAGGGCTAATGTTGCAAACTCCCCGGCGCAAGGGTAGTTTAAGACGCACTGGAGCCAGACAATAAATAGTCTGATGTCGTTTATGCCATGAGCACTGTATTAGCCAGACTTCTCTCTTATATTCTTTGCCACGCAAAGATTGGTGCCATTAGCCTGCTTTTTGCTTTTGCGCCGCCAAGCACAGCGCAGCCATTACTATCGCCACAAACTCCACAGCTCCAAGACGTGGCAGGCGAGTTCGCATTCGTGCGGCTGCAATATGACAACTACTACAATGACGGTTTTGGCTTTGGCACTTGGCGTACTGATTTTCCCAGCGCCGACAGTAACTTCTTGCGCGGTGTCGCACGACTTAGCAATGTTCGCGTTATGAAAGATCCCATCGTGTTGCGCTTCGATGACGAGCGCATCTTCGACTACCCCTTTTTGTACGCTTTGGAAATGGGGCGCAGCGGAGGCCCAGACTTTAGCGCAAAAGAAAAAGCCACTATGCGCGAGTATTTGCTGCGGGGTGGTTTTTTGCTAATCGATGATTTTTGGGGAACAAGACAGTGGGATAATTTTTATCGCGCATTCTCTCAAGTATTCCCTGACCGAGAAATTATCGAACTACCAGCAGACCATGAGATATTTAGAAGTTACTATGATATTTCAGGCCCACAAATGATCCCGGTGATAGGCAACCCTGACAACTATCCTGAACAAGATGTAGATCGTGCTAGCAACCACGCGATCTTAGATGATGCAGGTCGGGTGATGGTGTTAATTAACTGGAATTCAGACATGGGAGATGGATGGGAGCACACCTACGACCCACGCTACCCAACTCGCTATGCCAACTTGGCCTACCAATTGGGCATCAATTATTTAATCTACTCGTTAATTCATTAGCTTCTACGCGGCGGCGTCGGCACGAAGATCTGCGCAATAATCTTGCGCCTCAACGGCAGGGGTGAACCATAAATAGTCGTATGGCGAGCCAGGCTGTAAAGCCTCGACATACTCCAGAGGATCGTTAGACTCCTCACTCAACTCAATGAAAGCAAGACTGATGAGATTGCTTTTCCCTAAAATATAATTGGGTACCCCGAGGTCACGCCTTGCATGAAAGTTGCCTGCGACTAGGACATTCACTCCCGCCCCTGTTTGTGCACCGCTTTCGAGACTCGCAGCCATTTGCGCATCTCTTGATTGTTGCACGCGCAACATCGAAGCGAACTGACTCGCTGGCAACATACCACAATGGCTTTCATCAATTTCCTGCTCTAAGCGTTGCAGCTGCTCCTGACTAAGCACATCTTTAATTGCTTCGCGCGCTTCGCCACCATAAATGGCCATCATCTCATCGCTACTGATATTGCCTATTCGCACGGCCACCTCTTTTTGCAGAAGCTCGTACAGCATTGGCCCGTAATACTCCCAATTCCAACCCGCTTCATCCCATTGCAAATGAACCTTTAGAGCGTCGGGACTTTGCAGAACAGCCGCTGTAACACTCGCGAGCGAGTCTTGTTGTGAACTGTCGAGCATCTCAAAACTGACACTGGCTAGTGCGCCGCGCTCGCGCAATTGCCGCAAAACATAGGCTTGCAAAAGATGGTGATCGGGATTGTCGTGCTTCTCTCCCAATAGCGCATAGTCGGCTTGTGACAACACTTGCAGTAAATCTACGGGGCTTACGCTGCGCCCTTCGGCTACGTTCCAAACACTGCCCGCCAATGGATGCGAGCGATTCAAGGGGGCTTCCCAGCGCGGCAATGAGACTTGTTGTGTGCTGGTACAGCCGCATACTAGCGCGCTAACAATGCAGACGATGGCTACTTTTGTCATGATTTAATCCGGATTCTTGGGGAAATCGTAACTAATCACTTTGCCAATACCAGGCAACACCTCCGCCCAATACTCTACTGGCAACTCTATGCCAACAAGCCCTGCAGTAGGAATATTGTCAATGCCTGCATGTGCAAGATCATTCGCTAGATCGGTTAACGCTGGGTTATGGGCGACGATGATGGCGCACTGAGCGCTTTCATCGAGAAAGCTAACTATCTGCTGCAGCTTTGGACTGCCCGCTAAATAAATTTGTCTATCCTGGAGGATGCTGGCTGGGTCGATGCCTAGCTCAGTACATACGGCAATAGCGGTACTTATTGCACGATTTGCCGGGCTGCTGACAACCTTATCGATAGGCACAGCCTTTGCGAGCATTCTTCGGCCCATTTCCGGCGCGTCGTGCAAACCACGCTCATTAAGGGGTCTATCGTAATCTTTTTGTCCTGGAATAGCCCAACTCGATTTTGCATGCCGCAGCAGATACAGAGTCTTCATAGTGTGGCGATAGCCCGTTTCCTTCTATGTTGTAAGCGCGCAAGCTAAGCCAGCGCAGAAAACATATCTTGTAATGTATTCTACGCGATTCCCCGCAAGCGCGAAACGCAAAGCGTGCATTGCTGGCATTATCTCCAAGCAAAAAAAAGGGAAGAATCAAAAGATCCTTCCCTTAAAGACTTCACTACAACTCTTGGGAGAGTTAACAAGCAGGCGAAATTCACCTACGTCTTGCCATTGCCACGAGGACTCGCGCCCTTATGGCAAATTAGGGTCATGCATTAGCCACTTCGGCCCGCACTCGCTGATCCAAGTCAGCCAGGGCAAAGTGTGCAGATTGCATTGCGCTTTCCATCCAGGCGGTGTGATGACTAATCTGGTCACCAATACACCAGTACGTGCCATTCACTGAAGATTGCAGATTATTGAAAATACGCTCTTCTTCAGGCGTCTGGACACGCCAGCGCGCAGAGCAACCTAGCATGTGATTCATACGGTGCCAGGCGATGGTGATGCCTTTTTCACAATGCTGACGATAATCTGGGTGCACTTTTTCGCCTTGCGCCAACATCATCTCTATGCGCTCTTCCTGCTTCAGGCGCGTATAAGGCATGCCATTGCCATAGTCGTAAGCCGCGAGAATGACACCTTTCTGTTTGTGGATACCGTGGGCGGGGTACCAAATCTGGCGAATAGGTTGGTTAGTCCACGTGATGCCCCCATAGATCCCTTCTTTTTCCCAGAAACGTTCTTTAGCCTGGAAAGCGCCTTTCATGGCAACACCACGGCGGATGTATTTCATATCCTTGGCATAGTCATCGGGTAGGTTGTGCTCAATGCCTGCCATGAAATGCGTCGGAATACTGTTAAAGCAGTAATCTGCCTCAATTGTGTGTCGCTCACCATCGTAGTCGTACTGAACCGTCACACCTTTCTCTTTCAGGTTGATCGCAGTAACCATGGCGCGGAATTTGATTTTATCTTCGATCTGATTCACAAAACCGTAAGGAATACGGTCGTTACCACCGACTGCCTGCATCAGCATTGGGCCAGTTTCGCCTTCGTTGTCAGTAACGACTTGGCGCAACGCAGATGCTTTGAGCAAATCGCGCATTTTGATCATTTCATGCTGTGTCGTGTGGGTGACATAATCACCGGACGCATAACCGGCACGATCACTGCCTGTGTACTTGAAGTCACTGTTCAAGTCACCAAAGCTGCGAATCATATTCATGACGATTTCAGCTTCGTCGTCGCTAAACGGCTCATCGAGCTCGCCGTCTTTCATGGCCTTCGCCATCAATTCAGCCATAAAACCACGCACATTGGTCGACAACTCGCGGTTACGGATCGGCTTACCACCCATAATATTGTCGTCTTGGATCCAAGCGGCTTTGTTTTCATTGATAAACATCTCAAGCTCAACCCCGAGTTCCTTACAGTAGTGCAGAACGTTAGAGTGAGTGCTTGGAATACGTGCAGCGCCGGCATTGAAGTACAGGTGCGGCTCATCATCCCAATCACAATACTGAGGATTGCCTATTTCATCGATCAAGGTGCCAGCACGTACCGTAAAGACACGCCCACCAGCTCGGTGCGATGCTTCTAATACAGTACAGTCATAACCAGCCTTGGTAAGCTCATAGGCAACAGTTAATCCGGAGATACCTGCCCCCAATATCACCGCTTTACGCTTTTGATTGCTCAATTTAAGCAAATCGGGAACTGAAGCTTGGGTGCTACTGGGGATCATGCCCAGCGCACTAGTTATTCCGAGTACGGCAGCAGTACCGCTAGTGGCGGCAATCAAATTCAGAAATTCTCTTCGAGTTACTGGCTTGGACACTTGCTTGATCCTCTTATATCTTTTCCGCGAAATTGTTTTCTCAACCAAAGCCTTCTTTGTGCACATGACGCAAATCAACACGACTTTTTAGGGGTAGGGTGATTATTACGATACCCACACAGAAAGTCCTCCTAAAATCCTTCTGAAAACCTCCTAAACTCCAGTAAAGCGCCTAAATGACTTGCCCTTAGAGCCGCAGCTTATCTTGACCTTCTATCGTTTCTGCGCTCTACTTCACATAATCAATTTGCAAAATCACCGTCTCTGTAGAGGCGAATCGCTTACCTATACCGGTTGAACCGTGACCTCTGATAAATTACAAAAACTGAAAATTGGTGATTGGGACGTCTCGCTGACTACCTGCACACTTAATCAAGGCGATAATGAAGTAAAAATCACGCCGCGAAGCATGGATGTGCTCAACTACTTGGCGGAAAATGCCGGCCAAGTGGTCAGCCATGACGAACTACTTAAACATTTTTGGCACGGTTCATTTCCTTCAGATCATGCCGTCCATAAAGCGATTGCAGAGCTGCGCAGCGCCCTAGGCGATGACGCCCACCACCCAAGCTATATTCGCACCATTCCTAAACGCGGTTACTCCCTCATTGCCAAGGTTCGCCTTGAAGCCTCAGGACCTGTGGTCGATAGCAAAAATCCGAATATCGAAATGACCCACGTGTCGGATACTAAATTCCATGTCAGCGCTTTGCTAGACAAGCGGCTTCTGGCTGGAGGCGCGGCCTTGATTATCTTTTTGGCCGTCATGCTGTGGCCCAGCCATAATGTTATTAGCGACAAAGACGAAATGGTGCGCCTAGCCGTAATGTCGTTCGTTAACCGGGAACTAGATACGAGCAATCAGTTCCTCACCGACGGCTTGCGCGAATCGCTCGTAAATGGCCTCTCCAAATTAAGCCACATGGAAGTACTCTCGCCGGCCAGAGGTTACGAAGAGTTTGATACAAATTCGCGCTCCGATCGCATCGCAGACAGGGCTCGAGCACTCAATGTTGACCATATCTTGCATGGCAGCGTACAAACCGCCGAAAACCGGCTGCGAGTGACAGTTCAGCTTACTCGCGCCTCTGACGGGGTTCATCAATACTCCGAGCAATTTAACCTTCCCTTGGATGACCTCTTTGGCTTACAAGATCAGATTGTATCAAACGTCGTCAGCGCGTTATCTGTGCACTTAGATGAAAGTGAGCGCTCACAAATGCTTGACTGGGGCACTACTAACGCTATTGCCTATGAACGCTTTTTGCGAGGCAACTTCTATTACAATCAGTTTAGCCCCGACGACTTCAAGCGCGCTATCGACTACCATTTGGCTGCGATCGAGCTAGACCCAGGTTTTCTCAACGCTTATCACGGGGCTGCGACAGCGGCTAATAATTTAGCAGTCTATAGCGGCAGCAAAACCATTGAAGAGATGAGTGTCATCATCAATGAGTTACACAGAGAAGTCTCACGCATAGCCCCCGATAGCGACGTCTTGCGCTCCATCAATGAGCTCAAACTCCGCATTAGCGGTGTCAACCAAATTCAACAAGAGATGCAGCTACGTGAACAAATCTTATCGGAGAACCCTCCGAAATACGCTATCGCCCACTATGCACTATTTCTCATAGGCGCTCGGCTATATGACGAGGCGACTCAGCTCCTAGAAAAAGCCGAGGAAGTGGGGCCCTTCGAGATTTCGCCAGATGAAGAATGGAGCTACAAGAACAATGTACAGCCACCTCGTACCATTATTCTCTCAGCCAAAGGTCAACTGCAGGAGCGCCCTTATCATGTTGCTTTTTTAGGCACTGTTGCGACCAACTTAGCGCTTACTGGTGATTTCCGGCAAGCCGAGATGTACCTCAACCGTCAACGTGAGGTCGACGAAGATCAAATACTCTCTCACTACAGCGAGGTAATCATTCGCTTTCTTAAAGGAGAGGTCTCGGTTGGCAATGAGGCTTATGTGCAACTGATGGATAGAGATGATGATTTCAATTTCAGCAAAGGCGCACTGAGCTTCATGCTTGGGGATATCGAAACGGGGGTTGAGCTTTGGAGCAATGTTCCCGCGCCACAAAGACGCCGCCTCTTTAATGTTACCCATTCAGCAGAGAAATACTTTCCCACCGCCGTCATTGAAGATCCACGCTATCTAGAAGTACTGGAATCACTGAATTTCGGTAAGCAATGGCAACGCCGCCTAATTGAGGGGGTTATGCAGATGGAGCCAATCCTCGACGTACAACTTAACCCCAAAACGAAAGCCGCCTACGAAAACAATACTTTTCTGTCCCGTAACAACCTCTGGTCAGAAGAAGAGTGGGCAGAGCTGGAGCAACGCAAACTTACCGGCATGCAACCGCGCCATATCAGAGATTAAGCCCGCCTTGATCCATATCATCCAAACTGCCTAATTCTTACCAAACCTGCGCTATACAAGCCTGTTTTCCCCTCCATACCGTCCCTGCAAGACGAACCGAAAGAGGATGCGCTGGCATTGAAAAACACCCATCGATTTGTCCATAAGCCAGTAAATGCGGTACTTGAACAGTTTGAGGAGGTATTCGGAATGTTTTTAGGAGGACTTTCTCCTACACCCTACTGATAATCAAACGGCTTCAAGTTTGAGTAGCTGGACCCCACAACGCAAAGGCTGCTTAAAACCTCTTTCGCAACTAAAAAGAAACGATTGAAAAAGGGAAATAGAAAATATGAAAATCTCAAACCTGCTGACTATGTCATCGGTTGCCGCTCTCCTAGGATCAGCTGCTGCACTTACGGCACCTGTTGCTATGGCACAGGGCCAAGGCGCTGACATCGAAGAAGTGGTAGTAACTGGTTCACGTCGTGCACCTCGTACGGCTATCGACTCTGCTGCTCCTGTAGACGTGTTCTCCGCAACTGACTTCCAAGACCAAGGTACCGCGGACTTAAACGACCTTCTCCGTAACCTAGTTCCAACATTCAACGTTGATGTTCAAGACATTAACGACTCTAACAGCTTGGTGCGCCCTGCGACTTTGCGCGGCCTACCTGCTGACGACACTCTAGTGTTGGTCAATGGTAAGCGTCGTCACCGCTCGGCAGCCGTACAGTTCGGTCGCCAAGGCACACACTTCGCCGACATCTCTCAAATCCCTCCGATCGCTTTGCGTCAAGTAGAAGTTCTACGTGATGGTGCTGCCGCTCAATACGGTTCAGACGCTATCGCGGGTGTAATTAACTTCATGTTGAAAGAGAACAGCGAAGGCCTCTCTGTTGAATACAAGACTGGTTATCTGTCAGAAACAAACGATGGCGAGCTGAACTATGTAGCCGCTAACGTAGGTCTCCCACTAGGCAGCACTGGTTTCGCCAGCCTAAGCATGGACATGACTGACAACAAAGCAAGCGACCGTAGTATCCAGCGTGCTGACGCCCAAGGCATCATCGATCGCGGCAACACGGCGGTTCCTGTTAATGCACAGACAGCTGGTTTGCCAGACACTGAGATCC
>OJGU01000110.1_pt1 | contig 54641 bp, 27 predicted proteins | sample 1594741 | NCBI WGS metagenome assembly OJGU01 (sample SAMN05416841, study PRJEB24817) | seawater metagenome | isolation source: Sea water | place: Canada:Atlantic | collected 2013-07 | reverse complement strand
AGGTCTCGTGGGCTCGGAGATGTGTATAAGAGACAGCAATTGGGAATTACCTGGAATTCCTCCGTTTGGTCCTGCGGTGATTGACTGGGCAGCCTCTTTCACCGAAGACGTGGATCGTGATGGCGTGCTGACCGCGGAAGAGGATCTTAATAATAATGGCAACACGGACGTTGTTGGCTTCGAAGTGCCAACCGGCGGAGAGCCCGTCGTTTTGGATTTTGACGGGAACCAAAGAATCGGTGTCAGCCTGGAATACGGCCTAGTTAGCTTATTAGATTTCGTTCACCTCGAAGGCAGCTTCGGATTCGAAAAAGGACCGCAGATGCTGGTGGATATCTCGACTGGTTTGCCGAGTGACATTGGCGCTGGTTTGCAGAGCACCTTCGGCAATGCTCTGAACAGCCTGCCTGCTGATATCCGTGGAACGACCGCTATCATTGAAAATGGCTCGGCCATTACGGATGTCGACGTGGCTGGCTTTGTTATCGGGGCCCACCAGGTGAATGCGTTCGTCGGTGTAGGTTTGGAGACTGACTCAGTCGTGATTCCTTCTGATACCTCCCATCGCCCCCTTGGTGACCTATTAGCGAATCCGAGCGACGAACTGATCGGTGCCCGGATGACTGGGCTTGATATTGGAGTCGGTGTCTTTGACGCGACTCTAAATGACTTCCTTCCGGAAGCAGCAGAAATTCCAAGGATGATCACTGCTAAAGCATCGTCTGACGTCGTTGATTTCCTAATGGGGCCATTGAGTGAAGATTTCGTCTTTGAAACAAGAGAGATCCAAGTAGATGTCAATTGGGGTGGAGATTGGTTTGGGGGACTGGGACGACCCATCATCAATTACAAATCCAGTTTCGAAAATGATCCTGGAATCAATGATGGGACGCTGGAAGTGCCAACTGGAAACCAACCAGTTATCTTCGACTATGACGGCCAAGCTCGTTTAGGCGGTGAAATCGGAAAAGTACACTTACAGATATCCGAATTCATTCACATCGCCGGTAGCGTTGCCTTTGAAAAAGGGCCGGTTCATACCGTTAACACTGCAGGTGGTCTGATTGGCCATGATAATGGCAACATTGGCACCTTGCTGGGTGCTCTCGGACTCGACCCCAATACGGATATCCCTGTCTTTGGTCAGACTAAGGATCTCGAGTTCATGACGATGGGAGCCTCCGACGTCCATGCGTTTATTGGTCTGGATGGCCCGTACTGGAATGATGCCGATAATGATTTAGAGATTGATCGCGATCCCGATACAGGGGACATCCTGCCATCAGAAATTAACAGCGATGCTAAAGGCATTGTGATTGATGATTTTGATTTTGGGATGGCCTTCATGAAACCCACCAGCCCGATTGAGTCATTCCAGAAATTCTTCGCCATGAAGGCGACGGCGAATGAAATCAGTTTGAATGGAATTCCAGAGGTCACCTTGCGCGGTGAAGAGTTATTGGTGGAAGTCAATCTTTCCACTCCGACTATTTATGGTCTTTCAGTCTTTCCCGTAGCAGATTTTGCCAACACACCGGAGTTTGCTAGTGAAACCCTCGCCTTATTTGATAACAACCTTGGGCTCAATGAAGCAGTTGATGGCGTTTTGACGTTTGGTGATTTGGCACGATTGAATCAACAGTCAGGAGCCGGACTCGCTGGCTTAGCGGGAGTGGCGTTGAACGATGATACTGCGATTGGGCACGGCGAACTCTTGGAGATTCTTAACACTAATGACACGGGCGATAGCGAAAGCGTAATTGACATCACTGAAGCGGCCGTGCTTTTCAGTGGTGATGAAGATCACGTCGATACTTTCGATACTGATCAAGATGGAAAGATTGACCCTGTTGGCTATGAGGTGAATACCGGCGGCAAGCCGATTTATCTCGCTATGGATTCTCCGGTAATCCGAGCACAAGGTTTTGTCGAACTCGGAATCCTCGATTCACTGACCTTGACGGGTTCTCTTGCCTTCGAGTTAGGCCCAACACAAACAGTTGATCTTACCGGATCTGGTGGCAGCAAGACGGTGACAACCATGACCATCGGCGGAGCAAACCTGACTGCGTTCATTGGTGCTAATGCACCGTATTGGACCGATACGAACGGAAATCAATCCGTTGATCAGGATGAGTTGAATAGCGAATCCATCGGAGTTCATGTTACCGATCTCGATATTGGGTTGGCCTTGATGGCGTCGACCAATATCAACGATCTTGGTGTCTATCTTGCAGGTAAGGCATCGGTGAATAGTTTCGGATTGGTTGGCATTGATTATTTGGATCTCCAGGGCGCATTCGATATCGCGCTTAACGTTGGGCTTGGTACGAGTGGGCTGGAAGTCATCGATTTTGAATCGACATTCGACGAGGATTTAAACGATGACGGGGATTTCAATGATGCCGGCGAGTCGGACAAGAACAACAATGGCACGGTTGAGCAGGGCTTTGAAGTTAACACCGGAGATTCGCAATCTCCTGTCGTTCTCGACTTCAACGACTTTTTGGTCAGCTTCCAGTTCGGTGGATTGTTGACTGTCTATTCGGATGTCGCCAAAACTAATTCAGTCGTCGGGGTGAACGGCCTCGTTCTATTCGAAGTTACTCCTGGTGGCCTTAAAGCATTTGTTGCCGGAGGCGTTGAATTTGGACCCGATGTGGGCAGCACGGGGAGCCAAAAGTTCTTTGATATGAACGCCCTCGGAGGGCTATCTATAACCGGTGATGGTGTCGCTGCTGATCTCGAGATTAGCATTGCCATTGCGAGCGGCGGAGCCCTGGGCGATCTCTCCTTTGGTGCCGGAGCCCAAGCTAGGTTAGTCTTTAATACTACTGGCTATGACCATGATATTACCATCCCAGAACGCTACGCTGCGTTTTTGACGGGCCACGCGGATTTATTGACTTCAAACGAAGGCGCCGAGCTGGGTGCTATCAATGGAGTCGATGTCAATGCACTTGCTGCAATTGGCGGTAACCTCGACTCCCGATTCGCCGTAAACAATAATGGTTCAATCACGTTTACGATTAGTGGGGGTCCCCCTCGTTTTGATGGTTCAAACGGAACTCCTGGTCCTTATTTTGTCGCAACGATCAGTGGCACATTGAGTGTGATGAGTGTCGATTTCGTTGGGAATTTCCGTATCGAAATCAGCGACGATGGGTTCCAACTCTTCGCAGATGCCTCGCTAAATATCGGTGACCCGAGTAGTCCGTTGCTGCGATTTAGTACGGTTGGACTCATTGTGATCAATTCCGACGGTATTGCAGGAAAGTTTGCTCTTACGCTGCAGGCCAACCTTCCCTCAGAGATTGGACTAAGTCTGAACGCGAGTTTCTTATTACAACTAAACACTACCGGCGAAGAGATTAGGTTCGCACTTCCTCCAGCGGTCGGTCCAGTTCCCAACGATTTTGCCAACTCGACCAATGAATTGGTAATCACTGCCGGTGCCCCACTCTTGGGTGGATCTGAAGCCGCCCCCGGAAATTACCTGCTGATTGCCGCTGTTGGCGACTTGGTCTTCCTGAATACTTTAACCCTATCGGGCAGTTTCCAAATGACTGTGGCTTCAACCGGTAACGGTGTTGCAGTCAGCGTTCAGGTTGATACGACCTTATCATTGGGAGCGGTAGGAACGTTCAACGTTCGGGGTGGTTTCCAACTCGATCCGGATGGGGTCGTGGTGAATCTTGGGCTTTCTTACGATACGGCACTAGGAACCAGTTTCTTCGGTATGAGTGGGGACTTTAATCTCGAGCTCAATACCAAATTGACCGATGTGTCCATTGCTCGAGGAAGCACCAACGTAAATCTTCCCGCCAGTACCCTTCGGATTCAGGTGAACAACTTCCAGCTCACCATGGTGGGCTTGACCTTGGATGGTGCTGCAACCATTACCTTCAATACGTCAACAGGCGCTATTGCTGTGAGTGCCGCTGTGGGAACTTCTGTGGTGGTTCCTGGATCCTCAACACCATTGTTTGGTCTGACTGGCACGATGGCGTTTGGCATCGATTCAGATGGATTATACGGAATTGCTGAACTCTCTCTGAATACGAATTCCGTAGCGATTCTCCCAGGCTTTGCATTGAGTGCGAGTTTCGTGCTTGAATTCAATACCGCGGGTGTATCGAAGACGGTCGAGACCTACACCTTCGATGCTACAACGGGTGTTCGAAGCATCAATACGACTGAAGTTGTCTTATCGCCCGAGCTTGTCCGATTAGCGGCTGGTGGCTCCTTAGCTTTTAATCCTAGTGGCGGCGCTGGTGAAGCGTTCACAATGACAGGCAGTTTCGAGTTTGTGCTTTCAAGTAGCTTCATCGAAATCCAAGCCAACGTGGTCGTCGATGTGGCCAATATCGTTGGAGCTCAAGCGAACGCTGCCCTTCGAATCGCCTGGTCCAATGGCCAAACCTATCTTGCCGGCTTTGTCACAATTGGAGTTTCAGCAGGTGGTAGTGGCGGACAAAGTTTGTCGGGAACCGGATTCCAGCTCGACTTCAATATGGGGCTGTATATCAATACCCACTCCTCAGATATAACTTTAGCCGGTGTGACACTCACGGCAGAGACAATCGAGTTGAGGGCAGGTGGCTTCCTCCAACTTAACATTGGTGGTATCGCTGGCTTCCGACTTGAAGGGGACCTGATTGTTTCCGCCAACAATAGCGGATTCAGCGTTCAAGCCGACGGCAACCTTTCCCTAAGGTTTGGTGGAAAGACAATCCTGAGTATGGCTGCCACTGGCGGTTTGATCATCACGAATGTCGGAACGGCCGAGAGTCCAATCTACGTGTTGGCTGGAATTCTAAGCCTAACCCGCGCCGGTAACTTTGGAGTGGCTGGTAATGGGTTCTCACTAGGCGGAACCTTCACGCTCGAAGTCAATACCACGGGTAGTGCTGTCAATTTAGGAAACGCGGGAAGCCTCGAAGCGGGTGTCTTCGCCCGGATACGAGTGGAAAACGCAAGAATGGCCTTCCTTGTCGCCAACTCTGGATTCGTACTTGAGAACGGAACGATCGTCCTCGAGGTAGGAAGCAATGGTTTGGTGGTGGCCGTCGACACGGAATTTAACGTTCTCGCCTTTGGAACCGAAGTGTTCTCATTGGATGCCCTTGGATTCTTGTTGATCAACAGAGATGGCATCGGCGGAAAGATTGCTCTGAGTGCCTTAGTGCAGTCCTCAGCTAGTCAATCGAACTTCGGTATCGGGGGTAACTTCATCTTTGAGTTAAACACGACGAATGCTGCAATTGGTACTGTTCGAGGAGTCGCGGTCAACTTGGCGTCCGGGCCGTACATCAAGTTGGTGGTGAACAATGCCTTTCTGCATCTAGGCCTTAATGGAGATAATCGTTTTAGTCTAGATGGCTCCTTTGTTTTCGAAGCGTCCTCCGTTGGATTGATCCTCGCCGCAACTGGAAAGCTGAGTGCTGTGGTGGCTGGCGCGAATATTCTGACGCTGAACGCAGTCGGATTCCTCTTGATTAACGGTAACGGAATTGCCGCCAAGATTTCTCTGAACCTTGGATCCGGTTCGAACACCTCTGGCACTGGGTTCTCACTGGGTGGGACGTTCGTCTTTGAGTTAAATACAACCGGCCAAGCGATCGGGTCGATCAATGGGATTCGCGTCAATCTCGCCGGGGGCAACTACGCTAAGATTATCCTCAATGGGCATCTGGATCTACTCGCCATCGGGAGCAATAAGTTCCGACTGGATGGTCGGTTCGTTGTCGAAGTCTCGAGCACGGGTTTTGTTCTGGCCGCTGATGCCAATCTCGAAGCGATTGTTGCAAATCAGACCATTTTATCTCTCCGAGCACTAGGATTCCTGCTTATCAATGATCGTGGGATCGCAGCGAAAATTAGTCTCAGCACGGCATATGGAAGTGACACCGGTGGAACGGGCTTTAGTCTTGGTGGCACGTTTAGCTTGGAACTCAATACGACGAATCTAGCGATCGGAACGGTCAATGGAGTCGCCGTCAATCTAGCACCGGGTCGATACGCCAAGCTGATCGTCAATGGTCATGTGGATGTCTCACCGGCCGCTGGGAACAAATTCCGAATCGAAGGCGAACTGATCATCCAGATCTCCGGCGCCGGACTCGAAGTTTCCGCCGACGGTCAGCTCAAAGCCATGGTTGGAAACACAGCCATACTAAGTATTGGTGTGCGCGGGGGCTTGCTGATTGGAACTGACGGAATCGCTGCAAAACTTGCCATCTCAACCTCATTTGGTGGATCCGGATTCAATTTCAAAGGTTCGGCTGTATTCGAGTTGAACACCACTGGTCGATTCGTTGGTGTCATCGCTGACCAGACAGTCAACCTCGCCGCCGGCCCTTATGCTCGTATCAGTATTGACGGCACGCTGAGTGTATTAGGGATCCTGGATGTTAACGGTCAGTTCGATGTGACAATCAGCACTGCGGGTGTCAATGCAAGTGTTGACGGGGTAATACGAGTCTTGGGCATCGATCTGAATTTTAACGGTGGTATTATTATCAATGCCAATGGGTTGGCCTTCCGGGCTGGCCTCACACTCGCCGCCGCTGGTGGTTTCCGTCCGTTTGATGGATTGTCTGTGAATGGTCGATTTACACTGGAAGTTAATACCACCAATCGGGCCGTCACGATTAACAATGTGAACATTGGTCCTCAAACCGCACGAGTCCGAGTGGATGGCGGTTTGAATATTCTTGGATTTACGCTCTCAGGAACACTCTTAATTGAAGCCAATAGCACAGGGTTCCGACTCGAGATTCCCTCAAGCAACCCCTTGTCGCTCAACGTTGGCGGAGTCTTTAATGCGAATGTTCACGGATGGATCTCAGAGAGTGGTTTCCGATTTACGGCCAGTGCCGGCTTCCGGGTGACTGCAGGACCTGCCTATTTGTCTGCTAATGCGTCAATCACACTTGGACACGATATATTCGCCTTCAACGTCAACGGCAGTGCCGGACTCAAGATTGCAGGAATTCGAATTGGTGTGGGTGTTAACGCTAGCGTTAGTATTGAGAGTGGGCGACTGAGGATTAGGGCTAGCGCTTGTGTTGATCTCTTATTGACCGAAGTGTGTGCCACGATAACCTTTAGTTTGGGATCTATCAGTCAACCTGGCGGTGATGAAGCTGACCTCATCCCGGTGTTAGCGAACCGCAATGGATCAGAACTGAGACTCAACGTCGGTTCCCATGCAGGATCCCGTCAAGCTGCCGAATATACCGGAATCACGGATGAGGCCTATGTGGTTGAACATCTCAGTGGTAGCGCTGGAAACGAAACTGTCCGAGTGACGGCCTTTGGGTTTAGCGAGGAACACAGCGGAATCGGTAACATCGTGGCCGACGCTGGAACTGGCACGGATTCGATTATTGTCCGGAATGGCGTTCTTGCTGACGCAACCCTCAGTGGGGGTTCTGGGAATGATATACTCACCTACCACGGATCAGGTACGGCAACGCTAAGTGGTGGCAGTGGGAATGACGATTTGATGGCCACCGGAAGCGGGATGCACACCTTGCTCGGAGGCAGCGAAGATGACGAAATTCTTGGCGGCAGCGGCATCGATATCGCCATTGGTGGCACCGGCATAGATCAAATCAACACTGCGGGTGGCGATGATCGCATCGAGTGGGTGAGTGGTGATGGGTTAGATACCCTGATCGAGGGTGGTTCTGGAAATGATCTCTATCTCGTGACGCTGAGCAATAATAGTGAAACGATTGAATTCGATCCATTTGGTACTGGCTTTGGTCTCAATATCTCCGATGGGGTGCACCCGGTTCTAGGTGTCGAATCGATCGATCTGGATGCTCGAGGACAGGCTGATCGGATCAAGGTAAACTACTTGGCCTCCTCGATCTTGAAGAATTTGGCACTCAATCTCGGAGCGGATACCTCCCATGATACTGTGGCCGTAAATGGAGCGAATGGATCCGACACCTTCAATCTCTCGGCTGACGGGGACGTGGCCGTGGTTGCCCCGGGTAATGGGGTGAATATCCGTTTGACAAATCCGACTTCAAGTTCCGGTGGGACAACCCTCACGCTTAATACTTATAACAGCGCTGATACAGTGAATGTCAGCGATGTGTTGACCGGAGTCGTGACCTATATCAATACGGGAGAGGGGAATGACACGATCAATTTGGGAACCGGTGGAAACCTGGATACGATTGCTGCATTGGTGACCGTTAACGCCGATGGCGGATCGGATACCTTGAACCTCCAGGACTTCAATGGGGGGTCCCAGAATGGCTTCATCACCCTAAATCGTATTTGGGAGTTAGGCATGCCCGGTAGTTCTGCAACGACCAATGGTGTCACCTACAACGCGATTGAAACTCTCAACCTAAGTTTGGCGGACAGCAGCGATACGATAAATGTCCTAAGCACCTCCGGTCTCACGACTCGTATACGCACAGGCAGTGGTAGTGCAGCCAATACGATTAACGTGGGAAGTACGTCTCCGGCTGCCACCGGCAATGTTAATGGAGTCAACGGACACCTGATTGTTGAGGGACAGTCGGCCAACGATACCCTAAATGTTTACGATAAGGACAACGACGGTGCGGAGAATCTGACGATTACGTCAACAAGACTCTACGGTCTGGACCTACCAGGCTCAACAGCCACAGCAAATGGCATTACGTATAATGGATTTGAAGCGGCTAATATTGCTCTCGGGAATCGAAGAGATACGGTAAGTATTCTCAGTACTCATGCCGGCTCGACTACCCTTGATACGGCGGGCGGCGAGGACACGGTAGACATTCTCTCCGTGGCGGGAACGACCACAGTCAATACTGGGGGAGGAAACGACCGAATTACTGTCAGTGACAGAGCCTTATCATCGCCCACACTACCCGCAGGACCTAACACAACGCCGGTGGGTAGTATTGATCAGATCAACGCCCTGTTGACTGTAACCAGCGGCACAGGTGGGGACGATACTCTGAATATCGATGATTCTCGTGCCCCGGCTTCAAACCATAAGAGTGGCGTCTTAACCAATAGCACGCTACGTGGGCTGAATTTGGAACAAGGAATTAACTACTCCGGTTGGGAAAATCTCAACCTGTGGCTCGGCTTTGGTAATAACCATCTGCAAGTCGATAGCACCCACGGCACGACCACCTCGATTCACACAGCCGCGGGTCACGATCGAATCGATCTCAACAGTGTCAGCGGACGATTCAATCTGAATGCAGAACAAGGCAATGATACTGTCAATCTCCGCGGAGCCGATCTGAGCAGTCACCTGGTGATTACCGGTGATATTGGACAAGACACGTTTAACCTAGCAACTCAATCACCGACCCTACCGGATCCTTATCCAACCGGGCTTCAGACCCAACTGGTAACGGCTGACACGGTGAGCAACATTGATGCAGTGCGAGGGTTTGTTGATTTAGACGGTGGCGGCGGCTACGATCGCTTCAACGTTGACGATTCGGCCAATGCTAATGCTAAACAGGGAACACTGACAGAGAACACGATTCGTGGACTTGGTCTGGCTGGTGGCGTGGATTACCACGCTATGGAAGACATGAATCTCTGGCTGGGAACGGGAGCGGATGTTCTGTATGTCGATAGCACTCACAGTGGAACGCTTCAGCTCTATGCAGGAGACGGAAATACCACCACGAATGAACGCGACGATACGATCGCCATTCGAAGCATTGCGAACGTAACTACGGTTCATGGCCATGGCGGTAATGACTTTATTGAAGTGAACGTCACTACCAATACATTGCCCCAGGATGCTTCGTTTAACGGTCTAGCGCCGATCTCCAATTTCTTCCATCGAACCCACCTAAACCAACTAGCGGCGACCTTGAACCTACATGGCGAGGGCGGTAGCGACCATTACACCATCAATCTAGCCCATGAAGGCAATGCACTAGTGAATGTCCATGATAACGGGGCTCCATTTAGTGGGGTGGACACGCTGATTATCAATGGTGCCGACACGGTTGACGGTGTGGATAATGATCCGGATGATACATTCCTATTGCGTAAAGATTTCGTCGCCTTGTTGAACACCTTTGAAAACGACAGTTTCACCTCCGTGGAACGAGTGAATTACGACGAGAACATCAATGCGCGTCTCATTGTGAATGGTTTGGGTGGTGAAGATGCCTTTGCAGCGGACGACAATACCGCTACCACCACCTTGGACGGGGGAGTCGACGATGATGAATTCCAGATTGGCCAAGTCTTCGGAACAGAGCGCGACATCAATGCCAATATTGATCAAAACGAAGTCTTTGATACCTCGCCGGTCGTCATCGGTGTTGTTCGAGCCTTTGATACCAATGAGCTAATTTTTGATCCTGCCGCTCATGAATTCGGAGATATTATTGATACGTCAACAGGACAAACCAGGCGTGAATTGATTATCGAAGAGGTCGGGAAAGCACGAGCAGCGGGTGGTGTGTTAACCGGTATCGCCTATGTCAGTGATGGGGTAACCCACCCGACAACCGTCTTTGGTGGCGAGGGTGCCGATGAAATCAATATCTACCACAACAAGGGAACGCTTCGACTCGAGGGTGAAGGCGGGAATGATGAGTTCACTGTTCGAGCCTTTGTGATTCTTCAAGGATTGGAGCAGGCCGATACCGATGTAAAAGGTGGCGGTGGTGAGGACACTATTAAATATGCGGTCAATGCGCCGGTCAGCATCGATGGTGGCACTGGTTTTGATACTGTCGTTGTGTTGGGCACGCCATTCAGTGATGCCTTTGTCGTCACCCCAGACGGAATCTTTGGAGCAGGGCTTAATGTCAGTTTTGACAATGTTGAAAGTGCCGAACTCGATTCTCTCGAAGGCGATGATGTCATCTTCGTCTTGGGAACGAGCTCCGACATGGTGACCACGGTCATCGGAGGTCAAGGGAACGACATCATCAATGTCGGCGGGGATGTGACTGAAGAAATCGTTTCAAATGATTTACTCGGACGGGCCGGGATTATCAGTCACAACATTACGGCAGGGGATGCAGACTTCTTGGCTGCTGGTATCAATGGACTGGCAACGAACATTCTTTCCGCCGCTGATGGCGCATTGGTGAGTATTGAACCGATCGGGGAACCACTGATTGTCACCGAAGACGGTGTTCTTGCGGAATACTTCATCATGCTGACTGGGCCAACGGCGGCGAACGTTTCAACTCCGGTTTATCTGACCGTGTCAGCTGGCGTTGCTAGTACGAGTGATCGATCTATTGGCGGAGATAGCGTTTTGGTTAAAACGGATAATGGGGTGTTCACCAATGCAGTCGTGCTCACCTTCACTGAGCCCAATGTAAAACAACGGGTTTCGGTCAAAGCTGTTGATGACCAGGGTTTCGAAGGCGAACGCTTAGTGATGTTAAGTCACACGATTGTTAGCGATGTGCCAGGCTACGAGGAGGTTCAGTTGGTGAATACTCCTGTCGTTGTTGTTGACAATGAAAAACCTGGCCTAGAGATTCGTGAATTTGAAGATTTTGGGACCGGCGGGCTCGTGCCGGATCGAATTACTGAAGTCTTGGAAGGACCTCAAGGGTTCTCCGATGTCTATCAATTCGCACTAACGACATCCCCAGCGAATGATGAAACTGTCACGGTGACGCTCCTTCACGATGATCAAGTCAGCCTTTCAGAGACCGTCTTTAGCTTCAATCACCTCAACTGGAATCAGTTTCGCACCGTCACAGTAAGTGCTGTTGATGATCCAGAAGCAGATGGGATCGAAATTTCGGAGATTATCCACAGAGTAGAAAGTGATCAGAACACTGCATTCAACCTGGTCGAAGAAGAGTATCCAGAGTTGGATGTCAAAGTCTTTGATGATGAATCCACTGGCGCTATCGTGCGCGATTCAGGTGGATCCACGATCGTGGTTGTTGGCGGTGACGATGACAGCTATCGCATTCGTTTGATCAACGGTCCCGAGCTTCCGGTGACACTTGAATTAACGACCGACAGTCAAACCAACCTAGCGGCGAATGTTGGGGCCCGGTTCACCGATGCGAATGAGCCGAAAGCCGAATATCGGGATGGAGATGAACTGACCTACTCGCTCACCTTTGATGATTCTAATTGGTCCGAGTGGGTTGAAGTGACGGTATCTGCGAATAGTGCCTTTATTCCGGACCCCTTCAAGCAACCGACCAAGACCTTTGCTCCAGTGGCACAGAATCTTGATGTGATACGAGGCCCACTCATTGTCGACGGTGGCGTTGTGCCCGGTAAAGATCGCTCACTGAATCCCGCAATCGTGTTACCTAGCGAGGATAACCAGCCTGTGAAGAAAGAGGATCCGGTTGGGGATGAATCGCAGCGAATCGATATTCTGAACCTCTACCATAGCGACAACACGGATGCCGATCAGGGTTTGGTAGAAATTCGCAACACAGTGACAACTGTGCCTCATGCCCCGGTCTTGAATGAACTTGGCCAAGTCTTGGGAACTGTAAGCTTGAGTAATCCCGGCCTTGCTTTGACAGGACTCGAAATGGGTGGCCTGCATGTTGTTAATGAGGGGACTCCAGAGGAACCACTCTACCGCTACTACGGCGGTGGAATCACGATGGATCAATTCGAGATCGTTGAATTGCTCCTCGGTAAAGGAGACGAAGAACTTACCATCGAGACCACTTTGGATGGAGCGGTAACGGCTCTTCACGGTGGCGGAGGAAACGATACCTTCGACATCAATGATCGCGGAGACGGTCCACTCATCGTTTATGGAGATTCATCCGAGCAGGGAACACGTTATAGCAATGATGACGGGTCCATCTCTGAACACGGTTCCAGTTTTAATACTCCCGGGAACGACACCATTGACGCTTCGGATATGTTGGCACAAAACGACGCCTTCGCTGGGATAGTAGCCTTCGGAGGTGACGGCAATGACACCATCTTGGGTTCACAGGATAGGGATCATCTTGCAGGCGGTTCCGCTCTTGATCACGACACGATCCAAGGCGAGCAGGGAGATGATCACATCTACGCTGATGGCGAGTTTAATTTTGATCTCATGCTCTTCGCGCAGGATCGAATTGATCCCTTCGACGCGAACACCACAGAGGGCTTAGGTAACATTAACGCCATGTTCGAGGTCGTGGTCGATGCTGTTGCCAGCGCCGATCGGGTTTTCGCAGGTGAAGGCAATGATATCGTCCTGGCGGATCAAGGTCGGATCGATCAAATTCCGGGCACACGCCGTATTCACACAACTGGCAGTATCACCAAGGTACAGACAGTCGGTATCCAGAATGGGGCGGCAGATACGATATTCGGTAATGCCGGAAACGATCTCATCTTTGGAGGCTTTGGGGGGGATACGATCTACGGGGGCAATAGTCTAGGTGGTTCGGCTATCACCTCCTCAGACTCCGATATCATCATCGGTGACAACGGTGTTGCTGACTTCATCGTGACTGATGGGGACGTCGCAACTATAGATTTACTCCACACAACAGATATCACTCCGGGGTCTGCCGGAGACGACACCATCGAAGGCAATGAAGATGACGACCTCGTTCTCGCTGGATTGGGTCGAGACAAGGTTGATCTTCACCAAGGCAACAACATTGCACTCGGTGACAATGGTCGAATCGAATGGGTGAACGGGATCTTGGATCTGATCATCAGCACTGAGGAAGGATCAGACACCACAGCACCAGAAGGCGGAGTGGATATCATTACTTCAGGACTTGGAAATGATATCGTCATCGCTGGGTTCGAAGCGGACGAAGTGACCGCTGAAGGTGGAAACAATCTCATCTTGGGGGATAGTGGCTCCATCGACTACGGCTTTGAGATCGGTGATCTGCAATTGGTTGAAAGCACCGCCTACATTTACGGTGGCAATGACGTGATTCAGACAGGTTTAGGAAATGACATTATTCTCGGTGGGATTGGGTCAGATGAAATCACCGCGCAGGTTGGAGAGGCTTTAGGTGCGGGTATAAGTGACGGTGGGAACATCATTCTGGGTGACAACGGCTTGATCGACTATCTCAACAATGGAGATCTTCTTTCAGATGATATCGATACGATTGATACGCTTGCGGTAGACGAAGGAGGAACCGATACGATTCTGACCGGGGCAGGAGACGATATCATTATCGGTGGCGAAGCGGGCGATGAAATCAACGCTGGTCATGGAACGAATCTAGTAATTGGTGACAACGGTCGAATCACTGCAGCGGTTTCGAACGAAAGCCGATTTGGTCAACAAGCCCTGACACTCGGCTTGGTTGAAACCACGCAATCCTTGATCGGCGGATCAGACATCATTCTGGTCGGCGATGGCGACGATATTGTCCTCGGCGGAATCAATGAAGATGTCATCGCTGGATCATACGATTCGGTTACAGAAAGCTACTCTGCGAGCGAAGGTCACAATATCTTCATCGGTGATAGTGGCCTGATTGACTGGACTGCCGCTGATCACAATGGTGGCCTAGCAGGGGATGACGCAGAACCCAATGATTTGGACCGAATCCGTAGCACCCAAGCCAACCACGGCGGAAACGATCTAATCCTTTCTGGTGCTGGAAACGATATCATCATCGCTGGCGAGGACGGCGAAGTGGTTAGCGATGTCAATGGTGTCAAGACAGTATCTGCCGCAGCATTCGATGGAGACGAGGTTGAAGCTGGTGACGGAAACAATATCGTCATCGGAGACAACGGTGAAATATTTGCTGCCGCTCTAAATGTTCCAAATCAGTTGCTCGTCCTCGGTATGCTGCAATCCATGCCGTCTACCTCATTGATTGGTGGGTCAGATTCAATCATCACGGGCGTCGGATCAGATATCATTATCGGCGGTATCGATGCGGATACCATCTTGGCGAGCGAGGGCGACAATATCGTCATTGGCGATAGCGGTATCGTGGATTGGACGGCCGCTGAACGGGGTGGGACCTTGGCCGGTGACGATACCAATCCAAACGACATTGACCGACTCCTGAGTCTCGATGAGGACCACGGTGGCAACGACACAATCGTGACCGGTGCAGGTAACGACATGATCATCGGTGGTGAAGACGGAGAGTTAATCACCGAGATCGATATCGATGGAGATGCTCTAACCAGCAATGACGTGATCGGTGATGTTTCAGACGGAGACCTTATCGAGGCCGGCGACGGCAACAATTTGGTGGTGGGTGACAACGCGAGTATGTATGCCGCAGGTCAAGACTCACCGCAATTGGCAGGCTTGCCAGTAACCTTTGGCATCTTGGCGACCGGTAACTCACTGATTGGTGGATCGGATCGAATCTATGTAGGATCAGGAGATGACATCGTGTTGGGTGGTATCGACGAGGATATCATTGTTGGAGGGGAGGATGCTCAGGGGAATTACCTGCCAAGTGAAGGCGACAACATTATCCTCGGTGACAGTGGCTATATTGACTGGACCGGAGCCGAGAATCACCACGCTCAAGCCGAAGCAGGTGACGACACCAATGCGGCGGATATCGACCGCATTGTCAGCCTAGATGAGAACCACGGCGGTAACGATTTGATCCTGACCGGAGCTGGCACTGACGTCATCGTCGGTGGCGAGGATGGTGAGATTGTTAATGACGTTGAAGTCAACGGAGTGGTCACGCTGGAACGAGCTGTCGTAAGAGCGACCAGCGATGGTGACACGATCCATGCGGGTAACGGCGATAACCTTGTCCTCGGTGACAACGGCCGAGTGATCGCCGCAGCCGCCAACGGCGCTCATCTCCAGAACATTGCGATCACCTTAGGCTTGGTTGAAACGGGCGATTCCTTGCTCGGTGGTGCAGACACGATCACCACTGGAGTGGGATCGGATATCATCTTAGGTGGCATTGATGGCGACATCATCACCGCCAACGACACGGAATCAGCGGGTAACCCTGATGGCAACAACATCATTATTGGTGATAGTGGCTTGATCGACTGGACCTCATGGGACCGAGAGCCAACTGCCTTGGGTGGCGACACAGATCCAGGTGACATCGACCGCATCTGGAGCAAGGATGAGAACCACGGTGGCAGTGATCAGATCACCACCGGCGAAGGCAACGACATCATCTTGGCGGGTGAAGACGGCGAGAACGTGGATGAAGTCAATATCGTCATACCCGCGGAGCAGGCCCGAGTGGCTACTAACGCAGATATCGCCGCTACCGCAGACGGAGATGTCGTGGTTGCAGGGAACGGCAATAACGTCGTCCTCGGTGACAACGGATTCATCACATCAGCTCTAACCGGAAACCCACAATATGCTGGCTTGAATATCACTCTCGGTTTGGTGCAAACCGGGAACTCACTGATCGGTGGTTCGGATACGATATACGTCGGTAACGGACAAGATATCGTTCTTGGTGGTATTGATGCTGATGTTGTCGCGGCAGGGACGAGCCAAGTGAATGGCGAATTTGTTCTGCTGCCGACTGAAGGGAACAATATTATTATCGGCGATAGTGGCCTGATCGATTGGACCGCCCTTGAGCGCGTTCAAGCCGGTCTTTATGAGGATCGTGCAGGAGACGATCTAGACGCATCTGACATCGATCGAATCGTCAGTCTTGACGAGGATCATGGTGGAAACGACACCATCGTGACTGGTGATGGCAACGATATCGTCATCGGTGGTGAAGATGGTGACTTAATCACCGAGATCGATATTGATGAGAATCCGGTCATTGGTGACACGGTGTCTGATGTGGCGAACGGCGATTCTATCGATGCCAACGATGGTGACAATCTCGTCTTCGGTGATAATGGTCAGATCTTTGCCGCTGCAACGGACGCGCCGCAATATGGCTATAATTCAATCACGCTCGGACTGGTCACGACCACCACGCCTGGAATCGGTGGAAATGATGAGATCATTACGGGCGTTGGATACGACATCATCTTGGGTGGTGTTCTGGAAGATACCATTACGGCCAACGATCACGAAGTGTATGTTCGCGAACCCGGTGCGGGAGATGCCTACAACCATGATATCGATAACATTATACTCGGTGATAACGGCTACATCGATTGGACGGCTAGCGAGCGGGATTACTCATCAAATCCGAGTGCTGGTGATGACAGTGATCCGTCCGATATTGACCGGATCCGAACAACCGATCCGACGATTGGGGCCGATGACTGGATTCAGAGTGGCGCTGGGAACGATTTAATCCTGGCTGGCACCGCGAGTGATACGGTGTATGCGGGTGCTGGCAATGATCTCGTGTTCGGTGATCACGGCGAACTGCTGGCTGTGAGCGGTGGCGGCATTATTGCCCAAGATCTACCATTGTCCGGAACGGGTGCTGGCTACATCGACTCATTTACTTTCAATGCGATCGATACCCAAAACGCTGACGGTGGGGATAATGATATTGTCCATGGTGAAGACGGCGAGGATATCATCTTAGGTCAACAGGGGGCGGATCAGTTGTTTGGTGGTAACGACAATGACGATCTCATTGGTGGTCACAACGTCTTAGGCGGGCACGATGAGGGGGATCGCATTGATGGCGGATCCTACTCCGGCATTGGTGCTGAATTGCCTGCCGCCAACGGCTTGCTTCCAGGTGAGACCGATCACGATGTCATTGCTGGTGACAACGCAATCATCCTGCGTCGAGGAGATTTCGTGAGCCCTCGATTCAGATTGCTAATAGACGGCGTTGTTTATGACCTCGATGCCCTGCTGCAGGTGACGGATGCCAGCCAGCCGAATCCTGATGGCGTTGAAGTAAGGGACGTGTTCCTCTTGGATCACGTGTTCTCAGACGATGGTGATCACTCGAATGATACTCCGGTCGATCAGTATGGAGCAGATATTATTGCGGGTGGTCCTGATAATGATGAAATCTTCGGTCAGCTTGGAGACGATGTGATACAAGGTGACGGACAAGTCTTACGCCTCGGATCGACCACCGAGTCGGACAGTGCTGCGTTCCGCGATGCCGATTCAGGATTGCTGCATGTGACCGATTCTCAGGAACGTGTTAGTGATGGTGATGACTACATTGAGGGCAACGCTGGTAACGATGTCATTTTTGGTAATCTCGGACAGGACGACATCATAGGGGGAAGCTCCGATCTCTTTGGTCTCCACACGCAAGCGGATCGTTGGGATGGATCCGATCTGATCTTCGGTGGCGCCGGTACGGACATCCAGAGGAATGATCTCGGCGATGCGACATGGACTGATGGCGAAGGCTCTCTAATTGTGAATGACCTGAACGGTCATTCACGTGATTCGGATTACATTCTTGGTGACAATGGTAATATCTATCGCTTAGTCGAGGTCCTCGGTAATTCGAGCAACAGCCAGTATCTAAGGTTTAACTACGACAGTGGTACGGATTTCAATGGGGCCGAACGCGGTGATCTTCGTTTGGTTGTCCGTGGGAACGAGAATATCGGTGACCTTGATACGGGAGTTCAGGATTACACGCCGGGTGGTTGGGATTATGATGCTGCCAATACCCTAAACAATTTGGGTGCGGCGGATGAAATTCATGGCGAGTCTGGCGATGATTTCATCTACGGCATGGTCGGCAGTGATGTCTTGTTCGGTGAAGGCCAGGATGACGATATCGTTGGTGGTTACGGGAATGATTGGATCAGTGGTGGAACGGGTGAAGATGGCATCCTCGGTGATGATGGGCGCATCTACACGAGCCGGAATAGCATTCAGGGTGAGCCGCTCTACGGGATTGCTGGTTTTGGTAACCAAGAGCTGGATCTCGAAATTGCCACTCCGGGTGGCTTTCAACAGGCGATTATCAATGTCAGTGGGCAGCTTAAGAAAACTGTCAATCTCACACCATTTAACGTTGCAGGGGTGGAAGCACAGGCGGAGCTAGGAGATTATGTTGTTCTCTTTGAGTCCACAGAATCAGATGATCTAATTTACGGTGGTTGGGGAAGTGATTTCCTCCATGGAGGTTCGGGCGATGACGGGATTTCTGGTGCTGAAGCGCTTTCGCAATTCTACGACCTGCCGTTCAATCCGGGGAATCTCTTGGCTCACGGTGATATTCGTGAGGGTGAGTTTGCTGCCTATGATGAAAACGATCCTCTATCGAAGATATTGGTAGCAGCCAATGCTGAGGGTCATCTTGAGTTCACAAGTGAAGGCTCGGAGTTCTTCTTGAACTTTGGCAATGTCGAAGGGCCACAAGATCTGCACGCCAATGGAGAGAGTTTCGTAGCTATTCCGACTGACGGTGACGATATCATCTTTGGTGACTTGGGGAATGATTGGCTCGTTGGTGGCACTGGCCGAGATAACCTCTATGGAGGGTGGGGTGATGATCTGATGAACGTGGATGACAATCACGATTCAACGATTGAGACTGCCACTCCGCGGGCAAACAATATTCCAGATACCCATCCGTCCTACGAAGATCGTGCCTTCGGTGGCGCTGGGCGTGACGTTTTGATTGCCAATACAGGAGGAGATCGGCTGATTGATTGGGCAGGTGAATTTAATAGTTATCTTGTTCCGTTTGCTCCGTTTGGTATGGCGACCGTTAGCCGTTCGATAGCACCAGCAATTCAAGAGTTTCTTTACGATCTCGCAGAAAACGACGGAGCCGACCCTACCCGAGCTGCAGATACCGGAACGGATGCAGACCGCTTTGGTGAGCCTCAAGGCGAACTTGGTTTGGTGAATCAGAAGGATTTTGCTTGGGGCGATCAGACGGGTTCGCCCGACGATCCTCAACCGGGTAACATCGGAGGTGGTGCGAGAGACGTTCTCCGTGGGGCAGACGATACCCAGGGTGGTGGTGGTAATGACGGCGGTAATGACGGCGGTAATGCTGGTGGCGATGCTGGTGGCGATGGTAACGCCGGTGGCAATGGTAACGCCGGTGGCAATGGTAATGCCGGTGGCAATGGTAATGCCGGTGGCAATGGTAAAGGGAAGAATAAATAGGATCCCTGAGGATCCTTCTTCAGCTTTTCTACCGCTACTGCCCACCGTCCAGAATTATTCTCCGGGCCAAAAGGCAAATCGGAACGATATTCGAGGTCCTTTCGGGTCGTAACTTCGACCGCGACCTGCCTTCGGTCCCTTTGACGTTTCGGTCTTGGATACCGCTTCCACCAAGTAGAAAACGTCGTGCGTTCGGCCCCATGCAAGCCAGCGACCGCTGATACAACATTAAATCATTCCCGTAGTTGATCCTGTCTGCAGGCCGACTGTTTTCTCGTTTTCGTCTGTCCTCTCAATCGGATCTTTGATTCATCTCGTGTCATGACAATACCTGGAATCTGTTCTCTGGTCCTGAGGAGTTGAGTTGTTTGACAAAGGAAGATTTGATGGCAAGGATTACCTGAGGGTGCACTTGATGGGCGTGATGAGTTTGCTGATTCTGTCTGCTCTGAATCGATTTTCTTGAGGTCTTCTGATCAACACATTGACTATGTCTAATATTAATCACGGGGAAGAGACGCTGTTTTTTAACCGTAAGACGGTTCGAGCGCAGAAATTGCCAAAACATTCAGAACCGAGACGGTTTCGCACTTGGGAATATTTGATTTTCGGCCTTTTTGCCAGCGGATTGGCGCTATCGGCTCAGGAATCAGCGGGGGATGCGCCGCTTGGGGGCTCGTGGGTGAGTCGTTTGAGTGGGGCTTATATTCATCAAGGAAAGAGTGATGTCGATGCCGGTGGGGATTTCCGGGTCAACAGCTTTATCTCTCGAGCCTCGATTGGATATCGGCCTGATTATTCGAAGGAGGTTTCTTTCAGCGTGGGGTATAAGCGTGATGAATATGATTTTGGAGGCGTGAGCGGAATCTCGGCCGCTCAACCTTGGGACAATATCGATACCTTGGGGATTGCTGCTCCGACGAGGTGGGCCTTCGGCAACGGGTGGTCCATGCTTGCGATTCCTATGCTTCGGGTGATGGCTGAGGAGGGGGCCGATTGGGGTGATTCGGTTTCTGGTGGTAGTGTTGCAGGTGTTTCCTATCGATTAAGTGATCGTTTAACGATTGGTCCGGGATTTGGCTTGTTAACTCAGATTGAAGATAGTGTGAGTGTTTTCCCGGTCATTATCGTTGATTGGAAGATCACGGATCGTTTGTCCTTAGAAACAGGCCGAGGCTTGGGAGCGTCTCAAGGACCGGGGCTTCTTCTTTCCTATGAGGTAAACCCCTCCTGGAGTTTACTTGCAGGAGGCCGGTTAGAACGACTTCGGTTTCGGCTGAGTCGTCAGGGTCCGGTCCCCAACGGCGTTGGGGAGGATCGAGGAGCACCGCTTTCTATTGGTGCTCGCTATAATTGGAAGCGGAGGGGGGCGGTGACCTTTTTTGCCGGCGTTGATGTGGCCGGTGAGTTGCGCGTGGAGAGTGCCTCGGGACGAGAACTCACTTCGAGCGACTATGATCCAGCGCCCTTTTTGGGATTCTCTGCGAATCTACGCTTCTAGGCCTTAGCCGGTGGTTCAACAGAAATCAGACGCTGCCCCAACGCTTGACCGTATTCGCGGTGCGGTCATGGGAGCCTTTCTTGCGGACGCCCACGCGATGCCGGTACATTGGTACTATGATCGCCGCGCGATGGTACGTGATTACGGTTGGGTAGAGGAGTTTTTGGCGCCACGTAATCCGCATCCTGATAGTATCCTCTGGCGATCTTGTTATCAGGCGCTGAATGCCCGGGGTGAAATCCTACATGACCAAGCCCAGCATTGGGGGCGTCGAGGGGTGCACTATCATCAATACCTCCGTGCTGGTGAGAATACGCTTAATCTCCAGCTATTGGTCTTGCTTCTAAAGTCGATCCGAACAAAAGGGAACTATTGTTCAGACGATTATCTGGATGCCTACCGGGATTTCATGCTGGCGCCGGGGAGTCATCGAGATACTTATGTCGAGGAATGCCATCGGAAGTTTTTTACCAACCACGCCCGTGGAAAGAAGCTACGGAACTGCGGCAGTCCTGACAAACACATCGCGGGGTTGATTGGTGTTGTCGCTCTTTGTGTGATGGGACGCGACGATTTGGATTCGCTTCGTAAGGAAGTTCAGAAACATGTCGGATTGACCCACCCAGATCGTGAGGTGCTTAGGGCTGCGGATGTCTTTGCTCGCATCCTTTGGAACGTCTTGAGAGGGATGGAATTGAGGGGGGCCATCGAATCGTTTGGCAGTGACTTCTTTTCCAAGAAAAAGACGGAACGCTGGCTATCGAGAGATGATGGGCAGACGATAGATCAAGAGTTTAGTCCTGCTTGCTATGTCGATAGAGCCTTTCCAGCTTCCCTCTATCTTGCCTGGAAATATGCGGGCGAGTTGCCTTCAGGTGTGATCGCGAATACGAATGTCGGAGGCGATAACTGTCACCGTGGTGCGGTGATTGGTGCGCTTCTCGGTGCGAGCAATGGCGCGACGAAAATCCCTGAGAATTGGATAGCGAGCCTGAAGCTTTCAAGCGAGCTTATCGGATTGTTCTCTGGGAAAACCGATGAAGGTGAGGAATGAGAGCTCTCGGGTACAACATGATCAATCGGCTAGGAGCTCTTGGGCGTTCGGATACAATAGAGATTGTCGGCCCCTCGTAAGATCAGGGAATCTTCAAGCACGGCAGGGGTAGACCAGAAAAGATCGTCGATTTGATTCCTTCGTAGGACTTCAAACTCAGGCCCTGTCTTGATGATGTGGGTAGCCCCCAACTCGTCGAGGGCGTAGAGCTCGTCATTGGCGATCCAAAGGGAGGCTGCAATGCTACCTGCGTTAGGGAGGCGTTCTTTGTAGAGGCGGTCGCCAGTTTTTGTGTCGTAACAACTTAGGATGCCGGTACCTGCACTAATATAGAGGAACCCATCGTGAGCGACTGGAGAGGAGAGCCCGGGACCGGAACCAGTCCGAGCCCAGGGCGAAAATTTAGAGGCCTGTCCTTTTTGGTAGGGCACCTGGCCCTTGGCTCCAGCCTCGACAGTCGTCAATGGGCCTGCGCTTCCAGGTCCTGAGTTTCCGAAGTAGATTTGATCGCGATCGAAGGCAGGGCTTGAGGAGAAAGATCCTCCGAATCCGCTGAGCTTCCATAGTTCTTTTCCCGTTGTGGGGTCATGCGACGCCACGGTATCAGCCCCACAGAGGATCAGTTCAGTTCCTACGGAGTTTTTCCAAAGGACAGGGGTGCTCCAACTAGTACGGGTGGAGCGATCGAGCTTCCAGGCTTTTTTCCCAGTCGCTGGCTCGATGGCGACCACGAATGATTGCTCATCGTTGTCACATTGAAGGTAGAGGAGATCTTCGCCCAGGGCGAGCGAACTCCCGGCCCCAAATCCATTGCCGGCTTCGAAGGCGCCCAGGTCAAGCTGCCATTGTTCTTCTCCTTCCAAATTGGTGGCAGCTACGATTCCAGCGGCGGCAAAGTAGCTAAAAATGCGGGTGCCGTCGGTGGCGGGTGACGCGGTGGCGTAGGTGTTTGAGGGGTGGATTGTGAAGGCTGGCGTTTTGGTTGTGATGGTTCGACTCCACACTAATTCTCCGTTGGAAAGACTGAGACAGTGAAGTTTGAAGTCTGTATCGGTCATCAGTTTCTTTGAATCGCTGCGGTAAGACCGCATCGAAGACACACCCCTTCTGAATCCGCTGGGTCGAGGTTGCTTAGGGAACTCGGCTGCGGTCACGAAAATGTAGCCTCCCGTGATCACGGGAGAAGACCATCCAGATCCCGGTAGTGGCGTTTTCCAGGCAATGTTTTCGGTGTTGCTCCAGGTGGAGGGGAGCGTTCGCTGGGTTAAGACCCCTGAGCCATTGGGACCGCGAAATTGTGGCCAACTTTGGGCCGAGAGGGAAGCGCTCAAGGTAATCGCGAGGAGGTTGAGTGCAAGGTATTTCATAGGGTAGAAATTCCCTATTTTGGGGGAAAGTCAAATGGGCGTTCTCAGTCCCAAGAGATGGGGGAACGTCGGGCGCTCGGTTTCGGGAAATCTCTGACCGAGGGTTTCTTCTAGGCTATGAAACTTGACAGCTAGGGTGTTGGGAGGGATATCTCTACGTTCTGTTGGAGGGAGTTATGGCGAATTCTGTATTTGATGTCTGCGTGGTTGGAGCTGGGCTGAGTGGGCTCTTGGCTGCTAGAGAACTGAAGAACCGGGGTCTTCGTGTGCTTGTTTTGGACAAGGGACGTGGTGTTGGGGGGCGTCTCTCTCGCAGGAGGACGGATGGAGGCGCCTTTGACCACGGAGCGCAGTATTTTACCGCGCGCTCTGAGGTTTTTCGACGACTTGTAAAGGGGTGGCTCGAAGCGGGGCTCATTCGTGAATGGGCCACGGGATTCAGTCTGCCGGATGGCACCCTCAAGGACGATGGGGAGCCTCGATACAGCGGTGTGACGGGAATGACGAGCGTGCCTAAGTTTCTGGCCCAGGGTCTGGATGTGCAGGTGAACTCAAGGGTCGTGAAAATTGAGGCGCACTCAAGTGGGTGGCAATTGTCGCTTGAGGGAGGAGGCGACTTTCATGGGCGGAGTGTGATTCTGACGGCTCCCGCTCCGCAGTCGCTTCAACTCATGGCTGCAGGGGGAACGGTTCTGCCCGATCAGGTAATGTCTGATCTGAATCGTATTGTTTATGACCCCTGCCTCGCCTTGATGGTGCGGCTTGAGCATGCCAGTCTGATTCCAGAACCGGGGGGTGTCTGGCTTCCGGGCGAGCCCGTCTCCTGGATCGCTGATAATTCTCAGAAAGGAGTCTGTCAGGGGGCGGGCTCAGCGATAACGATTCATGCTGGCCCTCAGTATAGTCGAGAACACTGGGACTCTGCAGAGGCTGAGGTTACCACAACGTTGGTGGCTGAAAGTTCGACGTGGCTGGGAGCTAAACCGATTGAAACTCAGCTCCATCGATGGCTCTACAGCCACCCCTCAGTGCTGTATCCTGATCGATGTTACTGTCAAAATGGGGAGACGCCGCTTGCGCTTGCTGGCGATGGGTTTGGTGGTGCTCGGGTTGAGGGAGCCGCTCTCTCAGGTTTGGCTGTCGCTGATGCGATCGGAGATCGTTTGTGTTAACCGACCTTCGAGGCCTGGTGCTCACGCTTGTGAAGCGCCGGGTTCGGTAGTTTATTATTCCGCAATTTAATATGGGTGCTTTCGAGAAAAAAACGCTTATCAAGGCTTCGGCCGATACTCTCTATCGGTGGCATCTTGAAGACGGGGCTTTTGAAGCATTGACCCCACCCTGGGAGAACGTTCGAGTTCTTTCCCGTCCCGAGCACTTGGATGAAGGTGCGGAGGTGGTATTGCAGATAGCAATGGGGCCCTTTCGAATGCATTGGGTCGCTCTACATTGCCATTTCGAATCGGGACGCCGTTTTGATGATATTCAGAAATCTGGGCCGTTTAGAAAATGGCAGCACTCCCATCGGTTTCTTCCCGTCTCAGCACACTCTGCCTATATGCTGGATTCTATTGAGTACAGATTGCCCGGAGGGGCCCTTATCAATGGGGGCGGAGATTGGTTGGTTCAGCGGAAGCTAAAACGTATGTTTGCCTATCGGCATGAATCGTTGAAGGCCATTTTTGAACCGAAAGATGAGGGGCAAGCCGGAGCTTCCAAGGGATCTCCTTAACTTGCGGCGTTGTTGTTACTGCCGAAGCTCGCGAATGGTTTGTTCTGAGAGCCCCCTGTTTCTTAGCTCGATTATAGAGCGAGCGGAGAGTGCTGGCTTGTCAGGGACGAAGGTCGAGGCGACAAACGCAGGTTGAACGCCGTTCCTCCTCATAAGGATTATATCATCGATCGAGTAGCTGCCGTAACGTCTTAGTTGATTGTAGTAGTTGGCGGAGACACCCATCCGTCGGAGCTGTATGATTCCATTTGCCGTTTCACTTGGATCGACGTCCTTGAGTTCCTTTAGAAAGTCTCCCTGCACTCCCTGTCGCCTGAGACTGACGATATCGTTGGCACCCTTTACGAAATGAAAGCCGTGCGCTGTTCGTGCCAGGCTTGTAGGGACGCCGTATCGTCTCAGGTTCACCAGATCGCTGGACTCCTGGATCTTGGGTAGATCTCGGAGGGCAAGACTCCATTCCGAAGGGACGCCAAAGCGGCGTAATGTGACAATGTCTGAGGCGGAATAGTCGGGATTGAATTCCCGAAACGCTGCCGCGTATTCAGCCGAAACTCCGAAGCGCCGCAGTTCGATGATGGATTCGACTCCAAAGGGCGAAAACTGTCTCACTTGATCAGCGGAGACGCCAAATCGCCTTAATTTGATGACGTCCTCAATCCGTCCTTCAGGTAGGCTGGTGAGGAGTGATTCGGTCTCATCGGCAGTTACCCCATGCTTGATAAGATTCCATAGTCCTCCTCGTGATAAGTCTGCATCGATCTTCGAGAACGGCTCTAGTTGGGTCTGCTCTATCTTGCTCGCAATGGCCCAAATCCATAGGACTGGAGACATCCGTTCGTTCGAAAGTTCAAAGACGAGATCGTCAAACGGGTCGTTGGTGCGGAGCTGGAATTCACCTGACCATTCCTGTCCGGAAGTGTTTCGGTATAGCTCAAGGACACCGCCATCGGATTCGAGACGCCAGACTGGCGCTGAAGCCGGCTGTTCTTCGATGAATTTGAAATCGCGCTGGTTGACAAAGGAGAATAGGTTGTCAACGGATCCGTTGGGACCTGTGACACGGAGATTAATTCCGGTCCCCTGGGGCAGGGGCTGACTCCCGAACGGTACGATCTTCCAGTGGCCTGAACGACCTGGGTGCTCTTTGTCAAAGTAGAGTTCAAGCCTTGGACTCGATACGGTCCGATGCTCGGTACTGTGGCGACACCCGATGGAGACGAAAGAGACGACGACTCCAAATACAAGAGCGAGCAGAGAGTGTTTCATAGTGCGTGGCAATTGATACATCTCTTTCGACGCTCAAGGGCACGAATTATTCAGTGCCTCATTCGTGGTGGCGGTGATTCTACCGCTATGAATGATTACTCTCCAAATACTCGGGTAGCGTCTGGGTGATAAAATAGTTCCACGCATCGATGCAGGCGTCCTCGCTGAAGAGCGGGTTATCCTGCGGAAAACTTTCGTGGCAAACGTGAGTCAACTTCAGTTTTGTTCCGAATGATTCGTGCGAAAGCTCCCAGCTAACTGTTGAGTCGCCGTCGTAACCGTCATATCGCCATCGGTAGACCAGCTTATCGCCAGGAATGACTTCCTTGATATTCCATCGATGTGGGTATTGGGTGCCGTCACACTCGACATCGAAACAGGTTTCGAAACCCACTTCTGGTTTGAATTCCTTGATCGTGTCAAAAAACCATTGGCGCATTGACTCAGGGTCCGTAATCGCCTCCCAGACGGTTTCTTGGGAAGCATTTAAGATTTCTTCAACGACAATCGGGTCACTCGATTTTTCCATGGCATTCAGTTTCGGTGTTGCGGTCTTATCTTTGCCTAGCATTCGCCTCTTGGTCAACCCATGGCTGAGCTTCGGATTCTTTGTGATAAAAAATCGAGGGGATCATGGTTTCTACGGGATCGATTTTGTGCGAAGAACCCGACCGATTATCCCGTTTTTTCACACTCGTGGAGTGCGCTTGCCTTAGGTTGACCTTAGGTAAGCGAGCGGGCTCTGTAAGAATCTCTTTGACAGCTGGGACCCTTATTGAGATGACGTGCGTCATGATGAGTCAAATGAACATGATGCCCAGCTGGAACGCTGTTGGTGGGATTTTCTTAGTTTGGATGAGTGCCCATCTTTCCTTACTTCAAGGAGGGGATTCTAAGAGCTATCCTGTTCTTTCTGGGGTGGGGATTGCGTTGGCTTTGGAAGATGGAGGGATTGTTGTGCGAAAGGTCCTGCCAGGATCACCCGCTTTTAACTCAGGATTCCTTGCCGAAGGGAGTCAATTGGTCTCTGTCGAGACCTTAGGTCGGGTGACGTCCTTGCTTGGGAAGTCAGTTGGTGACGCAGCCAGTTTAATTCGGGGTCCTGTTGGGACGGAGATAACGCTCTATGTGAGATCGACCCTGCAGGAGCGTGTCGTTCCTGTGCGACTCGTGCGTGCGCCGCTCGAAATCGCCGGAGTTCCTGATGCTTCGTATCAATCGTTCATTGGGAAAGCCCTACCCGAATTACCATTGCAGACGTTTGAAGGGGAGGCGAAACGAGAAGAATTGAAGAGGCAGATCGTGGTGTTGGACTTTTGGGCCTCGTGGTGTGCCACTTGCTATGATCCAGTGAGTCGAATGGAGACACTGGTTTCGAAACATCCGCAGTGGCAAGGAAAAGTTGCCTTGGTGGCTGTGTCTATCGATTCGGATCCAAACGTGGCAAAACGGGTGATTCAAAAGAAGGGCTGGGATCTCCTAGAGCACCGACTGCTATCCGTGGAAGCGTTCAATGGGATCGGGCTAAGTGTCATTCCGCTGGTGATCATTCTAGATCAGGAAGGGATCGTTTCGACTATGTCCGGGGCGCACGCGATCGATATTGAGGCCGAAGTGAATGCCTTGCTAGGGTACTAGCCCCAAACAAGGCATTCACTTGTTTGTGAATGATGGGATTATCGATGTTCTCTTAGTTTGAAAGTGCGGTTGGCGTTTGTTTGCTTGCCGTGGTCTAGGATCTCTTGGGCCTGCTTAAGGAGGGCTTTGTTTTGGATCTCTCCGTTGACTTTGAGCTGGTCGTCGGAGAGCTCAATCTCCATTTCTTCAGCGTTGGGGTCGATGATGCCTTCGGAGGCGAGCGCTTCTTTGAGCCGAAGCACCTGCATTTGAGTCTTCTTGGCACGATCGGCGTTCGCTAGCGCTTTCTGGTTCGCGCGGGACGCCTGTGTTGTGACATCAGCCAAGAGCCGTTTCTGTTTCATCATGAGACGTTGATGCGATTCCTGGTTCAGTTGGATCCTTCGTTGGATCTGCTCGTTCTGCCGGGCCAGTTGCTCTTGGAGTTCCTGCTGGTGCTGCGCGATTTCTTGTTGGTGCTGCTGTAGCTCCTGCCTCATCTCCTCGATTAAGAGTCGTTCTCTTTGAAGTTGTTCTCGTGGGTGACTCCTGTTCTTGGAGCGATCAGGTCGTTCGCCCGGTAGGAGTTGGCTGTTCGCGAATTGATTCTGGGTTGGCTTTGGTAGGAGGGATTCCTGAACTCGTGGAACACTCGAGCGCCGCTTGTTCCCCGCTGAGAATCGTTCACGAGGACGTTGGTTAATCTGCCTGCTAGACTCTGGCTGGCGCAATCGTTGTTTTGAAAGCCTTTCGCTATTTGGGCTCAGTAAGCGTTCCTCAGGGAAGGCTTCAAGGTTTGTCCAGGGAGGTGTGCCGGATGAGTTTTCAATCGGCCGTTCCGTTGCAGTGCCTTCAACCTTAGATAGGAGGCGTTCATACTGTTGAATGAGCGTTTGGTATTCTTGGCTGTCCGCTTCGAAACGGTGGATCTCGCCGTTGCGCCGGATCGTGAGTTGGTCGTCTTCGATCTCGAAGGTGAGTTTCTCTTTCTTTGCCTTTTTAAGCTTAGATTTCCCGACGTTCTCTCCGTAGCCCGTGAGAGAAATTGTGATCAGTGAGAGGGTCAAAGTAGCGAGGGTAAGTCCAGTCCGCCAGGGGGCCGGCTGGAAGGTGCCGTTGTGTTTCATTTGTTGTATTCTCTTTCGTAGATGGGTTTGTTTTGAGTGAAAGGTGACTTGGGGGGAAAGCATGGGGTACTTGGCGACGAACTCGGCAACACGCACCAGAAGTTCGGCATACTGTCGCTTGGAGCAGTGACTGGTGGCGAGGACGGCTTGATCACAAAGATACTCTCTATCGAGCTCGATGCAGCGATCGAGCCAGTGAACGCAAGGATTGTAGAAAAAGACGATGCGTACCAGTTTTTGCAGGACGTTAGTTTGGAAATCTCGCCGCCGGATATGGTGGATTTCATGGCGTAGGATCAGATCTGTGTCCCTTTCCGACAGGTCTTGGAGAAGGCGGGATGGCATGATGATTCTCGCCTTACTGAAGCCGTAGCTAAAAGGAGAGACGTTGAGTCTGGCTAGGAGGACCCGAATGGGTTTGCGGAGTCCTAGCTCTTGGGCAAACTCATTCAAACGAGTTTGGATTTCAGGATGGGGCGTGCCCTCGAGAATGAAGAGCTGGGTGAATCTCGTCCAGAATCGTGCCGAGAGAAAAAAGACACCCAGGATGCTCAAGGCTACTGAGCCCCATAAGCCATAGCGGACGGTGAGATGAAGACGGCTAACGGGCGCGTTTGCGGTTTCAGTTTCTAAGGCCTCAAGCAAGACGGATCCTGAATAGATGCTAACTGTGACGGGCTGAGTGATGGAACGGGCAATAGGATGGTTGAGTGCTAGTGCGATAAGAATGGACAGGGGGAGCACGGCGAGAAACCCTAGTTGAGCAGCGTAGCGGGTCTTTGGTGTCATTCCTTTCATCAGGGGGTAACTCACCAGAAAGCCGAGAGCCCAGACGAGATTTGCCTGAAACAGGAAGAGAGCCAGTCGTGGGAGCGAGTCAAAAGGAAGTGTCATGATTCATCCATTTCATCAAGAAGCCTGCGGATCTGGCTGAGCTCATCCTTCGAGATACGCTCCGAATTGACGAGCGATTGGACGAGGTCGACGCTTGAGCCTTCAAAGACTCGATCAAGCGTTCGTTCGAGAAGAGACTGTTGGAGGGACTCGGGTGCAACATCGGGTTTGTAGAGATACTTTTTGCCACTGCGTTCGAACTTGAGGAACCCTTTGTCAGCAAGGTTCTTCATGAGAGTCATGACCGAGGTATAGGCAGTCTTGCGCTCCTTATTGATCTCGTCCATTACGTCTTGAACAGAGGCAGTGCCTAGGCGACAGACGATCTTGAAGATCTCCAATTCAACTTTTCCGAGACGGTTAAGATCCATAACTCAATTCCATTGCTACTAATGTATTAGTAGAAAAAGAAAAGATGTCAAGGGGCAGCGTAAAACTTTCTTTTCAGTGAGGGTCACTTCGTAAATGAACCCCACGTCACCATTAGCAGCTGGGAGGTCACCTATCAGAGATGATGGTGCCACTCCAAACAAGAGCTGCTTTGGCTGTTGAACGACGGTTCTGGATATGGGAGGCCCGTGCATTGAAGCGTCCAATAGAAAGGGACAACGCACGTTCACAATGCCGGACCGAGTCCAAGTCCCTTGGTTCGGTTTATCGCAGAGGGTGATCCCGATGCCGCTGTTCGAATCGGTAATGAGATCGTTGACCATGTCGGCATTCTCAGCACGTTCCCAGAGATCGGCCCAATCTTTCGAAAACGAACCACTGGGGGGTGCTCGGCAGATTACATGCCGGCCCGTTCGAATCTTCGATCGAGTTCATCAGAGCGACGAACACGTAGAGATCATACATGTCTGGCATGGAACACGTCGCGACCCTGGGCAGCTGAGGTTACAGATGACGGGTGTGACAATGCGAAGCCATAAGGAGGCGTTTGGGTAACATCTCGAGATTCGAGAATTTGAAGAGGAAAAACTCTGGCTGCTAGCCTGAATTCCTGAATCACGAGACGTGCCACCGCCGACCTAACCGCAATAGTTCACCTTTCTCTACTCCAACGTGATTCCCTCCGGCCATTCCGCTCCTTCATCAATCCAGGTGATTAGTTTTTGGACCTGATCGGGTGTTAGTTTTGGATAGTTTTTACGCTTAACCAAAGGGGGCATTTCCATGTCTTCTATTTGATCGGTAACGTGGCGTACCAAGAGGCTTTTAGCGCCTTGACCAAGCTCGATGGCGGCCCTGCCGCTCCTTCCACCAATGATAATCGAGTTACGATCGGTCATTTTGAATTCCCCCTTATTCATTTGAGTGTCATGACAGTCCAAGCAAGAAGTCTCCAGCAGCGGGCGAATATCCTGCTCAAAATCAACCGTCCGAGTTCCGTCAAATTCGAATAATAAGCCGTTACCGGACTCTGTGGAGCGCTGGTTCATGAGATAATTCGAATTGATGGTTTCTACAGTTTGGGAATCTCTAATTCGTTGATCAACCACGGGGTCTAATGAAAGCGCAAGGCTGGCAGCCGCCATCGCCGTTCCGGCTGCCGAAATCCATTGATGTCTACCAAATGGAAACTGACTGTCAAAGTGCGGGATAGAAGGATCTGAACGGCTGTAAACAAACCAAGATCCGTCCTCAAACTGAGTATTGAGCAGAAACTGAACTCCCTGGGTATAGACATCACTGTCAACATTCATCCCAGCAGCCTGAAGTGCTAACAGGGCTAACCCTGTTGCCCAGGCATCGCTCGGTAACGTCTCCAATTGTGACCATCCGCCGTCGGCATTTTGAGTTTCTGTAAGGTCCAGCATTCCCTCTTCTAGAACGTTTGGTTCTGCTTCGGCCCAAGCCAATCCCAGTAAGCGAAACGCTGAATGGGTATGAATGTCTCCAGGATGTTTTTCCAACCAAAGCCGTGCGCGATCAATGCGCTCAAGCATCTCTTCCTCTCTTCCTGGCAAGGGATACGACTTGAGTGCCCTCAGCGATAGGGCAGTTCCTTGATGAGCCCCATCCTGGATTGGCATCCGCGGACTATGCCCGTGCCATTGCCCGTCTGGCAACTGGCTGCCAGCCAAATACCAGACTCCTGCCTTCGTGACAGAATTGGCAGGTAAACCCTGTGCGGACCAAGCCCAAAGAAGGTATCCAGTTGCTTTGGATGGATCGCCACTAAATCCACGTGACCGATCATAAGCATTTGCGCTTTGTCCACGTCTATGACGTTTCCACTGTCTCGCTACAATTCTATCCCAGGACGCGTGTTGAACTTCAACACCTCGTGTCGAGGCAATAGACGCTGCAATAGCAGGGAGATCCTGATGGTGGCAGGATGTGCAGTTCTTTTTGTTTTTTAAGAATAAATCCGAACTCTGAAAAAGCAGGTCAAGACTCTTACTGACCGCGGTTTTGACAATGCCTGAACGGTTTTCATCAGTAAGTTGAACAGAATTGTCAGGTATCAAACGCTTCTTGGGGGTTAAAGAAGGTTCTAGGCCCTCATTTAACAGCAATTGCCCTGATTTTTTAAAGCCACGGAGATTCAAGAGATCCAATGCGTTAAGACCAAAATACGCAGTTTTATTCAAATCCACTCCCCGATCTATCAACGTCTTCAATAGATTGGTATCCCATTCCACGTCGGAGAATGCTGCTCCAATCAAGTCCGAGACCTTTGCCCCTCTATTTATCAAATCTTGAGCCAAGGAAGGTAGCGGATACCAAATTGCTTCACTTAACCCTTGATTCAAAGTCTCTTCGTCCAAATTCTCTGAACCATCCCAGTTCAATATATAGGAAGCAACATCACTATGACCATAGCCAATGGCATTTGCCAGTGCTTGTCTAAGGGGAAGATCGCTACGGCCATTCCTTTTGTAGTAATTGAGAAAGATCTTTACTGATTCCAAGCAGCCATGTTTAGCCGCTAATTCAAAGGGTAATCCATCTCTTGCCTTAATCGAATCGTCAGCACCTGCCTTGAGTAAAAAAGCGACACTATCAGCTCCATCAGTGTGACTAGAGGCAGCGGACAAAGGAGTGGCGCTAGGCCGACTTGGTCTCGATTGTACATTTACTTCAGCACCTTTAAGAATGAGATACCTGACCTTATCGACATCCGCTGCACCCCATATTAAAGCGCAAGCTCCATAGTCATTCGCAAGATTGGGATCAGCTCCGGCTTCCAAGAGAATATGCACGCCCTCAGCGTCACCGTGAAGAGCTGCATACATGAGTAAGGTGGTCCCATCGCTTGCTCGCAAATTTGGGGAGAGTCCCTCACGCAGCATCAACACAAGCCAATCATTCTCCCGTCTTTCAACTGCGCGAAAAGCCAAGTGATCGACATCACCCGGATATGTGATTGGGATCTCCTGTGTTTTGCCTAAGAACGCAAAAATGAAACCTAAACAAAACACCAGATTGCAGGTAACCTTACGCTTGAATATGCTTGGGGTTAAACATCGTGCGTCGGGATTCACGTCGCTAAGAGTTAATGCGAGTAGGAAAAAGTCAAATCAAATGTAAGCGTCTTAGGAAACCTAGATAGGCGAATATGGGAGATTGTTGTACACATCTGGGCGAGGTTTTCGGTCGACCCGAAGACATGGCGTGAGGTAGCACTTGTTAGCATCGATCGAAGTGCGATCGACACCCTAGTCGTAAGATCACCGGACGACGTCATAGAAGACTCGATCGGCTTTTTTCGCCTTCAGGTAATCCGCCGAAATCTCAGCAATCGAGGCCACGCCAAACCGGTCGGTGAGCCCGGTCTACGTAGAATTGAGATTGCATCGCCATCGGTTTCGCCCGGCTCATTACGTCAAGCCAACCAGCAGTCACGTCAGATCATTAGGATCGGGCTGTGGAGTTGGTGATCCACCTTCGGGAACCTTTCGTAGCCGGTGAGTGAGTTGGGATCACGTCTTCACTTGCTGCCTGGGTTGACCTGAACGTTGGCACCAGGAGGTTAGGCGTTTGGGTGTTGAGTCAGATGTAGGCGAAAGATGATCGAAAAAAACACGATCGGCAACCGATACTCTGTCTTCAAACCATCAGTGATCATTAAAGAAAGAGTCGGAACGAATCCGACGAGTTTAGCGAGGGTTCGTAGCCGAGAAGCCAAGTCGTGCATCATCCCCTTCCAAAGGTGGCCTGCCAGCTGCTTTTGGTTGGACTGTAAGTTCTTATCGGTAGCGGGATCAGTGCGGAAGTGAGTGAATGTTAGTCGCGGTATTTATCGAGAGACTGCCACTCTGTCATGCCCTCTTGCCAATAGTACGACTCTGGGTAGAGGGCGGATACTTGGAGCATCGACCGAATTTCCTTGGGAGAATAGGGGCCCAGCTTCTGTCCATCCTGCTGGACGTAGATGCAGCGATGGTCCATCGAAGGTTCTGAGTCCATATCCTTACGACTATTTTTCCTCGAGCTGGATTGGATGGCTCGGAGGCCTACAGCGATCACTAGTCCTGCAATCGCACCGCCGATGTGGGCTCCGAATGCGATTCCACCGCCCGCATGAGGATTGATGGTATTGACAACAAATCCTATGACGTCTTTGAGAAACCAAAACGAAATAACCAGCCACGACGGGAGGGTGAATTCGCCGTTAAGGAAGGGAATAAAAAGCCAGAGAAAATAGCGAAATTGAACCTGCGTTTGAGGCTGCAATATGACAAAGGCACCCACACACGATGAAATGGCTCCTGAGGCTCCGACCATGGGGATGTCGGCAGAACTAGGTGCCGAGAAAATAATGTGAACTGCTGCGGCAGCCAGACCGCCAATCAAGAAGAACGCTGCGAACTTCACGCGTCCGATCATGTCCTCAATCACGGCTCCGAATAAAAAGAGATAGACCATATTTCCTAGAAGATGGAGGAAGCCTGCATGGAGAAACATGTGCGAGACCCAGGTCGTTGGAGTCGCTCGGTTGGGAACGAGACCAAAACGGTCGATCATGGGATCACTCAGCTGATTGATGGTGCCGATCTGTTCGACGAAAAGGTAGACTCCCAACAAATACAATCCGGTGCACAATCCAATGATCGAGAACGTGACGATTGGCCATCGATCTGTCCGGTAGTCAACTCCAACTGGAATTAAGAAAAACATGCTAGTGAGAGTTTGATTCTAGCTCGTTGTTTTCTCTTCGCGCGGAGGGTCGCAGAGGGGCAGTCTGAGGGTGAATTGACTTCCCTTACCCCATTCGCTTTTTGCCTTGATAGCACCGTTCTGAGCCTCCATCAAGGCCTTACAAATGGCAAGGCCCAGGCCGGAACCCCCTTGGTTTCGGGCGCGGGCCTTGTCGACACGGAAGAAGCGCTCGAAGATGTGCTCTAGATCTTCCGGAGGAATCCCCGGGCCCGCATCGACCACATGGAGGGCTGCGGTCGCCTTGTTTTCCTCAAGGGTCATGGTGATCGAGTGGCTTCCTGGACAGTAACGGATCGCGTTGATGAGCAGATTTGAAATCACTTGTTGCGTCCAGCCAGGGACACCTAGAACGGCGCAAGATCCTTGAGGTAGTTGAATCTTGATTTCTGATTCATTGGCAAGCGGAAGGACCAGTTCTCGGGCTGCCTTAGCGACCTGAATGAGATCGAAATTCGTGGGCGTGATTCTCGCCTCCCCTGAGTCGATTCTCGCCAACTCAAGAAGGGATTCCACGAGGTCTCCCATCCGTTCCGCGTTGCGTTGGCAAAGTTCCAAGGCTTCTCGGTATTCGGCGACGCTTCGATCCCGGCTAAGGGTGAGCTGCGTTTTGGATCGAATGATTGAAATGGGTGTGCGAAGTTCGTGCGAGGCATCACCGGTGAAACGTACTTGTTGAGCGAAGGCGTTCTCCAGTTGGCGAAAAGTGTCATTGAGGGTTTGAGAGAGCTGTCCCAGCTCGCTCTCGGTTACTTTGATGGGAATTCGTTCCTGAAGTTTTCCCTGGGAGATCGCTTGAGCGGTGCTACTGATATGAGCGATCGGACGAAGCGATCGGCTAATGATCCACCAGCCTCCGAGAAGGCTCAGCGCCAAAACCGAAGTTCCGATTCCGATGAGTTTGAGACCAAGTGATTGGAATCTCGTCTCATGGGGGGCGAGCGGTAGACCGACAAGGACGGTTGTTCCTTCAGGAAGTATATGGTGAAACTCCCTGTGATTGTCTCGCGTTCTAAAACGGGACGAGCTGCGATCTCTCCGGGGAAAAGGAATAGGAAACGGTGCGCTTGCAGAAAAGGTGAGGATATTTCCGCGGGGATCCCAGATTGCATAGTATGCTTTGGTATCTCCTTCTGGCTCAAAGAACGGAGCTAGGTCTGCTTGCAGATCGAGTTCCTGAAGCCAATTCGTTTTCCAAGAGTCTGGAGAGGAATTGAATGCGCGAGCGCGCTGTTGATGGAAGGCATCAGAGATTCGGGGAGACCAACGCTGAAGTTGACGGTCGAGCCGAATCCAAGCTTGTTCGCGTTCGACGGAGTAGAACGCAGCTAGAAGCCCGGTGACGACAAGGAAAAGAAGGAGTCCGTGCCACAGCTGTAGGGTCCAACGCAGAGACTGTGGAAAGAGTTTCATGCGTCGATGCTGTATCCTTGTCCTCGTCTTGTCGTGATCATCGTAGCGCCGAGTTTCTTGCGAAGATTCGAGACGTGGACATCGAGTAGGTTTGAGAGGGACGAGTCGTTTTCATCGAAAAGATGATCGTAGAGCTCACTGCGACTTATGACCTGCCCACGATGTTGAGCGAGATACTCCAAGAGGGCGTATTCTCGACTCGTGAGGAGGATCGGCCCACGGGACGAGTGGACTGTTTTTGCAGCGGTGTTGATCTTGAATCCTGTGATCTCAATTGTTGAAGACGCTTGACCGGCAGCTCTTCGGATCAGTGCGCGCAGGCGAGCCAAGAGTTCGTTAAGGTCGAATGGTTTGGTAAGGTAGTCATCAGCGCCGGCGTCGAGTCCGTGAATTCTATCGGCGATCGCGTCGCGAGCCGTGAGCATGAGTACGGGAGTCTTTTTGACCTTCCGGAGTTGTTCCAATACCTGGCAGCCGTCTAGTTTCGGGAGCATGATATCAAGAATCATGGCATCATAGTTGGTCGACTCGGCTTTGTAGAGGCCCTCTTCGCCGTCGCTCGCGGTGTCGACCGCGAATCCTTCTTCTCTAACCGATTGGGCGAGGCTGGAGAGAAGGTCGGGTTCGTCTTCAACTATGAGGATGCGCATGGTTCCGTTCCATCAATCGAACGAAAAGCTCTCCTCGTCAAGCCTAGGAACAAGGCGAGGGCATTTTTTGAAAACAAGGGCGAAACTTAACCTTAACTTAAGGTTAAGTTTGCTAGGCTCCGCCGAGAAATGAATAGGAATTTTATCATACTTATGGTGTCTGGGCTCATAGGAGCATCCGCATTAGCATGGGCTCAAAACGGTCCTCCTCCTGGAGGACAGACGATGGACCAAGCCCCGGTGCAGCAGGGAAATGCGTTCACCGTTCCCAATCCGTCTGTGGTTCGTCGTGGAGAAACGGTGGACCTTCAATTCTCTTTCGAGACAGGGATTCTGGCTCCTCCGGCTCAGGTGAACCCCCGTTCTGCCAATCTTGGCGACCTGTCAGCTGAGCTGATCACACGGAGCGGAAATGATCTCAGTGCTCGTTTTGTCATTGGAGCAACAGTGGCACTTGGAATGGCCGACCTAGCGGTTGTTTTCCCAGCCCCTGCGGGAACCGTGACTTTTGAGAGAGTTGGTGCGGTCACGATTCTTGCCGCTGATGATACAAGTGACTCCCCTGTGGAAGAGCCCCCGGTCCCGGAAACTATCGAGGAAGAAATGGATTCTGAACCGATGTCCAGCGTTCCGGCTCTTTTGAGTGTTCAGCCGCCGGACGCGAGTGGTGTGGTCATTGTTCAGGTAAACGGAGATCCTGGGAGTACGTGGCAGCTTCAGGTGACTTCCGATTTATCAACTTGGTCAGATTTCGCTGAAGTGGTGATTGATGCGAATGGGCAGGGAACGGCCGACATGACCTCCTTGTCTGCTTCTCCTCGTTTTCTTCGGGGCATTTCGTCGAGCCAGGGATCTGACGGGATCGACGAGCCCTCTGGGGGAGAGCCAGGGAATATCTATGCCTTATTCAGTGATGCTGTCGAAGTCTTTGAGGATGGCGACGTGATGGTGCTTCGCTCGACAGGGGTTCCGAATCATCCGAGTCCCTACTATGGAATGGGACATGAGCTCTATGAGGCCTACAACGGTGACAATGCTTCGTTCCGTCAAAATCCGAATGAGATCTCTGAACAAGATCTTGTCTTTCGCGTCCCGAAGAATCCGAGCCCGGCAAGCAATCCGAGCGCCACGCGACTTGGTCCTATCGGCGTTTCGATCAACGGTGTTTCATTCTTCAATCAATATGCCGGTCCCAACAATCAGCCCTTGACTGGGGAAATAAACTCCTTTGATCAGTACGGTGGTCATCCGGCTCAACGAGGCTTCTATCACTACCATGTCGAGCCGCTATTCTTGTCCGGGCAGGTTGGCCGAGATGGGTTTCTGGGCGTTTTGCTAGACGGCTACCCGGTGTACGGGCCTGAAGAGAATGGCGAGGAGATCACCAATGCGCAATTGGATGAATTCCACGGACATTTTGGAGCAACGAAGGATTTTCCGGAGGGCATTTATCACTATCACTTTACTGATGAAGATCCCTATCTCAATGGCTCGGGCTATTATGGTGTCGAGGGGACGGTCACCCAGTAGGGCTCTCGGGGTCTTTTTGGAATGACAATGCGATCGGCGGGAGGGAGAAGGTGATGTGGGCGTTTCGATATTACTGTCTTGGTTGTATTCTGTTGAATCTCGCTTGGGAGAGCCAAGCTCAGAGCACTCTCGAACAAGGCAAGGATTCGATCCGTGACCGTGCCGGTCAGAAGGTTGTGATGGCGGGGTCGCCCAGACTAGAGAGACATCGAGGGCTGCTTTTTTACAAGGAAGGACTCTTTAGCGGTTGGGTTGAGACCGTGGATTCTGATGGCGTTCTTAGGGCTCGAGACGTATTCGTCGACGGAAAGCGGCACGGGAATATGCAACGATGGTATGCCGATGGGCAGTTGGAGTCTGTTCGCGAGTATCGTGAAAATCGGAAGCATGGAAAACACGAAGGCTGGTATCCGGACGGTCAATTGAAATTTCAGATGGCTTTCAGTCACGGGGTGTACAGCGGCCGGGGTCAAGAGTGGTACCGGTCGGGTATCTTGTTTGCCTCCTTCCAATATGTGGATGGAAAAGAAGAGGGATTGCAGCGGGTCTGGGATGAAGCCGGGAAGCTTCGCAGCAACTATGTGGTTAGGAATGGTAGGCGCTATGGCCTCGTGGGGGCCAAACCCTGCGTGAATACTCCATCGATATCGACTTCTCCGACGGAAGGTAAAATGACGAAACAAGTGCTGGTGAAATGAAAAAGATAACTCGTCTCGGACTGTTGCTCTTGTTGTTGACCGCGTTTTCAGGAAGCGCACTTCGGGCCCAGGAAGTTCCGACTGCTGAGGTGGTGTTGCCCCATTATACTGAGGCGACCTTGACGCCTCGCTGGGCGGACGGGTCGGATGAGGACGTTTCGAATCGGCATCGAGTGGGGTCCTTCAAGCTTTCTAACCAGGATGGGCAAACTGTTTGTGAGGAGGATTTTAGTGGGTTGATTCGTGTCGTCTCATTTTTCTTCACCTCGTGCCCCGGAATCTGTTCGACGATGAGCACCAATCTCGGCTTGGTTCAAGAAGCCTTCAATGACGATAGAACGGTCCGTCTTGTTTCGTTCAGTGTGATGCCGAAGGTCGATACCGTTTCGGTGCTCCATGACTATGCCGAAAGCTACGCGGTCCGGTCAGGGAAATGGGATTTGCTCACGGGAGATCGAAAGTCTATTTATCAATTGGCTCGTCGTTCCTATTTTGCCGAGACCGAGATGTCTGGGAGCAACGAGGACCAGGGCATCATCCACAGCGAGAAATTGCTCTTGGTCGATGGAGCGGGGCACATTCGTGGAGTCTACAACGGAACGCTTGCCTTTGATATGCGCCGGCTCATAGAAGATGTGCGCATTTTAAAGCGAGAATCATAGCATCTTGGCCTCGCCTCATCGCGATTCTCGGGTTCTTTTCTAGCCTCGCTTTCACTGCGTGGCTGATAATAGGAGCGCCTGGCTCGTTATGGGTTTAAGAGCGGGAACGTAGGCTTCGGGCCCCACGATTTTGTTGGACTTGGGTAGGTGGATCGACACAATCGTGTCTCATGAATTCACTTGCTCGTCTCTTCTTGGCAGCTGTTTTTATTCCCCTCTCAGGTTCGGCGGAAAACTGGCCGCGGTTCCGAGGGCCCGGAGGGCAAGGCCACTCCTCAGAGACGAAGCTACCGGTCCAATGGTCTGAAACAGAACATGTCGCCTGGAAGACGCCTATTCCTGGAGTGGGTTGGTCGTCCCCAGTCGTTTGGGGAGATCATGTGGTGGTGACAAGCACGACCGATGAGGATCGTTCGTGCCGAGTGATTTGTCTGAGTCTTGCAGATGGAGCGATTGTTTGGAACCGAGAAGTGTTTCGACAGACCCCCCAGCGGAAAGAGAAACGAAATTCCTACGCGACTCCGACGCCGGTCGTAGATGATCGGGGCGTTTTTGCTGTTTTTGGCAATGGGAGCATCGTTGCGTTAGATTGGGCCGGTACCGTCCAGTGGGTGAACGATGATGTCGATTTTTATAGCCGGCACGGTCTTGGTGCCTCGCCTGTTCTCGTTGACGATCTGCTCATCATGCCCTTTGACGGAAGCAAACGGGTAGCCACGGCCGGGGACTGGCCGAAGAACTCGCCGGATGAGAAAATTGGTTGGCAGGTGCCTTGGAACAAGGCGCGGTTGATGGCTGTTAATGTTGAGACAGGAAAGGTGGATTGGAAAGTCGGACGTGGTATGTCCCGGATTGCCCACGTCAGTCCGAACACGGTAACGATTGACGGGAAGCGCCAACTATTGAGTGCGGCGGGTGATGTGATCCAAGGATTTGATCCATCGGATGGTCGCTTAGTGTGGCGAGTCTTCAGCCAGGGCGAGGGAGTGACGCCGAGCTTTGCCATCGGTGATGGGCTGATGTTCACGGCATCAGGCTTTGAAAAAACAACACTACGAACAGTACGATTGGGCGGTCAGGGGGATGTCACCGCGACCCATGTCGCTTGGGAAAATCGGAAGGGGGTTCCGACCGAATCATCGTTACTCTATGTGAGTCCATTTTTGTATGCCGTGACAAGTGGCGGTATTGTCACGTGTTATCGAGGTTCGGACGGCGACATTGTTTGGCAGGAACGCATCGGCGGGAAGCATAGCTCATCACCGCTCTATGCCGATGGTAGACTCTACTTTCTAGCCGCGGACGGGACGACAACTGTGCTTCAGACTGGAGATGAGTTTGTCGTGCTTGCCAAGAACAAGCTTGATGGTGAGTTTCAAGCTTCGAGCGGGATATCGAACGGGAACTTCATTATTCGCTCTGACACAAATCTGTATTGCATACGCTAGATGTGATCAATCGGTATTTCTTGACTTCGACGAAGGAGATCTAGATGCGGAGGCGAGCACGATTGTTATACCCGCGAGATCGCCAGGAGCGAGTCGGGAGCTTTGCTCGAGGACTTCCTGAGTTCTTTCTTAAGCTCTGGGGGGTTCTGAGTCTCGTGTCCGTATGGGGAGTCCTTGGGCAAGATGGCGCTTGGACGCTTCGCAAGTTTGTCCCTCCACAAGGAAGCAATTTTGAGGAGGTTCGTGATGTCCATATCACCGATGACGGAAGTATTTGGTTTTCTTCTTGGGGGAATGGAATTGCTAGGCTTAATGAATCAGACTGGACGCCCTTCAGTGTCGCAACGGGGCACTTGCCTTCCGATTTTGTGCCGACCCTGTATTGGGATATTCGGGAACATTGGATGTGGGCTGGAACGGATGAAGGTTTGGTTGTTTTCGTAGGGGACCAAACGCGCCCAGTGATCTTGCCCCCTGAGTATTCGGAAGATGGCTATGAGATCACCTTTGTCTATCGATTTTCTAGTGGAGAACTTTGGATTGGTTCTCGCATGGGGGCCGTGATTGCCGGGGATCCTTCGCTTGCAAGTGACTCGAAGAGTATTTTTCTCAACAATGTTCGGGAGGTTCTTTCACCTGGGATCGACTCTGGCTACGTCGTGCGAGGCATTGTGGAGGGGCAGGATGGTTCTCGGTGGGTCGCGAGGAATCGGACGGGCGTGATGCAGTTGAAAGAGGGAGTTTGGATCGAGCACGGGCCAGAACGAGTCGGTGTCGGTCGAAGCGATGTCCTATTTGAAGCATCCGATGGAGGGATCTGGGTAGCGGGCTCGGGGCAACCGAGCGGCTTCGACGGTCATGAGTGGCACACCGTCGATCACTCTGTTGAAACCAAGTTCTTTACTGAAGCCAACGACGGAGATTTCTATGTGGGCTCCGCAACGGGGCAGGTTTATTCATCTCCTAAGCCAACCATTCTGGGGACGCAATTGGAGTCGTGGAGCAACGTCGTAACCACACGAATTCGAGTCGTGCGGGTTTTCAACAATTCGTTGCTTTGGGTTGGAACTAAAGAGGGAATCCTTCTTGGGACTAGAGCCCGATGGCGAGAACGGAGTGTTCGATCGGAGGATCAAGACGGCCCGCGAGGTGGGGGCTTTCATACCTCTAAGACTCAATGGCCGCTAACGATTAGGGCGGATGGGGTCTTGGTGCAGTATCAGGCGGATCTTGATGTATGGGAACCGCGGGTCTCACTTCCAATCCGAGCAGTCGAATCTCCAATTATCGCTGCTCCTCAGAATGACCTTTGCTGGGTCAACATTGGGAAGGAATTGTTTGAGATAGATTTGGCACTGCGGCAGGTCATTCAGCGGCGTCTGATCCCTGAAGGGTTTCAATTAGTGGATTTGTTGGCCGGATCAGATGGACAACTATTGATCGTCGGTGAAGGCGGTGGTTATTCGCTGGAATCAGGACGATGGGTGCCGATATTTGGTGATGAGTGGGTGCACTCGATTGCTCCGTCTGGCAATGGTGAATTGCTCCTGGCGCTTTCTAATGACATTCAACGCTGGAAAGGGAATCAGCTGCTTGAGACCCTAGAGGGGACGAATAGGAATCCGAACCATTCCTTTACATTTGTGACCGGGTCTCGGGACGGAAGTATACTCGCGGGCACTCGTGGCCTGGGGCTGAAGGTGTTTAGCAATGGGACAGAAGAAAGCGTCACGGTGCGAGATTCTCTTTTAAGTTCGAGGATTCTGGCTGCCTTTGAGGATCGAGCTGGTTCGCTATGGGTTGGTTTTGATAATCTGGGCGTGGCCGTACGTTCGCAGAATCGTTGGGTCAATTATTCGGCTGAGGACGGATTGAGATCTGGTGAGATTCATTTCATCGGAGAAGATCCTGCGGGGAGCATATGGACCGCAAATACGAGCGCTTCGGTCTATCGCTATGAAGGGGACAGCACGGCTCCTGATACTTGGATTACGGAAGCGGCATCGGCTATAGGGCCTGGCGAAACTGCTGTCTTCGGCTATGGAGGATATGATGCCTGGGGGCATACGCCAGAGTCGGAGTTGGAATTCTCGTGGCGCTTGAGACGAATGGGAACAGGCGAGGACGAGCCCGGACCTTGGTCGCTTCCTTCTCGTGGGAGGACTGTTTCTATGAAGCAGGATATGAAGAGCGGTCGGTATGTTTTTGAAGTCAGGGCTGAAGATCGTGATTTTAATTATGATCCAAGCCCTGCTCGGCGTGAATTTGCTGTGCTGCCACCCATTTGGGAACGTCCAATCTTTCTCGTGCCCGTTTGTCTGCTCGCCACAATCGCTACGTTCTTGGCCATTCGTCTGGCCTCGAAGCATTCGGATCTGAGGGCGCACCGCGATCGTTTGAATGAGGAGGTGAGGAAGCGAACCCAAGAGTTGGTGAGCGTCAATGATTCTCTTCGGGCAGAAAAAGAGCGCTTGGTGGTGACGCTCCGAAGTATTGGAGAAGGGATCGTCGTGACGAATATTAGCGGGGAGATTGTGCTATTCAATCAGGCAGCGGAGGGTCTCTTCGGGATGACGGAAACGGAGGCTGTCGGCCATCGTTTTGATGAGTTGGTGCATCTCCAAGGTTTGGGGTCCGAGGAGGTGATTCCATCTCCTATGGATATGGCGATTGTCGAACGAGTTGTTGTCACGGGCAAGAGTGATGTCGTCTTGGTTAAGACGGATCAATCGACGATTGAAGTGAGCTATAGCTGTGCTCCGATTACGGATGCAGAAACTCAAGTGATTGGGTGTGTGTTTGCTGTTCGTGATGTCTCTCATTTTAGGATGCTTGAAGAAGAGACGTTTAGAGCGAGCAAGCTCGAATCGTTAGGCTTGCTCGCTGGAGGAATAGCCCATGATTTTAACAATTTTCTTACGACAATCATGGGCAATATTTCCATCGCCAGTATGGAGAGCAATGTTCCTAACGAACTGCGGGAGATGCTACGTGAGTCTGAGGCGGCGTCTCTTCGAGCAAGCGAGTTGACTCAGCAATTACTTACCTTTTCCAAGGGGGGAGCCCCGGTGAAGACGAAAGCTTCGATTAGCGAAGCGATTCGACATTCGGTGGAGTTCACCCTGCGGGGAACAGTTATCAAACCGACGTTTGAGATCTGCACCAGTTTGAAGGCTGTGGATGTGGATCTTGGCCAACTAGCACAGTTGTTGCAGAATTTGACGATCAATGCGCTTCAAGCCATGCCGAATGGGGGGAGTCTATCCGTCGTTGCTTCGAATGTGACGAAATCGGTTGAAGGTAAGTTGCTACCTTTTGTTCAGATTCAGGTTGTTGATGAAGGATCTGGGATCTCAAAGGATACCCTAGACCGGGTCTTTGACCCGTATTTTTCGACCAAAGAGAAAGGGAATGGACTTGGGCTCTCTGTTTGTTATTCGATAATGAAACGGCACGATGGTCATATCGAAATTGATTCGATCGTTGGGAAGGGTACTACTGTCACCTTGGCGTTTCCTGCTCGGGAAGATAGTGATCGCGCTGCCCGGACAAGTAAGGGAGAGGAGTCAAACCCGGTTCGTCAGATCGATCGACTCAGAGTTTTGGTGATGGATGATGAAGAACCAATACGAGATCTTCTGTCCCGAATGCTCGAACGCCTCGGTCATCACAGTGAGCTGTGTTGTGAAGGATCGGCTGCTGTCGCCCTTTATCGTTCTGCATTAAATGCTGGGCAAGGGTTTGATCTAGCGATCCTTGACCTAACCATCCCTGGAGGGATGGGAGGGAACGAGTGTATGGATCGCCTCTTGAAGATTGATCCTGGTGCCGTTGGAATAGCCACGAGTGGCTATTCCGAAGACCCGATCTTGTCCCGCTACCAGGAGTATGGCTTTTCTGGCGTGCTGAAGAAACCCTATGGGGTCCTGGCATTGAAAGAGGCCCTGAGGGAGGTAGTGGACTTAATGGACCGAAAGAGCCGATAACGCCGATCGTTCAATTGGGACTATTCGTTTGGATTGCCGTTGAGATCTCGAATTGGTGTGAGGCGAAGCACTCTTCCTGGTCCGTTGGTGACGATATAGATGGCGCCGTCAGGCCCGGTGGCCACATCGCGGACTCGACCAATGTTTTTAAGGAGAATTTCTTGGTGGATGACTTCGCCTTCCATGATATTGAGGAGCCTCACTTCCTCGTATTTTAGAGCGCCGACTACCAGATGGTTGCGCCACCGCGGAAAGGCATCTCCCTGGATGAAATCAATGCCACAGACCGCAATGGACGGCTTCCAGTAGAGCCTAGGCTGCTTCATTGTGGGCTTTGATCTGAATTCGGAAACCACGGCGCCGTCATAGTTGCGACCATACGTAATCTCGGGCCAACCGAAATTCGCTCCCTTGACTAGTCGATTTAGTTCATCACCGCCCATAGGGCCGTGCTCCGAGCTCCAGATTTGGTTGGTCACCGGATGTACTGCCAGGCCTTGAGGGTTGCGATGCCCGTAGGAGAAGATGCTAGGCAGGGCATCATACCGCGTGAGAAAGGGATTGTCGGTGGGTGTTGAACCATCTCGATTGACGCGGTGGATTTTTCCATTTGGCTGGCTGAGGTCCTGCGCTTGCTTTCCGTTGCCTCGGTCCCCAACGGAAAAGTAGAGGCGATGTTCTGCATCGAAGGCGATTCGGCTGCCATAGTGATGTCGAGTCCCTTGGTAAGTCTCGGCAGGGGCTTCAAAGACCGTTTGCTGATTGCTCCACTCGTTGTTGGTGATCTGGCCGCGCACGATTCGCGTCATCGCCGTAGGCTTGCTGCCTCCTGAAAGCGGAGGAATGGAATGGCTATAGGCGAGATAGATCCAGCCATTGTCATCGTATTCAGGGTCAATCGCAATGTCGAGGAGCCCTCCTTGTCCCTCGTGGACGACTTTGGGAACATTCTTGACCGGCTCATCGATCAGTTGTCCCGAGAGGAGTTGACGAATGTTGCCAGGGCGTTCAGTGACATACGCTTTCCCCGGTCGGGTAAAGGCGATACTCCAAGGAATGTCGAGATCGTGGGCGAGAACGTCGACCCGAACTTCGTAGTCCAGCGTGTGAATTCGATCTGGAGGCAGCGGTTTTGTCGCTCCAGACTTTTTCTCCTGATCGAAGATAAAGTCGATGAGACTGTTAATCTGCCGATCCGACAACGCTGCTTCAAAGGCAGGCATGGCGAAATCAGCGATACCGTACTTGATGTTGCGCATCATGTGGCTTTTCTTTGAGCCGAATTGCCAAACCGCGTCGACCAGACTTTGGGCGTTACCACCTTCTAGAGATTGGCCATGACAGGGGGCACAGTAATTTCGAAAAAGTGTGGGGGCTTCGGCACTATTCTGACTGATGGCGGAGAGAGGATAACTGAGCGCCGTGCAGAGGCAGATAAGTATGAAACGTTGATTCATAGCGAATGACTTGCTTGGTCTAGGTTGGATATGGGACTAGCGGAGGAGCTCCTCCAGGAGTTGGTTGGCTTGATAGACGGATTTCAATGACTCGGTAATGCCGCCTGCGTGCACGGAGATTGCCCGAGCCACTTTGTCATCGTAGCCATGACGCCATGGAAGGGTGTGAATGTTGCCATCAAATATTAAGCCCACTAGCTCTCCCCTTCGATTGACGACGGGCGAACCGGAGTTGCCGCCAATGATATCAATTTTACTGACGAAGTTGACGGGGGCATCGAGATTTAGATGACTTTTTCGTTCAATCCAACGTTTCGGAAGGTGAAATGGAGGGGTCTCGGATTGGTCTTGGGATCGCTGATAGAGTCCCTTGAAGTAGGTTTCATGCGGGCGATGTTGAGTTCCCTCCTGGTAGCCGGCCACTTCTCCAAATGCCAGTCGTAATGTGAACGTGGCGTCTGGATAGCTAGAGCTTCCCTGGATCGCAAAGCGTGCCTTGGCAATCTCAGCGTGCGCGGCCTGCTTAATCTCCTTAGCTGCATCGAGTGCTTTTCGTGCCTCGCGGGCTTCGCGATCGACCAATCGAGCGAGTTCGATCATCGGGTCCTTGGCCAGGTTGATGGCCTCAATTCCCCCCTCGAAGAGTTCTCGGCGAAATGACACATCACGGACCTTTGTTCCAGTGATCAGATCAGCGGCTGCTTTCTGGGGCGAGCGTCCGGCTAGAATGGCCATAACCATGGGGTCCTCGGGGCCAAAGGTATCGGCGAGGTAGGTGAGTCCATCGGCAAGTGTTACCAACTCGAGATCTTCATAGATGGGTTTGTTGGAGAAGAGTTGGAATTGAAGCGAGTCGAGGCCAGATTCGTGGAATTCTCGGAGACGTTCGCTATTGGCCTTCTGGAGTTCAACCGCTGCCCTGAGCAGCATCTTAGCAATGGGATAGAGGTCTCCGTAGAAGGCGCGACCTCCTTCAAAGAAATTGTAGCGGGTTCTTACCTTGGCGATCTCTGACTGTGCGTCGCGGATTCGTTTCCAGGCTGCTTCGGTGTCTCGAAGGCTTGGATCCGCTTTGACCGCCTTTCGTAGATCGTTCTCTTGGCGGCGTTTTTGAGCGAAGAGGTCTGGATCTAGGAGTCCTGCGTGCATTCCACCGTAGGCTTTTCGACTATTTTGAATACCGAAGAGAAGGTCTTTGGAGCGACGCTTATTCTCGGTACTTCGACTTCCATAGACATTGAGGAGGACTTCCATCCGGTTGAGCCAAGAGAGAACATCCGGTTGCAGAATGTCTCTTTCGTACTCAAGCTCTGAGACGGTAAGCAGCCGACTGGTGCTTCCTGGATGCCCGGTCACGAAAACCAATTCCCCGTTCTTAGGGCCACTCGGATTCCACTTCAAGTGGTGCTCTGTTCTCGCGGGCTTTCCATTCTCGTAGGCTCTGAAGAAAGTGTAGTCGAGGCAGTAACGGGGATATTCGAAATTGTCAGGATCGCCTCCGAAGAAGGCGATCTGCTGTTCGGGCGCAAACACGAGTCGTACGTCAGTATATTTTTTGAAACGATACAGATGATAGGCGCCTCCTTGATAGAGCGTCACGACGTCACTTCGAAGACCGGTCGAATCGAGCGAGCGCTTTTCGATGCCTGCGATGGCAGCGCGTCGGGCGTTGAATGCGGTCTCAGGATCCATGTCTTGCTTGACGGCAGCGTTGACTTGCTCTGTGACGTCTTGAATTCCCATGAGGACGTTTAGTTCGAGGTCGACACATTTGAGTTCCTCAGTCATCGCGTTGGCCTGATAGCCCTCTGCAAGAATATCTCGTTCTTCATTGCTCAGCTTCTGCAGCGCATCAGCGGCGACGTGGTGATTGGAAAGAACGAGTCCGTCTTTGGAGACGAAAGAGCCGGAGCCACCACTGTTGAAACGCACTGAAGCCTTTTGCACGTGTTCAAGCCACTGGGGGGATGCGTCGAAACCGTATTTCGATTGTAGCAGCTTACGGGGTGCTTGGTTGAAGAGCCACATGCCCTCGTCAGCGACGATCTCAGGCGAGTGGGTGGTGGCGAGGAGGCAACAGATCGCGAGTGAAAGACGAAGACCTGACGATTTCATAGCCTCTAAATTCGACTATCTTCGTCAGGCTGACAAACACAAAACCAAGGGAAAGTCTGCCGGGGCTAGAGCGCCTGCACTTGTCGGTGACGGTGTTGGGGGTTCTCGATACTCGAGAAATGAGTTTCCCTTCAGTTTGCTGCGGAGCAGCGTGCCTTCGTCGTCGGTTCAGAGAGGTCGTCTCGTTGCTTAGTCCCTTGCTGTTTCGAAAGTCTTCAAATGACGATCAATCACAAAGGGGCCGAAAGGCAAGAGCGATGCGACAAAGGCGATGACGGACCACTTGAATGTTAGTGGCGTACTCAACAAGGCGTGGAGCAGAGCAAAGCAAAAGACGACGAAGAGGAGACCGTGAATGGAACCGACAACCGAGACAGCCATGGGCATGCCTGCCAGGTATTTTAGTGGCATGGCAATTCCAAGGAGAAGGAGATACGAGAGCCCTTCCGCTTTTCCAATGGTTCGCAGGCGATCGAGTGTGATGCGATGGCTCATATTCTGAATAGAAAAGGGTTTGAACTACTGTTTTTCAAACCAGGCCTGAGGGAATGTTCCCTGACGAGCGCGATCAGGATGTCGAAGCGGGAAGGTGGGGCCTCGATCTCGTTGGAGGGGAATGGTGTGACCAGCGCTTTCCTCGAGGAGATCGAATAGGCGGGTGTTGAGCGTTGCGATCAGTGACTGGTGCGCTTCGCTTTGAATCAGGTTCTTCGTCTCGTGGGGATCTTCTTGCAGGTCGTAGAGCTCATTGAGATCCCAAATGCCGTGATAACGAATGTACTTATACCGCTCGCCGCGAACACTGTGAGTGGTTGGGGTGTGGGGATAGTTGCGTTCCCAGTAGTATTCGTAAAGGAGGTAGTCTCGCCAGGGAATGGCATTGCCGGTGGCTAGTTGAAGGAAGCTTTCGCCATCGAAATGGCTCGGGGCTTTAACCCCTCCGGCTTCTAGAAGGGTTGGGGCGATATCGATATTAGCGACTACTTGGGAGTAAGTGCTTCCAGCGGGGATGATCTCTGGGCAGTGGAAGATTAGTGGAACTCGGATAGACGCTTCATAAGCGACCCGTTTGTCGATGAGTCCGTGGTCGCCGAATTGGAAACCATTGTCTCCCATGTAAACGACGAGCGTGGACTCTAACTGACCGGTCTTTCGAAGCCAATCGAACACTCGCCCGAGGTTTTCATCCACGGCGAGCAGGGTTTCGCAGTATCGTTTGTAGTAGTCTTCAAGGTCAAACGAATCGAGATTGTAACCATAGTCAACGCCATGACGACTATTGCGCTGATTCTTCAACCACATTGGCTTGTCCTTATAGTTCTCGGCAGAGTTTTCAAAGGTAGGAGGTTTGGGCATTTTCTTGTCCTTGTACCGCCCTAAATGGCGGTCGGCCGCGACGAAATCTGCGTGAACCGCTTTGTGTGAAAGATAGAGAAAATAGGGTTTCTCGGAATCGCGATCTTTTAGCCAATCAAGGGCATAGTCGGTTAATTCATCGGTAATATACCCCTTCTGGGGAACGCGTTTGCCGTTGATGTTGTAGCCATCCCGATGGGTCTGGGGCACCACGCGCTTGGTGCCTTTGCCGTCAGCCCAATAGGTGCCTTGCCCCTTGAAACTTACCCAATGATCGAAGCCGCGTTGTGGATCATCCATGTCGCCGCCCATGTGCCATTTACCGACGAAGGCGGTTTCGTAGCCGGCTGACTGGAGGTATTGGGGGAAGTAGAGAAGATCGGAACGGACTGGATTGTAGTTATCGATCACTTGGTGATTGTGGGCGTAGAGTCCCGTGATGATAGAAGCTCGGCTTGGGGCGCAGAGAGACGTGGTGACAAAGGCGTTTGGAAAGTGAGCGCCCTGTGAGGCCATTTGATCCATTTCTGGAGTCTCTAACCAGGGGTGGCCGACGAATCCCATCGCGTCATACCGGTGATCGTCAGTGAGAACAAAGATAATGTTCCGCTGCTTCTTACCGGGGAACCGTTTGACTGGAAGTTCAGCTGCATGATGCCACGGAGAGGCGCCAAAGAGAAGGGTCCCCAGGAGGAGGTGAATCTTCAATTTCATTTTCTTCTTTGATCCGGACCTTAGTTTGAGCGAGGTCGGTTCGGCTCGCATTGCCAATTAGACTAGGCCAACAATCTTACGGCCTACCCAGTAGATCACCAACAAGAGCAGTAGCGTTCCTCCCCACCAAGGATTTGACCACAGCCGAAGGCGAACCTCTCGAGGTTTGGGCTCAGGCATTGACTTCAGAGCTGCGATTACCTCGACGAGTCCCTCTGTGCCAGCGAGTTGCCCTCGCGTGACGGAGGCGATCTCCTGTAGGGCTTGACGATTGATGGGTTGGCCGATTTTCTCGATGAGAGGTCGAGTCACCTGAAGGTCTGCTTCAAGCTTTCTTCCGTACTCTTCGGCGCGGACCGTGATATGGTGTTGCCCTTCTTCTTGGGGAATGAATGCGGCCTCGAAAACGCCCCATCCACCAGGAGATAAGGCGAATTCAATTTTCTCAGAACGCCCTGATGGACTGGTGATGGTCGCTAAGACATTGCCGGATTGAGCAGGGTAGCCTGAGCTATCGAGGACACTCGCCTGAAAATTCATGGTGTCGCCCACTTCGGCAACCTCGGGGGTGAAGGTCATGCGAATACCATCCGTTTCCGAGAGGTGCCTTTGATGTGCCATCCAGCGGACCACTTGGCTCCAGAAGCGATAGTGATACTTATCTTCAACGCCTCGACGCCATCGCCAAGCGCTATCGGTTCCCATAAAGAGCACTTTTCCGGAACCAAAGGGGCGAGTCACGAGGAGAGGAATCCGGCCCCAGGAATTGCGAATGGTCGAATGGACGGCCAGCACTTCCGATCCTGGACGGCTTTTCTCGACTGCCGCGGACCAGTAGAATCCGGGAAGCTGCCGCCAGAGCTCGTCATTCTTCTGCCCGTCAGAATCAAAACGAGTGAGCCAGTGCCCCCGGCCGAGGCTGGAGAGGCTGAGTTGAGATTCGTTCTGAAGACCGATTCCCTGGGGGCGTTCATCATTGAGCACCACGGGGATTAGGTCAGCGAGAGGGCTCTCGGCGAGTGTCTGCTGATGGCCGCTCCTGCCGGGCATGAAAACCAATCCACTAGACTGCTGTTCGACGAGGCCGCGGATGAGTTCAAGATCGCTCTCCTTGAGTTGATTGGGCACGACTCCGACGTCGCCAAGAAAGATGACGTCATACACTGAGATTTGCTCCTTGGTACTGGGGAAGGCCGAGAGATAGTGGCGGCCTCCACCGGTGGCTAAGCCAGGGTGGAAGAGGAGGCAGTTCATCTGAACTCCAGGATCTCGTGCCAAGGCATTTCGGAGGTAGCGATATTCCCATCGTGGTTTGGAATCCACCACGAGGACCTTGAGAGTCTCGAGTCGGATACCAATCTGGAATGAAGATTCGTTGTTGTCGGCGAGAAGCTCATCGGGTTCGGATCCGATCTTGACCGTGAGATCCAGAGTGCCTGTTTCTTTTGGGTCCCATACGATCGCATCCTGAAGTTCCGTTTCGGCAGGGATAAGAACTTCCTTGCGGGCCAGTTGAGTATCCCCGTCATACAATTCGAGCATGGTGGTGACCTCTCGGGGGAAATCATTGCGAAGACGCACTGGAATGGAGATGGTTTCACCGAGGAGTCCGTAGGCCGGAGCGTCAACATCGTCGATGGCAACATCGGGTAAAGGGCTTTGGCGTCCGACCGCGATGGGAAAGACGGGAACATCGCGATCGCGGTATTGAGTGGCAACGCCAATCGGGGGCAGGCCTAGATTCCAATCGCCGTCGGTTAGGACGATCACCCCCTTGAGATCGTCGAATTGTTGCAGAGTCCCATCTAGAGCGAGGCTGAGGTCGGTGCCTTCGATGGCATTGGTCGAGTCAGAATTATCAAGGGGGGGATACTGTGCGAAGGCGTGCACTTCGATCTGTGCGCCTGCTTCGAGCGGGGCGTAAAATTGATTGGTAAGAACTCCCTCAACCCATTGAGCTCTTGAAACCACCTGATTTGACACCACGACATCACTAGTCGTCATGCTGGCGGAGGTATCGTGGAGTACGACAATATTCGGTTTCTCCGTTCGCTGGATTTGCTGCACCCGCTCTGGCTTCAGCAAGGTGATAATCAGTAAGGTCACAATCAGAACGCGTAGTCCTTCGAGAATGGCAACGCCTCGTCGGGAGGCTTGTCGTTTCCAATTGGTCCACGATAGCCACAGGGTCAATCCCCAGATGGCGAGGCCCAGGAGAACAAGCGGAAATGAAGCAGCGAATGTCCAGTTGCTCATATGGCCGACCTTGGTGTGACTGGTTTTGCTACCGTTGGAAGTATCAGAAACCCTTCGGCAATGAGGAATGCGAGCATACCGACCAGGAAGAGGCGCCAGGCCTCGCCTTGAAGGGCTTCACTTGCTTCCACTTTTTCTTCTTGGAGGGCGAGCGGCAGAGCCCCGAAGAGCGCACTTGCTTGGGCACTTTCGAGTCTTCCGGGATTGTCCTCGTCCGGTGCTCGGTTGACGGCCAACCAGCGGTCGCCAGCTCGATAGACCCCAGCAGTCCATCGGAAATCACCATTATCCGAATTGTTGACGGATTTCCATGGCTGTTCTTCAAGGAGGGGCTCGATCTCGCCCGCCGTTGCAAAGGTGACTTTTTCCTGTCGTCGTGCGCCGTCTTGGAGGAGACGTTGCACGAGCGGGATGAGGATGGTGCCATTGCTGAGATTTGACCAGTCGGGTCGGGGCAGGGTGGTTAGAAAATAGATCGCTCCCTGTCCCAGTGATTTGCGGGCCAAGAGGGGGCTGCCATCACTGTAGGATGCTAGAACAGATTCGTAACCTGTGAGGGCTCTTCGTTGAAAGACCTCTAGTGTGTCGAGGGGGAGACTCAGCCCTTCGTCGGTATCCGCTAGGGGGCCCGAGATCCTGTCTCTTATACACATCTCCGAGCCCACGAGACCTCTCTACATC
>OJGU01000106.1_pt1 | contig 55414 bp, 34 predicted proteins | sample 1594741 | NCBI WGS metagenome assembly OJGU01 (sample SAMN05416841, study PRJEB24817) | seawater metagenome | isolation source: Sea water | place: Canada:Atlantic | collected 2013-07 | reverse complement strand
CTCGTCGGCAGCGTCAGATGTGTATAAGAGACAGATCATAGTCTATTACTTGGTAATAACTTTTTTGGATACCGCTACCGCCTACATTATCTGCATCGGTAAAGTTGGCGGTAAAGTTACTCGTTACCCAACCTGTCGGTGCTGAAACTGAGGTGGTGGGGGCGATTATATCTGGAGAAACTGCATTCCAACTGATGCTATAACCAGGAGCTGTTGTAGCACAATCGGAACGAAACTCGATTAACACTGCACTTCCATTTACAGTAATAGTTGAAGGTATAGAAGTTCCAGTGTATTCTCCAATTTTTGATGAAAACACACTTGTTCCATTATAAATATAAAGATAATCCCACGTATTTTCAACATCAAACTGATTGATGGTAAGATTAATTTGGTTAGTACCTGTCGGCTGAATTAATTGCAAAGTACGTTCATCATTGGTATAATTTCCTGTTGCTCCGCCTAAATCGGTAATTGTTCCAGAAGATGCAGTATAATTAGTAACAACAGTAGTATTATTTAAATGTTTGTAGTAATAATCCCAATCCCAATTTTGTCCCGGATCGGTATGTGATTGGTTAGGATAATGCTGATGTCCTTTAATTTTCACACAACTTCCAGGAATTCCTGCGACACTGTACCTTGTAAATCTTGACCAAGGAAAATACGCTGCCCTCAACGCACTAATTCCGTAACCACTTTGGGTAATATCTTTGGCTAAAGCTGCAGAAGATTGGTACATAGCAGCAGTGTACCATGTAGAATCGTTTACCCATCCTTCGTGCTCAAAACCAATAGTATAAGGGTTTTCAGAACCTACGTGCCAAGCTTTGTTAGCTTCTAAAACCACTTGAGTAATTTGTCCGTCTGAAGAACGTAACACATAATGATAAGAAACATTAGATGAACAGTTATTCGCCCAAGAAATAGCTCCTGCATAACTCCCTTGAATAGTATGTATAGTTACTGCAGAAACAGCTACTCCATTTCTGGAACTATAATTACATGATGTTAGGTTAGTAAGTGCCGGTGGATAATCAGGTGATTTATTACCTATGCTGGAAGTTTGATAAGCATTTCCATTGGCATCTGTTACGGTTTCATCCGTAACTTTTACATACTTAGCACTTAAAATTCTTAAGTTTTCTTTTCCAAAAATTTTCTCCATACTAAACTTATGTTGAGGAAAACTATATTGAGCTTGTGCTGCTTTATCATTTAAGAAACTATATACCGAATATAAATGTGAGTTTAACGCAAAATCTTGTTGTAACCCATTATAAGGCAATTCACTAAGTGTAGCTAAAATAGAAACATGATTTTCAACATTACTTTTATTGCCGCTTAATTGCTGTAATAACGCATTATAAGCCGCTGCAAAAGCAAGTATATTTTGTTGTGGATTATCTTTTATTTGCTGAACACTTATTCCTGATAATTGAGCAACATAATTCAGATTATTTTTAAAATAACCTTCTCCATCCAATGTTAAACCCATCACACCATAAACCAACGGTAATCCGGCACAACCTTTATGTTCATTTTCTATATGACGAAAACGAGTCATGGTAAACGAAACAGCTTCCAACATTCCTTTTGGAACTTGTGGATATTGTTGGTACGCTACATCGAATTCATTTTGATAAGGGTTAGTTGGTAAGCTTTGCTGCTGTGCAAATGAGGAATTAAAAAGGCTAATGCTTAGTACAAGTAAAAATAATTTGTTCATGTTTTAAAAAGTTGTTTGAGTATCAAGGGCAAATATCACTAAAAAATCAGTGCTTTCAAAAAAAATATTAAGCTCTGAATATAATGTTTTTACTAAAATTTATTGGAATTGGAGAAACAGTTGTTTATTAATAAACGATAAAATTAATATATAACATTTACAACACCAATAGCACTATGTTTTTCCCCATTAAAATCTTTAAAGTTGAGTTTCCATACATAAACACCATTTTGAACCATAACTCCTTGGTAAGTTCCGTCCCATGGCTCAAATTTTACATCAGAAATAAAAATAAGTTCGCCCCATCTATTAAAAATCGTAAATTCATACCCTTCTTCTAAAATGCCAAATCCATTTGGAGCAAAACCTTCATTTAGATTGTCAAAATCTGGAGTAAAAGCATTTGGAACATAAAGCCCCATATCGCCTTTCACAATAAGCTCCTGAACAGTGGTATGTTGACAACCATTATCATCTGTAACAGTTAAATAAATTGGGTAAGTTCCTGTATCAATCGGGAAAGTATAGTTGAAATTAGGAATAAACATTGAATCCATCCCTCCTATATCCCAAGCCCAATTTATAATATTATAATATGATAAATCGGTAAACGATGTTGTTGGATTGAGCATTGTTAATGGATTTTCAGTAATTATAAAATCGGCTATAGGGTTTGGACGTATGGTTATATAAGCTATTTCAGTATGTGAATTATTACAAAAACCAGTTTGTGGAGAGGTAGTTACTGTTAAAGTAACATCATAAGTTCCGGCTGTTAAAAAAGAATGTGAAACAGTGTCTCCATTTAGTATGGTGCCATCGCTAAAATACCATGAGGCCGAATAAGAAGAACTGCCTGTGGTGTTATAAAATTCAAAAGTAGTAATGGGTTCTTCACAAGCTTCAAATTTATTAGCGGTAAAGTTCACATCAGGAATTGGACGAACATATATGGTAATACTATCGGTTATTGGTGTAGAACAACCATCGTTAATAACAACCGTGTAAGTAGCAGTTACACTAGGACTTACCGTTGTGCTTGAATCGGTAGATCCGTTGCTCCACTGATAAGTATAAGGACCTCCATTACCTAAACTTGGTGTAGTATATATAATGGTAGCTTCATTTGGACAAACAGAATCGTTGGTGGTAGTTGTAGTAGTTACAATAGATGGTTTTACTGATAAGGTAGTGTGAATTATACTGTCGCAACCAAGGTAAGAAGCATTAAACAAGGTATCTATATAAACTCCCGGTGAGGTTTGGTAGTCACCGCCTAATAAAGCACTATCGCCAAAACAAATTCCTAAATTAGCATTATAAAGAGGTGTAGGATGAATTATAACAGTAGTTCTAAGAATACTGTCACACCCCATATAATTGGCATTGTACAGCGTGTCAACATAAGTTCCTGTTACTGTTTGAAACGCACCACCAACAAAAACGCTATCGTTTTGACAAATAGCTACGGTATCTACTCCTGATGCAGTATCGCAAATGGTAAGCACCCAAGGTGAGAATGTGGTTTGTCCGGCAACAATGCCTGAAGTACCAACCCCTGCAACAACTCCAGGAGTTCCCGGTCCAACCTGAGAATCCCAAGCAGCTCCGTTCCAATGTTGTGCAAAAATTTGCCCTGTAGGATTCATAGTAGTATTTTCAATTCCTCTGTAAGAAAAAGTTAAATCTGAAGTTACAGGAGCAGGCGATTGAATATCCCAAAACCTATCTATGGCTCGCTGAATAGCATCTGCTGTCCCAGTCATACTTGTTACTGCACCAACATTGGTAGCATTTGGATACGGTAAATTAGCCTGATTGGTGGTCCACGTTGATACTAAAATATCGTTTACTCCTCCGGAAGTTTTTCCAAAAGTAAAAGGAATGTAATCAGCTGCATTTACACCAAAAGGAAACAAATAATTTCCGGCACCGTTGGTGTTTAACCATTTAATGTAATGGTACTGGTTTTCGGAATGGACGTGTCCACCGCTAAGTCGTACAATTCCTTGATCGGAAGGTTCATCAATTACCACATACATACTATTAGCCGCAGTTCCGCCATCCAATACTATGTAAGCACCATCTAAAACCAATAAGTTATTTTGTGCAGAAAAACTCCAACTAACCAACATGAATACCAAAAACGATATGTATTTAATTACGTTCAAAAAAAGCTAATTAGTTGATTCTTCTCCAAAATTTAACAGCAACATTAATTGGTCTAGTTTCTGGAGCTGTGTTTCCTGAAGCCATGTTACTTACATTAACCGTTCCTGTATGATTATGTGCTGGAATAGTATGAGAATGAGCTCCATCTACATTTATAGTATGAGTATGCGTAAAGCAATTACTATTCATTTGCCCCATAAAGTTTCCAACTGTTGGCAAACCATTCCAGCCTTGTCCACAAGTGCTTGGTGTTGGGTTACCATAAGGAGCATTAAGACCAGAGCTAGCTAAATTATCATCATAAGGTATCCAAGTACTTCCATTAAAAGTAGAAATTCCACCTGTTTGTCCTCCATGTGAGTGGCTTCCATCAGTAGAAGTAGTGGATGCGGCAGAATTATCAATAGTAACAGTAGCAGTATGGGTATGATCTTGAACAGCATCGTTTTGAACTGTACCAGTTAAAACTCCAACTTGAGCAACATTAGCATTTCCACCAACTGCTCTAATGAATTCACCATTTTGAATATCAGTAGCTATCCATTGCGTACAAGGATAAAGTGTATTAGGGTCGACAGCATTTGCCCACTGCACATAAGTTGCCCCAATAGGTGGTGTATTTACGAACATCCAACAAGTACCATTAAAAACCTCAAGCATTCCCGCAGTAGTATTAAACCTTGTCGCTCCTGTTGGAGGTGCCAGAGGTTGTTGTGCCGTAGTTCCTGTTGGCATACCTAAAGCATCTGTAGTATTTACTTGCAAAGAAAGAACAGGGGTTGCTGTGTTTACACCTATTTCTCCTGTAGATAAAACTCGAACTCTTTCGATATTGTTGGTTTTTATCACTAAATCCTGATTATCTATAGTTCCTAAAAAGTTAGTAACAGGATTAGTTCCAGTATTTCCTAAAGTTTGCCAAGCATCATCTGCCAATCTTACCCATTTAGTTCCATCCCAATAGTAGTAACCGGGGTAAACATCGTTTATAGTTGCGGTATTAAATACCATAAGCGAATTGGCAATTCCAGCACCAATAGGAGCATTATTGTTGGTAGCTGTTAAGGGTATCCTAGGAATTAACAAACCTTTATTGTTGTTCGGAGCGGCATCAATATCTAATAAAGCAGAAGCATTGGGTGCAGCTCCTGTTGTGTTAATTCCTGCACTTTGGGAGAAACCAACAACAGTAAAGTGGAATATTAGAACTAATAGAAAATAATTTCTTAAATCGATAAAATTTATTTTTCTCATCTTGTAACTTGTTGTTTATTTAATATTTATTGGCTAAAGTATTAAAAAATCAACTAGCACAAAATTTTAATTGCTGTTAATTTTAGCAGTCTAATTAATCAAATCAATTCTTAATATTCAACATTTTCAATGGTTGAATAAGTATTTTTTATTCAAAAATTAAAACTCTAATTTAATTTTTGTTGAAAAAATTTAATCCATTAGTGAACCTGTTTACCTCATTAAGGTAATAGAACCTTTTTTAACAATACCTTTTACATCTACAATATAGAAATAGGTGCCATCAGGAACTTCTTCACCAGCAGTAGTTCTTCCATCCCAACCAATATTTTGTCCTTTAGATTCAAACATTTTCATTCCCCAACGGTTAAATATTTCAATGTTAGTACATGCACTTATTGCTTCGGGTAAATCTAACTTAAACTCATCATTATGCCCATCTCTATTTGGTGTTAACACACTTGGTGGAGTTAAGTTAAACTGTTCTTCAAAACTTAATGATGAAATATTAAATGAAGCTGTATCTAAACAACCATTGGTACTATATGCATTTAAAATAGTAGTAAACGAAGCTCCATAAGTAAATGTATAAGTTGGATGCGTTTCATTTGACTGACTACCATCTCCAAATAACCATAAATAGCTATCTGCTCCCGTACTAGTATTATCAAAGACAGCTAATATTCCATCGCAAGCAGGTGTTGTTTCTACTATAAAAGCAGCATTTGGCTTATCTTCGGCAGTAACCGTAATTTGTGTTGTATCAATACATCCATTGGTATCCTGAACAGTAACCGTATAGGTAATGGTTACCGTAGTTGATGTATATGGATTAGCAATATTAGGATTTGACAAATCAGTTGGAGGCGTCCATGTGTAAGTTGCTCCCGGTGGACCATAAGCTGTTAATTGAATGCTATCGCCAACACAAAGAACCGTATCCGTTAAATTAGGAATAGCAAATACGCTTACTACCACAGAATCGGAGTTACTACATGAGTTTGCATCTGTGCCTGTTACATAATAGATAGTGGTAACTAGAGGGAAAACAAACGGATTAGCAATAGTATTGTTAGTGATATTAGTATTTGGTGTCCATACATAACTTGTTCCTCCTGTAGCATTTAGCTGAGCAGAATCTCCATTACAGATATAAACCGTATCGGTTAATCCGGCACTAATTGTAGGCAACGGATTTACGGTTACCACAATAGTATCTGTTCCCTCACAAGCATTAGTATCTGTACCCATCACAATATAAGTAGTGGTAACAGTTGGGAAAGCTAACGGATTTGAAATAGTGGTATCCGACAAGCCTGCACTTGGTATCCATAAATATCCATTTCCTCCTGAAGCTTGCAATTGAGCAGTATCTCCTATACAAATGGCTACATCAGTACCTGCATTTACAGTTGGTAAGGCATTAATGGTAATGGTAACAGAATCAACATTTGAACATCCGTTCGTATCAACACCAGTAACTTGGTAAGTAGTAGTGGTAATAGGTGATGCTATTGGATTCGGAATGTTAGCATTATTTAATGTTGCAGCAGGAACCCATGTATAAGCACTTCCACCCGTAGCATTTAACTGAACTGAAACTCCCGAACAAACTGCTGTATCGCTAAAGGCTGTTATGGTTGGTAAAGCATTTACATTTACTACTACTGTATCTGTATTTGAACAGCTATTGGTATCTGTTCCTGTTACAACATAAGAAGTAGTAACAGTTGGAAATGCCAACGGATTAGCAATAGTAGTATCCGATAAACCTGCACTTGGTGTCCACAGATAACTCGAAGCTCCTGTAACTTGTAATTGAGCAGTATCTCCATCACATATTGACACATCATTTCCTGCATTTATGGTCGGCAATGGGTTCACAGTAACCAGTACTGTATCACTATTGTTACATCCATTTGTGTCTAAAGCATTAACTGTGTAAGAAGTTGTTGTTGTTGGGAAAGCCAACGGATTGAAAATAGTAGAGTCCGAAAGTGAATTGCCCGGTGACCATACATAACTAGCTCCTCCACTAGCACTCAATTGAACAGTATCTCCAAAACACATACTCAAATCATTTCCTGCACTAATGTTAGATATTGGATGTACCGTAATCGTTATTGAATCAGTTGTGGAACAAGTATCGTTAGTAGCGGTAACATAATATGTAGTAGTAACTGTTGGGAAAGCTATTGGGTTTGCTGAAGTAGGATTATTTAACGAACCAGCTGGAAACCAATTAAAGGTAGTTCCGGTTACAGAAGTAGGATTTCCTCCCAACTGAACTGAATCTCCGGAACATATAGTAGTATCGTTAGCTAAACTAATCGGCACCGTATCGTTTGCTGTAACTACAACGCTATCTGTATTAGAACAACCGTTAACATCCGTTCCTGTTACTACATACGTAGTAGTATTCGCAGGAGCTGCCATAGGATTTGAAATATTAGGATTGCTTAATCCCGAAGTTGGTAACCAAGTATAGCTCGTTCCTCCATTTGCAAAAATTTGAGCACTATCTCCTACACATACCCAAACATCTGGGCTTGCAGTAATTGTAGGTAGAGGGTTTATACTAACTGTTACTGTGTCTGTATTAACACAGCTATTAGCATCTGTTCCCGTAACCATGTAAGTTGTTTGAGAAGTAACGCAAGCTGTTGGATTAGCAATAGTACTATCTGATAAACCTGTACTTGGTGACCAAACATAACTTGTCCCTCCTGTTGCATTTAACTGTGCACATGCTCCATCACATATTGTAGTATCGTTACTTGCTGTTATCGTTGGAAGTGGATTGATAGTTATAATTACACTGTCTGTTGCTGTACAGTTGGCTGCATTGCTAACTGTTACTACATAGGTCGTATTTACTGTTGGACAAACAATTGGGTTGGCTATATTAGGATTGGATAAGCCTGTTGTTGGTGACCAACTATAACTTGTACCGCCTGTGGCATTTAACTGCACACAAGCTCCGTCACATATCGTAGTGTCATTGGTAATGGTGATTACTGGAAGACTTGCTACTGTTACAATAACTGTGTCTGTATCAATACATCCTAAACCATCTGTAACGGTTACTACATAAGTAGTGGTAGTATTAGGAAAGGCTATAGGATTTGCTATGTTTGGATTGGTTAAACTTCCTGACGGAGTCCATGTGTAACTTGTTCCGCCTGTAGCGTTTAATTGAATTGAGTCCCCTATACAAATAGTCGTGTCATTTCCTGCATTAGCTGTTGGTAATGGACTTACTGTTACCACAACTGTATCTGTATTGGTACAGTTATTCACATCTGTTCCCGTTACTACATAAGTAGTAGTTATTGTTGGACAAGCTGTTGGATTGGCTATGTTTGGATTAGACAAGCCTGTTGTTGGTGACCAACTATAGCTTGTGCCTCCTGATGCATTTAACTGTGCACATGCTCCATCACATATCGTAGTATCATTACTTGCTGTTATCGTTGGAAGTGGGTTGATAGTTATAGTTACACTATCTGTATTCGTACAGTTCGCTGCATTGCTAACTGTTACTACATAGGTCGTATTTACTGTTGGACAAGCAATTGGGTTGGCTATGTTTGGATTAGACAAGCCTGTTGTTGGCGACCAACTATAACTTGTACCGCCTGTTGCGTTTAGTTGAATACAAGCTCCATCACAAATGGTAGTGTCATTAGTAATGGTGATTACAGGTGGACTAACAACTGTTACCGTAACCGAATCAACTCCTGTGCAACTTAAAGCATCTGTAACAGTAACCACATAAGTAGTGGTAGTGTTAGGGAACGCTATTGGATTAGCTATATTAGGATTAGAAAGACCTGTTGTTGGCGACCAAGAATAACTCACACCTCCTGTTGCATTAAGCTGGACAGAATCTCCAATACACATTGTTGTGTCATTTCCAGCATTAATTAAAGCTGAACCGACAAAAACGGTAACCGTATCCATTGTTGGACAAATACCATTATCAACAGTTACAATATAAGTGGTAGTTGAAGAAGGAAATGCTATAGGGTTAGCTATATTTGGATTAGATAAGCCTGTTGTTGGTGACCATGTAATAGTAGAACCACCTGGTCCTGTTGGACTACCTCCTAACTGCACACTATCTCCTAAACAAATAGTGGTATCATTTCCTGCATCAGCAAAAGGAGATGGTAAAATGTTTACATTAATACTTATTACATCTGAAGGGCAACCACAACCATTTAAGCTATTCAAAGTAATTGTACCTGTCCCTGAACTTCCCCAATTAACCGTTATAGAATCTGTTCCTTGCCCCGAAGCTACCGTTCCTCCTGTTACCACCCAATTAAACGTATATCCGGAAATGGGACTTGTAGTATAAGAAGCTGTTGTATTTGGACAAACTGTTAAAGGACCAATAATAGTATCTGGTGGTGTTGGTGGTTCCACAGTAATTTGATATACCTCATTAGTCGTTTTAGGTGGACAACCATTATCTGTAGCAGAAACTGAAAATTGATACGGTAATGCTTGAGCGGAACCACAAGGAGCAGTCCAGCTAAAGTTAGAAGTTACTGTTGCTGCTCCTGTAACTGGTGAATTAATAGTTGCAGGAGGATTCATAAAGTTGGGGTCAAAAATTTGACCTGTAGCAGTCAGTGTTAAACTATCTCCATTAGGGTCTGTAAAGGTTATAGGAAATGTTAAATTATCACATTCACTAATGGTGTATTGTGTTACTCCACTTCCTCCTGTATTTGATAGGTTTGGAGCTGGGTTAGGCGGACAAGTAATCACCAATAACTGTAAATCTCTTCTTGACACTCCTATTAAATTTCCATTTCTATACTCTCTAATTTCAACAGCTACAACAAAATTACCTGTTGTAGGAGACATATATTGTGTTAATCCGGTAGCTCCGTTAATAAAAGAAAAACCTCCCGCACCAAAAGGTTGAGCTGTTGAATAACCACCATTATAATTTACTGTAGGAATTGTCCATGGAAGTGGACTTGGGGCTTGTCCTGCACCTTGAAAAGGCGTTACAAAAGAAAAAATCAGTTGATCTCCATCAGGATCTATAGCAGTATTCAATATAGAAACTGTATCATTTACACATAAAAAAGGAACCGGATCATCTTGAAAAACAGGCGAACTATTATTTACTAACGAAGGGGCTATATAAGCATGAAAAGCCATAGCTGTACCTCCGGGATTTAATAAATTAGTAATAGCAGCATTTCTAGCAAAATTTTCAAAATATAAATGATACCCGTTAAAGTTTAAAGGTAAATCTACCAACGTTTCATAAACAGCTTTATAAATACAAACACTTTGACCTACTGCACAACCACTAGAAACGGGAGGTTGAACTAAATTAGAATCTACAATTGGAACAGAAACAGTCTGAAAAAGACTCTTATTTCCACCACCCATTGGATTTCCACCTATATCTTGTTGATAGATAGACACATTATGTGATGCAACAGGTATGGGGATTTGAGAATTATTATCGCAATTATTATATACGGTAAGGATAATTTTATATCTATAATTTGCTCCTACCTGACCCATGTATTCATAACCTAAACTTCCTCCTACCAAATGAGATGCAAACAAACAACCACTACTAATAATGGCAACGAATAGTATTAAAACTCTTTTTATCATTGAACTATAATTTTTTTCGTTATTACTCCCTTGTCTGAAATAACATTCATAAAGTAAATTCCTTTGGGTTGATGAGCAACATTAAACTCATAAATAAAAACATTAGTTTGCGGCAACATTTTATCTACCGCTTGTCCCATTATGTTGACTAATATCAATTCTTTTATGTCAATATTAAAATTATTTACCTCAACACTAAGCTTCTCTGAAACAGGGTTTGGATAAACATTTATAGCTGAGTTTAACAGGTTTTCATCTATCCCGACTACTGAACAAAACCAATCCAATTCAAAACCTGGTCGTACAAGTGTAAAATCAGATTTTTGTCTAATCGTAATGCTTCCTCCACTTGAACTTATAATTCCCGGTAAAGTAGTTCCTGAAAAGCCTCCCAAGATAGGACTAGCAGTAGTTGGTCCATCATAAATAATTAAAGAATCAAACCCACTTTCAAAATTAAAGGATACAAAATTTAGTGTTATTTGTGCTGCTCCGGCTGGCTGTATGGTTACCACTCCATTGGTATTATTTGAATAGGGCATACTTGGTCCCCCATCATCGTAAAGCGTACCGTTACAATCTGTTATTACAATTGACCCACTAATTGGCATAGTATTAAAACACTCTATAGTAATATAATTTACCATTGCTACTGAATCTTGTCCAAAAGCATTGGTAACAACTAAGCTAACCGTATAAGTTCCCGGATTAGCATAATAATGTGATGGGTTTTGTTGTGTGGAAGTATTCCCATCACCAAAATACCAAGTCCAGCCAGTAGGTATATTCATTGATAAGTCCGTAAAATAAATGGTATCTGAACAAGTAACAGTAGTTGAAGCTGTAAAATTAGCTGTAGGTGGAGATGTATTAGGCTGAATAATTACACCATAATCTTCTGTCTGACCAAAATTAGAATTGCTACATGCATTTTGAACATTTCCAACTACATCAGAAGTTATTCTCATTCTTAAAGGTGTATTCAAAACTGCTCCACTAGGAATAGTAATATTTCCTATTGGATTAAAAGCATTGTTTATGGTAAGCACTAATTCATTCGTATTATTAAATACACCATCATTGTTAAAATCTATCCAAGCTTTGGTATCTTGAGCATTACTTGATCCTGTAGTAATATTTATAACATACGAAGAACCTTCATTTACCATTGTTTGTTGAGAACAAGAAAAATCCTTATATCCTTCTGAAGCATCTGCTGATGAATTAGAAATGGTATTAAAGCTAACATCTAAAATTCCATAACCACAGCAATAAGAAAGTGTAGAAGGTGTACAACTTGCAGTCAATACCTGATTTGATGTTGTTATGTTAACAGTTTGAGTAATCGTATCACTTCCATTGGCATTAGTAGCAATAAGTGTTACTACATAAACACCATCTGCCGCATAAGTATGACAGGGGTTTTGTTGTGTAGAAGTGTTACTATCACCAAAATTCCACATCCATGATGTTGGCACATTTTGAGATTGATCGGTAAAACAAACTGTTCCACTACAACTTGGGTTGGGTGATGGGTTAAAAGCAGCTATTGGAGCATTCAAATTTTGTGTAATAATAACCGTATAATCTTCAGCCTGACCAAAATCTAAATTGGCACAAGGTGTAGGAGCTGCACTAAAATCATAATCAGCAGAAATTCTCATTCTTAAAGGTGTATTTAAAACTGCTCCGGATGGAATAGCAACACTCCCTGAAGTGTTCATTTGAGATGTAGCTGTAAAGACACGTTCTGTAGTATTATTAAAAACGCCATCATTATTAAAATCTATCCACGCTGCATAATTTTGGGTGGATTGAGCTGAACTTCCAATGGATAAGTTATAAGAAGCCCCTTCAAAAACAGTAGTTTGATAACAAGTAAAATCGCTATACCCTGCTGCACCATCTGTTGAAGCATTACTTATAGTATTAAAATCTACTTGAGTAATTCCAAAACCACAACAATAAGTTAACGTATTAGGTGTACAAGATGCCGCTATTGGCGAGCTTCCAGAAAGATTTACTGTTATTAAATTATTCATAGTTAAAGTGTCACAACCAAAAGCATTACAAGTAATTAAAGTTACCGTATAAGTACCTCCGGAGGTATAAGTATGTGTAGGGTTTTGCTGTGTAGAAGTATTTCCATCTCCAAAATTCCACAACCAAGAGGTAGGGTTTTGTGTGGACAAGTCTGTAAAAGAAACCACTCCCGAACAAGTGTATGTGGTACTTGCTGAAAAGTTACTTGTAGGTGGAATATTGGCTGCTGTCCAATCCAAAACCATATTAGGTCTTTGGGCGGCAGCACTTGTTGTCAAGGTAGATGAACAGACTGTAGAATTATCTGCTCTATACCAAATGGAGCTTGTAAACGAAGTAGTAGAATTATACATCACTGCATTATTCGTCCATGAAGTATTGTTAAAACAAGTTTCTACTAATAAATTAGAGGTTCCATCCCAATAAAAAGGTGTTCCAAAAGTATGGTTATTTAAGCCTATAACATCAGTATATGCTTGTGGCCCGTAAACGGTTGTTAAGCCTGTTTCAAAAGCAGTAATAGTATTGGTAGGAGTTAATTTCAATGCAATAGTAAATCCTTGTAATGGAGCTCCTTGAGGTTGAGCTACATCAAAAGCTAAGCTATTAATATTTCCTGCAGTCATTCCTGCTGCAGTAAGTTCCGAAGCTAAAATTAAAAACTGATGTCTTGCTCCCCAATACCAATTACCATAAGCAGCCGGATAAGTCGTTGTAGTGTTAGTAGTTGTTCCTGTTCCTATTGTAATAGGAGTAGCTTTAATAGTTGAGCTACAAATTATAACCACTAAAATTATAAGACTGTATATTTTTTTCATCTGAAAAAAGAATTAACATGTAACACTTAGACTCATTTTTTACCTTTAAAGTTGCGTATCAAAGCAAATTTTATATTGTAACTTTGTATGAGATATTTATTTTACTTATAAATCATTTTGCAATTTAGGAATTTTTGACATACTAAACAATGGTTTACATCAACTAACCTATAAATGGTAGGTTTTAATATATAAACGGTAAATATGGCTTTAATAAAAAAACTAAACGACAAAGCTCCTGAATTTGGAACTGATTGTTTTTTCGCAGAGAACGCAACTATTATTGGTGATGTAGAAATGGGAAATGAATGTAGTGTTTGGTACAACGCAGTAATTAGAGGCGATGTGCATTATATCCGCATGGGCAACAGAGTAAATGTACAGGATGGTGCTGTAATCCATTGTACCTACAAAAAACATCCTACCAATATTGGCAACAATGTTTCTATCGGACATAATGCCTTGGTGCATGGTTGTACTATAAAAGACAATGTACTAATAGGCATGGGAGCTATTGTTATGGATGGTGTGGTGATAGAAAGTAACACCATTATAGCTGCGGGAGCTGTTGTCACCCAAGGAACACATGTGGAAGCCAATTGCATTTATGCCGGAGTGCCTGCCAAAAAAGTAAAAGAAATGAACCAAGAACTTTCTAAAGGGGAGATTAAAAGAATTGCCGAAAGCTATGTAATGTATTCGGGGTGGTATAAGTAGGTTTGAAAAAAGTTAATGATTATTTGTTAATCTTGAACTGACAACTATCAACAACTATTAGCTGATAACAAATAAATAATTATTTACTAAAAATAATATTTAATTCAAATGAAAAAAACTTCTCATTTTATTTCTTATTTTTTCCTTATCTTCATCTCCCTATCATGCTCTTTACTTGGTGTTCACTTTAAACCTCACAATCCTACAAATCCAGGAAAATTTCCCAAGTTTGATGAAGAAACTATTTTACTTGGTGAATTAACAAAATACAAATCTTGTTTTGATGTATATTATTACGACTTATTTGTAGATATAGATCCTTTTAATAAATTTTTAAATGGTTCTGTAGAAATCCATGCCATAGCTAAAGAAAATTTTGACACACTTCAAATTGATTTGCATCAAAACTTTGAAATAACACAACTTTATAACTTAGAAACAAATAAGCCTTTAGATTTTAATAGAAAACATCGAGCAATTTTTATAGCTTTCCCAAATAATAAAGACAAAAAATTTTCATTAAAAATTCACTATAACGGAAAACCAATTATTGCCAAAAAACCACCTTGGAAAGGAGGTTTTGTATGGAAAAAAGATACGGAAAAAAATCCTTGGCTTGGAGTTGCATGCGAATCAATTGGTGCAAGTGTATGGTGGCCTCTAAAAGACCATACATCTGATGAACCAGATAGCATGCGATTACATTATAGTGTTCCAAAAGAACTAATTGCTGTAGGAAATGGTCAGTTAGAAAGTACTGACATAAATCCTATTGACTCTAATAAATTAATTTATAATTGGTTCATCTCTTACCCAATAAACACCTATAACGTAACTGTTTATGTTGGGAAATATAAATTATTAAAAGATGAATATATAGGTGTTAATGGAAAAGCACTTCATCTCAATCATTATGTTCTTAAAAACAATTTTGAAAAAGCAAAAAAACACTTCAAACAACTACACTCTCAATTAAAACTCTATGAGTTACGTTTCGGAGAATATCCATGGTATAATGATGGCTTTAAGCTTGTAGAATCTCCTTATGCAGGAATGGAACATCAAACCGCAATTGCCTACGGCAATAAGTATAAAAATGATTTAACAGATTCCATTGACTATATTATTCTTCATGAAACAGCTCACGAATGGTGGGGAAATAGTGTTACCTCAAAAGACCTTTCAGATGTATGGCTTCAGGAAGGTTTTGCTACTTATGCAGAAGCATTATACATGGAAAGTATCAGTTTCGATGCATACTTAAATCATCTTTATTTTTTACGAATTTTTATCAAAAATAAATATCCGTTAATAGGAGTAAAAGATAGAAGGTATTTCCACTATAGAAAAAGCTCTGATGTTTATACAAAGGGAGCTTGGGTACTTCATACTCTGAGAATTCAACTTAATGATGACAAACTGTTTTTTGATATTATAAAAACATTTGCTACTAAATACAAAGAAAAAATTATTACTTCAAAAGAGTTTATAGAACTAGTTAATGAAAAAACTAAACAGGATTATAACTGGTTTTTCAATCAATATTTATATAAAAATAAAATACCTACTTTCGAGTATTCCACAAATTTAGATGGGGTTCTTTACTATAGATGGAACAACACTTCTGATGATTTTAATCAACTAAAAATCAAATTAAAATCAAACAATCAGGCAATAACATTAACTCCATCTACTAAAACTCAAAAAATTAAGCTTCCAAAAGACGAATATGGAGGTTGGAATTATCAAATAATTACAGATATACTTTATGCTTATAAAAAAAATAAATCTTTAATTAGTAATTGATAATTACTACATTTGCAATTAAATGAAATTTGTTTATCTGGAATTTCTTTATGCCCTTTTTGCAATAGCCATTCCTATTGTCATTCACCTATTTAATTTTCGGAAGTTTAAAAAGATATACTTCTCCAACGTTCAATTCTTAAAAGAAGTAACGCAAGAAACCCAATCAAAATCTAAGCTAAAACACCTATTAGTTCTTATCAGTAGAATTTTAGCGATAAGTTTCTTAGTCTTTGCTTTTGCTCAGCCTTATATCCCCACCAGCAGCGGAATAACTTCTCCTAAAAACAAAGTAGTAGGCATTTATGTAGATAATTCTTTTAGCATGGAAAGCACAGGAAATTTAGGTGCTTTGCTTGATGAAGCTAAACTTAACGCTGCTGAAGTAATAAATAATTACAATGCTTCCGATAAGTTTTTGGTTTATACCAACGTTTTTGCCTCTGGAGAGTACCGTTTGCTTTCACAAGAGCAAGCCATAGAAAAAATTGAGCAAATAGAAATTGTTCCGCAAACCAAAAACCTCTCTGCCATATATTCCAGAGCTACAGATGGCATTAACAATGCAGAAATTGCCAATAAATATTTCTATCTGTTTTCCGATTTCCAAAAAACCATTAGCGACTTTAATGACTTGGAACAAGACAGTACCATTAATTGGTTGTTAATTCCCATAACCGGAAATCAAACAGATAATTTATACATCGATAGTTGTTGGTTCGAATCGCCTACTCACTTGTTTAATCAGCAGGAAGAATTAAAAGCCATTGTAGTGAATAAAGGCGAAAAAGACGTGGAAAATATTCCTGTCAAATTATTTATCAATGAGCAATTAATTACGCCTACAAGTGTTTCTGTTAAAGCTAACGATAAAACTACCATCACTTTTAACTACCAAAACAAACAACAAGGCATACAACAAGGAAAAATTGAATTACGTGACCATCCTGTTGTTACCGATGATGCTTTTCATTTTTCCTATCAAATTGCTAGTCAGATAACTGTTTTAGAAATTCACGACAAACAAGCTGCTGAAAGCAAGGCTATTCCTGCTCTTTACCAAACCGATAGCTTATTTAATTTTATATCGGGAGCTATTGGTCAGCTGGATTATTCACTCATAAAAACAGCTAATTTAATTGTACTGAATGAGCTTAAAGAACTGAATAGCGGATTGGTTCAAACACTAAAATCTTTTGTAGAAAATGGCGGAAGCTTGTTAGTTTTCCCTGCAGAAGAAATGAATTTAGAGAGCTATCAATTGCTAACGAATGCTTTTCAGATAAATCCTTATTTAACCAACGATACCTCCTCATTAAAAGTGAGAGATATTAACTACGAACATCCTATTTTTAATAATGTTTTTGAAAAAAAAGAAGCTGAAAAACTAAACCTTCCGTTGGTTAAAAATCATTATGCGTTGGCAGATTTTAATACCATTTTCAGAAGTGATGTGTTAACGCTTAACAACGGAACACCATTTCTTAGTGATTTTAAAATTAATAAAGGACATGTTTATCTTTGTGCTTCAAGTCTTAACAAAACCGCTACCAACTTTGCCAATCATGCACTTTTTGTTCCGGTATTGTACAACATTGCATTTTTAAGTCAGCCAACCTATCCAAATTATTTTATTATTGGAGAAAACAATGTCATCAATATCAACACCAATGTTAAAGACAATGTTTTCCATCTGAAAAATGACAACATGGAGATTATTCCAAAAATTAAAAGCGAACAAAATACTACCTCCATTTTCTTTGGCAACGAAATTACCACAGCAGGCAATTATTTGCTTAGCAACGAAACCATAGAAATGGGTATTGCTTTTAATTACAACAGAAAAGAATCTGATTTAGCCTGTTTAACCGAAAGTGAGCTAACTACCCAGCTAACACAATATGGACTAAACGCCAACATTGTTAACGCCAACGAAGTTTCATTTAAGTCGGCACTAAACGAAATTGAATCAGGAAAAAAATATTGGAAAATTTGCGTTATTTTAGCACTTATTTTCTTAGCAACAGAAATTGCTTTGATAAAATTGTGGAAATAAAAATGTGAGAATTTGAAGATGTGTAAATATGAGAATTATTGAATAATCTTCATTATCCTCAAACTTCAAACCTCAAACTTTAAACTTACGACATGGACATACTAATCAAATCGGCAGTAATCGTTGACAACAACTCAAATTTGAATGGGCAAAAAATGGACATTCTTATTGAAAAAGGAATTATCGTTAAAATAGCTAAATCCATTAAAAATTCAGGGAACTACAAGGAAATTTCCTATCCTGATTTGCACGTTTCTATTGGTTGGTTCGATTTTAGAGCTAACTTTTGCGACCCAGGAAATGAACACAAAGAAGATTTTACCAGCGGATTAAAAGCTGCTGCTTTAGGTGGCTTTACAGGTGTTGTTGCCATGCCCGATACTTATCCAACTATCGATAGCAAATCCGGAATTGAGTATGTAATTAACAAAACCGCCAATGCTATTGTAAATGTTTATCCTGCCGGATGTTTGTCTGAAAAAGCAGAAGGAAAAGAAATTGCCGAAATGTACGACATGCATAATGCCGGTGCAATAGTTTTTACCGACAATAAAAAAAGCATAGAAAATCCAAGTTTGCTTACCCGAGCCATGCTCTACACCAAATCATTCAACGGGTTAATAATGGAATTTCCTAACGAAAAAAATATTTTTAACAACGGACAAATAAACGAAGGGATAGTAAGCACTCGACTGGGAATGAAAGGCATTCCGTCTTTAGCGGAAGAGTTGCAAGTGGCAAGAGCCATTTATTTAGCTGAATATTGCGATGCAGCGATTCACTTAACCAATATTTCTGCAAAAAAATCAGTAGAACTGATAAAACAAGCTAAGGCTAAAGGATTAAAAATTACTGCTGATGTAAATTCTTACCACTTACTGCTAGACGAAACCGCATTGGAAACTTTTGACAGCAATTACAAAGTATTGCCTCCACTAAGAACCAAAGACGACCAAAAAGAATTGATTAAAGGACTGAAAGAAGGAACGATAGACATTATTTGCTCCGACCACACTCCCGAAAATATTGAAAACAAAAAATGTGAATTCGACCACGCAGCTTTTGGCATCATTAACTTACAGACTTCTTTTGCAGTTGCTCATACCGCCATTAAAAACAAATTGCCCTTAGCCCATTTTATTGAGAAAATAACTGTTGCACCACGCCAATTGCTGCACCTAAGCATTCCTGAAATAAAAGAAAAAACAGCAGCCAACCTTACCTTATTTAGCCCCAACAGCGAAACTAAACTTGCTACTAGCGATATTGTTTCTAAATCTAAAAACTCGCCTTTTATCGGTAAAAAACTGAACGGTAAAGTATATGGGGTGATTAATAAAAATAAGGTTTTGGTGGGATAAGGATTAGTTAAACTTATTCTGTAAATAAATTATTTTATCCCATTTAAAGATATTTTATATTTTTCTATTTGCTTATCCCAAGTTTTATTATCGCTTAATATTCTTTCAAATGGATTTTGTATCATAATCGGCTCATAACCTGATTTATTTATATCAGTTCGATTTACCAAGTATAGCCAATATTCATTTTTCTTAATTCTGGCAACAGTATATTCATTTCTTGACCAGAAGAAATATGGTGTTTCACCGTCATAAGATTTTACCTCAATGAACCGATTTGGAAACTTATCAGCTTCCTCATTATACGAAGCAATATCATAACCTTCGTTAACTATATACTCTGCAATCCAACCTATTTCCTTCTGTTCTTTAAGCCTTCTAAATTCAAAATGTAAAACGAATTTTTCGGCTTCTTCACCATAAATTTGCTGTTGCTCCATTGCTTTCCTAAACTCCTCAATACCAATTTTTCTTTTTTTAATCTCAGGTAGTACTGTCTTATCAAATAGTTTCTTGTAGCGATTATTAATAATAAAACTATTTAGTTCAGTTGTTGGATGAGTTTTAATTGCTTCAAAGTCGATTAACAATTGTTTAAAATTTGAATATTTTAAGCTAAAAGCTCTGTTGTTTATTTGTAATGACTTGTAAATTATATCGTGGGATAAATAATCAGAACAAAATATTTTATGAAATTCATCATCATCTTTTAATGCCTTGAAAAGATGTTCAACGAATTTATCTCTCATTTGGTTTATACTATTCAATGAATCTACAACACCGTTACTTAAAGTTAGAAAGTCGTTATCAAATATTAATATTTCTGTTTTTATGGCTAATTCAAGACAACCATCAAAAATACTTCTTCCATCAATTACTCGGTTATAAAATAATTTTTCAATGTCGGTTCTTGTATATGTGGCTTCCGGATTTCCTTTTAATGTACTTAGTAATTCAAAGAAGTAATTTGGAGTACCAAAATTTCTATATCTTCTAAGTTCTTCTAGCATAATTAGAGATTAAATCATTAATTATGTCTGTTTCATCATTATTGTCAATCCTTTGAAAAAGAGGTATGTCATCATTAATGATATCTTCCATTCGCTCGATTTTCAAACGGAGTCTATCATTTATAACTTCATCTATTGAGTCTTTAGAAAGGATATAGAAATATTTAGTTAGTTGATTTTTATCTAAACCAACCCTATGAATTCGATCTTTTGATTGAATAAAATTGGAACAATTATAATCCCTTTCTAAATAGATTGCATTATGACAGCCTTTATGCAATGAGATTGATTCAGCTACAGAAAAAGGGTTAGCAATTACAACCTTAAAATCATTATTTAGTGGGTCATTAAACGCCTTAATAGTTTCTTCTCTTTCATCCTGCGGAATTTCTCCAATGAGAAGTTTTGATTCAATTCCATTTTGAACTAGATAAGTTTTTAATTCCTTAGCATTTTGGATGAAAATAGTCCAAATAATTACCTTTCCATTTTCAGGAAATATTTCCTCTAAAAGCAATGATAAAATACTTCTAAATTTTTTTGGAGTTTCAACTGATGAATAATTTATAATCTTATTAAAGAATTCAGAATCATTAACGAACTCGTCAGTATCTGTAGTAAAAATAGCATTTGGGTCAAATTCACCTGTTAATTCATTATTCTCCAAAGAATCCCTCAAAGTTCTTGATAAAAGTGATGGGTTGGTTGATGCTTGTCTTAACCGAATAAGTTTTGCCCTATTAAGAATATCTTTTACTGTAGCAGAATTGTTTTCTTTAAAGTGAGGAAGATATTGGGATTCTATAAAATCATATATTTCCCTTTGATACGAATCCATTTCAATAGGGATGTATTTTTCTTCTATAGGCGGTAGCTTGAGATCATTCTTCTTAATTCTTATAAAATAAGGTGAAATGTTATCTTTTAATTCCTGCACTCGTTGTGATTCAGGTGAGTTGTTATTGGTCATATCCTCCAAATTATGATAATGAAATTTTAGGATTTCCTTAAATTTGAATGGATAGATAAATTTATAAAGGTTGAATATATCTTGATACCCATTTGGAACGGGGGTACCTGTTAAAATCACTCTTGATACCGCCTCTTTTGATATTTCTGTTACACTTCTTCCCCAAACGCCTTCTGGATTTTTTATTCTATGTGCTTCATCAACAACAACCATTGTTTTGTTACGTTTTAGAAAATCGATAATGTCATTTTGAAATCGGTCAACACCTCCGTGAAAAATCAAAGTAAGTTCTGGAGAGTTTGGAGAATATAGGTGCTCTAATTTTTGTTTTACCGAAATATCACTATCGCCAGACATTCTAAAAGAGTTTGGTTTATATCCAAAACACTCTGAAAATTCATTCTCCCAAGGAGCAAAAGATGAAAGTGGACCAACAACCAAAAGTTTGTTTACGTGTCGAGGGTCTTCTTTAGGTAAACTTCTTAAAAATGCATACGCACCATAGACTATTGATGTTTTACCAGCACCAGGCACAGCGAAATTGCAAGAATTTTGAGCAAATGCCATATGAAACGATGACAATAATTGCAAGGGATAAAGTGTTCTGTCCTTTGAGAAAGTTTGATTTAAAACCTCTTGAAAGTTATCAAATTGAGTTACTAAAGATTGGTTTTCTTTAAACTCATTATCTCGAATAGCTCTAGCATTCTCACTAAACATTTCAAAATTTTCCTCTTCTTTAGAAAAAGCTTGTAATTCTTTTTGAGTATTTTCAGTTAATTGAATTGTATAATTATACTTACTTAGTAAATTTTGAATTTCTTGAAGAGTTTTTATCTGGGTTTCCTCACGAAAGGGAATAATAATATTATTCTTTTCAATTGAATAGTTAAGTCTTTTAAGTGATATTAAAAGTCTCTTGTTTTGTAAAAATACTTCTGTATCTCCGTTTATAGCAAAGAAATTTTCTGCGATATTAATATCTATAGAAAAAATCATTATAAGTTTTTATTTATTTGATATCCAATCTGTTGTATCCTTTTAGTCTTATCCTGAACTTCTCCAATTTCATCTTTAGGTATTTGGTCTGTTTCTATGCTTTCCATTAGTTCAATAACGTGTGATAATACACTTGATGGTGATTTCTTTAGAAGTGAGTTAAATATTTTATCCCCTAACTCTTTAACCATTTTTTGAACTTCGGGTTTTGCAAAAGATTTATGTCCTGTCTTAATTGCTTCAAAAGTTTGACTGGCTCTTTTTATCAGTTTTTCAGGCTGATTTGCAGCATCATTATACCCAATAAAAAATTTGTGATCATTCAAGTTTTCTAAAAATGCACTTGTGTCATTTTCGAATTTTGAACTTTCGAAAAACATTTTGTCTCTTGCGTTTAAATGTTTTTCAAGGTTTAATGAATTAAAATCAATTTCAGGTTCTTTAGGAAGTTTACTTATTATTTCCCTATGTTTTGTAGAAAAGCTATTCCAAATATCCTTGTCGCCAAAAAAATGTTTATCGCTATTCCCTTCGGCTAAATTTCTAAACTCTTTTCCATCATATTCGTCTTTGAATCGTAAATAGTCAAAAGCAATTGTTTTTAATTCATCAACATCATTGTCGGAATATGCCCAATTTGCTTTTTTACTTGACTCGCCATAAAAAGTTTTTAACCATTTTGTTAATGAAAGAAATTGATCTTCACGCTCATCAAGTTGAGTATATATCCCGTCATAATCCAAATATTCTAAATATTCGTCCATAACAGTCATAGTGTCTAGATACTTTCTTATTTCACTTTCTGTTTCTCCCATCCATTCTGAGATGGTTTTAATAGCTTCTGTCTTTGTAACTTGTGGTGTTAATTTGTCAAATATTTGTTTGGCTTTTAAATATTTCTCAATTGGATTATATCTAAGCTTTTCATCTTCACCCATTTGATAGGTGGTTTCAAGTCTTTCTATTTCAATTGGATTCTCTTCAAGGGTTACAGGTAGTACAATGGCTTTAAACAAACCCGTTCGATCAATTCTATTCAGAATCATGGCTCTTCGGTTACCATCAATAATTACCCCATCTTTTGTGATGATACCTACTTTTTGTTGTCCAAATTCTTTAACACTTAACTCTGTTTTTTTATTTCGATCAATTTTTGATTCCCAAAGAAGCTTTTCAATTAAATTTCTTCCTTCTTCTGTCTCTACATTAATTTCCTGATTTTGCTTTTCTAAAGATTTAGTCCTACTAAGAATTCTCCCATTATATTTATTGTATAATAAGTACGAAAGAGGAATGTTGTAAACCGTAAATGGCTTTAGTTGTTTTTCCCACATAATTTCGTGGTGTAACATATCATTTCGGTTTTTATCCCTTTCGATTATTTCCTGTATTTTTTGTATTCTAACTTCTTTGTTCATAATCATTTATTGTTAGCGGTGGAAGAAATTTTATTGATAGCATAAAGAGCAAAAATTTGTTTTACAGGTACTACTTCCTTGTGTTTAAATATTTTTAATTCTCTTTGCTCAAAATCTTTAGTATTAATTGAAAGATTATTAATGACTTCTTGAATTAAATCAACTAGTTCGGTAGGTTCAGTATGTTTTTCACTAGACTTTTGTTGCTCATAAAGTTTTTGAAGTTCTTTTGCACTTGCAATTTTTTCTGAGAAACCGTTATTGATATACTTTAAAAAAGCTTTACCACCTTGGTGTTTTCTAATTACATCTTCAAGATTTTTGAAATAGTTATCTTTTATTTTTTGAATAGGAAAACCTTTACCCGATCCATATTGTATAGAAGTGTACCACTTTCCTTCTGCTGTTTTAGGATTTTCCTCAATGTCGTAGTTAGAGAGCGTTACAGTTAAGTTTCCATCTTTTATTGTGTGCCTTCTAAATCTTGAACCTTTATTTTTTACTGGAGGTTTATCGAAAACTTTTAGCTTATAAATACTTAGATCTAAAATCCCATTGGTATTCGCTTTTTTATTCAAAACTAAACTTTTTGGTTCTCCAACTTTTAATTCTTTAAGTACAACTTTAGCAAACGCTCTACTTACAGAGCAACATACAGCATTTCCAACCAAACGCCATTTATTGTTTTCAGCACCAATAAATTGATACGTTATAGGAAATCCCATTATAATTGCAGCCTCTCTAACAGTAGGTAACCGATACTCTCCATCTCCAGTTCTTTTAACCTCTGACTTATAAATAATAGATTCTCTTGAATTAGCAATTTTAGTTGCTGTAATTGTTCGACTGGGTTTATTTTCATTTTCTGGAAATGACATTTTGCCCATATAAGGATGATTGGTCTTCCAATATCTAGAAAACTTCCATTCTACTTTATAAATTCCAGTATCATAAAAGTGATCTGTTAAGTGTGCTTGAGATATCTTAATTGGATATTGAGGATCAGAAATTATTATATCAGAAACATTTGAATAAGGATGAGGAAAGTTTTGCTTCATCTTTCCGATTGTAAGGTATTTCAATTTATCATCAAGTCCAACTTCTGAATGAGTAGGTTCTGGAATAATTAGTTTTCCTTTTTTAATAATTTCTCCTGATATGACTCTTTTTCTGGCTTGATAAGAACCATAGTCAGCAGAATTAATGATTGCCGAGTTTTCGTATAGGTCAATTGCAATTTTTAAAGGACTTATTCTATTTTTATTAGCCCATTCAGTCAACCCTAAATCCTTGAAAGTATAAGCTGTCTGTAAATATCTTTTTGAGTTCACCACATTCTCCATAAACCAAGCTTTAAGAATAGAGTTCGGTTGATGTTTTTTTACAGCAATTATTCTCAAAAATGTTTCTGTTAATTCAACCCCTAAAGACTTATCTGCGTTCCCAGATTTGTTTGAACTTGAAAAACTTACGCAAGGTGGACTTCCTATAATAACCTCGGTGTTTGGAAGGTTTTCTATTTCTTCAATTGAATTCTTAAAATCAAGTATGTTTTTAGGTTCACAGTTCAAATTAAAATTGTGATTAAAAGTATCTACGGCTGGTTTCCAATGGTCAAAACCATAAACTATTTCATAGCCCATCTGTTTGAAACCCTCAGAAAATCCACCTGCTCCACAAAAGAAATCTATTACTGTCAAATTATTCATAATAACATTAGTAACCAATTATTTATAAACAAATATTTATTTCACAAAATTTGTTTATCCTTCCAAAAATAGGAATAATTCTAACGCTTTAAAATGAGTTTTTCAATTTTTATAAACAGAAAATTATGAATACTCACATCCACACATCAAATCATCCATTTACTTCTCTCTCACTTTTTTGTAAGCCCTGATGGCTAACATCAGCAAAACGCCAAAAAGCACAATGCCTACCACTCCCCAAACCCAACTCATGGCTTCTTTGAGGGTAACCAAAAACACAATGGCAAATAGAAAAATGGTAGCTACTTCATTCCAAACACGTAATTTAAAGGAAGAGTACTTAATTTCATTTTTTTGCAGTTGTACATACAACCGATGGCACATAAAATGGTAAACATACAATGCCACTACAAAGGTAAGTTTTACATGCATCCAAGGTTGCGATAAATAATACCCAAAATTGGTATAGAGCAACCAACCCGCAAAAAAAGCGGTTAATATTGCCGATGGCCAAGTAATACCATACCATAAGCGTCTGCTCATGATTTTATATTGTTCTTGCAAAATGGCTTTGGCACTTTCTTCTTTGTCTTCGGCTTCTACATGGTAGATAAACAAACGCACAATGTAAAATAACCCGGCAAACCAAGTGACTACAAATATGATGTGTAAAGCTTTTATGTATAATGGGTTCATGGCTGTAAAAGTAATATTTTTTTATGAGTTTAAAAGGTTTGAGGTTTAACTTCGTTGAACTCGCAAGCTCGTTTGAGGCTGGTATTTAACCGCAAAGAAGCAAAGTTTTTCGCAAAGCTCGCAAAATCTCTCGCTAAGACGCTAAGACGCTATTGAGTTAGAAGACAGAAGTCCGAAGTTTCGAAAAAGCTTACTATGACGAAGACCGACCTTTGATTAATTTAGCTAGTTTTCTAGCTGTTACAATTTAGCGAGGGCTTTGTGTAAGCAATCCTTGAACTGCAAAAATAAAAAAGTGAAAAGGCGTTAGTGCCTTTTACTTAACAACTAAAAGCAAAACAATTTCAGGGCTTGGGTTGTGTGGCAAATTTAACCGCTTAGAAAACCATAAATTAATCAGGAGTCTTGATTTTTTGTTTTATCTGTTTATTTAATATTTTATTAAATCGGTCAGATGGAACTCGCCAAAAACTACTCTCTTTTTTGAGGAAGTTATATACTTTTGTCTCGTTTCTTTTGTATCAAGACAAAAGAAGAACAAAAAAAGCAAAAAAACTACTTCAGCTCCAACACAAAAATCCAACACAATACTTAGTAGTGACGGTAAAGAAAAAGTACTTAAAAATTATGATTATACCCTATACTGAACTCTAAAAAATCGGCAATTCCCATATTGGTATTAACATAAACACCTAAAAACAAATTGCTTTTTGGTAGCGTATTGGTATTTTTAGCATAGAAATTTAATCCCTTACGGGTAGATAAGATTTGTCTCAGAGTAGAAATTACACCTTTTGAAGGATGATGATAATTAAAATAAGGTTTGTATAAGTTAAATTCCAATTCTAAATCTAAACCTACATGTCCCATAAGGAATTCATTATTTACAAATAAAATAAAGTTAGAAGCTTGTAAAGTAGGGTCACCATTCAATTTTTCGCCTCTGTTAGCAGATAAATCATTGTAATAATGCTGATAAAACCGATAGGTAAAACCAACACTCACTTTTGAATGATGATTAATCGTATATCCATAACCTAATGAAGCTGAATGAACAGGTTGGTTAATGCCTTGCACAGGTCCTTCATTTTCACTTTGCTCATGATAGCCCAATCCATATCGGAATTTGATAAACGATTGCTTAGAACGATTGTAATCATTGTTAACTACAGGTCTTTCTTTTTTGGTATTTTCATAAAACTGTCCTGAAATTCCTATTAAAAAAGAATTCATTCCTTTGTTAGGTAAATTAACATGACTGTTAGATTGATGCGCTAATCCCACCCCAAGTTTTAAGGAAAATTTATCTCTCGAAAGAATTTCTCTGTTCAACGCAATTCTAAAATCCCAAGTAAAAGGAGCACTAACAATAATGTTTTCAGGATTATTAACAGGATGATAAGTCTTATTAAAATAAGACATTCCCAAGCCTAATTTTAGATGATAGTTGTGTTTAGATTTATTAAAAACGCTAAAATCTATAAACCTTCCTAAACTTACTTGTTGTCCGAAAATTTGGTTGTTGCCAAAATGAGAAAAATTTAAGCTAAAACCAACTTCAGGAAAGTTATAATACCTTTCCCATTTGGTAGTATCTGTTCTGTAGTTTCCTACAGAAAATGACACGGTATTTTGCATGGAGTTCTTCGGGAAATTGTCGAAAAAATTGGGAATAATTTTTCCGGCAGCATATTCACCTTCAAAAAAGAGATTTTTTTGATCTTCTTTTTCTTGTGAATAAATTGAAGAGACAAATCCAAAAAGAAAAAGAGATATTATTCTAATTTTCCGTGGCATTGTTTGTATTTTTTTCCACTTCCACACGGACACAAATCATTTCTACCCACTTTTTTCTCTACTCTTACGGGTTGAGCTTTTGGTTTTTCTTGTTGATTTGGTGGTGCCGGATTACCTGCATTATCTGGTCGGCTAGTTTCCAATTTATCTAAATCCGATTTTGGTGCCGGAGTAGCTTCTTTTGCTTTAATCTCTCCATCTTTTGGTTTAGGTAATCCGCATTTCATTAAGAAACTACCAATTTCCTTATTCATTTTTAGCAAAATAGATTGGAACAATTTAAAAGCTTCAAATTTGTAAATCAATAAAGGATCTTTTTGCTCATGAACTGCATTCTGAACCGATTGTTTCAAATCATCCATTTCTCTTAAATGCTCTTTCCAGTTATCATCAATAATGGCAAGAATTACACCTTTCTCTATAGATTTAACCAACTCTTTTCCTTGAGATTCATACGCTTTTTGAAGTGGTGTAGGAACATTTAAGCTTTTTATTCCATCAGTAATCGGAACTAAAATATTCTCATACGTTGCTCCTTGGTTTTCATAAACATCTTTAATTACCGGAAAAGCTGTTTCTGCTAAGGCTTCAGATTTTCTTAAATAGTGATTGTACGCTAACTCATGAATATCTTCTGTAAGTTCTTCCGGTTTGCTTTCTAAGAACGTTTTTTCATCAACAGGACTCTCAATAGATAAGTATCTGATTAAGTCTAATTGGAAATTCTCGAAATCTCTCATTTCCTGATTTTCTTCTACCAAGGCTTCAGCAATATCATAAATCATATTAGAAATTTCAACACCCAACCTTTCGCCAAACAACGCTTTTCTTCTTTTAGTATAAATCACCTCACGCTGAGCGTTCATAATATCATCATACTCCAGCAATCTTTTTCTAATACCAAAATTGTTTTCTTCTACTTTCTTTTGAGCACGTTCAATGGATTTACTTACCATAGAGTGCTGAATTACTTCACCCTCTTCAATCCCCATTCTGTCCATTAGTTTAATGATTCGCTCAGAATTGAACAAACGCATTAAATTATCTTCCAATGAAACAAAAAACTGAGAAGAACCCGGGTCTCCTTGTCTTCCTGCTCTACCTCTAAGCTGTCTGTCAACCCTTCTAGAGTCGTGTCTTTCTGTACCAACAATAGCTAAACCACCAACTTCTTTAACCCCTTCTCCCAACTTAATATCGGTACCTCTACCAGCCATATTAGTGGCAATAGTTACTGCTCCTGGCTTTCCTGCTTCAGCTACAATTTCTGCTTCACGCTGATGTAATTTCGCATTTAATACATTATGTTTAATGCCTTTCATTTTAAGCATTCTACCTAACAATTCAGAAATTTCAACAGAAGTTGTTCCCACCAAAACCGGTCTTTTTGCTTCTACCAAAGTCACTATTTCATCAATAATGGCATTGTATTTTTCTCTGGTAGTTTTATAAACTAAATCTTCTTTGTCTTTTCGTTGTATAGGTCTGTTGGTTGGAATTACAACAACATCTAACTTATAAATATCCCAAAATTCTTGAGATTCTGTTTCGGCAGTACCCGTCATACCCGAAAGTTTGTGGTACATTCTAAAATAATTTTGAAGCGTAACCGTAGCATACGTTTGTGTTGCCGCTTCAATTTTTACATTTTCTTTTGCCTCTATCGCTTGGTGAAGACCGTCAGAATAACGTCTTCCATCCATAATACGACCTGTTTGCTCATCAACAATTTTTACTTTGTTGTCCATCACCACATATTCCACATCATTCTCGAACATGGCATACGCTTTTAATAATTGGTTGATGGTATGAATTCTTTCAGCTTTTATAGAGTAATCTTGAATTACTTTATCTTTTTCAGCAAGTTTTTCTTTTTCGTTGCTAACCGATTTTTCTAGTTTAGCTACTTCAGAACCAATGTCCGGTAAAATAAAGAAATTAGGATCGTCTCCTGTTCCGGTAATTAAATCAATCCCTTTATCGGTAAGTTCTACAGAATTAGATTTTTCATCAATAATAAAAAATAATTCAGCATCAGCTTTATGCATTTCCTTGTTTTGGTCTTGCATGTAAAAATTTTCTGTTTTTTGTAAGATAGCTTTTATTCCGTGTTCACTTAAAAACTTAATTAAAGCTTTATTCTTTGGTAAGCCTCTGTGAGCTCTAAGTAACGCTAAGCCACCTTCTTCTAATGCTTCTTTACTTAGTTTTTCATTATTGATAGCAGGAGCAAGTAGTTTTTTGGCTTGAGTTAAAGCAGTGTTCACAAATGCTTTTTGTGCAGCCATTAACTTTTCTACTCTTGGTTTCAATTCATAAAATTCATGCTTGTCGCCTTTAGGCGTTGGACCGGAAATAATTAATGGCGTTCTTGCATCATCAATTAATACAGAATCTACCTCATCCACAATAGCATAATGATGTTTTCTCTGTACTAAATCTTCCGGAGAACGAGCCATATTATCTCTAAGGTAATCAAAACCAAACTCATTATTTGTTCCGTAAGTAATGTCTGCCAAATAGGCTTTTCTTCTTTCTGGAGAATTAGGCTGGTGCTTGTCAATACAGTCAACTGTTAACCCATGGAACTCAAACAAAGGAGCCATCCACTCGCTATCTCTTTTTGCCAAGTAATCGTTTACAGTTACTAAATGAACACCTCTTCCTGCCAATGCATTGAGGTAAACAGGCAATGTTCCTACCAAGGTTTTCCCCTCACCTGTCATCATTTCAGCAATTTTTCCCTGATGCAATACAGTCCCCCCAATCAACTGAACATCATAATGTACCATGTCCCAAACAATTTCGGAACCGGCAGCTAACCAGGAGTTGTAGTAAGTAGCTTTGTCACCATTAATTTCTACATTATCTTTAATGGCAGCGATATCTCTGTCCATTTGCGAAGCAGTAACTTCTATGGTTTCATTTTGAGAGAATCTTCTGGCAGTTTCTTTCATTACTGCAAAAGCTTCGGGTTGAATTTCCAATAAGGCTTCTTCAATTTGAGTAAGCACTTGTTTATCTAATTCATCAATTTCAGCATAAATTTTTTCTTTTTCGCTAATGCTTAGTGATGCATCCGTCTCAATTTTTTGCTTTAATTCTTCAATTTGATTTTCCAGCGTACTGGTTTTCTCTTTAATTTTTTCTTTGAAATAAGTTGTTTTTGCTCTTAATTCATCATTGCTTAATGAACTTAGCTGAGGGTAAACAGCTGCAACTTTATCTATAATTGGAGATAATTCTTTTATATCTCTATCTTTTTTACTTCCTAAAAATGTTTTTAGTACTTTACCTAATAATCCTTCTGCTGACATTATATGTTTTTATTTTTCTATTGGTTGTCAAAATGATTACCAAAATAAAAAATTCTTTGGTTTTCTGTCATATTGACTTAGTTGAACCGACAAATTTAGCTAATTAAATTTTAAGTGATGATTTTTAAGTTGATTTAATAACACAAGATTTAAGTAAATTGCTGCTGTTAAAAAAAGCTAACATTTTTGTTTTATCTAAGGTTTGAGTAATGGTTTTTTTAGTTTTTACCTACATTTGTCAAAATATTTTCAATAGCAGCGTAAAATAAATGAGTCGACCAAAGAAAAAGAAGTTTCAAAAATTGAAACATAAGTACCGTTTGGTAATTCTAAACGATGATACTTTTGAAGAAAAAATTTCGCTTCGTCTGTCTAGACTTAATGTATTTTCTATTGTTGGTGTTTCCATCATTTTTTTAATTACATCAGTTACTTTACTAATTGCTTTTACTCCACTTAGAGAATTTATTCCGGGTTATGCTAATGTAAATGTTAGAAAAACAGGACTTCAAAATGCGCTTAAAGTAGATTCTATGGAAGTTGTTTTGGCAGAAAAACAGTTGTATATTGATAACATTAAAAACATTATTCAGGGTAACCCTATAGATTTTAATCAGGAAACACATATAGATTCCAGTTTAGATTATAAAAGCATTACTAATCTTAGAAGTCAGGAAGATTCTATTTTAAGAACCATGGTAGAAACTGAGGAAAAATATAACCTTTTTGCTTCGGCAAATAAAAACCCATCTACCATAAGCAGCTTTATTTTTTATAGTCCGCTAAAAGGTACCATTACCAATTCATTTAACATGAAATCTACCAATAAACATTTGGGAACTGATATTGTGGCACCTAAAAATGAACCTATAAAAGCTACCCTAGAAGGAACCGTAATTTTTGCCGAGTGGACTAACGAATCAGGATATGTTATTCAGTTACAACACGAAAACAATTTAATTTCAGTTTACAAACACAATTCTATTTTACATAAAAAAGTTGGCGACAGGGTAAGTGCAGGAGAAATCATTGCCATTATTGGAAATACCGGAGAATTTTCGTCAGGTCCTCACTTGCATTTTGAATTGTGGTACAATGGTATTCCGCTAAACCCTGAGGAATATATTTCTTTTTAAATATACAACAAAAAACCCGACCAAAAACTTGATCGGGTTATATAAGTAGTTATGAATTATAATTAACTAAACTGAGTACCATCATTCTTAAAAGCACTAATTCCGGTAATATCCATACCTGTAATTAACAAGTGAATATCATGTGTGCCTTCGTAAGTAATTACCGACTCTAAGTTAGCCATATGTCGCATAATAGAATACTCGCTAGTAATACCCATTGCTCCGTGTATTTGTCGTGCTTCTCTGGCAATTTTAAGTGCCATATCTACATTGTTACGTTTTGCCATAGAAATTTGTGCTGAAGTAGCTTTACCTTCATTTCGTAACACGCCCAAACGCCAAGTTAATAACTGTGCTTTGGTAATTTCAGTAAGCATTTCAGCTAATTTCTTTTGTGTCAACTGAAAAGAAGCAATCGGCACTCCAAATTGCTCACGCTCTTTAGAATAACGAAGCGCTGAATCATAACAATCCATTGCTGCACCTATAGCTCCCCAAGCAATACCATAACGAGCTGAATCTAAACAACCAAGAGGTGCTCCTAATCCGGATTTATTAGGTAATAAATTTTCTTTAGGGACTTTTACATTACCAAAAACTAACTCTCCGGTAATAGATGCTCTCAACGACCATTTATCATGTGTTTCGGGAGTAGTAAAGCCTTCCATTCCTCTTTCTACCAATAATCCGTGAATTCTACCTTCTTCGCTTTTCGCCCAAACTACTGCTACATCAGCAATAGGAGCATTGGTAATCCACATTTTAGCTCCATTTAATAAATAATGGTCGCCCATATCTTTAAAATTGGTCACCATTCCACCCGGATTTGAACCATGGTCAGGTTCTGTTAATCCAAAGCATCCCATAAATTCTCCTGTAGCCAATTTAGGTAAAAAACGCATTTTTTGTTCTTCATTGCCATATTTCCAAATAGGATACATAACCAATGAACTTTGTACAGATGAAGTAGAACGAACTCCTGAATCGCATCTTTCTAATTCTTGCATAATTAATCCATAAGCAATTTGATCTAACCCTGGTCCACCATATTGCTCCGGTATGTAAGGTCCAAAACCACCAACTTCTGCTAATCCCGGAATAATTTGTTTTGGGAATTCTGCTTTTTGAGCATATTCTTCAATAATTGGAGAAACATCTTTTTTTATCCATGCTCTTACCGTATCTCTAATCAGTTTGTGTTCTTCTGTTAAAAGCTCATCTAAATTATAATAATCAGGAGCTTGAAATCTATCATCTGCCATTTTTTAGTAATTAAAATTGAAGCCCAAAAATAATTAAACTAAAAAGAATAATTATGTTAAAAATCATAATTGTTTTTAGTTAAAAAAATTAGTCAATTATTTTTTCTCCAACACATTGAATTTTCGGATAAGTTCACTACCGTATTCATCAACAAGTGTTAACAAATGTTCTCCGGACGCTAATTGAATATCAATTTTATGTTCTCCTGTAGTTTGAGCAATAAATACATCATCAATATGCCAAAAAATGGTAACATTAGGATTGGCATGAGCTACTTCAAAAATTACTTTACCTCTTATACCATCTAATAATTTAGGGATAAAAACAGCAGTAAGATTTTCGGGGTAAATGATGCCCATTTTTACAGTAGTGTTTTCATAGCAATTATTTAATAATAGCGGAAGTGATTTGTAATTTGGATTTTTTGTCTTATAAAACAACTCCATAATAGGAGGCAATACCATCCATTTTTTAATTTGCATATCAGTTACTGAATAACATTCATCATTCACACGAAATTGCTTACTTTTATCTAAATAAACCAATTTGTGGTAAGGACAAACCTTAGATTTTATACCTGAATTTGGAGCCCAAATGGTATCTGCTTTTTCACAATTATTTCCATACAGATAGCCACTTTTGGAACATACCGCCAACTGAGATAAGTTGTTATATGGAGGTTCAAACCAAGTTGTTTGCGGTAATTTTTTAAATACTTCAAATAAGATGGGCGCAGCAACCAATGTACCTGTTAACCCCGGACGACCTTCTCCATCAGCATTTCCTACCCAAACACTTACGGTATATTCCGGAGTAGTTCCTACCGCCCAAGCATCTCTATGTCCAAAGCTGGTACCTGTTTTCCAAGCTACTTTTTTAGAAGAAGTAAAATGTTCCCAGCCTTTTTCCTCTCTCGGACGATGAACATTTGCTAATATCTCATAAGTTTGCCAAATGCTGGAAACATCATATAAATAATATTGTTTCAACTCCTCTTTTTGAGACAGTACACTATCATTTGCTATAAAATAAGGCATACGATAATCGTTGGTATTATACTGATAATCATATTTTCTAAAATTGTTTAATACCCTCGACCAACTGGAATAAACGCCATTTAACTCCCACAAATTGGTTTCTGCTCCTCCTAAAATAATAGACAATCCATAGTGATTTACCGGTTTTTTTATAGTGGTAAAGCCTAATTTTTGTACGTTGTCATAGAATTTTTCTAACCCATAGCTACGTAATAATTTTACTGCTGGAATATTTAATGAACGAGTTAGCGCATTACTTGCAGGTACAGCACCATCATAAGTTCTATCAAAATTTTGTGGTGCGTAACCCGAAATTCTTGTGGGAACATCAGGCACCAATGCATCAGCTAATAATTCGCCTTCATTAAACAACGCTCCATACAAAAAAGGTTTTAAAATACTTCCAGAACTACGAGGAGCAGTAATAATATCTACCTTAACACCCGACTCTTCATGCTTACAATCGGAATTTCCGACATACGCCAATACTTTTCCACTGTTTACTTCTGTAACTAAAATAGCCAAATTATGTACTTCATTTTGGCTGAGTAAACGATGATAATTAGAAGCAATTTGATTCAGTTGTTCTTGTAAGTGTAAGTTGACAGTGGTTTGAATGTTTTCTCCCTGATGTCCTTCTTTAATTAATCGGGTGAGTAAATGGGGTGTAATTTGAGGAAGTGAATGCGGTTTTGTTGGTAATTCTTCTGCTTTAGCCAATTCAGCAGTTTCTGCATCTATAATACCTTTGAGCTGTAATTTGTCCAACAAACGATTACGTTTTTTGAGTAGTAATTCATGATTTTTTCCCGGATAAATTAATGCAGGAGCATTAGGTAATACTGCCAATGTAGCTGTTTCTCCCCATGATAGTTTATCAGGTGAACGTCCGTAATAACGCCACGCAGCTGCATCTAACCCTACTACATTTCCGCCAAAAGGAGCGTGAGACGTATAAAGCGCCAAGATTTCTTTTTTGCTTTTAGAGATTTCTAACCTTGTTGCCAAAATCATTTCATAACTCTTTTCCAAAATGGTTCGAGGTTGTTTGCGAGACAAGCGTATTACCTGCATCGTAATGGTACTCCCTCCACTTTTTACTTTACCGGAAGTAATATTTTGCCACAATGCTCTTAGTACAGAAACAGGATTTACTCCTGGGTGATATTCAAAATATTCATCTTCGAAATGAATAATGCACTGTTTAAATTTTTCAGGAACAACAGAATTTTCGGGAAATCGCCATTGACCATCCGTTGCAATACTAGCAGCTAACAAATTACCATTGGCATCTTCAAGAATAGTACTGGTAGGTTGTTTAAATAATTGCTTGGGAAGGAGAAAAGCATAAAAAGTTAATAGAACAATGCTTATGATTACTAACTTTTTATGCTTTAAAATAATTTTTTTAATGTAATTATACATCTTTACTGCACTACTTCCACCCATTTACCACCTTTTTTGGCATTGATTTCATTGTCGTACATGGCTTCACAATAAACTGTCGGTAAATAAAACTTACCCAAATACGAAGCATTTAGCAACACCCTAAATCGTTTGGTTTTGTTTTTATCAATATCAAAATATAGGTAAACTCTGTCATCACGAATATCTTGATAAGTGGGAACATCAGCAATTTTATTGGTCTCTACTAAATCCATACGGGTATTTCTAATTTCCCAACCCGATGGAAAAATTTGATGCAATGCCATTTCTCTGTAATGGGTTCTTATTCCCGGATGTTGGAAAGTAACCTCTGCAATAAAGTCCATACCTTGTTTCAATTGGTCAACACTTATTTCATTTTCATTCATGTCGAGGTATTTCACATTCATTTTCAGGTCATTTTCAGCAGAACTATTATCTCCTTCCAATGGAATTCCTTTTAAAGTAAGACTAATAAACAAAGTTTGGTTGGTGTTGTTTTTAATCTTAATGCTCTCTTCTTTTCCGGCTTTTACAGCGAGTTTATCCTGAGCAATACTTGCAGTAGTTTTTACATTTTTTGCTTTGTCGTTATTGTTGTAAATATCGAAATTCAGCTCAGAAGGTGTTCCTGTAACCCCAACAAATTTAGCAATAGCCATTAAACTATAAGCAGTGGTTTGTGTACTAAACCATCTTTCTGAACCTAATTGTTTAGCAAGGTCTTTCAGTACTTTTTGTCCTGTAGTTTTTTCTCCCATTAAGGTTAACGTTTCCAAAATCATGGCTTGGTCACGTTCTGAACTTCCATACGTATAACTTAATTCTTTATACGATTCAACCGTAGTTGAAATGTTTTCAATTAATTTTTTAGCTACGCTTGATTTTCCTGCTAGTTCATAAGCAGCCGCCAAACGCCATTTAGCCGAAACAGATAATTGTTTCATCTCTTTCATTCTATTCATAGCTCCTAATGCAGGCTTTTTGGCTAAGGCTAATGTATATAAACGATAGGCTTGCATTAATTCATCGTTTTGACCATAGTAGTAATAGTTGTTTTTATTGACACCGCGAGACTGCCAAGCATTTGCCAATTTGGTTTGATATTTAATCCAATTAGATAAAAATCCTGTCGGCAAACTATAACCCTTTGCTTGAGCTTCTAACATAAAGTGTCCGGCATAACTACTTCCCCAGTCGTTGGTATTGGTATTTCCTTGCCAATAACTTAATCCACCATCAGACAATTGGAATTTCTTTATTTTATTAATTCCTTCTCGGATGTTAAATTCAATTTCGGCTTTTTGTTTTTGGTCTAAATCCAATAAACTGCTTAAATACAATTGAGGAAAAACGCCCGATGTGGTTTGCTCCAAACATCCATGAGGATATCGGATTAAATATTGCAAACGCTTTTCTAAATTAATTGGAGGAATTTTTGAAACTTCAATAGTCCCTTTATTTGTTCCTCTCATTCCTACAGGCATATAAGTAGATTCCCAAGTTTTTCCGGGTTCTACCATGGCATTAATTACCGAAGTAATTTCAGGGTTTGCCGGCTTAACATTAATTTCAAAATCGTAAGTAGCGATTTCATTACCACTTTTAGCGGTAATTTTTACTTTTCCAACACCTAAGGCTTCAGCAACTTTTAAATCAAAGTTTACCACTTCATCACCTTCGCGTGAGAAAGTAAGTTCTTGTGTTTTACTTCCTGTAATTTTAAGTAAACTGTTTGTTTCTATTTTTACGGAAACATTTTTTACTTTTTTGTCCATGGCAAAAACAGTTACAGGCAATTTCACTTCTTCATTAGGACTTAATGTTCGAGGCAAGGTAGCCAATACCATTAAAGGCTTTTTTACCGGAGTGGTTTTTTCCGCTGATCCATAAGCTCCTTGATTACCTGTTACTACCATTGTCCTTACCGAACCAACATAATTAGGCATTTTAAACGTATGTGTTTTTGAACTTCCTTTTTCGATAGTAAAAGGTCCTGCATAAATTACCACAGGTTTAAACCTATTGGCTTTCGGACCACCTTTGGCATTAATGTAATCATCACCACCTAAAGCTAGTAACCCTGCCATTTCTCCCGAAAAAGCATTCATCACATACTTGTACATATCCCAAGTTTTAACACCTAAGGCTTCTCGAGCATAAAATGTTTCCCATGGATTAGGCGTTTTAAATCGGGTTAAATCCAACAACCCATCATCCACAATAGCAATAGTGTAAGTCATTTTTTTACCTTCTTGCTCACTTACCGTTACTTTAAAATCACTTTCAGGGGCTAATTCTTCCGGCATTTTAATAACAGGATTAAGATGTGTGGATTTATCCTCCACAGCAATAGACTGAATGCCATACAAACGTATAGGCAAATCATTTTCCACCTGATTATGTGGTTGAATCAACGTTACATTTACATAAACGTTAGGAGCCATATCGGCAGTAGCTTTAAACGTAAAAGTGTTGTTATCTGCAGAAACATCTACCCATTTTTTCTCAATAACAGATGATCCTGACTCTACACTTAACAATGCTCTTCCTGTTTTTGCATTAGGTAATTCAATTTTTACTTCATCACCTACTTGGTACACTTTTTTATCACAACTAAAAGAAAGCATTTCGGCACCACCCGGATTATCTCCTGAATTGCTGTCCCACCAACCGGAATAAGACATATAAAAAGTTTGTCCGGTACTATGTCCGGTAACAGGATCGGTAACAATTATCAATTTTCTTCCCCAATAATCTCTATCAAATTTCATATCAAAAATGGCTTTTCCATTAGTGGTATTGATGTACTCTTCTTTGATTAAATTTTTAGAACGATTGGCAACATACCTTGCTAAATCATAATTATCTGAGCGTTCCCACCACCAACTCCAATACACATCATAAATTTCAATTTTTACTTTCTGACGGCTGACAGGCTTGCCATCTTCATCAACCGTAACTATAGGAATTAAGTTAGATTGATCTGAAAACAAGGCTCCATTCCAACCTTTACCTTCGGGAACTTTAACTCCTACATAACCTCTATATGGAGAATAATCTATCGCTTGTCTGTCTACGCTAAACTCACCACCATTTTCAAACGCTCTAATTTTAAAATTGGCTTTTAACATCCCCGGAGCCACCTCTTTTTTTACATTAATTTTAGGGTAAATGGTAGCTTTTCCTTCGCTATTTAGTTTACCGTCAAAAATCATATTTTCTTCTGAATCAAAACTTTTAGCGGGATTATCAAAAACATAATCCGGGTAATCTTTAAAAGTTGTTTTAGATTGCGTTAAAATCAGTTCTACATCTGTTTTAATATTTCCGGCAATGGCTCCATGCAACCATTTTACTTCCATATCACCAGTCATAGGTTGATTATCTTTAAGGACTTGTGTCTTAAAATCGAGATTTATTTTTAGTCTATTAGGTTTTATAGTTTCAATTTTTAAGGTTTTGGAAAATGAAGAGCCACCTACTTTAATTTTTGCCAACCAATTTCCTGTGGGAGCATCATCATCGGTTTTAGTTCTAAAATCATAAAAACCATTTTCGCCTGTTGTCTTAATTTTGCGTGAATAGAGTTGGTTTTCTGGAGTATAAAGCTCCATTACCACTGGATGGTTTACCGGCAGCACCCCTAATTTATCTTCTAAAATAAAAGATACAAAAAGAGAATCGCCCGGACGCCAAACACCTCTTTCTCCGTAAATATATCCTTTCACTCCTTTTTTAACCGTTGCTCCGCCTACATCAAACATACTTACTGATAGTGCAGAACCATCATCCAAACGTAAATAACCAACCTGCTTGTCTTGTTTAGCAACTAACAAGAAAGGTTTTTTGTTTAAATCAATGTCCACCAAACCATCACTGTTAGTGGTAGCTTTTTTCATTAATTGGTTTTGGAAATTGAAAATTTCTATACTAACATTAGAAAGTGGCTGCGTAGTTTTAATATCTGTTACCGCAACTGTAAGGGTTTTACCGTTGCCACCTTTGGCAATAATTCCTAAGTCTGAGGCAAATACATTTTTGGCTACTTTTCGGTTATTTCTAGAGTAATAAGATTTGCTGCAAGGGTTATCTCTTTCATTCCAATTATAATCATCATCATAATAGTAATAATCATCGTCATAATAATAGTAATCACTTGGTTGATCATAACTTAATGATTCACGCTCATCTTCTAAATCAATTTCTTCAAGTTCATCAGCGGTATTTTCGCAAGGATAAAGGGAATGTTTTTTACGAAAAGAAAGCTCTACTCTGTAAATAGCTCCCGGTTCAGCATTAATTAAGGAGGATAAATCAATAGAAAAAGTATTCCAATTTCCATAATCTACAGCTTTAGTAGCATTTAATTTCATTTCCGATTGGTGTACAATCCTACCCACTCGTTTCATTTCTCTGTTTCCGTTAATTTGGTTTACTTGAAGGAATTGAGCTACATTATTCTCAAATATTTTGATGATTTTTACATCTACCGCACTTAAATTCACTGCTTTAAATGGGAAAATTAGTCCATTGGTGCTTGGCAATATTACCCCTTCGCCAATTAGTTCAACATTAGGTTTCATGCTAGTAAAAGAAATGCTTTTTTCAAACCCTTCAATTAGGGGATAGTCAATGGAATTTTTTACTGTTTTATCGATAATAATTTTTGACGTACCCATTAATCTTTTTTCAGGATAGGCATTTAAGGTATTTTCATCAACAGCTAAACGCAAGGCTTCTCCCGATTGCAAATACACTAATCCGTTAAGGTCTTGAGTAGTACTAATAGGGTCAGAAAAATAAATAACAATGGTTTGTTCCGGTTGTTGAATAACTTTTAAATCCATCACTTTAAATTCTCCTAAAGGTGGAATTTCAATATTTTGTTCGCCTTTTTCTTCTGATTCGATGGCTTCTCCATTCCATTCTAAAACTACTTCACCTCTTTGTTCTGTTCGGTTAATACTATCAATAGAAAAAGTATGTAGTCGTTCTCCAATACCATGATTCCAGGAAATGGTTAATTTTTTTCCATTTTGAGTTGCAGAAATAGTTTTTTCTAAGTCCTCAGCATTAGCAAAATCTGCAGTAGTAAGTTCGTAGGTAATTTGTTGCCATTTTAAAGAGTTGTTGTCGTATGCTTTAACTCCGGAAAATTGCAGACTGATACCTTGTTTATAAGTCTCAAAATCAAAATAAAAAGTTGCTAAATCTTTTTCAACTTCTACAATCTCTGAAAGATAAAACTCTGCTTTAAAATAAGTATTAGAAGGAAGTGGATCTTCAGGTCTAAATTCAATAGTAGTTTCATCTAACCAATAGGCTTCACCTTCAATTTCAGGACTAAAATCAAATAAATCTTCATCAATAACTTTATCATATTGAGCATGAACAGAAGGTTCTGCTAAACTAATTTTTATGGTAGATTGATTGGAAATGATACCTGAGGTAAATCCAGCTATATAAGCAATAAAAGCAGGGTTGATTGGTTCATTTCTTTTATCATTATCACATCCAACGGTTAAAATAAGTAAAGAAATAACAATTAGTATTATTTTTCTCATAATATGAATTTTAGAATTAAAAAAATAAAAATAATATAAATTTTTATAAGTTTCTTCATTTAAGAAAATAAAGAAAAAGTAATATAGAACAAACGATGTGTTTTTTAGAAAAATAATTAATTACTTTTGAATAGCGTAATTAAAAAAGGGATGAGAAAATTATTCGGTGTAACTATTATTTTGACCCTATTTTATTCTTGTTATTATAATAATAATGAACTCCCACAACCAACTTTAACTTACACACAACATACAAAAAAAATTATTGATAACAAATGTAATAATTGCCATTCTCCGACAGCCACCCAACTTGTTCATCTTCCTTATTTGACCAACTATAATGAAGTTAAAAATCAAATTAGCAGAATACATACAAGGGCATTAATCCAAGAAACGATGCCTCCCTCGAATTCTAATAATGGGGTATTAACTCAGAGAGAAAGAGACACCCTTCAATTATGGCTAAACAAAGGAGCTAAAGAGTAAATGAATCTATGTAATAGATACTTAAAGGTTAAAAAATAATTTTTTTATAACAAAATATGATTTTCATCATTATATTTGTAGAATAAAATTGTATTAAAAACCTAAAAAATTATTGTTATGAAAATATTTTTATTATCTTTTTCTTTACTAGCGATTACTTTTGTTAATGCGCAAACTAAACATACTATTACGGCATCCGGAATGGCTTTTACTCCAAATAGTTTAACTATTAATCAGGGGGATACTGTTGTTTTTGACAATGTTTCAGGATTCCATAACGTAAATGGTACACAAGCTACTTTTCCAACTAATCCTGCTAGCTTTGGGAATTCACCTGCAAGTGCACCATGGAATTATACTTTTGTATTTACTGTAGCCGGAAACTATGCATATATGTGTGATGTTCATGGAGTTAATATGTCAGGTGCAATTTCTGTTCAGCCAGCTACTTCAGTAGCAGAACTACAGAAAGAAGCTGAAATTAACATTTATCCTAACCCCGCAGCAAATTATTTTTCTATAGACACAAAAAAAGTTATAAAATCAGTTTCACTTGTTAATATTACGGGACAATTAGTTAAAACTTACTCAGAAACTGCTAACCAAACTAACAGATTTGATGTAAAAGCTTTACCTAAAGGAATTTATTTTCTAACTATTGAATTAGGAGATGCCAAATTGATAGAAAAACTAATCATTCAATAAAAATGAAGCAACTTTCTATTTTTTTAGTTATCATTATTCTATTTTCAGGATGTGCTTACAATAGTTTTGATGAAGTGGAAGAAATTCCTGCTCCCATCAATCCAAACGCAACATATCAAAAATATACAGTTACTGCTTCAGGGATGGTTTTCACCCCTTCTAGCTTGACTATTAGTGTTGGCGACACTGTTGTTTTTGACAACATCTCAGGGTTTCATAATATAAATGGAACCCAGGCTACTTTTCCAACTAATCCTGCAAGTTTTGGCAATACTATTGCAAATGGCCCGTGGACATATACTTTTGTGTTTACCGTATTAGGAAACTATAATTACCAATGTGATGTACATGCTCCCGGTATGGCAGGTACAATAACTGTTCAATAAATTAAACTATGAGAACCATTACAATTATAATATGTTTATTATTTAGCTCTATAAGTTTATCAGCTCAAGACTTATATAAAGCTACTGATGGAGAAATTTCATTTTTTTCTGAAGCTCCTGTAGAAAATATAAGTGCCATTAACAAAGATGTAAAAGCACTAATTAATGCTAAAAATGCTGAAGTTGCTTTTATAGTTACCAATGTAGGCTTTAAATTCGAGAAACCTTTAATGGAAGAACATTTTAATGAAAATTATATGGAAAGCCATAAGTATAAAGTTTCTGTGTTTAAAGGAAAGATAGTAGATGAAGTAGATTTTACTAAAGATGGCACCTATGAAGTTACTGCTAAAGGAGCACTGGATATACATGGAGTAACGGTTGAAAGAGAAATAAAAGGAACGTTAACTATTAGCAATGGCAAAATTAATTTGACTACAGAGTTTGACGTGGCGTTGAAAGATCATAAAATTAAAATTCCTTCAGTAGTAGTTAAAAATATTGCAGAAGTTGTAAAAGTTACTGTAAATATTAATTTTGCAAAAAAATAATTTTATGATAAAATCCATTTTTCTCTCTTTTATATTACTATGTTCGTTGGTTTCTTTTGCTCAGGATGATTTATTGAATATGTTAGAGGAAGAAGTAGCACAAGAAACTACTTCAGAAAAAGTAACCGCTACTTTTAAAGGCAAAAAACTTATTAATGCTAATACCATAGAAACTACCAAAAAGAAAACCTTAGAATTTAATATTACCCACCGATTTGGAGATATGCTTATAGGAAAAGCCGAAGGACATCATTCTTTGTGGGGATTAGATAATGCGACTAACATACGTTTTTCTTTTGATTATGGATTAACCGATAGAATTAGCATTGGAGTAGGAAGAAGTAAAACACAAGAACACATTGATGGGAATATAAAATATCGGTTTTTAGACCAAAAAACAGGAGGAATGCCTATCTCAGCAGCATATTATGCAAATATAGCAGTTGCTGCAGTAGCAAAAATCCCAGAAGATAAATTTGTAAATAGATTATCTTATGTTCATCAACTTATTATTGCGAGTAAATTAAGCAATGCTATTTCATTGGAAATTTTACCTACTTTAGTACACAGAAACTTTGTAGACAAACGAAATGTTCATCCAGAAAATGGTTCGACCGATGAAAATGATTTATTTGCATTAGGTTTTGCTGGTAGGTTTAAAATCAGCAAAAGAACCGCATTTGTAGTCGATTATTTTTTACCTTTTTCCGAATTTAGAGATAGTAGAAATAATTATTATGATGCTTTAGGTGTTGGTATAGAGATTGAAACGGGAGGACATGTTTTTCATATTAATGTTACCAATTCTGCCGGAATTATTGAAAATGACTTTTTACCTTACACCAATTCCGCTTGGGATAAAAGCGAATATAAATTAGGCTTCAACATTTCACGTGTGTTTAGTTTTTAAGTTAACTTTGCCCAAAGTTTTCTTTTAAATGACAAAAGATCCCTACGAAGCACTCCGATATAAAGAATTTAATTTATTCTTACTCTTACGTTTTGCCTTAGTTTTTGCTTGGACCATGCAATTTGTGGTAATTGAATGGCAAGTCTATTCATTAACAAAAGACCCATTAGCTCTGGGGATTATCGGACTTATGGAAATCATCCCTGCCATATCTTTTGCACTATTTGCCGGACATATTGTTGATCAAAAAGAAAAACGAAAACTCTTGATGCTCTGTATTTCAGGTTTTATGCTAATTAGTTTTGGTTTGTTTGTTATCACTTTACCAAAAGTAATTGAAGCTTATTCTACCCAACACATTGTTTGGGCAACTTACGGATTAGTATTTTTTGGAGGAATTGTGCGCTCGTTTATTAGTCCAACCATATTTTCTATGTTTTCTTTACTTATTCCTAAAAAAGCTTATGCCAATGCTGCTACTTGGAGCAGTTCTGTGTGGCAAATAGCATCTGTTTTAGGCCCTGCATTGGCTGGTTTTGCTATTGTATGGTTTGGAGTATATGGTTCTATGTTTATCATTTTCGGGTTTGCAGCATTATCAATGTTATTTTTATATTTCATAAAACCCAAACCCATACTAAACCCCAACATCGGAGAACCTATTTTTAAGAGTTTAAAAGAAGGATTGAAATTTGTTTTTAGTACTAAAGTAATTTTAGGAGCCATTACATTAGATATGGTTGCAGTACTTTTTGGAGGGGCAATAGCCTTGTTACCTATTTTTGCTCAGGATATTTTACATGTAGGTTCGCAAGGCTTTGGAATGTTGAGAGCTTCTCCTGCAATAGGTTCTTTCATTACCCTTATTGCAGTAGCTTATTTTCCATTAAATAAAAATGCAGGATTAAAATTATTAGGAGCAATTGCAGGATTTGGGTTGTGCATCATTCTTTTTGGCTTATCAAGTTGGTTTTGGTTATCGGTGGTTGCCCTCTTTTTTAGTGGTGTTTTCGATGGTGTTTCTGTGGTAATTAGGCAAACTATTTTGCAGCTAAAAACGCCCGATAATATGCGAGGTAGAGTCTCATCAGTAAATTCTATTTTTGTAGGATCCTCTAATGAACTTGGAGCTTTTGAAAGTGGTGTTGCTGCTAAACTAATGGGAACAGTTGCTTCTGTAGTTTTTGGTGGTAGCATGACCTTGTTAGTGGTACTTTTTACGAGTATTAAATTTCCAAAACTTCGTAAACTTGATTTAGAAAAAGATTTAGTCGAGATAAATGATTAGTAGGAATTTTGTTAATTTAAAATTCACATTAACAGATAAAAAGATATTTAACAACAACTTTTTTATTTTAACTCAATGAGTTGTTGCGGCTTCTCGGTCGACAGCATTTTTCTATACCTCATACTTCGGCATGAAAAATTTTGCTCAATATGACAAATTCAAAAACTATGTGTCAATGTTCCTATGTGGTTAAAAAGGTTAAACCAATCCGTTAATCATTCAATTTTAGTACCGCTAAGAAAGCAGTTGGTGGAATTTCTACATTACCAATTTGCTTCATCTTTTTCTTTCCTTCTTTTTGTTTTTCCAACAATTTACGCTTACGAGAAATATCACCACCATAACATTTTGCAGTAACATCCTTTCTTAAGGCAGAAAGCGACTCTCTAGCAATAATTTTAGCTCCAATGGCTGCTTGTATCGCAATATCGAACTGCTGACGTGGAATTAATTCTCTTAATTTCTTACAAATTTTCTTACCCAAATCATACGCATTGTCTTTATGTACCAATGCTGATAATGCATCCACTTGATCTCCATTAAGTAATAAATCCATTTTAACCAACTGTGATGGTCTAAATCCTATAGGGTGATAATCAAAAGAAGCATATCCTCTAGAAATGGATTTTAATCTATCATAAAAATCAAAAACAATCTCAGCTAAAGGAACATTAAAATTTAGTTCTACTCTATCGGTAGTTAAATATACTTGATTGGTTAATTCTCCACGTTTTTCAATACATAAAGTCATAATAGCACCAACATATTCTGATTTGGTAATAATAGAAGCTTTAATGTAAGGTTCTTCAATTCTATCTAATTTACTTGGGTCGGGGAAGTCTGATGGATTATTTACAATAACTGCTTTTTCTTTATCTTTAGTTAAATAAGCATTGTAAGATACGTTAGGGACAGTAGTAATCACATTCATATCAAACTCCCTAGCAAGTCTTTCTTGAATAATTTCCATGTGCAACATTCCTAAGAAACCACAACGGAAACCAAAGCCAAGAGCAGCAGAAGATTCTGGTTCAAAAGTTAAGGAAGCATCATTTAGCTGCAACTTTTCCATGGCATCACGTAAATCTTCAAATTCGTCAGTATCTACAGGATAAATTCCTGCGAAAACCATAGGTTTTACATCTTCAAACCCTTGAATGGCAGGAGCCGGTCTATCAACAGTAATAATAGTATCACCCACTTTTACCTCTTTTGCTACTTTAATTCCTGAAATTAAATACCCAACATCACCGGTTTTTATCACTGGTCTTGGAAATTGTTTTAATCGTAATGTCCCAACTTCATCAGCGTAATATTCTTTTCCGGTAGCTACAAATTTTACTTTATCCCCTTTTTTAATTTCACCGTTTTTCACTTTAAAATAAGCATAAATACCTCTATAAGAATCAAAAACAGAATCAAAAATTAAAGCTTGAAAAGGAGCATTAGGGTCGCCCTGTGGAGGAGGTACACGTTTAATTACAGCTTCCAAAATCTCATCTACCCCCATACCTGTTTTTCCACTGGCTGCAATAATATCTTCTCTATCGCAACCAATTAAATCAATAATTTGGTCTTTCACTTCTTCGGGCATGGCACTATCCAAGTCCATTTTATTAAGAATAGGGATGATTTCCAAATCGTGTTCTAACGCCAAATAAAGGTTAGAAATAGTTTGAGCTTGAATTCCTTGAGTAGCATCAACAATAAGTAAAGCTCCTTCGCAAGAAGCAATAGAACGAGAAACTTCGTAAGAAAAATCTACGTGACCAGGAGTATCAATAAGGTTTAGCACATATTGTTCTCCTTCAAATGTATAATCCATTTGTATGGCGTGACTTTTAATGGTAATCCCTCTTTCACGCTCCAAATCCATATCATCAAGCGTTTGTTCTTGTAATTCTCTATCGGTAATGGTATTGGTTTTATGTAAAAGTCTGTCTGCCAAGGTACTTTTTCCGTGGTCGATGTGAGCGATAATACAAAAGTTTCTAATGTTTTTCATCTGTCTATTTTTCTATTTTATTAAATCGGTCAGATGGAACTCCCCAAAAATCATCTTTCTATCTGTTAAAATTTTTAACATGGTCGTTTCATACCTATTTTAATAGGGTGCAAAATTAGCTTTTTTTCATTGTAAAAATGCGAAGATGCTGTGATTTTAAATAAAAGCCATTAATCCCTAAAAGTGAGACTTTTTCAACTGAATAAGTCAAAATCTTATGCGGAAGCAAGAACAGCGACATAAACTTTACAACCTAGAGCTTTTAAATCGGTTGCACAAGCCTCTATAGTCGCTCCGGTTGTTATTACATCATCAACAATTAATACCTTTTTATTTCTAAGATTTTCAGAGTTATTTATTCCGAAAATGGAATTTACATTTTCCCAACGGTCGTAACGGGCTTTTTTTGTTTGAGTTTGCGTGTGTACTTTTCTATAAACCGATGTGGTATCTAATTCAACATCCATAGTTTTAGAAAGTCCTCTGGCAATACACTCACTTTGATTATAACCTCTTATTTTTTTCTTCTTAGGATGCAATGGAACTGGTATAATAATATCAATTCCCTCATATAAAGGAGCTTTTTTTAATTCGTAGCCATACAGTTCTCCTATCAACTCTCCAACTTCTTTGTTACCTTTATACTTTAATTGATGTAGTAAATGTTGCACCTTACTTTTTTTACTAAACTTATAAAAAGCAGCAACCATTTCTATTTGAATTCTTCCCCAAAATATTCTACACACATCATTATCTTGATATAAATGAAAATTAGTTTTAGGTAAATTTAGCTGACAAGAAGTACAAATAATATATTCTTGCTTTAGCAAAGTATTGCCACATGCAGCACATAATTTCGGAAATATTAAATTAAAAAAGTCAGTAAGCATGAGTTTAGTAGCTTAAAATCAGCACTAATCTACTAAAATCTATACTAAGAATGAAATTACAAATTCGATTTTTTCAAGAAATTGCATAATTTAAACAACACTCTGGCACCTACATTAGCATCCCAATCACTATTACCCACTTCATTTAAATCGAAACCAATAATTTGTTTTTTGCTCTCTACTAATTTATTGATTAAATAATTAATTTGTTCGTATTCAAAACCTCCCGGAACAGGTGTTCCTGTATTTGGACAATGTTTTGGGTCTAACGCATCTATATCGTAAGTAAGATAAACTTTTGAAGGTAATTCTTTAATGATATCATCGCAAATAGTTTCCCATGTTTTACCGCCAAATTGTTGGGCTTTTATATCCCAATCGAAAAAAGTAGTAATTCTGCCTTTAGCATTTTTTATGTAATCAACTTCATCTTGGCAAACATCTCTAATACCTACCTGAACCAATTTTAACACTTGTTTTAACTGTAATGCATTATGAGCAATTGATGCATGAGAGAACTCAAACCCTTCGTAAGCAACACGCAAATCAGCATGTGCATCTATTTGTAAAATTCCAAAATCTTCATATTTTTCAGCTAATGCTTGTATTAAACCTAAGGGGGAATTGTGATCTCCACCTAAAACTGCTACTAATTTCCCTTGATTAAGGTATTCTAATGCTGTTTGTTTAACATGGTTATTAATCTCATTACAGTAAGCGTTTACTGATGCTAGTATTTCCTCATCTTCAGTATTAAATACTTCTCCTTCTTCTAGTTTATTAATTAGTTCGGAAGCAATCTTACCTACTTTTTTATGTTGTTTAGCTTCTTTTTTATTTACAGGCAACATAAAAACCTTATTCTCCCAAGCTTTGTCTAAGTTAACATCAAATAAGTCTACTTGTAAAGATGCTTCAATAATTCGTTGTGGAGCTTTTGCAGTACCTTTATTGAAAGAACAAGTTATATCTGTAGCCACAGGAATAATAACAATTTCACTCTCTTCAAGTGAATAAGGTAACCCAAAAATATTTCCGTTGGCAACACCAACATCGTTAGGATTAAAATCTGTCATGTTGTATTAAATTTTAGACAATTCGTTTTTAAGATGAGTGATAACATCTACTTCAACCACATCTACCCCATTTTTTTCTGCCAACAAATAAGAAACCCAATCTCCTAAATGAATTAAATATAAAGCTCTTTCTAGTTTTGAATTACCTTTAGATTGAATTTCTATAATAGTAGAAGTGTATTTTTCAAAAACTGTTTTACTTACCTCAATTCTTTTTTGGTTTCTGTAATATTCATCTTCATTTCTGAAAATAACTACTGCTAAATCTTCATTTTTATTTGCCCAACCTACTAATTCATTGTGGTTCATTTCTGGAATTACATGATGCCAACAAAGCATTTTAGAGTTTTCATTAATTTGCTGACGAAAACGTATTGCCACACCTTCATAAGAAGACTCAGTATATGTAACTGGAATTTTTTTATACAGTTTTTCAGTAATTGCCCCAGCTTCTATTAAAATGTGAGATTCATTTTCATCTAACAATTTAATGGCACTTATAAATTCATTTGAATAGTCAGAACTAACAACTCCATAGTGATTCAGTAATTTGAACAAAGGTGGAAAAGCTAAACCAAAAGCCGCTCTAGGTGGATGACCTCCCGGAATTAAAATATGATTATAGTTCTTTTCGATAGCTAACGCAGCTAATTTACCACCAGAAGTTACACAAGCTATTGTTGCATTTTTTTGCTCTGCCTGAGAAAGCATCTCTAAGGTTTCTTCAGTATTTCCAGAATAAGAACATGCAATTACTAAGGTATTTTCATTAACAAATTGAGGAATTTTATAGTCTTTATTTACTAAAATTGGCAATTTGGCATTATCAGCCACTACTTGAGTAATAATGGTAGCTCCAATACCGGAACCTCCCAAACCACAAATAAGTACATTATTAAAAACTTTGTTAGACGCAGTTAGTGCAGTATTCTTATTTAATTCTACTGAATACTCTATATGTTTGGTAAAATCTTCAATTAATTCCTTCATGACTACAATTTAGTATTGAATATTAAAAACGGTATAAAAATAACTATACCTTTTGACAATCTTAATATGCTCTCTCGTTTTTATTTTCAAAATAATTAATAAGTGCTTTATTTACCACTTTATTTCCTCCGGGAGTAGGATAGTTGCCTGTAAAATACCAATCTCCCGTATGATTCGGGCAAGCATCATGCAAGCCTTCAATAGTTTGAAAAACGATATCCACTTCTGCTTTCATGTTTTCAGGAGTAAGCAACTCAGTAATTTTCTTTGAAATTTGGTCGGCTGTAAATGGAGCATAAATTTCTTTTACATAGTTTTTAATTTGCTCTTTAGGTAAATCTTGTTGTTCTACACATTTTTTATAAACCTCCTCTAAAATATATTGCTGATTAGTATCTTGTAACAAAGCTATTGCCGCTTGAAATGCAATAAAATCGCCTAGTTTAGCCATATCTATACCATAACAATCTGGATATCTAATTTGCGGAGCAGAAGAAACAACTACAATTTTCTTTGGGTTTAACCTATCTAAAATTCTTAAAATACTTTGTTTCAAGGTAGTTCCCCTTACAATAGAATCATCAATAATAACCAAGTTATCAGTTGGTTTTACAGAACCATAAGTGATATCATAAACATGTGTTACTAAATCATTTCTATCATCATCTTGGGTAATAAAGGTTCTTAATTTCGCATCTTTAATAGCAATTTTTTCAATCCTATTTCTTAAAGCAAGTATTTCATTAAGTTTTTCATCAGTAATATTATTTCCTAAAGCAAGGATTTTTTGCTGTTTTAACTTATTCAGCTCATCTTGCATTCCTTTCATCATTCCATAAAAAGAAACTTCAGCAGTATTCGGAATAAATGAAAATACTGAGTTTTTCATGTCATTATCTATACTTTTTAATACTTGAGTACAGATATTTCTTCCTAATTGTTTTCTTTCTTTGTATATATCTATATCACTTCCTCTAGAAAAATAAATTCTCTCAAACGAACATGCAGTTTTTTCTAAAGGTTCTCTAACCAATTTCTCTTGAATATCACCACTTTTCTTAATAATTAAAGCATGTCCGGGTTTAATTTCTCTGATGTCTTCAACCTTAACATTAAAAGCAGTTTGAATTGCCGGCCTTTCAGAAGTAATCACAACCACTTCATCATCATAATAATAAAAAACAGGTCTGATTCCTGATGGATCTCTTAACACAAAAGCATCTCCATGTCCTAATAATCCTGCCATAGCATAACCTCCATCCCAATCTGCTGCAGAGTTTTTAAGTATTTTTTGAATATCTAATTCTTTTGCAATTAGTGATGAAATTTCTTTTCTTGAATAACCTTGAGCTTTATATCTGTCAAATATTTCTTGATTTTCTACATCTAAAAAATGACCGATTTTTTCCATTACTGTAACCGTGTCCGACTTTTCCTTTGGGTGTTGACCTATATCCACCAAAATATCAAAAAGCTCATCTACATTGGTAAGGTTAAAATTTCCGGCTACAACCAAATTTTTGGTCATCCAGTTATTTTGTCTTAAAAATGGATGGCAATTTTCTATAGAATTACCACCATAAGTTCCATATCTTAAATGTCCTAAAAAAACCTCTCCGGTAAATGGTACATTTTTCTTCATCCATTTCACATCCTTTAGTTTATCAGGATGTTTTTGATAAACTTTTCTGAACTTATTGTTCACTTTATCAAAAATATGTTTTATAGGCTGACTATCATTTGAACGGTATCTACTAATATATCTGTCACCGGGTTCTACATCAAATTTTATATTAACCAATCCGGCTCCATCCTGACCTCTATTGTGTTGTTTTTCCATCAATAAATACATTTTATTTAATGCATACATTGATGTTCCATATTTTTCTATATAAAATTCTAGTGGCTTTAATAGTCTTACCAATGCTATTCCACACTCATGTTTGATGGGGTCACTCATTATCTTTAACGCTGTTTGAAAATGAAGTGCAAAGTTATTAAGAATAAACTAAAAAGTTGGGCTTGTTGAAAATAATCTTGGAAATAAAACAAACTACGCTTTAGTAATTTTATCGCAAATTGCTTTCATCTCATCTGCGGAAAGAGAAAGTTTTTCTTTTGAGAAATTAATATCTCCCACATTATTTATTGGAACTAAATGAATATGAGCATGTGGAACTTCCAACCCAATAACTGCTACACCAATTCTTTTACAAGGAATAGCTTTTTCAATCATTTTAGCTGTACTTTTAGCAAAACTCCATAATTCTTGATAAGTTGAGCTATCAATATCAAAAATATAATCTATTTCTTTTTTGGGAATCAACAATGTGTGTCCTTTTGCTAAAGGGGAAATATCCAAAAATGCTAAAAAATTATCATTTTCGGCAATTTTATAGCATGGAATTTCACCGTTTATAATTTTGGTAAAAATTGTACTCATCACCTTGAAATTTCAATTATTTCAAATTTAACTACTCCTGTAGGGACTTTAATATCTACAACATCACCCACTTTTTTGCCTAGTAAACCTTCTCCAATAGGTGAGTTTACAGATATTTTTTTAGCTTTTAAATCTGCTTCTTTTTCAGAAACTAATGTATATTCCATTAAAGCTCCGTTAGCTACATTTTTTATTTTAACCTTAGAAAGAATTAAAGCTTTCGAGATATCTAATTGAGATTCATCAATTATTCTGGCATTAGCAATAATGTTTTCTAATTTAGTAATTTTTAATTCTAATAAGCCTTGAGCCTCTTTAGCTGCATCATATTCTGCATTTTCAGATAAATCTCCTTTATCTCTAGCTTCAGCAATTTGAGCGGAAATTGTAGGACGTTCAATTGACTTCAATTGATGTAACTCTTGGTTAAGTTTCTCCAAACCCTCTTTTGTATAATAATTAATCTGTGACATAAGTTTTATAATGCGAAAAGAGAACTCAAAATTGAGCTCTCTTTAATTTTGTTTACTATTTAAAATATTAATTACATATTCAATCTTACACCTATACTATGTGTTCCATCGAAATTCTCAGTAGTTTGATAAGCATAATCAAAACTAAATGTAGATCCTCCTTTACCTAATGGAGCAACTATAGATGCCCCAAAAGCAGGTCCGGTAAAAGCATTGATTCTTTTTTCACTATCGAACCAAGTATCTTGCTCTAAAGTATATCCAGCTCTAACCATAAACATTTCTCTAAAAGCATATTCTAAACCTATTTTATATTGATCGTTAGTAAATGAATTTGCAGTAAAGTTACCTGCTAATGTTACTCTATGCATAGAAGATATTTCTTTAGAAACTGAATCAACAGAAGGTGCTATATAGAAATCATACGATAATCCAATATTTAATAATGACGGTAATTGAAAATCAGCAACTCTATGATTTTTAGAAACAGATATTACCGATCCACTTGAGTTATCTTCTATTGTAAAAGATAAACCATCACCTGATGCTCTCATAGTAGGTCCAACATTTTTTAAAGCGATACCAAATTTCATTCTATCATTTTCGCCAGTTTTATATCTAATACCAGCATCAAAAGCAAAACCTCTATTAGAAACATTTGATATTGATTCACTAATAATTTTAACAGATAGCCCCCCAGAAATACTATTTGAAAAAGCTTGAGCATATCCAAAATCAAGATTTAAATAACTAGGCGAAAAAGTTCCTATTCCTCCTTCAGGATTATCAACAGTAGTAACGTCAATGTCACCAAAACTCATTGACATAACTCCCATTCCAATTACTCCAGTTTCACTTACTCTTTGTGAAAACCCAAAAGAATTAATGTTAATATCACTACCTGATAAATAGTTTTTGTACGTAAACAATAATTCTGTTTTATTAGTGAAAGCCAAACCAGCAATATTAAGACTCATTGCTTCTAACCCTGTTATAGAAGCAGTATTAGCTCCTGCAAACCCTACACTTTTCGTCCATGGGTTAATTAACAATTGAGAAGCACCAGCCTCACCAGCTCTATCTTTATTACCTCCATACATTTGAGAAGCTGTAAATAGGACAGTGGCCAATATAGCAATTGATATTTTTGAATTTCTCATATTTAATTTAAGTTATATTTAAGTTTATAATTGTAAATAAATTTTAAAACCCATTTAAGTCAGTAGGTTTAATAACACCGAACCATTTAAGCGTTCTTT
>OJGU01000105.1_pt1 | contig 55766 bp, 56 predicted proteins | sample 1594741 | NCBI WGS metagenome assembly OJGU01 (sample SAMN05416841, study PRJEB24817) | seawater metagenome | isolation source: Sea water | place: Canada:Atlantic | collected 2013-07 | reverse complement strand
GTCGGCAGCGTCAGATGTGTATAAGAGACAGGTGAAAAACTGGGCTTTCTACCCGGAGATTTGACGCAAAAAGTCGACCCCTATCTTCGCCCTCTCTATGATGCCTTGTACGAGATGCTTGGTGTTGAGCGAGTTGGCCGTCTCATTGAAAAAAATGTCATTGAGATCGCACCGCTGGCCTATATGCGTGGTCGAACTTTGAATAACTCCTTCATTATTCTGGATGAGAGCCAGAACACTACAACATCACAAATGAAAATGTTTTTAACGCGTTTGGGTTTCGGGTCCACTGCCGTTATTACTGGGGATGTCACGCAAATCGATTTACCTAAAGGAACTCGCTCAGGCTTAGTTCACGTGACACAAGTTTTAAAAGATATCGATGGCGTCGGTTTTACTTGGTTCGATTCGAAAGACGTTGTTCGTCACAACCTTGTACAACGCATCGTGGAAGCTTACGACCGCTACGATCAAAAAAGCATTACCCCACTAGCTGGCCAAGATGGCAAACAGGATCAGGGTCATGAGCGCGACGCTTGATTTTGAAAACAACTGTCCGCAAGTTGCCGCCATACCAGCCGAGCCAGAGTTCCTCAGATGGATCGAAAGTGTGTTGGCACACCTACCCAATCGCGACAATGCGAAAGCTATTCGTCTTGGGGTACGCATAGTCGATGAAGAAGAGTCGGCCCAGCTCAACAACACCTATCGTCATAAAAATTACGCAACCAATGTGCTTTCATTCGGCTGCGAATTACCAAAGGCTGTTTTAGCAAGTCTCGATGAACTCCCTTTAGGAGATCTCGCCATTTGCGCACAAGTTGTAGAGCGAGAAGCCTTAGAACAAGAAAAGCCTAGCCAAGCCCATTGGGCGCACATGTTAGTGCATGGTGTGTTACATCTTCATGGGTTTGATCATATCGATGAAGCCGAAGCAGAAGAAATGGAATCTATCGAACGTCAAATTCTCGCGAGCTTAGGGTTTCCAGACCCCTATTTAGTCGAGCACGCCACAGCATAGACCTTAACGAGTCAATTGCCGTTTCATCGAAACAGTAGGAGCAATTTTTAACAATGAGCGAAGAACAAGCGAGCATCGATCCAAGGCCAAGGTCATGGATCGATAAAATTGCGCAAATTTTCTCAGACGAACCAACAGACACGAAAAGCCTATTAGAACTGCTGCGCAATGCCGAGCAAGACAATGTGCTTGATACCGATGCCTTGTCGATCATCGAAGGCGCATTACAAGTATCAAAAATGCAGGTGCGCGAAATTATGATTCCGCGCCCACAAGTCATTACCGTCTCAGCACAAGACTCCCTTGATGAAGTGCTCGATAAAGTAATCACCGTCTCACACTCTCGCTTTCCTGTACTTGCCGAAAACTCAGATTCAATCATTGGAATTCTATTAGCGAAAGACCTACTTCGGTTTGCTGCACGAAAAAACTCAGGAAATTTTGACCTCAAAGATATTGTGCGTCCTGCAACCTTTGTTCCGGAAAGCAAACGGCTCAATGTGCTGCTCAATGAATTTCGAGAGAATCGCAACCACATGGCCGTCGTCATAGACGAGTACGGCAGCCCTTGCGGCGTCGTCACTATTGAAGATGTATTGGAGCAAATCGTCGGTGAGATTGATGACGAATATGATGTCGATGATGAAAGCTATATTAAACGGGTCGATGCTAAAACGTTTATAGTCAAAGCACTAACGCCTATAGCCGACTTCAACGAACAATTTGGCAGCGACTTCAATGACCATGAAGTAGACACTATAGGCGGCCTCGTATTACAACACCTCAATCATATTCCTGAGCGAGACGAGAAAGCCGAGATCGGAAATTTTGAATTCACTGTACTCAATGCCGACAGCCGACAAATTCGGCTGTTAAAAGTACAAGCTCTCGTCGCCTCGCAGCCCGAGACTGAAAATTAAACGTCGTCTAAACAGAGAGTTAAGCCTCATGCGAATCGCCACGCGCACTGCCACAATACTCCTCATAGCGCTTATTTTAACAAGCTGTGGATTCGCCTTGCGCGGCACTACAAATGCGCCCATCTCTAATGACACAGTCTATGTGCAATCTGCGCAAGCCAATAGCCCGCTGACCCAAGCACTAACAGCCGCGTTAGTCCAGGCACAATTACGCTTGGTCGATTCAGAGCGCAGCGCCAATTATGTACTGCAACTGAACGCCGAAACATTTGATTCGCGCACTAGTACTGTCAATGGTCGCGCACGTGCAGCGCAATACAATCTGCAGTTAGGCACGCAAGTCTCTTTAAGCCAGCGCGGCGCTCAGCTATTAAGCGACGAAGCATTGAGTGTAGAGCGCAGCTACTTCGAAGACAGCGCCAATATTGCCGGTAGCACACAAGAGATAGAAGTGTTGCAAGAAGAAATGCGCCGCGAACTCGTTGAACAGATAATGAGCCGGCTGCGCGCCGCCGCGCAAGGCGCCTAATTTAAATTCGGAAGATAAACCTGTGCGTACTAGTTCTGACAAATTGCCTGCTGAGTTACGAAAAACACTTGCGCCTTTTTATTGGCTAGCAGGCGACGAAACCTTGCTCGTCCAGGAAAGCCTCACACATCTGCGCAACACTTGCCGAAAGGCAGGCTTTAGTGAATGGGAACTGTTGTTTGTTGATCGCGGTTTCGACTGGCAATCTTTACTTCAGTCCGGCAATAGCATGTCGTTATTCTCCGACAAAAAAATCATCGAGCTGCGGCTTCAGTCCGCGAAAATAGATGATGCGGGCAAGGCCGCTCTCAAACTATATCTTGCCGACCCCAACCCCGATAATGTGCTGATTTTAGTTAGCCCAAGAGTAGAACCCGCAGCCCTGAACACGCAGTGGTTCAGGGGCTTGGAGTCTGCTGGCGTCTTTGTCACTGTTTGGCCTATCGGCCCCGACAAACTGCCACGCTGGATTCATGAGCGAATGCAGAGAGCGGGCATGAACGCTGATCAAGATGCGATCGCTATGCTGGCAGACAGAGTAGAAGGCAATTTATTGGCCGCGGACCAGGAGATCCAGAAATTGGCCGTGCTTACCGGTGCCAACCCGTCGCACAATGTCCACATAGACCGTAAACATATTATGACCTTAGTGGCAGACAGCTCTAGGTACAACACCTTTAATTTGATAGATGCAGCACTGCTTGGCGATGCTCGCCGCTGCGTTAAGGTACTCAATAGCCTACGCAGCGAAGGCACTGAAATTTTGCAGCTATTAGGGAGTTTCAATGCCCAGGTGCGCCGACTCATTGCTGTGGCGCAACTCGTTGAGAATGGCAGTAGTATTGGGGACGCAATACGCAGTGAACGAATTCGACCCAATCAACAGAAAGAGGTTCACAAAGCGCTCGAGCACCTGCGATTACCTGAACTTGAGGCCCTTTTACGCGCCAGTCGAAAAATTGACTTGTCCGTCAAAGGGCTCGCAAACTCTGACCCTTGGAGTGAATTCACGCAACTTATATTGCGACTAAGCGGACATCACATTTTACCTCAGTCGGTGTTATCTTAAGCACTAGGCACAAGCCTGCTATTGTTAAGTAGCCGGTTTAGGCGCACATTTATCTTTTACTTTTCGCAAAATTGACGGAGTTATTCATGTCAACGCTCACGCAGTTGCTCGTTATTATCGCTGTAATTTGGGTACTGGCCTATCAGCGCGCCCGTATGGGCACTATTCTGGTCTCCATTGCCGTGGCTCTTCTAGGCATGACTTGGTTCGGCGGTTTTGCGTGGCTATTATGGATCCCTCTTGTTGGGGTCGCTGTTTTCTATTTCGAAGATAATCTACGTAAAGAGAAGCTCTCCCGCCCCGTGTTCGAATTTTTTAAACGCGTCTTGCCTCCTATGAGTGACACCGAGCAAGAAGCCTTAGAGGCAGGAGACACCTGGTGGGATGCTGACTTGTTCAAAGGTGCGCCAGATTGGAAAAAATGGCATGAGATTGCCTACCCTACTCTTAGCCAAGAAGAAGAGGATTTTCTCGCAAATCAGACCGAAACCCTCTGCGCCATGTTGGACGACTGGCAGATTGTGCATAAAGATAAGGACCTCACTCCTGAGGCTTGGCAGTATTTAAAGGATGAAAAATTCTTTGGCATGATTATCCCGAAAGAGTTTGGCGGCCTTGGCTTCTCCGCTCTTGCCCACTCGACTATTGTTACCAAGATCGCCACGCGCAGTGCTAGTGCGGCTGTGACCGCTATGGTTCCAAATTCCTTGGGGCCTGCTGAGCTTCTTATGAAGTACGGAACCGATGAGCAACAGCAACACTATTTGCCTCGCCTTGCCACTGGGGAAGACATTCCCTGCTTCGCTCTGACCGGCCCCGAGGCGGGTAGCGATGCCGGAGCGATGACCGACACCGGCATCATCTGCAAAGGTATGCACGAAGGAAAGGAGTGTATTGGCATCTCCATTACATGGAATAAGCGCTATATAACGCTTGCTCCGGTTGCGACAGTCCTAGGCCTTGCCTTCAAAATGTATGACCCAGAGCATCTATTGAGCGAAGAAGAGGACCGCGGCATCACGGTAGCGCTAATTCCAACTCAACATGCAGGAGTCGAAATAGGTCAACGCCACTTCCCTATGGGGATGACGTTCATGAATGGCCCTACTCGCGGCAAAGACGTCTTTATTCCACTGGATTGGATCATTGGTGGCGTCGAGCGCGCAGGGCAAGGCTGGCGCATGCTTGTAGAGTGTTTGTCAGAGGGACGAGCAATTTCTTTACCTGCGCTAGGGACCGCGACAGGAAAACTAAGCTATCGCATGACAGGCGCCTATGCACGTTTACGCACGCAATTTAATTTAGCGATTGGTCACTTTGAAGGTGTAGAAGAGGCCCTTGCTCGCATTGCTGGGCACACTTATCAATTAGAGGCCGCTCGAATCGTTACAGCTGGCGCGGTCGACAGCCACATAAAACCTGCCGTGATTTCGGCAATTACTAAGTATCACATGACAGAAAAGTCGCGTTTGATCATTCAGGACGCAATGGACGTACATGCAGGCAAAGGGCTGATCATGGGGCCAAGCAACTATCTCGCCCATGCTTATATGAGTATGCCTGTGGGCATCACCGTAGAGGGTGCGAATATTCTTACTAGAAATCTCATGATTTTTGGTCAAGGTGCTATTCGGTGCCACCCCTTCATTGCACGGGAAATGGTCGCGGCCAAAATGAGCGACGAGAAAGAAGGTCTGCGCGAATTCGACAGTTTGATCTTCCGCCACATTGGCTACGGAATCAGTAATTTCGTCCGCACCCTCACGCTAGGGGTAAGCGGCGGCAAAATTGCTGCACGCCCTGTTAAAGGTGAAACTGCTGCATATTACCAACAACTAACCCGAATGAGCTCAGCGCTGGCTTTGGTATCCGATATCTCCATGCTAATGTTTGGCGGAGAATTGAAAAGAAAAGAAAGGCTTTCTGCACGCTTAGGCGACGTTTTGAGTCAGCTTTACCTTGCCTCTACGACGCTTAAATACTATGAGCATCATGAGCAATCTCCAAGTGACCTGCCCTATGTAAAATGGAATCTCGAGTTTTCCTTGTTTGAATGTCAAAAAGCCTTCAACGACTTTTTCGACAACCTAGAGAACAGAGTGGTTGCAGTCCTGCTAAAGCGTATCATCTTCCCTTGGGGTGATGCCTATCGCCGTCCTAGCGACAAGCTAGATCACGAGATTGTGCAGTCCATGTGGAGCCACACGGAGATCAGAGACCGCATTACGCAATATGCTTATATTGGACAGGAGTCAGACGACCCAGCGTTTATCATCGAGGATGCCTTCCAGAAGGTATTAGCGACGAAGCCAACACGTGACAGCATTCGACGTGCAGTTAGAGCGGGAAGCTTGCCAGCCAACGCCAATCTGCACGAATTGGCGACGGAAGCGGTCGCAAACGAAGTGTGCACTGCGCAAGAGGCAGATGCCTATGTAGCCGCCGAAGAGGCGCGAGACAAGGCGATCCAAGTAGATGACCACGCGAGCCTGCACTTCAACCAAGACTAATTGCGCTATCTAAATCCCGATTCGCCCTAGTGTGTCGATGAGCTCTCTAACGAGACGTTCGGCCACTGGGTGATTCGCGGCAAACCTCGCTTCTAAGGCGATCGCATCATCCATTACCGGCGCGTTGTTATCTTCAGCAGACTCAATCAATGAGTCGACGTTCTTATCAAGCTTCTTCGCTAGCTCTAGGGTTTCGGCGTCTAACTTTTCCCCAGACTTTAGCTCTTTCTGCAATTGAGCCAATAGGCTGCGCACTTTATCTTGATCCAAGCTGATACTCCTTACTCTAAATCTGTCATATTGGCGCCAACGATTAGCACCGTGCATGACTAGTCTGACCTAATGCTCAGAACTGAGCAAGCTTATAGACATCGTATTATCTACGAAAGCTCAGAGACGCTCACAGACCGCCGCAGAGCGCATGGAAGAGGCTCTGGGCGGTACCGGCGTGTAAACAAACTAGGGATAAGACTTAGGACTGCACTTCCCGCATGCCACGGCTAAAAGCACGAACTTTAGCGCGCTTGCTAGAACGCTTTGCACGCTCTCGATAAGCCAAGTAATACTTAGGGATGTTCAAGAGCATCTGCCAGCGAGTGGTATAGCTCACTCGGATGGTTGAATGACTCTTAGCACCGGCCATCAACATAGGCTCACCTTCGTAAATTAGCTCTGGGTTAGTTAGGCTATGAATATTACGTATATTGCTGTTGCGTAGATCGGCCATCAGAAGCACATACTTCTTGCGTGCTAGGAAGATATCCCAGATTAGGTGTGACCAAATTTTATATTGCTCGCTTGCGGACTTCACCGCTGCGCTGATCCACACCCCGTTAACTTCCATCATTTCATATTGATCATTCTTAAAAAAACTATTCGACTCTTTAACAGAGTCGGGGACAAACACCAGGCTTCTAAATTGCGGTTTTGTGACAAGCATGTAACCGGCGATCATCTCATCTTTCTTAAACGCTCCTACAATCGTACTACGCAAAGAATAGTCGTAAGGCAGTTTCACACCCACAAAACTTTCGAACTTATTCAGATAGGCTTCAATATCATTCTCCGCTGTCAGTACTCTGAATTTTATCGCTTCCATTTTTAATCCTGGGTAGGAACATTCCTACATTTTTGACATAATTTTTATACTCATTTGAGTACACACTTTTCAAAATAACCGCTTCTTCTTTTCGTGCAGAAAGAAAATAAAAGGCTATTAGGTATAACAGTGTAATCCACAATATCAATGAGTTAAACAATAAAGTACTTGTTAGCCACGCCAACATATAAGAAGTGTAAAATGGATGACGAATTATTTTGAATGGACCTGTAGTTACAATACTTCCAACCTCATTACTGAATGCAAAGTCGAGAGTTTTCGCCGTAAAAATTGCCCACCAAAAAAGACCTAAAGACAAAGCGTATAGGAAAATACTTGCCGCAATGAGCGGCAATATTTTGCCGCTTGAAGCAAACATCAGAATCAAAGTTGTGACGATCTGGGCAGCGACTGTTGCATCATAAAGAAGAGCACTTAATCTTGGCGTTCCAGAGTTCATTTTGAAAAATTTCAGCCGCCCCCAAATCAAACTCAACACGATACACACATAAAGCACTACTGAAATAATCATAAACAACTCTTCCAAAATAATTGAATACGGAAAATATTTGCCGCTCAGCTCCAAACTAAAACGACTGAAAGCCACCGCGAAAATTCGTGAGGTTTGGCACAGAATTTTCGCAATGTGCGCAAGTGTGAACTAGTACGGCCATATTGAAAACACCGAATGCGCATAGAATTGCTGCGCCCACCTATTACTGTATAATCACTGCGCTCTTTAGTTGCACAAAATGCGCTAATTCCCACAATAATGACGGATATGTTGCCGTTCTAACGACAAATGCACACTAGTATGAATAATGAATTCAGATAAATATTCACTTTACTGCCAAGAGCATGTTCAGGAATTTAGAGATGAGTTAAGAGATGAGGCTTCACGTGCTCTGACAAGCTGGCCCGGGAAGTCGGCAGGCGTCTTACTTATAATCTCATCCATACTGACTTACTTAAGCCTTACTTCGACCGGCAACGATTCAGCCTTTAATACGCTGTTCACCTACGCTCCGCCGATTCTGCTGATTTTCTTTTTCCCGATTTCATCATTATTAGTCTCAAGCGTTAATAAACACTCAAGAACGGTGCTGGACCTCATTTGTCTGACAACGATCTTTGGGTTCTGCGCTACTCTTAAATACGTCTTCCAACCCGAGGCCTCCGCCCAAGAGCAATCCATCCTATTCTTAGCACTGTCTGGGCAAATCAACTTCAGCCTATTGATGGTAACGGCCTTCTCTTACCACACTAGCTATCAAGTCACCTTTGTGCGCAATGTCATATTCACCGTGGTGTTTATTCTATTGATCTATATGGTAAACAGTGAGTATCTCGCCAGTAATACCGTACAAGTCGTGCAGGGCTTTATGGCGGGTAGTATTTTCAGCTGGCTGTTTTTCACTCGCATACAAACACGTTTTTATTACAAATCCATTGATGCTGATACCCGTCAACATTTATACAAACAGCTTTCTAAACTCGTGTATCCCCATCAACTTGAAATGATCAAATCTGGGGACCAACTCGAAGACACCATGCCTGTTGAGAAAGGTCGCGCCATTATCAATGTCTTTGATATTCAAAATTCGAGCGAAATAAAGCATGACAAGACCAAGTCCTTCTTTCTGGACGTGTTCCGGGCATTCTCACAAATATGCATGATGGGCTATCAACACAACCCGCTGCGCTCTCGCGCTTTCCGCCTGAAAGAGACTGGCGATGGGTTTATTAGCTCAATTGGTTACCCGTTCCTCGCAGATGACCCTAATTCGCTTGCAGACCATTCTGTCGCGACGGCTTTGATAATGTTTAAGGCATTTAATGAAGAAGTCTCGCGATTTGCCTATGCAGAGCCTATTAAAGGGGCCATGGGCTTAGCCTTCAACTCAGTACAAGGCACGTTCCAAAGCAGCGGCATCAAATCCTACGACCTCTTTGGCGAAGCATTGATACAAGCATATCGGTATGAAGAGATTCGCAAACATCCCTCAATTGCCAAGATCATTCATAAAAAGGCAGCAAGCCAAGGCCTGCAGCACTACAATATTCTGATTATCCAAGAAGTGATTTACAACTCGCTAAAACCAAACTATAAGGCGATGTTCGAGGAAATTGATTTGCACAAAGGCGGATTTTATATCAGACAGGACATGACGGCACAGTGCGTCTACTTTCATGTTTTACCGTAGCGCGACAACTACCGAAAAGCTCTCTCAAGAACGTTTGCTCAGAGAGAGCTATCGGTGATAAACCAATAAAACCTGGCTTATTGTGGCATTGCTGCCAAGGCTTTCTGGAAAGCTGGGCGGCTCACCCCTTCTTCAATCCAACGCTGGATTGCGGGGTAGGCATCGAGTTTTACGGATGTGATAAGACAGGCGTGAAAATACGGCAACGCCACTGTGTCGGCTATGCTAATGTCATCCCCGCAAAGAAACTTACTTTGCGCTAACACTTTGTCCAAATAGGGCAGCTGCTGATCCAAAAAGCCTTTCGCTTCCGCGATCGCCTTCTCATCGGCCTCCTTCTGGTAGTACTTCATCATGACAACCTCTTGATAAAAGTACACAGCCAACCACTTACCTGCATGATGACAGACCAAGTCAATCATTTGATCGATCTTTGCAGCCTTTACGGGCTCTTCAGAATACAGTTGCTTGTTGGAAATATTGGCAAGATACCGACACAAGGAGGCACTCTCGAACAGGTAATTTCCGTTATGTTCTAAGGCTGGCACTTTGCCTAGCGGGTGGCGCTTAAGATGTTCGGCGCTCTTATGATCGCCCTTGGCAAAATCCAAATGGTCATACTCATACTGCAAACCAAGCTCTTCTGCTGTGAACAGCACTTTTGTAGCGTTAAAAGTACTAGCACCATAAATCTTCAACATTGTGTTCTCTCCGCATGAGCTAAATGGTAGTGTAAAACGACAGACAATTAGTCTGTGGGCAATGTACCCAAGCACAACACAATAGGCAAGGATGCGCCGCTAATCCTACCCGAACCAAAGCACTGCAACTCTAAATGGAATGTCATATGAGCCTCGATATCTCACAACTACGAACTGAGACTCCAGCCTGCAAAAACCTCATACACTTCAATAATGCGGGGGCCGCTTTATCCCCCACCCCGGTGACACGAGCAGTATTCTCTCACCTAGAACGCGAGCAGGAGATTGGCGGCTATGAAGCTGCCGTTGAGGCCCAAGGCGCGAGCGAGAACTTTTATAAAGCATTCGCGCAGATGCTTGGCTGTTCAGAGAAAGAGATTGCGTATGCGGACAGCGCAACGCATGCGTGGAACAAACTCTTCAATGCCATAGCATTTAAGCCAGACCAAACCATTCTGACTGGGCAGTCAGAGTACGCCAGCAATTACTTGGCATTTCTTCACCTTGCTAAACATAAAGGCATCAACATAAAAGTCATTCCTAACAACGAGGATGGGCTACTCGACTTAGGATTATTCGAGGCCGCTATTGATAAGAGCGTCAAACTAATCGCCCTAACCCACGTGCCCAGTCAAAGCGGTGTCATTCACCCAGCACAAGCTGTCGGCAAACTTGCCCGCCACCATAACATTCTTTATTTGCTAGATGCCTGTCAAAGCGCGGGACAAGTCATTTTAGACGTCGAAAGCTTAGGGTGTGACATGCTGACAGGTACCGGACGCAAATATTTGCGCGGCCCTCGCGGTACGGGCTTTCTCTATTTGAAAGAGAGTTGCAGAGAACACCTAGAGCCAGCCGAGATCGATTTGCATTCGGCCTCTTGGACGGCTAAGAATACCTACGAGCTGAGACAGGACGCACGGCAATACGAAAGCTTCGAATGCTTTCTAGCAGGAAAAATAGGCTTAGGCGTCGCTGTTCAGTACGCATTAGATATAGGCTTAGAGTGTATCGAACACCGCGTTCAAAGCCTTGCGAATAGTTTACGAACACAACTGCAAGAATTGGGGAACGTCCACGTTCATGAGCAAGGTGAGCACCTGAGCGGCATTGTCACGTTTAACAAACAAGACAAACCTGCCGACCACTTGCACGCTCAATTACAAAGCCACGGCGTTAACACGTCGGTACTTCGACTGGCCAACAGTCAATTGGACCAAAAACAGCGGCAACTTCCTGATATCAATCGCGCCTCGGTACACTACTACAATACAGAAGAAGAGATCGCACGCTTCTGCGACTTGGTCGCCGCATCGTAAATCAGAAAAACACCAATTGAATATACACAGCAGCGATCGCAATCGGGCAGACGAAACGAATATAGAAAGGCCAGATTTTCCAGAAAAAAGAATGTTCAGCGCCGGCATACCCTTTCTGCAATTCTTGCAACACTCCATTGCGCTTCCAGATCCACCCCACGAAAATGGTGAAAAATAATCCCAATAAGGGTTGGCTGTATTCAGTTGTCACGCTCACCACGAGATCAAACATCGTGGCAAAGTTATAGACTATTAACAAACAAATTAAGGCAATCCCAATGCCAAGAAAATAAGTCGCTTTGCGCCTTTGGGTGTCGAAAGTCTCCACAACGTAAGCAACCGGTACTTCAAGCATCGATATCGAAGATGTTAGGGACGCGATTGTCATCAGAACAAAGAAAGCAAATGCTACAAACACGCCAGCACTGCCCATCGTGTCAAACAACGCAGGCAGTACGGCAATGATCAATCCCGGCCCTGCCACCAATGCACCGCTCGCATCGAAGATCTCCACACCATTGGCTAGAGCGACATACATGGATGGAAGAATTAATAACCCCGCCAAGAACGCAATCCCCGTATCGAGCATTGCCACTAAACCACCTATGACCGGGAGGTTCTCTCTACTGCTCAGATAGGAGCCGTAGATTAACATCGTTCCGACACCTAGAGACAGCGAGAAGAAGGCTTGTCCAAGCGCGCTTATAATCAAACCTGGCTGCAATGCAACGCTGAAGTCTGGCACTAGATAGGCTCTCAAGCCATCCATTGCGCCTTCTAATGTCATGACATAAATAATCAACAGCACTAAGATGAAAATCAAGGCAGGCATCAATCTTGAAGCCCACTTTTCGATACCATCACGCACGCCTGCGCTTATCACAATTACCGTTAACAACATGAATACAACAGAGAAAATTGCATTGCGCGACTCACCATCATTGGTCAGCCAAGCCGAGGCTGCATCCCAACCCACTATTGTTGCTAAAGAATTAAGCAACCAAGCAAGCATCCAGCCACTGACAATCGAGTAGAAACTCAAAATTAAGGTAACCGTTGCTATTCCTGCGAACCCGACGACACTGCCCAGTTTTGCAAGCTTGGGATTAGGGGCAAGCTGGCGCAATGCCCCAACAGCGTTAGAACGGGTGTGGCGCCCTATGATGAGCTCGGCCATCAAGGCTGGATAGGCTAAGGTGAATGCCAAAAAAAGATAGAGAAAGAGAAAAGCGGCACCACCATTGCTGGCGGCATTAGTAGGAAAGCCCCATATATTACCAAGCCCAACTGCAGAGCCTGCGGCAGCCATTAGAAAACCGAATCTAGAGCTAAACTCTCCCCGTGCTGCCGCCATTGGTGACGCCTCGCTTGTTTTTATTGTTGGTCGTAAGATTCCAGCGTAAATAGCCAATTTGTAGCATCGCTAAGGACAAATACTACGTTCGTAATCGCACTCACATTTCCGTTATTGTTAAGTTCTAAATAAGGGATACGTAGCCGATTGTCGTCACTAGAGAATGTAGCACGATCATCTGGACTAATGCCCAAATCCACCAAACTATCCGCGTTCAGTTTGAACACGATACCAGGAAGATCGTTTTGCAAAGAAAGATTTAGGCTGTAAGTGCCAAGTGTCTCACCACCGTCTACTGTGGTTTGTAATATTCCGGAATGATACTCAAACACACTCAATGCTGAGCTATAACGCTGTACCACTTCGGCATTCATAGCGACAAAGTTTGCCGCCCCCAAACTAGCAGACGCACCGAAGTCACGCAGCGGTAATTCTGCATGGGTAGACCCTAGGTTATACGTTGTAAGCTCATTTATTCTATCTAAGACAAGCATGCCATCGCCTAGAACACGGCCAAACACGGTAAAGCCGCCGTTATTTCGTTCATCCAAACTCGCTGAATTGTCTGCGAGATTCACAAACCATTGTGAGGTGGCGCTATTTGGGTTTCCACCCACCTTTGCCATTGCAACAGTGCCACGAGTATTAGGAATACCATACTCATTCACAATCGGATCATTAGTAGGAATAATGACGGCGCCTTGAAAAGGCACAAATTTGTACGCCCCACCTTGTACGACAAAGTCTTCCACAAGCCGATGAAAGTAAGAACCATTGAAGGCTCCACTATTCACATAGCTCAAAAAATTCTGCACAGTCACAGGAGTCGCCGTATCAAATAACTCTAGCGAAAAATCCCCCATTGAAGTGCTAATTCTCACAATCGTATTCGCTTGCGCATTGGCAGAAATTGCTGCCATCAGTAGCAATGCCGTACCGAACTGACGCGTAGCTCTTAGTAGTATTTTTCCGATCCCGATCATTTCTACCTCTACTCACTGACTTGCTAGACAAAGCGCATCGCTTTGCGGCTATATTGTTTTGAAAACAGGCGGCTTATACTAATTCGCCTTTGGCTTGTTTGTCGGCATGATACGAAGAGCGCACTAGAGGGCCGCTCGCAATGTGGGTAAACCCAAGCTTCTCGCCATACTCACGTAATTCTTCGAACTCATCTGGGTGCACAAATCGGCTTACCGCGAGATGGCTGCGGCTAGGTTGCAAGTATTGCCCCAGCGTCACCATATCGACATTGTGAGCCTTAAGATCACGCATCACTTCCATGACTTCTTCTTTTGTCTCCCCCAGCCCTAGCATCAGGCCTGACTTGCTCATAACCGCAGGCGCGCGCTCTTTATAGCGACGCAATAACTCCAAAGACCATTCGTAGTTCGCCCCTGGTCGTGCTTTTCGATACAAACGCGGCACCGTTTCAAGATTGTGGTTAAACACATGCGGTGGTGTCTTCTCTAGAATATCGAGTGCAATCTCCATACGCCCACGGAAATCAGGCACCAACACTTCGATCTGAATATCAGGGTTCAAGCGGCGAGTCTCACTAATGCAGTTAGCAAAATGTTGCGCACCGCTGTCTTTCAAGTCATCTCGGTCGACAGAGGTAATCACCACATACCGCAAACCCATCTCGGCGATGGCTTCGGCTAGCTCTCGCGGTTCATCCTCATATAGAGGTTTGGGCTTTCCATGAGCCACGTCACAGAAAGGACAGCGTCGCGTGCAAATCTCCCCCATGATCATGAAAGTCGCTGTGCCATTACTGAAGCACTCGCCCAGATTTGGACAGGATGCCTCTTCACATACGGACGCGAGCTTATGCTCACGCAGCTTCTGTTTTATGCTGTTAATTTTCGGAGACGCAGGCACCTTCACGCGAATCCAGTCGGGCTTTTTCAACAAATCGACTGTTGGAATCACTTTTACTGGAATGCGGGCTACCTTTTCAGCACCTCGAAGTTTTTTACCTTCGATGAGCACATTGCGTCTTGGTTGTTCGGCCATAATGTCTTTATTAACCTTTGCTTATAAGCGTGTAATGGGTTCGTTTGGCTTGCGCTTGTTACTTGCGCACTCGCGATTATGCCAATATTACCAATGGTTTATTGCTGTACTCGATATCGCTGTACTCAAGCTTCTCTGCTAATGCTACGCTCAAGCGTTTTGCCACATCATCTAATTGTGTAACTGCTGCAACAGCTTGCATGGACGGCACAAGATCACACAATTGCGTCACTTGCATTCCTGCATACCCACATGGGTTTATACGGGAGAACGGCGACAAATCCATCGCAATATTAAAGCTTAGACCGTGATACGAACAGCCATTGCGAATTCTTAGCCCAAGAGCGGCAATTTTAGCATTATTTACATAGACGCCGGGAGCCTTTCTCTGGCTCTCACTGTCGATGCCAAAGCCTGCTAAGACGTCGATAATACTCGACTCGATACGCTCTACTAGGTCTCGTACGCCAAGGGCTGAGCGACGGACATCCAATAAAAGATAAGCAACCAACTGCCCTGGCCCATGATAGGTAACCTGACCACCGCGGTCGATCTGCACTACCGGAATATCCCCAGGGACTAGAATGTGCTCAGCTTTGCCAGCCTGCCCTTGAGTAAACACTGGTTTATGGTTAAGCAACCAAATTTCGTCTTTTGTGTTTGCATCACGTTGCGCCGTAAACTCTTGCATGGCCTTGAAGACCGGTTCATAAGCAAACGGCTCCCACGGCGCTGAGCTTGTGCTGCTCAGCGTGCGTATACAAAGTGATTGTGAGAGATGTTGCAATTCAATATCCGAAGAACGCTCTAAGAGAGGGTTATAGCACCAGCTTGACGCTCGTATGAGACTTGAGATCCTCGAACATGATGGTCAACTGCTCGACCCCTGTGGCTTCGATAACAATCGTCACTGCAAGGTAATTGCCGTTATTGCTAGGCCGAACCGATACATGCTCTTGTTTTGTCTCTGGCGCATGCTTTTGCACAAGCGCCAAGACATCTTGCTCGAAATCGGGAGTCGCATGCCCCATCACCTTTACAGGGTAGCTGCATGGAAACTCAATTTTTGGTGCTTTTACTTCACTCATACACTCGCCGATTAGCTAAATAAATTAGTAAAGAACATCGTTAGGAAATCGATCAAGCGCTTCAAGAAACCTGCACGCTCAACTGCTTGCAGGGCTGCTACATCGCCTTGATAGATGATCTCGTCGCCGAGCGTAATCTCTACACTGCCTAACACTTGCCCTTGCGTAATAGGCGCTGTCACAGTTTCATCGATGTTCAAAGTCGCTTGAAGTTCACCGGCCTGACCCCGTGGAATTGTCGCCACGACATCTTCGGTGATGCCTAGCTCGACGGCATTTTCCTTTCCAGACCACACCTTCGTGGAACTCAATATATCGCCAGCGGAATACAGCGGGCTGGTTTCGAAATAGCGGAAACCATAAGTCATCAATTTCTGACTTTCTGTGGCACGCGCATCTTCACTTGCCGTCCCCATTACCACTGAAATCAAACGCATGCCATCACGCTCGCCCGATGCGACTAGGCAGTAGCCAGCGGCAGTAGTCCACCCTGTCTTCATGCCGTCGATATTACGATCACGGAATAACAAGGTATTGCGATTTGGCTGCTGTATACCGTTATAGGTAAATTCGCGTTCCGAGTAGATTGAGTAGTGATCTGGGTGCTCTTGTATCGTTGCCCGGGCGAGTATGGCGAGATCGCGCGCCGACATAATATTGTAGCGCTCTTCTGTATCTAATCCGCTCGCATTCATGAAAAACGTATTAGTCATGCCTAGACGTTGCGCATGCTGATTCATCATGTCCGCAAACGCATCTTCGCTACCCGCGAGGTGCTCTGCCATCGCGACACTAGCGTCGTTACCAGATTGAATAATGATGCCACGCAGCAAGTCTTCAACCCGCACATTGCTATTGACGTCAACAAACATCTTTGAGCCTTGAGTACGCCAGGCTTTCTCACTGATATGCACCTCGTCGTCGAGGCTCATATTGCCGTTGTCGATCTCGACCTCTGCAATATAGGCCGTCATGATCTTGGTCAAGCTAGCCGGAGGAAGTTGCACATCTGCATTTTCCTCAACAATGACTTTACCCGTCTCAGCGTCCATCAAAATATAGCTACTAGCCGCAATTTGCGGTGGCCGAGGAATAATCGCTAGAGTGCTTGTTGTTTGGGCAACGCTTCCCGTACTCAGTGAAAGTGTCGAGACAAGCGCAAACATTGCTACAAAAGACATGCTTGCCTTGCGCATATGGGACTTGAGTGTCTCTGAACCCAACTTTGGACATCCAGTCTTAGCCATCACTTTCTCCTGCATATTCACCCGTTTCCAACCTCTAAATATCATGTCATGAAAGGCTTACAGCCTATTTTTTACTCGCGAACAGTGTACGGCCTTCCCAAATCTGCGGCAACAACGCTATTACTAATCCGTGTGATCTCGTCCGCATTTGGAATTGGCCCAACGCGTACTCGATGGAGCACCTCATTTGAGTCTTCTAATTGTACAGACCGAATAAACACAGGCCTTGTTGTCATATTGCGCAAACGAGCGCTCAATTGCTCAGCGGCTGATCGGTCAGAAAATGCCCCTACTTGCAAAATCGCCCCTGTGGGTGGCAATTGGGCGGGTACTGGCGCCGTGTATGATGGTGCGGGCGTGGTACTAGCCTGCATCGTGGGGACTATCGCCTCGACCTCAACCATTGCTGTGCCTTTATTGTCGTACCCCAGCATATGCGCAGCCGCATAGGAAAGATCGATGATCCGGTCGCTGTGAAAGGGGCCCCGATCATTCACGCGTACGATGATGCTGCGATTGTTCTCTAAGTTTGTCACTTTAAGATAACTGGGAATAGGCATGCTCTTATGTGCGGCAGAGAGCTGAAACATATCGTAAATTTCGCCATTTGAGGTTTTATGTCCGTGGAATTTTTCTCCATACCACGAAGCAAAACCTCGTTCTCGATAACCCTGCTCAGACTCCATAACCGTATAGGTTCGCCCATTAACAGTATAAGGGCTCTTATTGCCTGCAAGCGTGCGATTCTCAATCACAGGAATTACTTCGCGCACCTGAGATAAATCTAGTGCTTGGCTTGGCCCGCGGTCTTGGGAGATGGAATAGCGACTGGCCTGATAGGCGTCTGAAGCCGACATCGTGGTCGGAGCATTACGTGAGCTCGGTGCACTCGAACAGGCCACTAGTGTGAACACGGCAATTGATGCGCAGACGTACTTAAAAAACTTCGCTTTAGCGAGCACGCAATAAACCCCTTACACTCGAAATATTCGGCATTATAATCAATATGTTATCTCGGTAACACACGTTTGTGCGTATGGATTGACATTAAAATCCCAAAACCAATCAACAAAGTCACAATCGAGGTGCCGCCTTTGCTCACCAACGGCAATGGCAGCCCCACGACGGGCATTAGGCCAGACACCATCGCCATATTGACGAAAGCGTAGAAAAAGAACGTTAAGATGATGCTACCGGCTAACAAGCGGCCGAAAGTATCTTGCGCGGTTAGGGCAATGTAAAAACCACGGGCAAGCACTGCAAGATAGAGTGTCACTAGGAACAAGACACCCAACAAGCCAAATTCTTCGGCCAATACCGCTAGTATGAAGTCCGTATTACTCTCAGGAATGAAATCTAGCTGCGATTGCGCCCCATTCAACCAACCCTTACCTTGAACCCCACCTGAGCCGATCGCGATTTGTGATTGAATAATATTGTAGCCGGCGCCTGTAGGGTCACGATAAGGATCGAAGAAGGTCAGAATCCTATTTTTCTGGTGCGCCTTGGCCAGAAAAATATACCAAGCAGGCGAGGCCATAATAAGAAGCGCTGCGCCGGAGAAAACAATACGCCAACTGATTCCTGCCAATAACACAGTGAAGATCCCGGACATGGCAACCATGAGCGCGGTCCCTGTATCATTCTGTAATAGGATCAATGCGGAAGGCAGCAGAATGATCACCGCGCAAACAAGCAAGTCTTTGAAACGTGGTGGCAATGATCGATTGGACATATAAGAGGCCAGCATCATTGGCACTAGAAATTTCTCTAGTTCAGATGGCTGAAAGCTAGGCAGTCCCGGCAAATCTAACCATGCCGTTGCGCCATTGACCTCCGACCCAAAGAGCAACACGATCACCAGAACGCCTAACCCGCCCACATACATAAGCAATGCGCCACGCCGAAAAAAATCTACCTCAAACTGCGCTATTGCGATCATTACAACAAAGGCTACGACAATGGCAGCCGCTTGCCGTTCAACATCATTGATGTTTTCGCCACTGGCACTAAAGAGCACCATCAAGCCGTATACCGCCAAACAGAACAAGGACAAGATTAGCGGAGCATCTAATTTTAATGCGCGCTTATTCGCACCCGCCCTGCCGGAGAGTTTGTAAAACCCTGGGTTCATTTGGCGATTCATACTACGAGTTGCCATGCTTGAGTAGACGCCTTAACAATTGGTAATTAAAAAATAGTGCGTTAATAAACGCATTAGTGGTCGTTGTGCGCAACACTGACTTCAGTGAATGTTTCTTGCTCTGGGACTAAATAAGCATCCAAGACGGCTCGAGCGACCGGAAATGCGACCGTACCGCCACCTCCGCCATTTTCCACAAACACAGCTACGGCGATGCGCGAATGCTCGGAGGCGTCAAAGGCGATAAACATCGCATGGGTACGAAATTGTTCAGCAACCTCACCGTCGTCTCTATTACCAGCGCTATCGACTTGAAACTGCACGACTTGGGCTGTGCCGGACTTTCCGCCCATGGGATAGAGCAATGGCTCACCACTGGCTCGTAACACTGGGTAGGCCGAACCCTCGTGCCGGCGATGCTCACTGTCATAGGGTTTATTCACTACATCAACCATTGCGTTGCGCACCAATTCAATCTGCTCTTGCGATGGCAGCAATTGCTTGCTTGCGGCAGTGTCTGGAAAGATCACATCGGTTTCTTCGCCATCACTGCCGATCGTTCCACGCAACATGCGCGGCTGTTTCAACACCCCATGATTGGCAATAGCGGCAGCAGCGGCGGCCATTTGTAAAGTCGTCGCTTGGAAAATGCCATTACCGATGCCTTCATAGGGAGTCTCGCCTGGGTACCAAATCTCTCCACGGTTCTCCATTTTCCACGCTTCCGATGGAACAATGCCACCGCTCGCCTCGGGAATATCTATTGCATGGTTTTCACCGAAGCCGAAGGTTACTAAGTAGTCGTGGATTTTTTCTATGCCAAGGTCAACAGCAAGTTGGTAGAAATAGGTATTACAGGACTGATAGATGGCTCGACGTAAATCGATAGCGCCATGCCCAGACTTATCAACCCACCAAGTCCAGTCATAATAAGGACGGGTACGGCCTTGTAGTCGAAAATAGCCTGGATCACCAATGACTGTCTCAGGCGTGATCGTTTCATGGTATAGGCCGGCTAAGCCAATAAACGGTTTGATAGTAGAGCCAGGAACCCGCGAGGCAATCGCGCGATTGAACAAAGGGGTGTGCCCCGATCGATTGAGATCGGCTAATTGTGCTCGGCTTATGCCTGTGACAAAAAGATTAGGGTCATAGCCTGGTTTGCTCACCATCGCGAGCACACCGCCTGTCGCCGGATCAATGGCCACGACTGCGCCTCGTTTATCGCCCAACGCTTTCTCGGCGGCAGCTTGTAGGCGGCTGTCCATGTGCAACACAATATCGCGTCCAGGTATAGGATCGGTGCGATCCAAAACCCGCATCACTTGTCCGCGGTTATTTTTCTCGACTGTTTCGTACCCTACCTGCCCGTGCAATAGGGACTCGTAAGTCTTCTCAATGCCTGTTTTACCTATTTGATGGGTGCCACGATAGTTGGCAGCCATATCAGCATCCATCGCTGTCATTTCATCTTTATTGATTTCAGAGACATAACCGATGGCATGCGACGCACGTTCCCGGAAGGGATAATGGCGAACAAGTTGCGCCTCTACAGCAATGCCTGGCAACAGGTGTTGATTTACGGCGATATTCGCCATTTCTTCTTCGCTCAGTTGATAACGTAATGGAACGGAAGTATGCGGCACGGCACGACGGCTCTGACGGGCGCGGTATTGCTCGATATCATCGTCACTCAAATCAATCACAGAACGCAGTAAGTCGAGAGAAACATCTAGATTCGTCGCCGTTTCACGCACCACTGTCAGGTTGAAAATTGGACGATTGTCAGCGAGTAACACGCCATTGCGGTCGTAAATTAGTCCGCGATTCGGTGCGACATATTGTGAATGGAGTCGGTTGCCGTCCGAGCGAGCGGCAAAATAATCATAGCGATACACTTGGAGATAGACCATCCAAGCAATAAAAGCGCTGATTAGCAGAAAGATAAAAACACCAGCGACAATCATGCGCCTGTTAAAAATCAGGGTGTCGCGTTCATGATCATTTAGCTTGAATTTTTCCGCCATAATCCCTTCTGTTTAGCAACTAACTCTCTTTATGACCGACTAAATGGCAAATAGTTTTATCCGGCACGGTGATAGGGGTGAGAATTAAGAATGCTCCACGCTCTGTATACCTGTTCGGCCACGAGAATTCTAACCAATGGGTGCGGCAATGTTAATGCTGAAAGTGACCATTTCTCGTCAGCCCTCGCAAGACAATCGCCCCCCAAACCGTCAGGGCCACCCACTAGCAAGGCGACATTTTGGCCCTGCATACGAATTGCATCAAAACGAGCTGCCAAATCTTCCGTACTTAAGACTTTGCCGCCCACTTCCATCGCCACGACATAGTCTTGCGGGCGCACTCGGCCAAGCAAAGCATCGGACTCTTTTCTAATTGCCTGGGCAATATCGATGCTTTTACCACGTTTAGCCATCGGGACTTCGCTAACGCTGAAATTAAAATCCGCTGGAAGCCGCTTCGCATACTCGCTAACGCCCTCATCCACCCAGCGCGGCATTCGAGTCCCAATAGAGAGCAAATTAATCTTCATCGTTTCCAGGCATATCCACCGGAATCTCACCAGGCTTGTTCTCAAAGTTCCAAAGATCTTCGAGACTATAAAGTGCACGGCTTCGCGCCAACATAATGTGGACGACGACTGCGCCTAAATCGACCAAAATCCATTCTGCCTGCAGGCGCCCTTCATCGCCTAATACCGGTTCGCCTGCTGCTTTAACTTGGCGACCAAGCTCATCGGCCATTGATCGCAAATGAGTCGTAGAGGAGCCCGTGACGATCACCATGTAATCGGTTACTTGCGTAAGTTTTTGTACATCCAAACAAACGATGTCTTGTCCCTTCATTTCTTCTAATGCACGTACTGCAAGCTCTGATAACTGTTTTGTATTCAAACCGAATGTATTCCTATCTAGTATGAAACTGACCTGCGCCAGTTTTGTATTGGCTTAATCTTTCGATTGAGCAGTGTTTTGGTATAAAGCGTTAGTGCGTATATAGTCTGCAACCGCTGCCGGAATTTGCGCGGACGACTGCTTATTACTTTGCAAACTTTCACGCACAGAGGTGGATGAAATTTTTAGCTTTGGTTCCGGCAGGCGCCAAATCCTGCCTTGTGGCACACTGAAAAAACGATCAACTGAACTCACTTCTCGGTATTGCAAATCCATCTCTAAGTCTGGATCGATCTTTGCCTGCACATCAGGCCTATCCAAAACCAACACATTAGCTAGAGCGAAAATTGCCTGCCAATGATGCCATTTTGGCAGAGTCGCGAAGGCATCAATGCCAAGCACCAATACCAACATGGCACCTGGGTATTCATTGGCCATCTGGGCGAGTGTATCAACGGTATAGGAAACTCCGTCACGTCGGCACTCACGATCATCGACCAAGACTTTGGGTATTTGCGCAGTAGCTAGCCGCAACATTTGTAAGCGATCTTCGGCACTCGCATGCGCCTCTTGACGATGATTTGGCACATGGCATGGCACCATATTAAGCGCATCAAGTTGCAAGACTTCAATAGCCACTTTCGCTGCTTCTATATGAGCATTGTGCACTGGGTCGAACATCCCCCCCATCACACCGATACGTCTCACGCCCATAACTTATGCAATCCTCCCGATGGATAAGCCATTGCTCTTGCTTGTACTAGACACGAATCTGCCCGTCACCCAACACTATGTATTTCTGTGAAGTGAGCCCTTCTAGCCCCACTGGCCCCCGCGCATGTAATTTGTCCGTTGAGATGCCGATCTCAGCGCCAAGTCCATACTCGAAACCATCTGCAAAACGGGTCGAGGCATTAACCATCACCGAGCTAGAGTCCACTTCGCGCAAAAATCGTTGCGCATGCGAATAGTCTTCCGTAATGATCGCCTCAGTGTGGGCTGAACTATATTGAGCAATATGGTCCATCGCCTCATCAAGCGTTGCAACTACTTTCACAGCCAGAATAGGCGCCAAGTATTCGGTCTCCCAATCTGCTTCTTGCGCGGGCACCGCACCTTCCATCAGCAAAAGCGCTTTTGCACAGGCGCGGATTTCCACGCCCGCATCACGATAAGCTAATGCCAGTTTCGGCAATATGCTTTGCGCAACGCCCTCTGCCACGAGCAAGGTTTCCATGGTGTTACATGTCCCATAGCGCGACGTCTTGGCATTCACTGCTATGGAGAACGCTTTTTCCAAGTCAGCCTTGTCGTCGATATACACATGGCAATTGCCGTCGAGGTGTTTAATCACTGGCACCCGTGCATCAGCAGTGATGCGCTCAATCAAGGACTTACCACCGCGAGGTACTATGACATCTACAAACTCGGGCATCGCAATGAGACGCCCAACAGCTGCGCGGTCAGTCGTAGTCACCACTTGCACGGCATGTTGATCGATACCAGCGGATTGCAGTCCAAGTTGAATGCATTTGGCCAATGCTTGGTTCGAATGAATCGATTCTGACCCACCACGCAAAATCACAGCGTTGCCCGACTTCAAGCACAAACTGGCCGCTTCGCAAGTCACGTTTGGTCGGGATTCATAAATCATCCCCACTACCCCTAACGGCACGCGCATCTTGCCGACTTGAATGCCCGTTGGACGAAAACGCAAGTCTGTAACCTCTCCGACCGGATCCGGCAAACTGGCTACTTGCTTCAGCCCTTCGATCATATTGTCGAAACGTGCGGGGGTTAGCTCCAAACGATCAAGCATGGCACTATCCAAGCCTTTGCTTTTGCCATTCGCTAAATCCAATGCATTGGCCTGAATAATCGCTTCGCGCTGTGCATCGATAGCATCGGCCATTGCTAGCAATGCCGCATTTTTCTGAGCTGTTTGGGCTTTGGCCACCGCTCGCGCTGCCTTGCGCGCTTGCTCGCCCAGTTGCGTCATATACGATTGAATATCCTCTGCCTGCACTGCAGCCTGAGATTGATCATTGCTTGCCATGAGAAAACCCGCGCTAGTAAACGACTTTGCAACCAGCCACGCAAAAGCGCGTCTAGCCGCATAAAAGCGACTATTATAGCCCGTCAGAGCAGCCACAGACAAAGCATTACTAGACAGGGTTTAAATATCGTTCTGGAGACTTAACTCAGCCGGATAGGGACGCATATACCAAGAGTCACGAATATAGTCGTTGGGGTGTTTTCGAAAGTGGTGGTTTAAGAGCGTGATAGGCACAATTAATGGCAATTGGCCACGCAGATAACTGGCAAAAGACTCGTTTAGTTCGGCCTTGTCATCAGTGTCCAAGTAGTTCTTTAAGTAACCTTGAATATGCTGCAGCACATTCACGTGCCGACCGCGAGTTGCGCGTATTTTAAGTGCTGCCATTAAGTCACGAATATACACATCACAAGTCTGGTCGAGATTAGCTTTGTTGGCAGCGGCAACCAAAGGACCGAGGGATTTATAGGTCTGTAAACAATGGCTCATTAAAATAAGCTTATGCCGAGCATGAAACGTTACTAAACCACGGACAGAGACCCCTTCTTTTTGCAATGCACGCCACCGCGACATGACATACACACGTTGAATGAAGTTTTCACGCAAAATTGGGTCGCCCAATCGTCCCTCTTCCTCTACTGGCAAGCTAGGGAAGTTCTGCATTAAATTCGCGGCATAGATCCCGACACCATCCCGGCGCGGCCGACTGCCATCGTAGACTTTCACACGTTCCATGCCGCAACTGGGAGAAGACTTTTTCAAAATATAGCCGCACAAATCCTCTTGCCAAGAGCGTTGCTCCTGCGCACAGTCGGTTAAGGCTTGTGTGTAATCCAAGCTTTCATCTACCGACGACACACACACTACGGCGTCATCTTTGGCGATTAAACGGATGGGCCGCCGAGGGATTCCCAACCCAATACTGACCTCCGGGCAGAATCTTTTAAATTCGAAATACTGACCGAGTGTTTTCGACACAAAATTATCGAGTTGATGCTGACCATCAAAACGCACCTTCTCGCCAAGTAAACAACTGCTGATGCCTACGGGGATTTTCGGTAACGCCGTTTCACTTATCGCATTGTCTAATTGTGTTTCTGCCGCTTTCATTGTGCCCCTTCATTAGCAATAGCGTTATTGCCCTGCTAATGCGTTGATTTCCAAAATATTATCGACTACTGTGCGAAAATTAGGCGAGTAATTCATTCTAGTGGCCACCCACGAGTTGCTCACATAGGGGTTTCGCATCATCTCTTCCCAACGGTGCATTCGCGGAACAAACTCCTCACGATCAAACAAGCCTTGTTGGTATTGATAGTAGCTATTTTCCCACTCACGCCAGACTCCCGCTAAGAAATAGCCATGCTGAACCGCCTCTGTTGGGCTTAGTTCTTGCCCGCTACTAGCCTTAGCGATAACCTCGGCTAGATCAACTTCAGTTGCTACCCACTCAGAGAACATCATTTGTTTTTCCGAAATAGAGTCCCGCGTTTGCGACTTCATCATTTCGGTATTTTGACGAATTTCCAAACCCAAAAATACGATACCTATTATTACGGCGATACTCGCTGATAAGTTCATCCAGTCGTGTTGCTTGTTCATTTGATTTTTCATTACCGCTACCTTAGCGCAAAACTCATTGCTTTTCTTTGTCCATAAAAACGTTCAGTAGTGTTGTTTGATTCATAACGAGAGCCTCCTTCGCTTTTCGTGGTTGTTTTTTTAACCAAAGCTCTATGCGGCTTGCTTGCGACCTATCTCTAACTTGCTCTTGGAAGACCAAAGCTAACGGCCCTTTGCCACGTAAATAGCGTGCGCCTTTGGGAGCCCCCTGCTGATGCTCTTCGAAACGGCGCTGCACATCAGTACTGATGCCGGTATAGAGTGTCCCGTTGCGACAACGAACAAGGTATACGAACCAAGGCTTAGCACTCATAAGTCCTGCGACCCGCCACGTATCCAACCTGCGCCGGTCTCTAGCGCTTCGCCGTCTTCCTTTAGTTTTATCAAATGCGCCTGCAAAGTTTTCATCGCCCAAGGCAATAAATGTTCTGGCACATCATCATAAACCCGTCGATTCAGAGCCTCTGTACTAAGCGCACCTGCGGCGAAAGAATCTGTAAGAACACGCTTAATCTTGGCTTCTCGGCGCATGCGATGACGAAGCAGCTTCTCAATCTCTTGGAAAGGGTGGTTCATCACCCTACCATGCGCTGGCGCCAAGTAACGCAGAGGTTCACTCTTAAGTCGTTGTAATGAATGCAAATAGTCTCGCATATTGCCATCGGGTGGCAGAATAACGGGCGTAGTGCCCTCAAGAATATGATCGCCAGTGAAAAGCACACCATCGCCTTGAAGCAGAAAACACAGATGGTTCGAGACATGCCCAGGCGTATGCAAGAGCCTAATATCGAAGTCACCACAGTGAATGCTCTCGCCATCGTGGTATTGGCGCGTAGGCTTAAAACTAGGATCTTGCCCGCTACCTAGTGGTGCAGGCAAGCCCACCACCTGAGCATCGATATGGCGTAGTAACAATGCAGCACCGGGCGAATGATCGCCATGGGTATGAGTGACTAACACAGCCTCGACTGGCCTGCCATCTATGATTTCGAGCAAACGCTTGATATGACTTGGATCGGCAGGCCCAGGATCTACCACGGCCACGCGATCTCCTCCCACGATATAACTGTTAGTGCCTGGCCCAGTCATAGGCCCCGCGTTATTGCCCAACACCCGCAAAACAGCGATGTTTGTCCCTGCAATTGGAACTGGCTCACCGGCGATAAAATCTTCTTGCACACGACTCCCCTTTGTCTCGCCCTGCGAATATAGCACTTTCGCCATCATAGCCCGTTTGCCACAAGGCGAAAACCCGTTTAAATAAGGCCGCAGGGCTCGACTCAGCGTTTGATGCAGCACTGGTAATTTAGGGCAAATAAAGATATAAAGTGCGCTTTTTAAACCCTAGCGCGTGTGCATAGATTGATCCTTACCCGTGTCCTCAGTGTTCCTCGATTTACTCTGCGATTCGACAAAGTATCCTGCCTTCAGCGCGCCAACACGGTGTAAAAGGTAATAGCGATGTTCAAAATAAAGACTTTCAACAAAATCTCAAGCAAAGGCCTCGTCCGATTTCCTGGGACTTACGAAGTAAGCCCAGAAGCAAACGATGCGGACGCCATTTTGGTGAGAAGTCACAAACTCCAAGATACTGACGTCAACGCCAACCTAAAAGCAGTTGCTCGTGCTGGCGCTGGTGTCAACAACGTGCCGGTTGCGCAATACACTGAAAAGGGCATCGTCGTCTTTAACACACCGGGGGCTAACGCCAACGCTGTTAAAGAGCTAGTCCTGTGCGGCTTATTGCTTTCCTCACGAGGCATTCTGCCGGGCATGGCTTATGTCAACTCCCTTGTTGATATGCAAGACAATGCGGCAATGTCTAAATTATTAGAAAAAGAGAAAAGCCGTTTTAAAGGCGCGGAGATCGCAGGCAAGACATTGGGCATTGTGGGTCTTGGAGCGATTGGTTCGCTAGTGGCAGAGATGGCCATTGGGCTTGGTATGAAAGTTTTAGGGTATGACCCAGCGCTGTCAGTCGATGCCGCGTGGCGCCTCCCTAATCAGGTCCATAAAATCGAAAATCTGACAGCATTGCTTGCTAATTCAGACTTCGTCAGTTTGCACCTCCCAGTATTGGAATCCACTCGTCACCTGATTAACGAAGCAGCCATTGCAAACATTAAGAAAGGTCTGTGTTTGTTAAATTTCTCTCGCGATGAAATTGTCGACACAAACGCGATTGTCAAAGGTCTGGATAATGGTTTACTGCGTATGTATGTTGCCGACTTCCCTTGTGCTGAGTTGATAGGCCGCGATGACGTAATCCTGATGCCTCACATCGGTGCTAGTACCGACGAAGCGGAAGAGAATTGCGCTATTATGGCAGCCGACCAGTTAATGGATTTCCTTGAGCACGGCAACATTAAGAACTCAGTGAATTTTCCAGCGCTTGCACTAGACCGTGTCGCTGGCGCTGAAAAAGGCACTCGCCTGGCGATTAGTAACAAGAATGTTCCTAAGATGTTAGGGCAGATCCTATCCGTATTGGCCGATCAAAATGTCAACGTCATCGACATGATTAATCGCAGCCGAAATGAGATCGCCTACAATCTTATCGATGTCGATTCACCAATTTCCGATGCAGCCATTGCTCGTATTGCCGAGATTCAGGATGTCATCAAGGTTAATGTGCTGTAACGCCATAGCATAATGCTTCAGCGCGTAAGCCAACAGATTTTACAGTTTTTTCACTTAGCAATTAGGATGTCACTATGAAACGCGTATTCAACTTTGGTGCCGGCCCCGCCATGTTGCCAACCTCCGTTATGGAAAAGGCACGTGACGAGTTTCTAAACTTCAAAGACTTGGGCGCAGGCCTTATTGAAATAAGCCATCGATCTAAAGAGTTCGATGCCGTCATTAATCGAACTGACGAGTTATTCCGTGAGCTATCTGGCTTACCCGATAACTTTAAAATTCTCTACGTTCATGGTGGCGCGCAGATGCAGTTTTCTGCTATTCCGATGAATTTGATCGGGCGCAATCCTGCTCACAAAGCAGCTTATTTAGAGACTGGCAACTTCGCCTCACTCGCCCGCAAGGAAGCGTCTCGCTATGGCAATATCACAGTAGCCGCAACTAGCGAAGCGACGAATTTCGACCGTATTCCTGACTTCAACCCTGCGAGTCTTGATGCCGACACGTCTTACGTTCACCTTACAAGCAACAACACAATCTTCGGAACGCGCTGGAACCAGTTCCCTGATACTGGAGATATTCCTCTTGTCGCCGATATGACTTCTGAGCTTTTATCTCGTCAACTTGATTACAATAAGTTTGGCGCTATATTTGCTGGTCTACAGAAGAATCTTGGCCCAGCCGGCATGGCTTTAGTGCTAATGCGTGAGGATCTGTTGGGCAACGCCTTGCCTTACACACCGTCGCTACTGGACTACTCTGTCTATGAGAAGAGCCACTCCTTGCAGAACACTAACAACACTTTCGCCATATACATGATGTGCTTGGTTCTTGAGTGGTTGAAAGAGCAAGGTGGTGTTGCCGCAATCGAAGCCATCAATGAAAAGAAAGCGGCTCTGCTTTACGAAGCTATCGACAGCACTGACTTTTATATCGGCTCGGCACACAAGGCCGATCGCTCTGTGATGAACGTGACTTTCAATATCGCAGACCCAGAGCTTTCAGCTGCGTTCCTAAGCGAAGCCGATAAGCTGGGGCTGTATGCGCTCAAAGGCCATCGCTTAGTGGGCGGCATTCGTGCCTCGATCTACAATGCGATGCCAATCGAGGGCTGCGCAGCCTTGGTTGAGTTCATGAAAGACTTCGAACGCCGCAACGGTTAGAAAAAAAGGGGTAGCACACTCTTGTGCTACCCCTTTCTCGCCTTACAATGGCGCCTATGAGCGCCACCTCCCGAAAAATCATCCACTGCGATTGCGACTGCTTCTATGCCGCGATAGAAACACGTGACGACCCGACATTGGCCGGCAAGCCTCTTGCCGTGGGTGGAAGGCCTGACAAAAGGGGTGTGGTAGCGACTTGTAACTATGAGGCACGCAAATTCGGCATCCATTCCGCCATGCCTATGGCGACAGCACTAAGACACTGCCCACACCTTTTGATCATTCATCCGCGCATGGAACAGTATCGGGAGGCCTCCAGAGCAGTACATCGAATTTTTCAAGAATTCACCCCTCTTATCGAACCCCTCTCTCTAGATGAAGCGTTTTTAGATGTCACCGATTCCGACAAATTTCAGGGCAGTGCTACCCTAATAGCCCAAGAGATTCGCCGCAGGGTACGTAACGAAGTTGGAATCACTATCTCCGCAGGCATTGCACCGAATAAGTTCATTGCCAAAGTTGCAAGCGATTGGAATAAGCCCGATGGACAGTTTGTGGTGAAACCTGAACAAGTCGATGAATTTGTGCGGGCACTCGCCGTGAAAAAAATATTCGGCGTCGGTAAAGTGACCGCCAAACGGATGCACAGTTTAGGCATTGAAACCTGCGCAGATTTACGCGAACTTACGGTAGAGCAGCTGTGCGAGCACTTTGGTAGCTTCGGTGAACGGCTATATCGCCTATGCAGGGGTATTGATGATCGCCCAGTCAACACCGATCGCATACGTAAATCCCTCAGTGTTGAAAACACCTATGACAACGACCTACAAAACGTCGATGCCTGTCTCGCAAAGCTCCCCGCGCTACACGAGCAACTTCTTACACGTTTGAGTAAAGTCGAAGCAGACTATTTCATTAGTAAAAAATATATCAAACTAAAATTTGATAATTTTGTTAGTACAACGATAGAAACCATGTCTCACGAAACGGAACTCACGGGTTACTTGACACTATGCCAAGAGGCGTTCACACGCGGTAATCGACCGGTACGCCTTGTCGGCATGGGAGTGAAGCTTGAGCCGAAGCGTGTATTTGAGAATTCGCTGAACAACGACGACCCAGCCCATAAACGACAGTTGCGTTTACGATTTGACTAAAGCAAAGTGCCACTATCATGAAACCAACTATTGCACCAAGACTTCCAATTTCAAACTACATCACCGTTGAGGGTGAGCAACGCCTGCGCGATGAATTACAGTACCTGTGGAAGGTAGAGCGGCCAGAGGTCACACAATCGGTTAGTGATGCAGCCGCTTTAGGTGATCGCTCTGAGAACGCCGAATACATTTACGGGAAACGACGCCTGCGAGAAATCGACCGGCGAGTCCGACACCTTCGTAAACGACTAGAAGTGCTTACTGTCGTAGACACCAAACCTAGCGATCCGAGCAAAATTTATTTTGGCGCATGGGTTAAGGTAGAAGATGAAGAAGGAGTAGCGCATTGTTTCCGACTTATTGGTCGTGACGAAGTAGGCGAAGGCGATGGCTATATCAGCATCGATGCGCCGCTTGGAAAGGCACTATTAGGAAAGTGCGTCGACGACGAAGTCAGTATCAAAACCCCTAGCGGCAGAAAATTGTGGTACGTCTTGGCCGTCAGCTATGAAGGCAGACTATGAGCCATATTACTGTGCTGGCTATCAAGAATGGGCTTGCCTCTAGCATTACCATTCCTCTAGAGATGATACGCGCTGCCGATGTCATTAGAAGAATCCGTCAGCGGGGCGCACCGAAAAACCATATTGCAATCGCTAGCCATGACGGAAAGCCAGCAGTCATGACTGGCGGCATTAGCATCATGGCAGACCAGAGTGTGGCGCAAATCCAAAAAACTGATCTAATCTTTATTCCCGCACTATGGGGAAACCCTAATGCGACCGTCAAAAAACACCCAGAAATCTGCACCTGGTTACATCAACAATACAGCGCTGGCGCAAGCATTTGCAGTGTTGGGACTGGCAGTTATTTCCCCGCCCATGCAGGTCTATTGAACGATCGCAGTGCGACAACGCATTGGTATTACTTTGATGATTTTCAAAAACGCTACCCCAAGATCAAGCTTCAACGAAAACGTTTTATTACCCACGCAGACAATTTGTATTGTACGGGAAGTGTCAATGCAGTTCGCGATGTCGCTTTGCATTTTGTAGAGCAACTTTTTACCCCTGACATTGCCGACGAGGTAGCACATCACTTCACTCACGAATTAAAACGCTCTTACGAGTCTATGCTTTTGGCGGACGAGGAGAAGAACAGCCACCACGACGAACAAATTATCAAGATCCAAGAATGGCTACAGAAACACTATAAACAGGCAATATCGTTTAAAGATATCGCGCAAAAATTTGATCTTAGCGTGCGCTCATTCAATCGAAGATTTCGCAATGCGGCAGATAAAACGCCATTGGAATATTTACAGGAAATTCGGCTAGAACAAGCCAAATCCTTGTTAAAACATAGCAATCTTACCGTGGCAGAGATTGCGTATGAGATTGGTTATCAAGACACAAGTTCGTTCACGTCTTTATTCAAGCGAACCAATAGTGTTACACCAAAAGAATATCGACACTTGGTCAGAACGAAACTGTTTAATGTGGATACGGAGTAAGGGATGGCCTGTAGGAATCTTGTGAACTCCTACAGGCTAAACTCATGCACCCTATTGGGGTGTTTGGTATTTTTCTTTCCATGTTGAATACGGCATCCCATAGATGAACTCTCGGGCTTGCTCGTAATCGATTTCCAAGTCTTTTTCTTGGGCAGCCGCGCTGTACCACTTCGCAAGACAATTGCGACAGAAGCCAGCTAGATTCATTAAATCGATATTTTGAACTTCTTTATTCTCATCAAGGTGTTTCAGCAGTCGCCTAAAGGCTGCTGCTTCCAACTCGATTCGATCTTTCTCATTCAATTTCATGGAAAAATTCGTCTCTTAGTAGGCGTTAGGCAATCTGAGTATTGGTTGTCTTAACGTCGGTAAATTCTTCATTCATGAAGAGGGTGTCTTCTAAGTCATCGTCTTCGCTAGCACTAAGCTCGTCATCTTCACCCTCCTCCGCTTCTGGCACGACATCAAAATTTTCCACCGCTAGAGTGGCTTTGCGATGCTTTTTATCAGTCGCTTTTAATTGACGTTCGGCAGCATTAAATGCATCGCGCACCGCAACGTAGATATCTTCATGTTCCGGCTTATCATGCTGACCTTGCTTGACGACAATTTCTTTATTTGCAGTGTGTATTTCTAAAGTGACACTGAACACTTTGCCTTTGTGATGATTATTGTGGGGAGAATCTAACACAACACGCCCGCCGATGATGTCGTTGCTAAAACGTTGCAACTTATCGATGCGCTTTTTAACGTTGTCTGCAAGCGCTTCAGATTGGTCGATATTGTGAAAAACAACTTGGAATTCGTTTGACATAAGTTTTTATCTCCTTGTTATCGTGAAACTAAAAAATAGAAATATAATTCCTTAACGTAGACCCTCCTCTTTCATTAATTGCCGCTTTTACACGCGGACATGGTTTAACTTGTGGCAAAGCGTGTCATTTTCAATAGCCTATAAATCGGTCTGCTAAATGCCCAATAGCCAATGCATAATTGTTAGCGCAGTTGTACTTTAAAATGGTGCGAAAATTATTGTAGGTAATGAAGGCTCGACCTTGCTCGCCGTCTGGCAAAATAATCGAGGCCATAAAATCGTTAGTGGGCAAGTCGCTTCCATCTGCGCGTCGAACGCCTGCTATTTGCCAATCGCGCAATGGCATTTGCACTGTATGATGCCGCAGCACACTGCACGAATATTCTGTTGGCGCTTGCTGCCACTGTTCAGCATTCGCAAAATAGTCATCAGGCAACTGCACTTCGCGCCCCCATGTTTGGCCATCTTGCCATTGCGCCGCGCGCAGGTAGTTGGCGATCGAGGCAAAGACATCGGCTTCGCTGTTCCAAATATCGCGCTTACCGTCGCCATCAAAATCTTGCGCAAACTCCTGAAAACTTGAAGGCATAAATTGACTTTGCCCCATTGCACCCGCCCAAGACCCTTTCATGTCTGAGTGGGCTATATGCCCCTCATTGAGAATATCCAAGGCGCTAAGTAATTCGCGTCGAAAATAAGCAGAGCGACGCGGATCATAGGCTAAAGTGACAAGCGCACGAACAACATCCGTTCCGCCAGTAAAGCTGCCATAGTTAGTTTCAACGCCCCAAAAAGCCACAATAAAACGAGGAGAAACGCCGTAATGTTCGCCTACTTCCGTCAATAATTCTTTATGCTCACGCAAGCGCTCGCGACCCGTATTAATTCGCCAGGGCGTGACTCTTTTTTCGAGGTATTGATCGAAAGTTTCGGTAAATTCGGCTTGATTGCGGTCGTTCTGGACAACCTGAGGGATAGGGGTAATATCGTTGAGCGCGACCTCGATTATATCTTCGCGTATGCCTCTTTCTCTGGCCTCGGCAATAAGTTCTGCCAACCAATCTTGAAATTCGACTTGTGGTTCCTGTGCGTGGTTAGCAGGGCTAACCGTTGTACCTAGGAGTGCCACTAAGATAGAACATGCGGCGAGTCGAGCGAGTTGCATTCAATCTCCTTCTTAAGCTTGCAAGTCCAGACTACTCTAAACAATTTGATTTGTCTAAGGGTCTTTTGGAGATGAGTTTGAGTCTTTTGAATACCACATTGTGGCAAAAAAATGGCTTGCTAGGCCGTATAACACCAATGCCAAGGCTCATAGATAATCCCGCAAGGATTATCACGCCCAAAGGACATACTAAAGCCGAATTGCGCAGCGTTTGCCTGCAACCACGCGAAGGCTGCGGTGCACTCAAATTCCTCTTCAAGCTTTGGGCAATCAAGAGACGCAATATCAATAGCTCGTCCGGTGTGATGCTCACTGTAGCCAGGCGCGGCATTTACGCACAGGATATCTTCGATGTTTTGACCACGCTCTAGCTTTCGTTTTATCAACTGCGCTTGATAATCAATACCTCGAAAGGCAGAGATCATGACGAGTTCGATGCCCGCGAGCGCGGCCTTGGAACACATAGCCTTCCAAGCCAACGCTGCGCTCGGCGTCAAGCGCTGCTCTCTGCCGTAAAAGTCCAATTCAGTTTGCACTAGCTCCTCGGGCTCTTCATAAAGAGCCAAAGGTGTAGTGTCTCTGTAGCTGGCAGGGATGCCGAGCGCATCATGCAATGCGAATACGCGATCATGGTACTGTCTGGTGATCATTAAACCTTGCCCTATACGGTAAACACTCAGCTCATCCTATAGTGCTGGCCGCATTCTAGGCAAGCGGAGTCATCTATGTGTGAATACGCGCCCATGGCCATAATGACACAAATTATGTCCATATTGAGCTACATTAACGAGTACGATTTGACTATATTAACCACACTTAATCCTTAGTAGTCACTCGTGTGCACCAACTGTTCATTTAAGGAAATCTATGTCACATCTGCCCGTCATTATTGGTATGGGAGGAATCAATCCTGCTGGCCGTACCTCTTCTCATCACAGCTATCGCCGCTTAGTCATCGACGAACTAAATGCCGAAGATGCAATGCAAACCCGCGCCAGCCTCGCAAGCTTGATGGGGCTTCTTAAGAGAAAAGACGAACAATGGTTAGATGCCAATGACGCCCCGATCGAATACTCGAGTTATTTGCTCTCTCTCGACCCTTTGTTGAAAGAAGGCACCCTGATCCGCCAACTCGAAGACAATCTTTTTGATCCGCAACGCGTGCCATACCACAAACGGGCAACACTCAATAGCATAGCTAGCAAACCGCTAAGCTTTGTTATTCGACGCCAACATCTCCCTGACGTGATTCCACTAGATTGGCAAATTAGCGAAGATTCCCCCGGCAATGTTCGCGTAGAACTGCAAGGCAGTCTCGATGTGCTCACAGAGAACTATTTAAAGACCAGTGTGAATAGCGCTGGTCAGCTGCCGCGTGGTTTCGACCCTAAAAGTCTCTACGCATCGCGCAATCATCCACGTGGCCTGCAAATGACAGTCTTTGGGGCTAGCGATGCGGTGCAATCCTTAGGGCTTGATTGGGAGCATCTACTAAGCCAAGTGGCCCCTGACCAAGTAAGCGTCTACGCCGGTAGCTGTATGACGCAGATGGACTACAACGGTAACGGTGGTTTGATGCAAGCCCGCCTATTGGGCAAGAAAGTCACCTCTAAGCAGCTTCCCTTAGGGTTTGCAGAAATGCCTGCAGATTTTGTGAACGCCTATATTCTCGGCAATTTAGGGACAACCGGCACTAATGTGGCGGCTTGCGCGACATTTCTTTATAACCTGCGCCAAGGCATAAGAGATATTCAGGCGGGCACTCACCGAATAGCGATAGTCGGTACAAGTGAAGCCCCTATCACTAGCGAGATCATTGAAGGTTACGCAACGATGGGAGCCTTAGCCGATGACTCAGCCCTCATGGCGCTAGATGCCCATCTCAAAGCACAGATACCCGACTACAGCAGAGCCTGTCGACCATTTGGGATGAACGCTGGGTTCACTTTGTCAGAATCAGCACAATTTGTTGTGCTCTGTGACGATAGCCTAGCTGTGGAAATGGGAGCAAATATTTTAGGCGCAGTAAACGATGTGTTCGTCAACGCTGACGGTTACAAGAAGTCGATTGCGAGCCCCGGTGTCGGCAATTACATCACAGTAGCCAAAGCCGCCGCCGCTACTCGCAGCATCATTGGCGAAGAAGGTTTGCGACAACGCAGTTACGTGCAAGCCCACGGCACTGGCACCCCACAAAACCGCACAACCGAATCCCATATTCTAAGTACTATCGCCAAGGCCAATGGCATCGAGGCATGGCCAGTCACCGCCTTGAAATCTTATATTGGCCATTCACTCGCCACCTCTGCGGGCGACCAGTTAAGTGCCAGCTTAGGCTTATGGCGTTACGGCATCATCCCCGGCATAACCTCAACGCAAGCCATCGCTGATGATGTGCACCGCGACAATCTCGAGTTCCTCCTGCAGCACAAAAATGTAGGCACGCAGGGCATGGATGCCGTACTTATCAACTCAAAAGGATTTGGCGGAAACAATGCAACCGCGTCGATACTTGCCCCGCATATTGCCCTGAAAATGCTAGAGAAAAAGCATGGCACGGGCAAAATGCAAGACTATGCGCAGCGCAATGACGCGGTGCAGGCACAAGTGAAAAAGTATGACGATGCGACCATTGCAGGACAAGCAGACACTATCTATCGCTTTGACCATCAAGTGATGGATGGTGACTCAGTGTCTGTGTCGCCGAACACTATTCACATCAAGGGCGCAAAGGGCGACATCAATTTAGAAATGCCAAACCCTTATGCGGACATGTGTGACTAGCGCACCGTCAGTTTCTGCGCGATACGCTCTTGCCACTCGATAGGACCTGTGCGGTGTACCGACGTGCCATTAACGTCCACCGCTACAGTGACCGGCATATCTTCGACTTCGAATTCATGAATCGCTTCCATGCCCAAATCTTCGAATGCGACAACTCGCGCCTTGCGAATGGCCTTCGAGACTAAGTAAGCCGCGCCACCTACCGCCATTAGATAGACAGCTTTGTGCTTTTGGATCGCATCGATTGCCACTTGGCCACGTTCTGCCTTGCCAATCATGCCCAGCAAACCAGTTTTGTCCAACAAAGTCTCTGTAAACTTGTCCATCCGTGTTGCGGTAGTTGGCCCTGCAGGTCCAATGACTTCCTCTCGTACCGGATCTACTGGACCTACGTAGTAAATAAAGCGCCCTTTAAGATCGACTCCGTCAGGCAATGACTCACCACGAGCAAACATCTCTACCATTCGCTTATGGGCGGCATCTCGACCCGTGAGCATCTTTCCAGACAGCAAGAGTGTTTCGCCTGGCTGCCACTGTGCGACATCTTCGGGTGTGACGGTATCGAGATTTACTCTTCGCGCACGCGGGCCTGCATCCCATGTTATTTGCGGCCAATCCTCTAGCTTAGGCGCCTGCAAATGAGCAGGGCCACTGCCATCGAGCACAAAGTGGGCATGTCGGGTTGCGGCACAGTTAGGAATCATCGCCACAGGAAGTGACGCGGCATGAGTCGGGTAGTCTTTAATCTTAATATCCAAGACCGTTGTTAAACCTCCAAGCCCTTGCGCACCGATCCCGAGGCCATTGACCTTATCCATAATCTCTAGGCGCAGCTCTTCCACTCGATTGCTCGGACCCCGGGCTCGCAACTCATGAATATCGATTGGATCCATCAATGACTCTTTCGCCAATACGGCGGCCTTCTCGGCTGTCCCTCCGATCCCTATGCCTAACATTCCAGGCGGACACCAACCCGCCCCCATTGTTGGCACCGTCTTGAGCACCCAATCAACGATGCTATCGCTGGGGTTAAGCATGACCATCTTCGCTTTATTCTCGGACCCACCCCCTTTGGCGGCCACTGTCACATCTAATGTGTCGCCGGGTACGATCTCCATATGGATCACCGCTGGCGTATTGTCTTTGGTGTTGCGACGGGCGCCCGCTGGGTCGTCTAGGATCGATGCCCTAAGCACATTGTCTGGATTCAAATACGCTCGTCGGACCCCTTCATTGACCATGTCCGCTACACTGAGATTCCCTTCCCACTGCACTTGCATCCCCACTTTCAGAAATACTGTGACAATACCGGTGTCTTGGCAAATCGGGCGCTTTCCTTCGGCACACAGTCGCGAATTAATGAGTATTTGTGCCATAGCGTCTTTGGCTGCCTGTGACTCTTCTCTTTCATAAGCGTCATTAACCGCTTGGATAAAGTCTAGAGGATGATAGTAAGAGATGTATTGCAGCGCGTCCGCGACGCTTTGAACGAGATCTTCTTGGCGGATTACAGTCATGGGGTGGCAATTCCTGTGCTTTGGGCGAATTCGCCCCTGAAAATAAAGCTAAATTCTACCACATAGTCTTCACAGATGAGGCAAAGGCGCCGTGGCATTCGCTTATTCTAAACGGCTCCCTTAGACTGTTACACTTTGATGCCAATTAGAATCAACGCCAGCACTACGCTAAGCAAAGGTGAATAGTCATGACAACTTCGAATGACCCGCATATCCACTATACTAAAGACAGTGGCGTTTTCATTCTGCAAATTGACCGCCCGGAGAAGAAAAATGCGTTGACCGCAGGCATGTATTTGGCACTAGCAGAAGGGGTGAAGGCGGCAGACTCAGACTCTGAGGTGCGGGTTATCTTGCTGCGAGGAACAGCGGATTGCTTCACCAGCGGCAATGACGTCAACGACTTTGTCAGCACACCGGAGCATAATACTGAGCGCCCTTCCGTGGCCTTCATGAAAGCCATCGCCCACGCTCGCAAGCCGCTCATCGCAGCCGTCAACGGTCTCGCCATTGGTATTGGCACCACAATGCTCATGCATTGCGATCTTGTCTATGCAGCTAAGGATAGTTTTTTGCAATTGCCGTTTACACGTTTAGGGCTTTGCCCCGAGGCAGGCTCTAGCTTCCTAACACCTAGCATCATGGGTCACCAAAGAGCCTCTGAACTACTGCTCTTAGGAGATCGTTTCTCCGCCACTAAGGCCGCCCAATACGGCTTGGTCAATGAAGCATTAGAAGCCACCGAGGTTTTTCCCTATGCTTTGGGCAAAGCACGTGAACTGGCAGCACTACCAGGGGAAGCGGTTCAAACGTCAAAACATCTATTAAAACGCAATCAAAGCGAAGCCATCGATGAAACCATTGCCTTGGAATTAGTCAATTTCTCGCGACTTTTGCAAAGCCCAGAGGCACAGGCCATCATGCAAGCCTTCTTAGCTCGCAAAAAAACGTAAGGTTGCGCTGTTATTCGAGCAAATAATCTCGTGCCTCGTTAATTTTCTTAGCAAGAAAGTCTGAGCCACCTCTGTCAGGATGCATTTTCTGCATCAGGCGGCGATGTGCTTGGACGATATCATCTTTTCCTGCGTCATCACTCAGCCCAAGAATTTCAAGCGCCGTACGGCGATCCATCGCTGCCTCGGAGGCACTTCGTGACTCGCTACCGCCCTGTTCTTCATAGGCGCCATTATTTTCACGCCATTGCCCGTGTGAACGATCAAGATACGCTTCCAGCACCTGCAAAGAGTCTGCGTCTTGCCGACACTCGTTCGCGAGCGTCAGAAGTTGCTCTAAGGACAACTGGGACAGCGACTGCCCGGCAAATTGCCCTTCGAGAACCTGTCCATCCATGTCAGCGCTTTCGTGCTTGAGAGTCATATGAAGGAAGCGGGTTCGTATACTAGAACTATCTTGCGCGCCACTACTCCCATAGGCCGTTCGCGTCTTAGTACGAAACATATTCCACAAGGGCAGCAAACGAAATAGCAAAGGCAAATTTCGCAAAAGAAATGTTCCCGCTACCATGATCGGCGCGATGATAAACGTGGGCGAAATACGCCCTAGCAAAATTAAGACGACGATAAGGGTTAGCATCGTGGCTAACAGCAATAACAGGTTAAATTGTTTTTGGTTCAGTGAGTAACGAATGGCCAGTTTCCGCAAACCAATATAGGCAAGCACCGGAATGAGGAGAATGACGATATAACGTAGTAAAAACACTTTAAACTCGAACCTCTTTAGGACTCACTCATGGCGCATTAGGAGCGCAACTGTTGTGTTAGCCGCTTAACAGCTTCGTCAGCTTGTTGGCTATGCTGCTCTAACGCCTTCAGCCCGCCACTGGCAAATATCGCTACCGCACGCAGAAGTGCCCGCAATTGTGCCGCGCTGCTGCTATCAAATTGCGAATATGCCCCTTTTGAGAGTCTGGCCATTTCCATAAAGGCTTTTCGCGCGACCGGGTCTGCCCCTTCCTGAAACACAAATATTGGCACGTTCAATATTCCGAGCTGACCTGCAAGCTGACACAATACATCGGAGTTCTCTTCCATGGCATCACCAACATAAACAATGCAGTGTATCTTTTGCTGTTTATGCTCTTGCAAGCCATGACGTAACACCCGCTCAATCTGCGTTGTGCCCGCTCGACATTGAATTCCTGTCATCAAACCCAGCAAATCCGCAGAGTTTCGACACCACTGCGTCTTATAGAATTCCCCAAACCCACGGAAATAGGTCAACTGAACTAACAAGCCGCCTGCGGCTCCGGCTGCTAAAAACATCTCTGCTTGCAACTGGCTTGCTTGATCCCAAGTTTGTTCGCGGCTAGCACTAGCATCCAAAGCAAATAGCAATCGACCTAAGCTCTGCCCACTATTTACCTTGGGCAATGCAGCAACCTTATTGAGGAACGCACTTACTTGGGTGCTATTGGCAACTTTGGAGGAAATATCTTTGCCGCTTTTAGACATGGCGGGCTACCTTTGGGGAATTTAGACGAAAGGGATAAATATAATTGTCATGGCACGTAAGAGGCTTTTCGAGCCTAGCTGACAATAACTTGTATTGACTGCGCAATACAAGTTGCCCCACTGGTGCGGATGGGGAGACTCGAACTCCCACACCTCTCGATACTAGAACCTAAATCTAGCGCGTCTACCAATTCCGCCACATCCGCGTCGCGGGGCACTGCTATTTGGAGCAAGGCGCTCCAAGGTCTTCGAAAACTCGCACAAACTGCTTTAGTGTATGCGCGAATCGGGCGGCATTATACCCGAAGCGCAGGACAAACCAAGCCCTAAGTTTAAGAAGTTACAAATTAGATGCAATTACCTAGTTGGCTTGCATCGCTTCAATATTGTCTTGTAAACGAATTATGGTCTGATTTACCTGCAAACGGTAGGCATCTATCGACTCTACAGCCTCTTCTACATTCGCCATTCTATCTTGCAAGCCAACCAAGGTACTGTCGCCATTGTTGAGACTAGCGCGAATATTCGCCATATCCTGAGCGACAGACTGAACACTTTGCATGCTGGCATTCAAACGAGTGATATTCGCCACAGCCTGCTCAACTTCGGTTTTCACACGGTTGAGCTCTACCAAGGCATCTTGAGTTTGGTTTGCATTGCGTGAAATTAACTGCGCCAGTGTCTCTGTTGTCTCAGTGTGCCCTTGGCTGGCATCCTCAAGAACTGCAAGCTTGCCAGTGAGCTCATTGACATTATTATTGGTTGAATTACGCGCTGCCCAAAGCTTGTCAATTTCAGAAAAATTGAAATCCAAGCGTTCGAGCACATTGGCAGTTGTTTCCTCAGCCGAGTCACCTACAAGAGCCAACCGCCCTTCTAGGTCCTCTAGCCGCAAATTAGCCTGCCGTAAAGCGTCAAGATTATCTTGATAGACGGTATACGCTAGGTACGAGCCTGCGCAGATCGCCAACGTCAATAGACTAAGCATCACCCGCACAGGCCAAGTGCTAACTTTTATAGTCTCACCATAGCGAACACTAGGCTCAATATCTGGCTGTCGGCGTTTATTTTGATGGTGCACCACTTCATCTTTGGCCGGCACCATCGAGGGAATATCTAATAAATCGTCATTATCTCTCATGTCGGCATTATCCTTTATATGCAGCTAATAGGTCTATACCGGTTTCAAGCACATTGAGCTTCCTTGAAATACACAGCATTGTGGATTATTCTCGCCGATTCTTTCTATTGCAATCTGGCGACGCAAACGCGGCTAAATCTTAGCTGTGGACGCCAAAAAAGCAAGAAATTCAACGAATCATTCAACTGAGGTTATTATGAAATTAACATTGCCTGCACTACCCTATGCTCCAGATGCACTGGAACCGCATATGTCAGCTGACACTTTTAGTTTTCACCACGGCAAGCACCACAACGCTTATGTCGTTAAAGGCAATGAATTATTAGCAGATGCTGGCATCGACGCAGACTCTTTAGAGGCACTAGTCGTAGAAGCTGCGAAAGTGGGTGGCGCTTTGTTTAACAATGTCGGTCAGTGCTTTAACCACGAATTCTTCTGGAACAGCATGAGCCCTAATGGCGGCGGCGCTCCAAGTGGCGAAATTGCTGCAAGAATCGACGCTGACTTCGGTAGCTTTGACAATTTCAAAAAAGAGTTTGTCAATGGCGGTGTTACGCAGTTTGGCAGCGGCTGGGTTTGGCTAGTTCTTGAGAATGGCAAACTAAAAATTGCTAAAACTGCTAACGCAGAATCCCCCCTGACTGCGGGCGCAACTCCGATCCTAGTGTGTGATGTGTGGGAACATGCTTACTATTTGGATTTCCAGAACCGACGCCCAGACTTCTTGACGAGCTTCGTTGAGAATCTAGCAAACTGGGATTTCGCCAATAGCAACCTTACTAAAGCCTAAAAACAGGCCTTTCCCCCTTGTATTACGGGTATATCATTGAAAAATGTTGTTACCCGTAATACAAAAAAAATAGGACACATTGTGTCTATATTGGGCCATACTAAAGCCATCAGAGTAAATGAGCCGCAGATCTTTTGCGCTGCAGCTCAACCCTGAATATAGCAAGAAAATGTGAACATAATATCGTTTCACAAAGTTACAATATGTTCACATATAGTAGTTACTCATGAGCAATACTTGGGGTAACCTTAGGATTGTTCTTGTAATAAGTGGGTAATATAACGCACGTGGAGAGTGATAGTTTGGTATGAAAAACTACCTTTTATCAGTGTGATACCCATTAAAATCCTAGCAGCACATGTCAATTCAAGGAGAATTGAAATGAAAAAAACAGTTTTGACGACTTCTCTGCTCATGGCGGGCGTAAGCATGACTCTATCGTCAGCTTTCGCTGGCGTAGATCCATTGACTCAGGTGAAACCGGCTGACGCTGGCTGGGGGCTTAATGGCGCTCCAGATTACATCGTTGACGTTCCTGCAGCATTGATCCCTGCAACTGGTGTACTTGACTACATCAACACAACTATCGACATGCCTTTCGAAGAAGAAAAGTGGGTTAAGTCAGTACAGTTTATCCCTGGTGATAAGCGAGTGCTTCACCACCTTCTTTCTTACGTAGTGCCTGGTAACGATGCAGAGCATGAGTTTGACGAAGCAGACAACATCGATACCGTTGAATTCCTAGAAGGGTATGCGCCTGGTAAAGAAGATCCTACAACTTACCCAGAAAACACTGGTGTTAAGATCCCTGTTGGTTCTGCACTAAGAATGTCTATTCACTACACAGCTATGGGTCAAGAGACAGAAGACGCAACTCGCGTTGGTCTTTGGTTCCATGACGAAGCTGAGCAAGATAACCTGAAGAAGTTCCGTACTTATTCAGTATCTGCTCGCGGTGGTCGTGAAGACGCTATCTTGATTCCACCAGGTGACATGAACTACGAAATGTCAACTAACCACATCTTTGAACAGGAAACGACTCTTTATAGCTTCCGTGCTCACATGCACTACCGTGGTAAGTCAATGCGCGCAGCTGTGATCTACCCAGATCAAACTCGCGAAGAGATCATTAACGTTGCTAACTACAACTTCGGATGGCAGCCTACGTATCGTTTAGAAGAGCCAATGACACTACCTGCGGGTTCACGTGTTGTTGTTGAAGGTTCTTTCGATAACTCACAGTACAACGTCGGTGTACCAGACCCATCTCAGCCAGCCCTTGGCGGATTGCAGAGCTGGGACGAAATGTTCATCGGGTACTTCTCTTATACTGATGAGTAATTTGTGACAGAAAAAAAAGGGGTTCGCGTCCGCGCGAACCCTTTTTTCTTGTTTTGAATTAAGTTTTTTCCGATCCACTGGAGTAGTTAACATGAAAATTCTAAAGTGCGTAGGCCTTTTGGCTGCAGTACTTGCTGGCTCACAATCTTTCGCTGCACAAGAGCGAGTTGGTGATTTCAACCTGATTGACGAAACCGGTACTGCGCACCAGCTAAGTAAGTACGGTTACCAAAAGGCGCTTGTTATCATCTCTCAAGCAAACTCCTGCATTACTAACCAAGAGCTTTTTGGTGAGTATCGCATTCAACAAACAAAATGGGATAACGAGCAAATCAGCTTCGTTATGATGAACTCTTCTATCAATGACAACTCAGCATCAGTTCGTCGTTGGAAGAACAGCTACAACCCAGATATGCCTATTTTGATCGACGACACTCAACTAGTAGCCGAACTATTAGGCATTACTAAGGCTGGTGAAATTGTCGTTCTAGACCCAAACAATATGTCAATTTTGTACCGCGGCCCATTCGACACCCCAAGCAGAGGCGGCCAAACAGGTACAACGTTCTTAAAAGATACATTTGCGGCAATAGCTGCAGATGAAGTTAGCGGTCGCGATACAGTTGTTGTGGATTTCGAAGCTCCAGAAAGTTGTCAGCTAGAATTCCCAGCGAAAATCACCAGTGCAGACGATGTTCCGGATTACGAAACAGAAGTCGCGCCAGTATTGATCGAAAACTGTGTTGGCTGTCACATCGAAGGCGGCATTGGCCCATTCGCTATGAACAGCCACCAAATGGTTCAGGGCTGGAGCCCAATGATGCGCGAAGTGATTATGACTAAGCGTATGCCTCCAATGAGCGTGGATCCAGAGATCCGCAGCTTTGAAAACGCCCGTACTATGTCTGTAGAAGATACACAGACATTGATTCATTGGATTAACGCAGGCGCGCCTCGCGAGTAATCAATAAAGCAAAAAAAGCCGCCCTATTGGGCGGCTTTTTTTGCCTGCGCTATTTCACATTGTGCACTTACTCTATGCTCTCTTGCGCCTCTAAGCGTTCTTGCCAGTATTCTGCATTCTTAATACCCAAAGCTGTAGGATGAAACACAGGATCGATCCCTTGGGCTTTCTGAGCCTCATAGTCCGCCAAACACTTAAAAGCGATCTTGCTTAAGAAGAAAATTGCCACGATGTTCAACCATGCCATCAGCCCCACCCCTGTGTCGCCTAAACTCCAGGCTAACTCAGCCGTATTCAATGTGCCGTAAATCACTGCCCCGATCACTGCAAATTTAAGCACTGTACTCATCCATGGACGAGCAACAAAACGATTGATATAACTAACATTGGTTTCAGCAATATAGTAGTAAGCTAAAATTGTCGTAAATGCGAAGAAGAAAAGTGCGACGGCAACAAAAATATTGCCAATACCCGGCATCAAACCTTCCAAAGCCGCTTGCACATACCCAGGCCCGGCTCCTACGCCAGCAACGCCCGTATAAATCGCATCGCCTGCGGCGGTCTCTACATTATATAAACCCGTGATCAACAACATAAAACCTGTAGAGGAACAGACAAAGATTGTATCGACATACACAGAGAAGGCCTGCACAAGCCCCTGCTTCGCTGGATGACTGACCGAGGCTGCGGAGGATGCATGTGGCGCGGTGCCTTGCCCTGCCTCGTTGGAGTAAACCCCTCGACGAACGCCCCACATAATGGCCAATCCTAAGATAGCGCCAAAGGCTGAATCAAAGCCAAGAGCGCTACGAATGATCAACCAAAACATCTCAGGGACGCGATCGATATTGATCAAGATAATAAATAACGCGACGCAAATATAGGCAATGGCCATAAATGGAACAACGGCTGAGGCAAACAAAGCGATCCGTCGTAAACCACCAAAAATAATGAAGGCAAGCAATATTGCCAATATGACAGCTGTTACAGTAGTATGGATACTAAATGCTGTGTTAACGCTATCGGCAATCGCATTGGCTTGCACGCCGGGAAGTAACAGGCCACAAGATACGATTGTTGTAAACGCAAAAACCCAAGCATATCGTTTCATACCTAAGCCTTTTTCTATGTAAAAAGCTGGTCCACCACGATATTCACCATTGATCTTTTCTTTGTATATTTGCCCGAGGGTAGATTCTACGAAAGCAGAACTGGCTCCTAAAAACGCCACAACCCACATCCAAAACAAAGCCCCCGGCCCACCGAAGGTAATAGCCGTGGCTACACCTGCGATATTGCCAGTCCCTACTCTACCTGCGAGTGTCATACTCAAGGCTTGAAAGGGGGTGATACCTGTTTCAGAGACTTTGCCTTGAAAAATGAGGCGGATCATTTCTCGAAAGTGACGAATTTGCAGGAAGCGCCCGCGAATAGAGAAAAACAAACCAGCCCCTAAACATAGAAATACTAAAGCAGGGCTCCAAACAATTGCATTTATCTGACCAAACAACTCACTCATGCTTGCGCTCCCAGCTATTGTCATAGAAGTAAGCACCGAGAGTACCACATTGTTTTAAGTATTCGAGCACCTCATTCATGGGCACTTAATGATCAGCAAACGTGATGGCTAAAATAGCCATATGATGTTTGTTTGTCTGCGCAGTGCTTTCGATTAGATGAAGTTGTTGGACCTTGGCTTATTGTGCAGATGACATGATCATATTGTGTTGCTTGTTCATGGCTTCGCGAGCACGGTTGCGCTCCGAGTGCATCAATTCGCCAACCGCCGGTCCGCCCTGGTTGTAGATACCGCCACGCAGCGCGAATCGCAGATAGTCCATCGATTCTGCATTGTCGCTAGCCTTGTTCGTAAAGAACGCGACAGCTTTATCCATTAGCTCCTCCAGATTCCCTGCGTTCGGAAAGGCAAGGATATCGGCGACGACGGTTTCAAGCAGGTTCAGATTGTCCAAGATGATGGCAGCCTCGGGTGACTGGCTGTACAGATCAGGCGCGATAGCCGGTGCCATTGGCAGTTCGCTAGGCGTAGGGAACATTGTCATTCCACTAGAGGTACCGGCCTTATTCCAGAAACGCTCAAGAGCTACATCTACCCCACCGTCGAACTGGCTGTCCAAACCTTGTAGAATCACCGCTTCCAACGCTGCTAGTTGCAACCATTGCTGTGTCCACAGAAAGCCGCGCAGTAGTGGAAACGCCGATTTCAGTCCGTTCGCCTGGTCGTGTTCTAGTAAATAGTCACCCGCCTTCGGTGCAGAGGCTACGGAATGCTGATCGTCGCTAAGATAGTCGGAGATTGCTACGGTGATAGCAGCGCGCTTGTCTTCGATCGAATCATCGATATAGATAACAAATAGCCTTTCCTCGAAGTTCCTACCGCGCTTGAAAACTTCCGCCGTGTGACGACTTAGAGCAGAGCTGTTCTCGTAGGCTGTCTCCGCCGCTTCGTCGCTGTGTTCGCCACGCATCAATTCCATAAGCCTGACTCGTGCCTCGACCTCCAGACTGTGGTGCGGACCATTGCCCATATACATAAACATGTCGTCGCTAGACGACATCATCTCTCTCATGGACATTTTAGCCTGCTTATTCAGGCTGATTTGTAGCTCATGCCGAGCCTGCTGCGTTGCTGGATTGGCATTGATTGAAGCGATTTCCTCGAAGGATTTAGCTTGAGTGACATCGAATGCATTAAACAGGTCAGCAATCTGCGGATACTGCTGGCTTATCTCAGCAGCTTCCTGTGCCATCAGACCACTTGTAAAGAGGCAGGCGGCTACCATGACAGGGGCTAGCAAGGTCTTTCTTGTGACCGACTTGGGCATGCGATTCAGTTTGTTTCTCATGATCCAATTCCTCGAAGGCAATTTTCTCAAATCTAGCATTGGAATAGGTAGGAGAACTTCACGAAGATCTGATTGCCATAAGATATCAAGGCGGAAAACGAGCAGATCAGGTGCTAGGAAGAGACTTAAAGAACAATGTGCAAGCAGCAATGACTGCCTGCACATTATCCAAGTTCTAAGGATTAACGGTTACTGGGAAGTAAGCGTTCGACCAACAACAAACATTATCGAATTGGCTATCTGGAGCCTCGAAATTATCTACTCTAAGGCGGATTACATAATCCCCAGGCTCAGAGAAGGTCACTTGAGTTGAAACCTCAGTCCATTCATTAGTGTATGGATCAATTGGATTATTTGCTGCTCGCTCACGTCCACGAATCTCCGGTGTTTCTATTTCCGGCACAGCAGGACCCTGATGCATGGCCCAATAAGTGCCAAGATCGTAATAGGGCAAAACGTCTGCATAACCATCACGCTCCCCTCGATCCCGCATCTGCGCAGAAAGCGTCACTGGCTGACCGACTTTTACGGTTTTAGGTTCTGCGTATATACCCACTTCATTAATAGACTCAGGACCACCCTCGCTGAATCTAATAGCAGGTCTCAAGGAGCCTGCAGCGGATATACCAGCACTTAACTCATAGGCAGCTGATGTGGCGCGGCCTGGTATTGAGTAAGTGTTACCGCCTGATGTGAGCGTCCAAATAACTTCGGTGCCCGCCATATCTGCAGGCACAACTACGCCAAAGGCGCCTCGTTCCTGAATGCCAACAAACCCAGGTCTGCTGTATACAGGGAAATGGGTAGGCTGCGCTCCTTGAAACTGAGCCGGTTCCAACTTGTTATTGACCCCTAATGGAACATCCACGCTAGCCTCTCTATTCTGATTGGCGAAGCCAAAGATCATGGTAGTCGACCCATCTTCGTTGGCAATCCAACCATTGAACATAGGGGCTACTATCTCACCAGTCTTTGCGCGAGTCGCCAATGGGTAATCACGCGCGCGTTCTGGTAGTTGAGCATGCAGGGGGGCTGCTACAAGCAGCCCCACCAACGTAGGCAATAATAATCTAGAAACTTTCAAACAACTCATTATTGCGCCCCACCATCCAAGCTAGCTACGCTGCTGTTGTCTCGCTCTTTACGCTCGGTTAGAAGCGCCTCATAGGCTTCCTGATCGAGGTGGGAAACAGCGATCCACGCATGTGACATCTCGTCAGTCGTACGCTGACCTGAACCTACCCATTGATCCGGGTCAGGATTCATGGGGTTATCTGCAGTGTTGTCATACCATGCGGTCATGATTAGGGTCGCGCCCGCTGGAATTAGTGGCTGATAACCTTCTTGATAGGTATGACTGTGATTCCAAGCGGAAGTCCAATTGGAAGCCTGACTTAATACTTCTGTTCTACCCGTTTCCGGATAAAACACTTCCAATGACATTGCGACACCGCGCAGATGCATGTGAGGTTGCCAGCTATCTATGCGAACAGGATGGTCAAAAGACCTGAATCCCTGTGTCATAAGTTTGCCATGGGGGGCAATCATATAATCATCTGTTGATGCAGAGAGGACATAGGCACGCAAGTCTTGAGGGTAGCTTTCTTCTTCGACAAAGCCATCTTCTTCGTCGTGGTACCAGATACCTATAGTCACTTGGTCATTTGGCACTGCATTGCCATCGGGGAAATAGTGAATTTCCCATTCAACTTTTGAATTCGCCGGTACTTTTCGGCAAGCACCTGCTGGTACTTTCTCACCAAGTTTGCCGATCGCAAATTCGGACAAGCGGTCGCCATCGACCCATTCGCCCTTTTCATTCAGAACCTTGAAGTGCGAGTTGGCATGGTGAGTTGAGCCTATGGCTGCTGCCGAAGGGCGTGTCTCGACTGCCTTAATGCAACGACTCTCGTCGATGCCGGAATCTACAATTGGTTTCCACCACAGGTCTTGACCATTCGCAGGGACATCCCAAGCTTCGGATTTAATTGTGTGATCAGGCTCACCGAACTCAGCTGCCAAACGCCATTCGTCCACAGCGGGGAACATCTTAGGCTCGGGTAACTCTTCCGGATTGCCCAAAGGCGAGCCAGCATTAACCCAATCTACGATTGTATCGATCTCCTCTTGTGACAAACGCCAGTCATTCTGGAGATGCTGAATACCAACATCGTTATCGTAGTGATAAGGAGGCATTTCTCGGTTCGCGACTCTCATCTGAATGAGTGGAGCCCAAGGCCGCACTTCTTCATAACTCATGAAAGACATCGGCCCGACAGACCCAGGTTGGTGACAGTTCTGACAATTCTCCTGAATTATCCGAGACACCTCTTTGGCATAGGTGGGGTGTGTAGGAGCCTCCTGAGCACTGCTAAGTGCTGGGAATGCTGCAAAAACTAAGAGCGTTTTAAAGACTTTTTGATACATCATTGTCCATATCCTCTTTTGGGATGGGTATTTGAAAGCACTAACCAGTATTTCTAACTCTAAATTCGAAACTAGTGTTACAAGAGATAATGCTCATTTCAGCCACGTATTTCAAGTGGGTAAATGTTACGAGTTGTCGACTAAATGTACAAGCCTCTTGATTAATTGTGCACCAAAATGGGGCGCGCAAGAAAACACAGCTCAATATTTGGCTCCTACTCATTTACGGAGCAACGCTAAGGAGGCGAAGGCTGTGAACCAATACTAATGTGGGGGTTCTCCGACTGTTCTCGCGACCAATTTCGGTCCGGCCGATTCAGGCCCCCACGGGCAGGTCCTCCGGCATTGTAGATGCCGCCTCGTAACGTGTAGTACAGATATTCTGTTTCGTCGCTGAAGTTGCTAGTTTTGTCGGTGTAATTCTGCACAGCCAACTCTATTTCCTGCCAGCGATCTTCTACTTCCGGGTGGGCAAGGATGTCGCCGATGACTACTTTTAACAATTCCAGATTATCGATGATATAGGCAGCACTCGGATGCAGTTCTAAGAAGGTGGGCGCGATAACGGGGCTGGTAGGGATGTCTGTGGGCAGAGAAACCAAACTGCCATGCAGGCGGTTTATTTTCTCATTGTACAGTTCCAATAGATGAGCGATTGCTTGCTTACGTGACTCTGCATCTGGCTCTGTTACCAATAGCTCCAGTGCACCAATTTTTAACCATTGCGATGCCCAGGTTAAGCCACTTAGTTGCGGAAAGCCGGCATTAAAAGCATAGGCCCACGGGTGGTCCGATAACAACTCGTCGGATTTCGGCTTGGGAGCGATAGAGTGCAAGTCATCCTGCAAATAATTCTCGACCGCAAGTTCCACCGCGGCCTTTTTATCCTCAAAAACAGGATTGATGTAAATCTCGATGAGTAACTCAATAAATTGGCGGCCCTTTTGCAAGGCCTCTACGGCGACAGGAGGTAGATTGCCGACATCCGCTAGGGCGGTGCTTACCTGGTCGGCGTTATAGTTTCCCCTGACCACTGCTAGCAGGCCAGGAGTTGCCCGACTTTCAAACACACGATGTGGCCCCAACATTGCCGAATGATCACCGGCAGAGTGGTAATGTGAGTTTTTCGATTCCCTGAGCTCAGCAAGAGTTTCTAGTAAGACTCTCTGACCGATGGCTGCAATGTCCGAGGCATTAGCAAGGCTAACTTCTTCATAGACGCGCGCTTGCACAATATCGTGGGCCAGCAGCAATTGTTGCAGCTCAGGATACTCTTTCGCCAGCACAGTATCTTCGTCCGCCATTGCAGATAGGGAAAATGCGGCCAGCAAAAAAATTGCGAGCCTGAACCCTTTCATGGGCACGCACCCTGACTCACTTAATTGCGAAAAATTCATGCCTTCACCCTATAAAAATTAATTGCGATGAAAAATGCGTCATATTACCGCAGAAATTACCCGTTTGCAGTTGCCTATTCTACAGACATAGTGCCTCAAGGGACATCATCTATCGCCTTTGTCTTGATCTGGGCCGAGCTGTACAGCGGCTTAATTGATAATACTACTCTAAGCCATTGCAACACCACTTAGCGGAACAAAAAAGGCCCGTAAACCTGATGTGTACGGGCCTTTTTAAGACTTAATGGAATTAAGTCGGGCTGCTTACATCATGCCGCCCATACCACCCATTCCGCCCATACCGCCCATGCCACCCATATCAGGAGCGCCACCAGCATTTTCTTCTGGGATATCGCTAATCATGCACTCTGTAGTGATCATCAAGCCAGCCACCGAACCTGCAGCCTGTAGTGCGCTACGAGTCACTTTCGCTGGGTCGATGATGCCTAACTCAACCATATCAACGTATTCGCCAGATGCTGCGTTATAGCCTTGGTTACCAGAGCTCGCTTTCACTTTGTCGAGCACTACTGAAGGTTCATCACCTGCGTTCTGCACGATCTGACGTAATGGAGCCGTCACCGCACGCAACAACAATGCGATACCGACATTCTGGTCTTCGTTGTCGCCCTTTAGGCCTTCAACTTTTTGCAGTGCACGAATCAAAGCCACACCACCGCCAGGCACAACGCCTTCTTCTACCGCAGCGCGAGTTGAATGCAGTGCGTCTTCAACGCGTGCTTTCTTCTCTTTCATTTCCATTTCTGTGCCGGCACCAACTTTGATGACCGCAACACCGCCAGCAAGTTTCGCAACGCGCTCTTGCAACTTCTCTTTATCGTAGTCTGAAGAAGTCTCTTCGATCTGACGACGAATCTGGGTGACACGCCCTTCGATCAATTTGGAATCGCCAGCACCGTCGATGATCGTAGTGTTCTCTTTCGAAAGCACAACGCTCTTAGCACTACCAAGATGCTCAGGAGTAGTCGCTTCAAGGCTCAACCCTACTTCTTCAGAGATGACTGTACCGCCAGTCAAGACAGCGATGTCTTCCAACATTGCCTTACGACGATCGCCAAAGCCTGGCGCTTTAGTCGCAGCGACTTTCACAATACCGCGCATATTGTTCACGATAAGAGTGGCTAGCGCTTCGCCTTCAACGTCCTCTGCAATAACAAGCAATGGACGGCCAGATTTTGCAACAGACTCTAAAACAGGCAGCATGTCACGAATGTTGGAAATCTTCTTATCCACTAACAGGATATAAGGATTTTCAAGCTCTGCGCTCATATTGTCTTGGTTGTTAATGAAGTAAGGAGACAAATAACCACGGTCGAACTGCATCCCTTCAACCACGTCTAGTTCATTTTCGAAACCAGAACCTTCTTCAACAGTGATAACGCCTTCTTTGCCAACCTTTTCCATCGCTTCAGCGATGATGGCACCGATTTGCTCATCGGAGTTCGCAGAGATGGTACCAACCTGAGCGATCGCTTTAGAGTCGGTACAAGGAATCGATAAACCACCGATTTCTTCAACCATTGCTTTCACTGCTTTGTCGATACCACGCTTGAGGTCCATTGGGTTCATGCCAGCCGCTACAGACTTCAGACCCTCGTTCAAGATAGCCTGGGCCAATACTGTTGCCGTTGTTGTACCGTCACCGGCCACATCAGAAGTTTGTGAGGCCACTTCTTTAACCATTTGTGCGCCCATGTTCTCGAACTTGTCTTTCAGTTCGATCTCTTTTGCCACAGAAACACCGTCTTTAGTGACAGTTGGCGCACCAAATGACTTATCAAGAACTACATTACGCCCTTTAGGTCCGAGAGTTACCTTCACGGCGTCTGCTAGTACGTTGACACCCTTAAGCATTTTTTGACGAGCTGGATCGCCGAATTTTACGTCTTTAGCCATTTTCACTATTCCTATATTCTGGTTTTACGTATTCATATTAGAAGGGGTTAAAGCGCGTGGATCAGGACTCGATCACACCGTAAATTTCGCTTTCGTTGAGAATCAGAAGTTCTTCGCTATCGATTTTGATAGTGTTGCTTGCGTATTTACCAAACACTACTGTATCGCCTACCTTCAAATCGACAGGACGCTTTTCGCCATTGTCAAGAATACGGCCTGGCCCTACGGCGATGACTTCCCCTTGCGCAGGTTTTTCAGTCGCTGAACCGGGTAGCACGATACCCCCTGCAGTCTTAGTCTCCTCTTCCTTACGTCGTACTACGACTCGGTCTTGCAAAGGTCTGATTTTCATTACTTTTCTTCTCCTGAAACGGTTTTTGAATTCGTCACAACTGCGGCGAGTGTACACATGTCCTGCAGCAGTTTGTTTTCGTTTTACTTCCCCCGCCATTGCCTAGCATTTTGCTGCTCCTAGCATATGACGATGTGGTGCCTTTTAAATGGGGTGCGCAAGTGCTATTTCAATGGCTAGCGCAAAAAAAATTTTGCGTTGATCCCTTTAGTTGCGGGTTGAAGAATTTAATCACGGTCGCGATCTTCTAAGGACGGGTTTGCATCGCTTTCGTTGCGAAACTCCCCATCGAAAGTATCACCTTGTTTGCCACTGCTGGGCCCTTGTTGGAAGCTAGTGCCACCGGCCTGCATACCGCCCATAAACATGAACTTACCCGAGTTGAGCGTTCTCTTAGCCAGCGCACGGCGAATTGGGGGGAAAAGCAAAGAAAATCCGATGCTATCTGTAAGAAAACCAGGAGTCAGCAACAAAGCGCCTGCAAAGGCGATCATCATACCTTCTAAAATTTCTTGGGCAGGAATCTCCCCTCGCTGTAGTCGCTGTTGAAACCTGGTTAGTGTGCTAAACCCTTGACGTTTGAGTAAATTAATACCAATTATCGCCGTGCCAAGCACCAATAAAACAGTGTACAGCCCCCCAATCTCATCACTAACCCGCAAGATCAGCATGATCTCGATAAAGGGAATGACAATAAACATCAATAATGGGATAGGCACTTTAACTCCTTGGGTTCAAATGAGTTCAGAGGGAGCTGGCATTTCGCCTTCACGCCTCTTGGGGGGCATCATACTTGTCTTGGTACTGCCGAATTTGCTTCCCAATCCACAGTAATAAAAGCAGCCCTGGTATTACCATCAGGGCGGTCAGCACAAAAAACAATGCCCAATCGCCTTCTAGGTAATCAACAATGCCGCCGCTACTGGCCGCTAAACTCGTTCGACCGAAGTTCGATACAGAGGACATCAAGGCATACTGGGTGCCGGTAAAGGTGCGGCTTGTGAAATACGAGATAAAAGAAATAAAAGCGACAGTGGCAAATGCGGCACTGAAATTATCGACAAGCAGAGTCACTAACAATAGGTTAACGTTCGGGCCTGTGATCGCTAACAAGGCAAAGAGTAAGTTTGAGGAAGCCATTGCTATGCCGCCAACAAGCAAGCCTTTGATGACACCGAAGCGCGTGTTGATCAGCGCGCCTAGCAAACTAAATGCAGCAGTCACCAAGCCACCGAAAAACTTCGAATACAGCGCAATCTCATCCGTACTGAAGCCAATTTCTCCATAGAACACCAAGGACATGCGCCCCAGCATCGCTTCACCTAGTCGAAACACCATCAAGAGCAAAAGGATAGAGAAGCCTAGCTTCAAGCCACAACGACTAAAAAACTCTACAAATGGGGCTTCAATATAGGACTTAAACCAATGCACGACAGGGTTAGCACTGGCCGCTTGCGCTACCGCACTATCGCTAATCTGTCTCTTATACACATCTCCGAGCCCACGAGACCTCTCTACATCTCGTA